>ERZ1034984.902-NODE-902-length-31130-cov-11.234883_pt1 | contig 31130 bp, 38 predicted proteins | sample MGYA00520589_ERZ1034984 | MGnify/ENA primary metagenome ERZ1034984 (study PRJEB33766, sample SAMN09781790) | gut metagenome | biome: gut microbiome | host: Homo sapiens | place: Madagascar | study: EMG produced TPA metagenomics assembly of the PRJNA485056 data... | reverse complement strand
GAATACGAAAACGGAATCTACCCTTTGAAACTTTGGGTACACATCGGTAAAGACCTGAAAGAACTGATAGACTCCTGTTTTGACAAGTGTAATGCTTCCGATAGTGACTATGGTGGCGTTACGTATTCCGATGCTGTCAGAAAGAGCGACAGAAGGCGCGGTGTTCTTGTATCGTTTCCGTGTCAGAAGATTATATCGATGAACTATTGCTGCCATGAAGCTTCTCACGTCTGCGATGCAATCGAGGAATATACTGACTTGGAACACGGCGGCGAGCCTTCTGCCTACTTGATTGGTTGGATTGCGTCTTGCATCAACAACGCTCGTTTGGGTATAGGTGATTTTGTAGAGATTAAGGATAGAGAAAAATAATATTATAAAGAAGATGTCTGAACAGAAAGCAATAAAAAAAATGATTGCATGGCGCAATGATTGGTGTCTCTTCGCCAAGGAAGTCTTGAAGGCGAGCCTTGACGAAGAACAAAAGGCTATATTGCGTTCTGTTCAAAAGAACAAAATGACAACGGTAGCCAGTGGAACTGCAAGGGGTAAGGACTTCATCGCTGCCGTAGCCGCTTTATGTTTTCTGTACCTCACTCCTCGCTTCGGCAAGGATGGCAGTTTGGAAAAGAACACCAAGATTGCCCTTACAGCACCGACAGGAAGACAGGTAACAAACATCATGATACCAGAAGTGGCACGTCTATACAAAAAGGCAGGCTTCCTGCCTGGTCGTTTGCTGTCGGATGGCATCAGAACTGATTATGAGGAATGGTATCTGACAGGTTTCAAGTCTTCAGCCGACAACACTGAGGCTTGGTCGGGATTCCATGCTGTAAACACCATGTTCATCGTAACTGAAGCATCGGGTATCTCGGACACTATCTATAATGCAATCGAGGGTAACCTGCAAGGTAACTCTCGATTGCTATTGGTATTCAACCCAAACGTTACAACAGGGTATGCAGCCAACTCCATGAAGTCTCCCCGATTCAAGAAGTTTAGATTATCATCCCTCAACGCAGAGAACGTAGTAAGCAAGAAAAACATTATCCCTGGACAAGTTGACTATGAATGGGTAGCCGATAAGGTCTCAGCATGGGCACAGAAGATCAGAAAGTCTGAGTTTGATGAAGGTCGTGGCGATTTTGTTTGGGAAGGTGGGTATTATACGCCCAATGACCTCTTCCGTGTTAAGGTCCTCGGTATGTTTCCGAAGGTGTCCGAAGATACCCTCATTCCATACGAATGGTGCGAGATTGCACATAGAAGATGGAAGGAACTTAAAGATAGTGGCTTTATCATCCACAAGCCAATACGCCTAGGTGTCGATGTCGCAGGTATGGGGCGCGATAGGTCTTGCTATGTTCCACGACAAGGAAACTATGTTTCAGAAATCAAGTGTCATAATTCGGGTGGTCATGCGGACCACATGGCAGTCGCAGGTCAAGTCGCACACTACCTAAGTTTGAGTTCAAAGAATAAAGCCTTCATTGATACCATAGGAGAAGGTGCTGGAGTATATTCAAGACTCATAGAACAAAAGTACTTAACGGCATTCTCTTGCAAGTTCTCGGAAGGCGTGAGAAATAAGCACGATGTGACAGGCTGCTACTCTTTCGCTAACATGAGGGCTTATCTGTTTTGGTGCATACGTGACTGGCTCAACCCAAAGAATGGATTCTTTGCGGCACTCCCACCCGATGATGAGTTGGATCAAGAATTGTGTGAAGTGCATTGGCTGTTTCAGTCAGATGGTTCAATCATCATGGAACCAAAAGACGAAATCAAGAAGCGTCTGAAACGTTCTCCCGACAAGATGGATGCCCTTGCCAACACCTTCTATCCATACGACTTCGATAGAGACAATGATTTGCAATTGTTAAATAGTATAGTATAAATTTGCAAGATACAGAAAAGTTTTGTAACTTTGCAGCCGAAACGTTTCTTTTAACGTTTCATTGCTCTTAGTGCACTCCGACCGTGAGGTTAGAGTGCATTTTTTATTTAATATAAAGTAATTCAGAAAAAGACTATACACTTCAATATAAGCCTTTCTAAGCGGTTCATTTTTTATCTCCATATACTTATACCATTTTTCGGAATTAGTCATATATAGAGGAAAAACAAAGTTTAGCTATATATCTAGTTATCAATAAGTTAAACAAAGTTAGCGAAAAGCATTTTATGCTCCAAATATTTGGTCATTTGCACAAAAATGATTACCTTTGCACTATCAAAAATAAAATAACAATTTAAAAGATAAGAGCAATGAAAAAGGTTAAAGTTTACACAGTAGAAGCGTTAGAGAAACGAATTATAAAGGCTTTAAAAAAGGTCAAGTTCGGCTACCAAGAAGGATGCTTGATTGAAGCCACAGATGCAGAGTTTAGTATCTACAACTTCAACACTGCACTTTGTAATTTACAGCAGAAAGGAATTGTAGCATACAACGAGAATACTGAAAGCTATGAATTAGTTTAAAATATAGGAGATAAGAGCAATGATTACAATCATCAACAAGTATACAGGGGAAGAGATTTGCAAATACAGCAATGCACTCGTAAGCGAAGCTACAGAAGATAGCTTCATCGCCAATGTCAAAGGTTCTGGCGTTTTCCGAAGCAGATGGAACGCAATTGTAGACTACTTTTTGCCAATCGGTCAAGGTAGATATGCAAGCACTCAATGCCTGCTAAAGGATCAGTTCGCAGTAAAAGAATGTATGAAAAATTAATAATGGAGGAAAGAGCAATGAACGTTTACACAGAATCAGATAGATATACGGTATTACTTCACGCATTCGACACTTTTGAAGGTGCTTGTGAGTATATAACTCAAATTATAAATGTAGGGGAGTGTAAGGTTCTCCCCCTCATAAAAGCATGGAATGACGGTGTGGTTACAGCTAAATGGATGGCTAAGAAAACCGAAAAAGGAATTGCATTCGAATTATTGAACGTTAATAATGAAGGTAGCTATGAATAAGCAAGAATTAAAAGTACTCACCTATAAAATGGTAGAGGAAAGAGTAAATAAGGGAGCTGATTTGTTTAACAGCTTTGTATTCTTCCCTGTCTTGTATGGTGAACTGAAAAAGAAGTTTCCGCAGGAATACTGCGATATGTTCAGAAACGTTGTTCTAGATACCTGTATTCTTTATCCAGATTGGAAGGAACATGAAATCTTGCAAGAGGTTGCTTCACAATTCGAGAATCATGGAAATGTATAATAGGAGGAAATGGATATGACAGTATATGAATTATCGGAACTTCAGAAAGAAGAACTCAAAATCGAAATGTTGAAAGATAAGTTCATTGGGCACAAACTTTCATTCAGAGAGTTATCATTTGCTAATGATTGCATCAGCGACCGAGAGTTGTTCGAAAAATATAAGGATCAGACTTTTACAGATAAAGACTTCATTGTATCACGCTAAATGGAATCGTATGGAAAGCAACTGCACAACAATAGAAGAGCTGAAATCCGTAACCACGCAGGTTGGCGGTGATGAATGGAAAGATTTCTTCTCCCTCATCAAAAAAGGCTCATATAGCCTGTATGGTTTTCATCAGTTTCTTGATGAAAAACCAGACCTATGCTTGTTAATTCAAGGTATAGGAGATTACCAAACTGCCATTAAAGCTACGTTAGATGAAATCGGATTGAATGATGGTGATATAAATGGACCAGGAGGAAATCATCTGAAACTGATTGTGGTCGATCAGATAGGATTCATAGTGTATGAAACGAAAGTTATGAACTTTTAAAAATAATATAGAGCAATGGAAGAGAACGTTATCATAGCAATGGATGCCGAAAAGTCTAAAAAGATAAAAGGCATTCCTTCAAGTTGGGACTGGGAGGATATTCATTTCTACCTCATTACTGAATTGGGATTCAGTTTTGATGTTGTGTTCAATTATTCAAAAGACATAGAGGAGGTATCTTATGAAGGATAATGCAAGAATTATCAAGTACGATTCTATAAAACATCATACGCAAAGGAATATGGAGTAGAAAATCTAAGTAACGAAAATCTTATTGCGTCAATTATCGGTATAGACCCTATGCTGCAGGGTAATGAACCAATAAGAAAAATCTTTGATGGTAGTCATTCCCTCAGAAAAGCAAGCAAGAGAACACTGAAGGAGCTTACATCTATCAAAGGAATAGGTGAAAAGAAGGCTACCGCTATACTCGCTGCATTCGAACTTGGCAGAAGATTTATGAAGGAGAAGTCACAAGAGTTAATAGATTTGGGTAGTTCCCTCGACATCTATAACTATATTTTATCATACGTCAAGGATTTAGAAATAGAAGAATCTTATCTGTTCTGTATGGATAACGACTTCAAGTTAATCAAAATGGTTCGATTGTCACAAGGTGGAATATCAGAAACAGCTATAGATGTAAGAGTTGTGTGTAAAGAAGCTATCTCCTGCAATGCCGTAATAATAGCATTGGTTCACAATCACCCTAGCTCTAACTGCTTTCCATCAAAAGCCGACGATGCGATAACATATAAGATACAGAAGGCTTGTGAAATAATGAGATTGTTTTTTATGGACCACGTTATCATCAGTAGCAAGTCCGATCAGTATTACTCTTACCACGACAAAGGGAGACTATAGGCTACAAGCCGATAAAATACCTCAAACCCATAATTACATACCAAAAGAATCTAACTTGAACACAGAAGATATTTTGCACGTTTAAGTGCATTTTTATTGCATCTTATCTATCAAGGGAGGGCTGTGAAGTTCTCCCTTGTTTATTGAAATGAAAATAATTTCTCACTTTTTCGCTAAAATTATTTGTTGATTAAATAATATTTCGTATATTTGCACCCATAAAAGCGTGTGAAGATGCACGTGACAGAACTTTTCGTAACATTGCTCTTACACCGAGTTCTACGTTTGGTCTGCTTGCATTTCGCTCGCAGACCATTTTTTGTTAAATATAACTCAACAAGCAATGAACAAGTATTACAGAAAAGTTCTTGAAGCACTGAAAACCAATCGAGACATTAAGGCATTGGGGTTCAGTCGTAAGGAGTTAAAGGGTGTTGCCGCCAATGTTGCCAACAAACTTCAACTCAAAGATGATGCTACTGACGAAGAAGTTAGTGAAGGTATTAGTGACGCAATTGATGATGTCTTGCCGTTACTCCAGTTAACTCAGTCCGCAGCAGACCGCCAAGTCTCAGAGTACAAAAACGCTCATCCTGCACCCGATGATGACGATGATCCAGATGACGATCCAGATGATGATGACGATCCAGCACGTAGAAGTCCGTCACGGAAGGGCAAGAAGGGCAAGAAGGATAGCGATGATGATGACTCCGCTACCCTCAACGCAATCAAGGAACTTACTAAGGTTGTTGCTACACTCCAAGGTGATGTAACTGCCTTGAAGTCGGGCAATACCACAAGCAGCCGTACCGCAAAGGTAAGGGAACTGCTGAAGGACACAGGTAAGTTCGGAGAGCGTCGACTTAAATCTTTCTCTCACATGAAGTTTGAGAATGAAGAGGAGTTTGAGGACTACCTCGATGAGTTGAAGGAAGATATTGAGGAAGAGAACAAGGAAAGACTTGAAAAGGGTCTTGAAAAGCTTGGACGAATCCCTGCTCCCGATACCAAACCTCAACCAAATAAGGAAGATAAGTTAATGTCTGATGATGAAGTCAAGGAGCTGGCTAAGATGTAATCATCTATTGTTTCACTAATAAATTATTAGATTATGGTAGCAGAAGACTACAAGCCAAAAACCAAAGGCTACGACATGGGTAAGGACGCTGTGGTTATCCGTCAGTATCTCGGTGGTATCACAGGCGGTAGAGCACTCGACTACGCCAACTTCAAGGATGAAGTTATTCAGGCAGGTCACATCATTGTTCGCAAGAAGGTTAATGATGTTTATGAGTATTCTCCACTTGAAACCGAAGATGGCAAGTACAAAGACAAGGCTAGCGAAGCAGAATTTGCTGGTGTTGTCGTTCGCTCACGCATGAAGGGTGAAGCGGTTGCCATTATGGATAATGGTCGCGTGAATGATGTGGCAATGCCTTATCAGTTCAAGGACGAAACTCAGAGAACCGCCATCAAGACCGCTCTCCCAAGTCTTATTTTTGAGCATGACTAAGTTGTGCTCTAGTTTTTAACTTAAAAGATTGTTTATATGAACGAATCACTTTTTATTCAGTTTATCCGAGCTATCTTCCCTAAACTTAGCTTATATGTTAAGGAGAAGGAGAATCCGAAGGAGCGCACCTACCTCTATAAGGAGATGCTTACCGATGTGTATTCTCCCGATCAGAAGTGGGAAGGTTCATCAGCTAAGACCACATACGTAGCTGCCGACATCGTTGAGATGGATTCAGACATTCCTTTGAAGAAGCGTGGTCAAATCGCAACCTCTAATGGTAAGTTGCCAAAGATTGCGATGAAGAAGATTCTTTTCGAGTCTGATATCAACAACATCAACATCATGAAGGCTCAGTATGAGAACATTGTAGCGAGAGCCAATTCATTCCAGGCGCAAGGCTTGGTTGAGCAGGCTACATCAACACAACAGGCTGCTAAAACTGCAAAGGCTCGTATCATCAACAAGCTCATGAATGATGGTGTCGCTTGCTCAGTCGGTCTTGAAGAGCGTAACGAAATGAACTTCTTGGCAGGTCTCTCTAATGGTATTATTGCCGTTGAAGATGCAGACAATTCGGGTAAGGCTATCCGTGTTGACTATGGATATTTTAAGGCAAACTGCTTCAAAACAGAAACCAATGGTGTTACTACCCGTGATGATTTTGATAAAATCTTCGAAAAGGCAAATGCCGATAACAATACCATCATACAGGTTATGCTCGCTAAGACGCAGATTAAGAAAATCCGCAAGGAGCAATGGGCAAAAGAGCTTGTTGCCGACTACGAGGGTAAGACTTATACCGAAAATACCAAGCTCAAGACGCCATCGGAGTCAGCTTTCTCGGAAGCATTCGAGGATGAGTTCGGTGCAGCCATCAAGGTTATCAACCGAACCGTGATTATCGAGAAGAACGGAAAGCCAAAATCAGTTAAGCCATGGAATGAGAATAACATCATCTTCATCTGTAACACCAACGTAGGCTCTTTCGTTTGGGGTACCCTTGCAGAGGACACCAACCGAGTACCAGGTGTTCAGTATTCTAACGTTGACAGCTACAAGCTTATCTCTAAGTACTCCAAGAATGAGCCATCATTGCAGGAGGTTACCGCAGGACAGGCTATCTGCTTGCCAGTAATCGAAGATGTAGATCAGATTTACATGCTTTCTACCAAGTCTGAGGAGGTTGATACGGAAGCTGAGACTGACGATACTACCGACCAGTATACAACTTACAAGGGTAAGAAGTATAAGAAGGCTGACCTCATCGCTGCTTTGAAGGCTGCTGGTGCCAATGTGAAGGCTAACTCAACCGATGAGACTTTGATTAAGGCTCTCAACTCACTCAGCGATGAGGAGGAAGCCGAAGTTCTCTCTAAACTCACTCCAGAGGTTTAATTTGAATTGATATGAAGACAATAAAGCAAGCATTGATTGATGAAATCCACTACCCTATCCCTTTAGGATTCGTGGAGAATAAGATGATAGAACGTCAGCTTAATGGTGATGATGAATATACATTCGAGGTCGCTCAGTCCAAGGAATGGAAAGGTGCGCTTGCTGATTGTCTGTACTCTCTCATACAAGCTGTAAGCTTATCCGAGTCAGACAAGAGCATAGGAACACTATCTGACAAGGATAAGGAAAGGATGCTAGTACGAATAAATGCTTTATACAAAACCATCGGTGAATCCCCTGCACTGGGTCAACCGATGGTTTATATAGGAGGTTAAGATATGGCTGTATTGGATTTCGCTGCTCATACCCTAGATTACCTACACGTAACTGATGGGTATGAAGACGATAACGGAGACTATGTTCAAGGCTCAGAAGAATGGGTAGAGAACTATTGTAAGTGTGATATTGTTCCTGCTGGCAAGGCAAACGTTATCACTATCCCCGATGGTTCTGCAAAGAACTATTCCTACACCATCTACAACCTTCCTAGAGCATGCCGAGATTTCGAGTACGGAGACAAAATCCGTGTAAAGCTCTTCGGAAACGAAGTGAAGGAATTTGTTGTACTCGGCTTTCATCGTTATCAACTGCAATGTAAAATATGGGTATAAAACTCTCAACCTCTCAGTCTGCGCTCGATAACTTTTTTCAGTCCGCTATGGCGATAATAAAGCAAGAAATCCTCACTGCTTATGCCAAGCTAGGAGAAGAATGTAATGCAAGGATAAGAGACCGCTCTGCAGAGGAAAGTTGGATAGACCAAACAGGAAACCTACGAAGCTCCATCGGTTATGCCATCTTTGACTACGGAAGGAAACAAGTAGAATCAGCCTTCGCTTCCATAGGCAGTGGTTCTAATGGTTCACAAGAAGGAAGACAAATGATAGCTGACCTAGCCAAGGAATACTCACAGGTTTACGCATTGGTAGTAGTCGCGGCTATGAACTATGCAGACTTTGTAGAAGCTAAAGAAAATAAGGATGTGCTTGCATCCACTGAGTTATGGGCTCGTTCTGTCGTTGATGGAAAACTAAAACTCGCTGTGGATAAAGCCGTAAGTAAAATCAATCAGATTAAGCTATGAAATCGGATATTGACATCAAGGATGATGTGTACAACATTATCTCTTCTTCCAAATTAAAGGCTGCTGTAACAGGAAGTCTTTGCAAGCGAGGAAGACCATTCTATGGAACAGGTACAACTGGCAAGGAAGATATTTGTATCTCCGTGCTAGCAAATCAAACCTCGCAAATCCAAGAAGCTTTCGTGAATGTAAACATCTATGTTCAAGATCAAGCTATCACAAAGAAAGGCAATATCCAAAAGGAAGAGAACACGGCAAGGCTCCGTGAGTTATGCCAACTCTCCTTCTCCACCTTCGAAGCAGTACATGGATCAGACTTCCGCTTATCTATGAGCGAGCAGAGGGTAATAGCTTGCGAGGGCACAGGTGAGCACATCATTAACAACAAATTATTGTATCAAACTATAAACGATTAAGATTATGTCAGTAACAACATGGGGAAAACCATCCATCTATGTTCGTGACCTTAGTTCTGCTACAAACAACTGGAAGAAGCTCGACACTCCAAAGGAGGACACTACCCAGTTGAACCCTACCAAGGGTGATACAACAGAAGCTAAGGAGGAAGGTGGCGGTATTGTCGATTCCAAGACAACTAAGTCTACCTACGAACTCGTTTATCAAGAGTTTATCAAGAAGGGCGTACCTCAGCCTTTCCCTACCATTGATGGACTTATTGAAGGAAACTTCGCTATCGCTGTACAGCCGGAAGATGCAGAGAACCCTGGCTGCTATATCGGCAAGTCAACCGTCAGCGTAGAGGAATCATATTCTTCTGCGGATGGTGCTTTGATGCAGTACACCCACAAGGCTCTTGTGCCAGAGGGTGACGAGGTAGCAAAGACCACCAACAAGAAGGGTGAGACCGTATATTGTCAGTTCCGTTGGCGCATCATCACAGCCAAGAAGGCTAAGGGAAAGACAGACGAATACGTTCTTACATTCAAGCATCCTGCAGGTGCTACAGACACAACAACGGAAGTAACTGTTCCAACAAACGGACAGGTCGAAGATGAACCTTAAGATAATATGTTGATTTCTATTCACCCTTCTGCCGATTGAGGGTTATCAGTCGGCAACCTACCCAAGTAGCTCAGTTGGTTAGAGCGAGACCAAAGTCCGTCACATAAAATCCAGTTGGTCTTTAAAAAGCTGGTTGAAAGACGCAGGTTCGAGTCCTGCCTTGGGTGCTAACAAATTTTATTGGCTTATGAAGAATGACATCGAAATTGGCACAAAGATAGCCATGGTGTTAACAGATACACCTCTAGGCATACAGGTAGGTAGAAGACATTTGTTTATCTACCCTCAGACTTTAGGCAAGATGTATTTGACTGCTCCATTGATTAAGCAGCTAGGTATCAAAGATGATAACTTAAAGCTGAATCCACTCATTGAAGCACTCCGTGTAGTAGATGAAAATCGAAGTCTCTGTTGTAAGCTAATAGCCTACCACACCCTTCAGAAGAAATCCGATATGCTCAGTTCACGCATATTGAAGGCAAGGGAAAACATCATCTTCAAGTTCTGTGATAACGATGATATAGCTACTCTTCTCATCACCGTACTCTCAGACAACAAGCTTCACGACATCATCACGGAATGTGGAATAGACAAGGAAGTGGAGCGCATGGAGAAGATAAACAAAGCCAAAGACTCCAGCAATCAGTATATCTTTGGTGGCAGAACCATTTGGGGCTCTCTCATTGACGCAGCTTGCGATAGATACAAGTGGACCCTTGACTATGTTCTGTGGGAAATCTCATACAACAACCTCACGCTTATGATGAAGGATAAGATAACTTCCATCTATCTATCCGATGAGGAAAGAAAGAAGGCTCACATTCCATCAGCAACAGAGAAGGTCTTCAGCGGAGATAACAAAGAGGACATCATGGAGCTGATCAGACAGAGCGAAGAAAATCCAATTTAACCTCCAACAACAACATGAACAAACCAAAGAACAAAGGTTTGAGTGAGGAGGTGCACCTTTACGTAATTGACAGAAAAAAAAATGGCAAGTTTAAAGTTTGACATAACAGGAGATAATTCAGCTGTACTGAGAGCCTTTAAGGGGGTGCAGGATGGTGTGGCACAGACAGCAAAAGTTGTTGAGCAACAGGGGCAGAGCATTGAGAATGTTTTCAGTCGCATCAAGTCTGTTGCATCGGTGGCTTTCGCTGGGTTCACGGCAAAGGAAATCATCAGCACACTGGGTACAGTCCGAGGAGAGTTCCAGCAGTTTGAAATTGCCTTTGAAACCATGCTCGGTAGCGGACAGAAGGCAAAGGGAATGATTTCAGACCTCGCCAACCTTGCTGCTACTACTCCTTTTGACATGAAGGGTGTGGTAAATGGCGCAAAGCAGCTCCTTGCATACGGATTTGCAGCCAACGAGATTACCGATACCATGAGAAGGCTCGGTGACGTATCTGCAGGATTGGGATTGAACCTTCAAGACCTCACTTGGCTTTATGGTACCACGATGGTGCAAGGTAGATTGTTCACAAGAGACTTGATGCAATTCACAGGTCGAGGTATTCCTTTGACAGAAGAGCTCGCCAAGCAGTTCGGAGTTACCAAGGATAAGGTTTCTGAATTGGTAACAGCAGGTAAGGTTGGTTTCCCCGAAGTTAAGAAGGCTATCGAAAGCCTTACCAATGAAGGCGGCAAGTTCGGTGGATTGATGGAAAAGCAATCTCATTCTATTACTGGTCAGGTAAGCAATATTAAAGATACTATCAAAATGGCTATCAATGACCTTGGCACTCAGACAGAAGGCTTGATGAATGATGCTTTGGATATTACATCTAAGGTTATCGACCATTGGAAGGAGATAGGTGAGGTTATCCTTGCAGCTGCATCTGCCTTTGGTCTTTATAAGGCAATGGCGGTAAGTGTAGCAGCATTTGATACAGCTACAGCAAATGTAGGCTATGCGGCTGAGTTGTCAGCCCTTGACGCATTACTTCCAAAGAAGGAAGAAGTAAAGAAGACAGACCTTGAAGAAGCAGTAGCCAAAGGTCAGTTATCAGCAGCACAGGCAGAGCTGGTAGCATCTAAGCGTGAAGAGGTCGCGGCTTACGTTGCCGAACTACAGGCGCAGGCAAAAGCAAAGGCAGACGCAGCCACCGCAGCCGCAGAGGAAGTGAAGGCATTGGAGAACAAACTTGCAATGCAGGACAACGAAGTTCAATCACTCCAAGATGCTTACGATGCTCTGCAATCCTATACAGATGGACAGAAGGTAGAGACAGCAGAAATCAAACTCAACACTGCCGTTAACGAAAGGAACAACATCGCAAAGCAACTCCATACGGCTAGAGAAACCGCTGCAACCGCAGCCACAGAAGCAAATACCGCAGCCAATGCGGCTAACACCGCAGCCAAAGGCTTGAATACCGCAGCTACAGCAAGAGACACCGCAGCCAAAGGAATATGGGCACAGGTTACTCTCTTATGCGAGAAAGCACAGAGGGCATGGAATGCTTCTATGTTCTCTAGTCCTCTTTTTTTGATAGCGGCAGCTATCGTTGGTGTCACCTATGCCGTATACAAGTTAGCCACAGCAGAGACGGCACATGAAACGGCAGTAAGGAAATCCAATGAAGCATGGGATGAGTTCGATAACAAGGTTAAAGAACGTCAGCAGAATATAGAAAGCTTTATCAGAACAATTCAGTCTGAGACAGCTACAGAATACGAGAAGGCAGAAGCTTACCAAAAACTCTCCAACCTCGCACCTCAGTTAACGGAACAATATTCACAAGCTCAACTTGCATCTGCCGATTTTGCTAAGACGCAGAAAGAAGTTGCCGAGAGCATGGATGAGTTGAAGTACGATAAGGCAGTTGAGGAAGTAGAGAAGTTCCGCCAAGAGGTTGAAAGTCTCAACAAGCAACTACATGATGATGCGGCATACAACGGAGGAAGACAAGCATCATTGCTAGGTGGTCAGTTACAACAGGCACAAGAAGACCTTGATCAAGCAGAAGAAAAGCTTTCCAACATCATCCAACTTCGAGACCAAGCAGCCGAGAATGCAAAGCCTATCGAAGTTCGCTTGCAAGAAGCACAGGAGAACGAAAGTGTACGTCAAGAAATCTTTGACTTCTATGACGAAGCAATCAATCTGGCCAACGATTGGCAAGCTGCCAACGAAACCATAAACTACGCCAAAGGTGAGAGTAGATTGGATGCGTTCATCAATAAGGCTCAAAAAGAGATAGCAGGTCTTCGTGAAGACATCAAGAAGAATCCTGCTGATCTGAATCTCCGCATGCAGGAGTCTGAGAAAACAAAGGTTCTGAATAACCTCTTAGCGATGAAGCGTAATTGGGCAGTTACAGGCGCTACGACAATACCTTTGATTTTTAAGGCTCAATGGAACACAGCCAAACAATCCCTCAATCAAGCCAAAACAAAGGCACAAGCATTGGCTAATACAGGTTCTACGGAATCCTACCAGCAAGCTTACAACAGGGCACAACGTGAATATAACGCAGCCAAGAAGAAGGTTGCTGCTATGGAGAAAAATAAGAGCAAATACACTGCTGCTCAGTACGAAACAGCCACGCAAAACTTAAAGGCAACCAAGGATGCTTTTGAAAAGTTAGGTGGCGACGTAAGTGGGAAGGCAGCTAAAGCGGCAGTTACAGCACGTAAGAATCGCATAAAGGAAGGAAACAAGACTATCAAAGCACAAGAGGAGTTGAATAAACGTTTGAAGGCTTTGCAGCAGAAAAATACAGATGAAACAATCTCTCTCATGCAGGAAGGAACGGAGAAGAAGCTTGCTCAAATCAAGAACGACTATGCCAAGCGCAAAGCCGAGATTGACAAGCAGGAAGAAGAGTTCAAGAAGAAAAACAAGGAAGCTGGCAAGAAAGCATCCCTTACCTCTGCTCAGTCCGATGCCCTCAATAAGGCAAGAGACCTCGCTACCCAAGAGTATAACAAGAAGCTTGATGAGGTCAACAGGGAAGCCCTCACATCTATGCGCGACTACTTGAAGGAGTATGGTTCACTCTATCAGCAGAAACAAGCCATTGCCGAGGAGTATGAAGAGAAGATTGCCAAGGCTCAGACGGAAGGCGAGAAGAAGACGCTCCAGCAGGAGAAGAAAAAAGCACTCGCCAACTTCGACTACGAAAGCATCTCTATGGGCATTGATTGGAAGGGTCTGATGAGCGGTGTGGGCAATATGGGCAAGGAAATGCTCAAACCCATGCTTGAAAAGTTAGACGCCTACTCACAGACAGATAAATTCCAGCAAGCCGATACTCAGACACAACAGAAGGTTGTTGACCTCATGCAGGAGATTCGCACTTATCTCGGAACTGATCAGAATGCAACATGGCAATCGCTTGCAACGTCAATCCAGAACTTCAATATGGCAGTTGCCGACTATCAGCAGTCTGCGGAAATGGAGCAGCTTATACGAAAAGAGTATGAGCAATCAAAGATTGACTTGAAGCAAGGAAAGATTTCGAAAGAAGCTTTTGATAATTTCAAGCAGACTGCGGATGATGCAAGCATGGCAACAGCCAAAGCCAAAGAGAAAATGGAAGCTTTAGGCATTACCGTAAACTCTGCTACAAATGCAGTCAAAAACTACACATCTGGTCTAACTGCTACACTCAATAAGCTAATAACTTGGAAAGGTAATGAAGGTTTCTCTGAGCTTCAAGGTGCGTTCGGAAACGTTGATGTCCTGAAAGGTGCTCTCGATACCACTCTTTCATCTATGGCAGATGGGGCAGCGAAGACTATTGGTACAGGCTTATCAAAAACTATTGGAGATACGCTTGGCTCGATTGGTAATGGTGTTGAAGGTATGCTTTCCAAAGGGCTCGGTTCTGTTATAGGAATTGTTGCGCAGATACCAAAGCTGATACTAAATATTGCTGACTCTATCAAGAATTTTGTAACCGGAATACTCAATTCGTTTACGGATTTACTGAAGTTTGAATGGCTGTCAGACTTAGTTGTCAGTATCACGAATGCCGTAGGGAATCTGATAGATGCCATCTTTGACCTACCAGAAAACTTATATAAGGCTCTTGAAGGGATTGTTGTTGAAGGTGTCGGAGGAATGCTTGACACTTTAGTAGGAAGATTAGGGAATGTGTTATCATTCGGCGCTTTGTCTTCTAAAGGCCCATCAGACTGGTTCACTAACTCGAATGCCGAAAAGGTTCAGAAGACTATTGACAGACTGACAGACAGAAATGAACTCCTGCAGCAATCAATCGAGGATTTGACTGACGCAATGGAAAATTCCTATGGCTCCAAGGCAACCTCATACTACGAGCAAGCCTACAAGAATCAGCAGGAGAACAATCAGAACTACCTCGATATCGCAAAAGCGCAGGCAAGTTATCATGGTTCGCACAAATCATGGAACAAATATTGGGGTGGCTTCGGTAGTGACGAGATGGATTGGATCAAGAAGAACGTCAAATCAGATTTCAATGGCGACCTCTTCTCCCTCAGCCCAGAAGAGATGAAGCTCCTCCGTGGTAACGTTGCCATCTGGGAGCATATCGAGAACACTGGCAAGGGTAACTATGGTGGGCGTCTGACAGAGAAGCTGAATGACTACATAGACCAAGCAGGCAAGCTGGATGAGTTATCAGACAAGCTGAAGGAAAGCCTTACACAGATTTCCTTTGACAGCATGAAGGATAGTTTCATATCAGAACTCATGGATATGAGCAAGTCAGCGCAGGACTTTGCAGACGATTTCGCTGAAATGATGCAAAAGGCTCTTCTCTCCTACTCGATGGAAGACCTCATCAACGGTGACTTAAAGAAGCTCTATGATGATTGGGCAAAGGCTATCAAGGACAACAATGGCAAGCTTACCGAAACAGACATAGAAGCATTCAACAAGCGTTACGATGATATAGTCCAGGAAGGCTTGAAGAGACGTGATGATTGGGCAAAGGTAACTGGCTACACAGGTTCCTCATCCTCATCACAGACCGCAACAAGCGGAGGATGGGCATCTATGGGGCAAGATACCGCAGACGAGCTGAATGGTCGCTTCACCGCCCTGCAGATTGCAGGAGAGTCCATCGCTCAGAACATGACTACCACCATATCACAGATGGAGAGCATCGTTACACTCGGAATCTCAACCAATGGAGCAGTATTGGAGATTAGAAACATGATGATCATGACAAACAGTTATCTCGAAGACATCGTGAAGTATGCAAAGCTTACCTACAATGACTTCGGAACAAAGCTGGATGACATGAACAGAAGATTAAAGGATATTTGACCTCTATAGGCTTTTCGCTTATCAGCCCTTACAACTATACTCAACAATAGCAAAAGCGGCTCACAGCGAAGCCTACGGGGTTATTTAATGATTAAATAGTTATGCTTAATGGACAACTTTACATCAATGGCAAGGATGCCTACCTTACGTGGGGCATCTTCCTAGACGAAACTGCCCTCAGTACGCTCATGACCCCTGCTCCAAACAAGGAGTTCATCAGCAACAAGTATCGCTCAAAGGACGGAAAGTCAGTTATCAAGCACAATCCAAGATTGGATGAAAGGGAGATAACGCTGCCATTCAACATGACCGCCAAGGACTCAGACACGTTCATGATGAACTATGCTAAGTTCTGCGAGGAGGTTCTTGCCAAGGGAGAGTTGGTTATCCGCACCCGATTCCAGCCTAATGTGTGGTATCGGTGCATCTATCTCTCCTGCACACAGTTCAGTCAGTTCATTCGGGAAATGGCAAAGTTCAGTCTAAAGCTCAACGAGCCAGACCCTAGTGACAGAGGTGAAACAAGTAAATACGCAAGCTTATGATTCAGATTAAGAGAAATAACAAGGTATTCTTCACATTAGAGGACTTCGGTGAGGGTTCTAAGCTGTCATATCAGCTTATGGATCACCACTACATCATATTGAAGTTCACTACGGCTACACCTGTCTATTTCGAGATTGGTGATTCTGTAGAGATACCCGACTTCGGCTATTTCGAGCTGACATCAGCATACTTCCCTAAGCACAATGATAGTGATGGCTACGACTACGAAATGCAGATGGATGCCTACTATATGTCTTGGAAGAATAAGATTTGCAAGTATCGCCCTCAGCACGGAGCCAATGAGACCTCCTTCAAGCTCACCACAACGGTAGGCGTACACATGAACGTTATACTCGGCAACCTAAAGGCACTAGGTCTTACGTACAATGGCAAGGATTTCTCTGTTGACTACACTACGTACAACAACAAGGCTTTCGATGTTCAGAAAAGATTCTTGATCGAGTACGGTTCCATCAGTATTCTTGATGCTCTCAACGCCATCTGTTCCGAAGATGCACTCAACTGCGAGTGGTGGATAGATGGCTCTATTATATACCTTGGATATTGTGAAATGGAAGGGCAGACAACATTCGAACAGGATGTTAATGTTCTGTCTATGTCCTATTCGGAATCTAAGTCAACTTATATTACGAGACTGTACGCATTCGGCTCAGATAGGAATATCCCGAAAGGATATTTCACTGGTGCCGATGCGGACGTCACCACCGATGGTGTTGCTACCGATTACCTCATGCTCCCTAACAAGGAAGTGGATAGTGATGGTTTCTACGCCAAGGATGGCTACCTGGAAAACGTGAATGTCGTGAAGAATGACAAGCAGGCTATCGAAGGTGTCGTTATGTTCGATGAAGAATATCCGAAGGTTGAATGCATGGTCAGCAGTATCAAGACCTATGATAGCACAGTTGATAATGAAGACGGAACGAAGACTACACAGACGTTTTGGCAGGTCACTTCTACAGACTCTTTCACTAATAGCTTCAAGGAGAGTTGGATAAAGAGTAACCTCACTTTAGGTATCAAGTTCACTAGTGGTGCTCTCATGGGTATGGAGTTCAATGTTAGTTTCAAAGTCATTGACAAGGTCAACTACTTTGAGGTTGTTGCTAATGACACTTACGGAAGAACTCTCCCTGATGGTGTCATGTGTCCGAAGGTTGGTGATAAGTACTTTCTGTTCAACTGGGACGCAACCAAAATTACAGATACGAACCTCATCCCTACCGCTCAGTTATCTCTGTTCGATAGAGCGAAGCAGTACTATCAGAAGGCTATGATCAGCAACTCAAACTTCACCTGCACGATGGATGGCGATAAGTTCTACAATGACGGGACATACGATTACCATCCTCTCGGTGAACAGGTAAAGCTGATTAATGATATGTTTGCGCAGGTGGATGCGGATGGCAAGCACTACCGAAACTCTCGTATCATCGGAATGGAGATACCTTTGGATATTCCTTACGACCACCCTCAGTACACAGTAGGCGAAAAGGCTGCAACAAGCCGGTTGGGTAAGTTGGAAGACAAGGTTGATTCCATCAAGGTGAATGGAATGCAGATAAATGGCGGCAATGGTGGTGGTGGCGTCTATGTAATAGGCATGAACGACTCAACACCACCTACAGATAGTAATATTCTATCAGCAAGAAAGTCAATTAATTCTTTCGTTTCCAAGCTGTTTGATGATGTAGTAAAAGGATTGATTACTTTTGAACAGGGTATTAAGTTGGGTGCAGAAACCATGTGGAAGATTACTTTGGATGGAGTAGCTGAGCTTAGGAAACTGATAATATACGAAGATGTAGAAGTTAAAGGAAACACGAAACTTGGAAAGAATGGGACGAATACCGAGTTCGGAGTTTACAATACAGACTCAACAGGCGCACGGATTCAAGTAAAGGAAGATGGAACTTCAATAGCTGAGTTTGATTATATCACTATCCGTCGTGCTGCCCAATTCCGAGATATTACCATCCGTGAGCTTCGCCATATAGGTGGCGAGTTGGCGATAACTCCTGCTGCAATGGTATGTTCAAAGGTCGAAAGACTTAACTCTAACGGAGAAGTTATAGCAAACGGAGATAATACAGAGCCATCCTCATTTAAATGCTATTTTGAAACAAAAGATAGCGATGAAGGAAGCGAAAAGGTGTTTAATTATTTTCGTCCACTCGACCAAGCGAGATGTCAGCAGTTTGATATAGCAGCAGACGGAAGCAAGAAAACGAGATATTATTGGCGACTTGTCAAGTCTGTTGGTAAGGATTATATTGTACTTTCTAATTTAGCTAATGGAGGTATGGATTCCCTAACTACCTCTGAACCTTTGGTTGGAGATAATATCGTTCAGCTCGGTTATCAAGGTAGCGATGACCCAAACAGACAGTCTGCTATTATACTTTCATCTACATCAGATGATGCGCCAAGTCAGAAGATGTATCAGGGAATATCATCATTCTCCCTTGATGGTTGTCTGGTTAAAGATGAGGGGTATGATGCGGCAACTGGTGTATTCCATTGCAACATCTATGGCGACAGTTATACCGGAGATAAAGATGGTAAGAGTTTTTTCCAATACGACTCTAATAAGAAAGAGGCTACCTTTAAGGGTAAGGTGATTTTCAATTCAGACTCTAAGTTGCCTGATGATTCATCAGTAAACGATATAGCCAAGAAGGACGATTTGAAGGATCTAAATATCAAGAGCGGTAATCTCTTGCGCAATACGTCATTTTGCGGCGACTATGAGAGTATTGATATATCCGAAGATACAGAAATTTCTGAGGATAAGGAAACGTTCTCTGAGAAACTGAAATATTGGACGATGGAGAATGCCAGTGTGATTGACACCGAAGATTCTACAAGCGGAAAGGCAGTACATATAGGCGGAACATTATCTCAGCAACTTGCCCAACCTTTATTGGCTGGTAAGGCATACACTCTTTCCTTCAAGGGCAAGGGTACGTCCGTCAAGGTAAGTGTCGGTGGCGAAACGCATGATGTAGATATGACTTCATCTTTCGAGCGATATGAGCTGCATATTACTTGTTCTGACGCAGAAAACGGTGTATTTTCTATGGATAGTACAAATTGCGTTGTCTGCGAAATCATGCTTTCCTATGGCAAGCTTGCTCCTGCTTGGTCTCCGTCTTACTCAGATAATGATAAGTCGATGGCTGAATTTCAGAACATGAAGTTCCTGACTGATGCTATTACGCAAGGTTCTACAACCATTGACGGTGGCTTGGTCATGTCTCAGCAGTTTAAGGTGGGTAACTTTCGAGACAAGAAGATGATCAAGGAAACTGGCGGTATGAGCGGCTACTACAATGACGACGATTCTCCTTTTCTCTGGGGCGGTGGAACACTCGAACAGGCTATCTACACTATCCAAAAATATAAGGATAACCCGAACTACGAGCCTACTGCCGAGGAACTCAACAATCTCGCTAAATTCGTTGTCACACACGGCGGTAGAGCCATTCTCACCGACATCATTCTGCGAGGTATCATCTATGCCGAAGGTGGCGTGATGAAGTCTATCAAGTCGCCTAACGGAAATTTTGAGATTGATGAAGAAGGAAATGCCAAGTTCAAGGGTGATAGTGAGTTCGGTGGCAAGCTGGTTGGTGTGAGTGGAAGCTTCAAGAGGCTCAATTGTGTCAATAATAAAGGCAATGTCGTGGGAAGCATTGAATTTGGAAGCGATGGAAAGATGTGGTTCGATGGTGATATGTTTAGCCAAGGTTACAATAAAAAGGAGGGCCGCAGCAACAGATTTTACACATCAGACGTGTGGTGCAGAGGAATGTTTGGACATCGTTCCAAGACGATGGCGATAGTTAAACAGGACTTGATGAAAGTCTTTACAAGGGGCACGGGTAAAGAACCAGTCGAGCACAAACTGACGCAGGGAATGACAGCAAGCAGCAACACTTATTACGAGATACCGCTCTTTGCGCCAGGTGGCAATGACGACACCGCTGGTATGCCGATAGATGTAATCCTTTTCAACAATACAGCGGACTGCTATTATTCATTCGAGGGCATGGACGATGGCAAGGAGTGGCGAGTGATTAACGGAAACGACCATCAGACTATACATTTCTGCGACATTGGAGGCTGGCATGAGCTGAAAGGTGGCGCAAGCGTGAATTGCATATACATACCCCCAGAATTCCTTACCCCAGTACCTTCATCCAGCTCGATTGGACGAGGTGTGTTCTGGACTGGTGAGACAGACATGAATTGGAATGGAAATGGCAAATGATAATGATTAAGAATATGGAACAGTTAAACAAAACGCCTACTACGGGCAAATTTGGCGACGTAGCGAAAGCGCTCGACACCAACTTCGGCTTAATTGTCACGAAGCTCATGGAACTGAGCAAGTCGAAGAAGATGAATTGCGGTTTCTACTCTTCAGAAACCGAGTTGAAAACGGCTTATCCGAACCCTGATAAGGGTATGGTGGCTTACGTAGGCAGCGGTACTGACTATACCGTCTATCGTTGTAAGACTGATGGTACGTGGACTGCTACCAGTGAAACCTTTAAGGTGACGGTAGATTTATCCACTTATGCTACCAAGGATGCGCTGGCACAAGTCAAGGGTTCGGTAGATAATCTGCTGCTGGGTGCTGTGTATGTCGGTATCGCTGCAAGAACCACAAACCCAGGCTCTCCAAAGAATAAGGTATTCTATCTACCTACTGAGGTAGGTGAATACCCTAATTTTGGTAATCTCTCTGTAGCAGCGAACGAAATCGCCTTCCTCTATTTCGATGGAACCAAATGGACAAAGCAATCCGTCGATTTCTCTAACGATTTTAATGATATTAATGATAAACTCAGCGACTTATCTAGCATAACACAAGATATACGGAGCGTCATTTTTGAAGGTAAAGGCAAGACAAATAAGTTTTCATACCCATTTAAAAAAGGTATGCACCTTATTTTTGACGTTAAAAATGAAGGTGAAGCTCCTGCTGATGGTATTTTTTTTAAGAAAGATAATACTACGGTTTTTCATATATCGATTCAAGCTCTCGCTAATAAGGGAGAATTTAAAATTATTCTTCCATGTGATATAGATTTAATTTCTCTTTCTTCTGGTTCTATGGAATATACCATAAAGTGTGAAATCATGTCAAGAAACGAGCAGATGATAAACGAAGCAGTTTCCAGCAATGATTTCTATTTTTCTGGAAATATACCTTCAAATGGTATTTCAAAAATTCCCTTTGATATTTCAGAAGGAGAAGAATTTTATATAGATTTAGTGCATGAGGGAAGTGCTAAAATAGGAGTTTCTGATGGTGTAAACGTATATCTTAGGAATAACGGATATGGAAAGTTTATTGCAAAGAAAGATATTAGTTTTATTAATCTTTTTAATGAGACACACGAAACAGACCTTATAGAGATTTCTCTTTCTAAATATAGTATCAAACAGAACCTAGCTAATATAGACAGAACTGTTGGAGAAGTATCAGAAAAACTTAGCAGTAAGGGAGCTGTAATTGGACAAGTACTCACTTCTAATGGTGATGGTACATCTGAATGGAAAGAACCTGCTTCAAGTTCTTCCGTAACTGTTGCTGCTTATAATGCAAAAGCAAAGTCTAGGAAAAATGCAGATTTCCTATGTACTGGTACGAATGATGATGAAATTATTAATCAGGCGATACAATCTCTATCTCCAGAAGGGGGAGAAATCAAACTTACTGATGGCTTATTTTTGACTTCATCACCAATATTGATTGACAGAAGGATAAAAATTACTGGAGAGGGATATGGTATTTGCGGAATACCACAATATACACCAACAGATTCAGAATGTAAATATGAAAACCTGTATGGTTCAAATGTAGGTATAACGACCATAAGATGTACAGCAGATATTGATGTGATTCGGATTTATTCAGAAAACAAGCTGCAAGGAATCCAGTTGAGGGATTTTGTCATACAGGGTTATGGAAAAGACAGACACACCAAATCAGGTATAAGTATAGAAACTGACACTGATGTGTTTTATATGACCGGTGTAGGAATCTATGATTGCCATGTTGGTTTCTATAGTCATGGTCAAAATATGGACGCTCCTAATATAATATATAACTCATTTCAATGGTGTGCATGTGGAGCTATAGTACAAGCTGTGTTTGGTAGATTTGTCGGAAACTGCATAGCAGACAATAATGGTATCAAGGAGTATAAAGGATTGACCGTAAATACTGGAGGACTGGCAATATCTGGTTCTTCTATGTCAATTCTTGATAACCAGTTTGTAAGAACAGAAAGATATACTATTCCAAAAGATGGAAGAAAATTTGATGAAAACCTTTTAGGAAGCAGTTTATCTCTTGGTTATTATACAGACTTCACGAATGACAAGAAAAAAGAATGTGGTAATTTTATAGTATCAAACAATACCATAAATCAGAATGGTGGAAATGGAATAAGATTACTCTTTGCGAATTTCACAAATATAAGTAACAACAATATTACTACATACGGACTTTCAAAAAGGGACGGATTTAAATGCGGTATTTCTGGAGATAAACTTGGCTCAAACACAATAATACTTGGAAACAAGATTGGAAATCCTTCTGCTGAGAGCATTACTGCGGACCAAGGTGTAAATCTGAAATGTACCTACGGAAATAATATGATATGTAACAATATGTTTACTTGGTTGAGTGGTAGTAGTGTAACTTGTGGTAATAGCGCATCTAATAATACAATTTCAAATAATATTTCTATTACGTAGTTGGAACTCTAAGTCGCTGACTTTATCATAAAAGGATGGGGAGCTGTTTTAGCTCCCCACTTTTGAGATATACCAGTACAAGCACTATTACTTGGCAAAGTTTGAGTGGGAAGATATTGTGAGATATTCCGTAGTGATTGTAATCGGTAGTATTATTAATTACTTAATTTTAGATTCATTATTATGAGACAGATAAAAAGAATTTTCGTTCATTGTACCGCTTCATCTCAGAAGTGGGGAGTCAAGGAACTGTTGGCAGAGTTTAAGGCGAAGGGTTGGAGAAATCCAGGCTATCACAAGGTGGTAACGGAAGATGGTGTTGTGCATCAGTTATTAGACATCAGCAAGGTTAGTAACGGCGTGCAGGGCTACAACTCTACTGCTATCAATATTGCATACGTGGGCGGTATTGATAGCAAAGGTAAGCCTATCGACAACAGAACTGAGGCTCAGAAGGTAGCTCTAAGGTCGTTGCTTATAGAGTTGCATCGCCAATATCCTCACGCAACCATCATGGGGCACAGAGACATCTGGGGGAGCAATCCGAAAAAGTGGAAGAAATGGTGTCCTTGTTACGACGCAAAATCGGAATATAAGGATATAAAATAAGAGATGGCTCATCAAACACTGATATACGAATAATTTGCTTACAGATTGTTACTTTAGCAAAGTTTAACTTTGAAATTTTACTCAAAAAGAATTGATTTGAGCAAAAAATTGTAATTTTGTCAAGAACGTTAACTATAGACAAAAGGAGGTTTTTCATGACACAAGAACAAGAACAAGAAGTCCAACGGTTGATAAAGGATATAGATGTTACTGAACTGATGAACTTGCTGATGAAACATGGTAACAGATATTCAAGGAGAATTCTGAAGTTCTTCAGATGGTTCTGCAAGTACGTTCCGATTACGCTTATGTGTTTTCACGCTTACGGAATGTGGGATTTCTCTCAGCATCCACGAGACATGTTTATCCCATACGCAGAAAATACACCTTGCTATCTCTATATCTATTTCATGGTGTATATTTTACCAATGGTTTTGATATTAGCGAGCCGATTCTTTTTCTTATGTTGGAGATACCGCATTCCCTTCTATTATTTCTTCGGCATAAACGCTGCTCATATCGTGGAATGGAGCTGGTACACAACTCAAGATATGATAGATTCATGCTTCACCGTCATGGTGGTAACGGCAATATTCTATCTGTACTCTTTTGTGGATTTGTTTATCAGTAAAACAAATTTAGGACGTAAAATCTGTGCATAATATGGGAAAGATATTGAATTATAAGATACTCGGAACGGCTTTGAAGTCGCTGAGTGACGCTTGCTTTAAAGCTGACGAACAGCAGAAGAACGGAGAGAAAATCACCGCTTGCGGAATGAGCGATGAGGACTTGGATAGGTTGTGCGACATCATCCCTGATATGCTCAACCCGATGCTATCTACCGAGGAGGTCAAAGAGAAGCTTCACGTTTCCGACGCAACTTTAAATAGAATGGTAGCGAGGGGCGACATTCCGAATGGCGAGTGCAAGAAAAGAGGGCACAGCAGATATTGGAAGAAATGGGATATTCTTCACTATATTAAGAGTAAGAGAAAATCATAACGTATAAGCCCTACGCAGCACGGATAAGCGAGTATGTATGAGTATTATGGACTTTATGTTTTGGGCTTTGATTATAGTAGCGATACTGGTAATCATCAACTGCTCGTTCATTGCGTACCTATACATTACCTATGAGTATAAGAGAGTTAATAAGTTCTTCTTAGCTTGGGTAACGGTATCGACAATGATATTGATAATGTGGTTCGGAGTAGGATTGTATCTGTATCTATCAAATAAATGATGATAAATTTGTTGGTTTCAGAATTATTGCTTATCTTTGTAGTGCTTTTTGAGCATCGCATTTCCGAGCAATAATGTGATATTCCCCCTATACTACGCCAATAGTATAGGGGATTTTTGGTCACACCCTTCGTGGGTGTGTGGATTGAAACCTTACAAGTTGGGTAAGAGAGGTAAGTGATTACCTCTCTTTTTTTTATTTGCATAGATTTCGATGCTTTTAAAAATACAATATTTCGAGGAAATTATATGCAATTATATACAATATTTCGAGGAAATTATATATATGCGTTTATATGAGTGCATAAAGTTTTGCACTTTTTCGAGAAATCTATTTGATGATTAAATATTTTATCGTATATTTGTAGCATTATTGTTTAATCATCAAATAGTTATCGTATGGCAGATAAAGTTAAAGATATAATTATTGGCGTAGTTCTTGCAATACTCGCCTATCTTAAGCCGATTGAAGGTGAATTATCGTCACTCATGATCGTCTTTGTACTCAACTTCATTTTTGGCTACCTTAGCGGCATGATAGCCAAAGGAGAAAACTTTGAATTAAAGAAAGCGGTTGTGTGTATAGGACACGCTACAGTTTTCTTTGTTCTGTGCGCTGCTGTATATGCGATAGGTCGGTTCAAAGGGCAAATGACCGGCTCTGTACAATGTGTATCGTTTATATCTTATTTAGTTCTGTGGTTCTACGGATGCAATATTCTCAAAAATTTGAAACTGATATTTAAGAAGGGTACCCCTCCTTGGTATGTAGTGAGCTTTCTTTACTATCTCATGCGCTTCAAGTTTATCGAGAAGATTCCATATCTGACCGCTTACTTTAATTACGCAGAAAAGGAGGAAAAAGTATGATGGTAAAGATTATTTTAGCAATTATTGTTATTGCGTGTGTTATTATGTTTGGTTGTTTAATTCAAGGTAACGATTATAGTAAGGAGGAGTAAGCATGGCAGATTCCAGAGAACTCGCTTCATTTGTTTTAAAATGGGAGACGAGTAAATATACTAACGACAAGAATGACAAGGGCGGTCCTACTAAGTATGGGATTACTCTTGCTACCTGGAGGAAAGTTGGATATGATAAGAACGGAGACGGAAAGATTAATGAAGAAGATGTAAAACTTCTCACTAATGAAGATTATAATAGAGTATTCAAGAACAACTTTTGGGACGCGTGTCAAGCTGATAGCATCAATGATCAGAGTGTAGCAAATATGTTGGTTGATTTTGCATACAATAGCGGAATATCAAGAGCATCTAAATACATACAGAAGATTGTAGGAGCTACTGTTGATGGTATTATAGGGACAAAGACTATTGGAAAAATCAATAGCTATAAGTTTGGGCAAAAAGCTCTTTTTGAAACTCTTAAGAAGGAAAGAATTAAATACTTAAAAAAAATCGGTGTTGGTTCTCAGAAAATTTACCTCAAAGGTTGGCTTCGTCGGGTTAGTTATATCACGTATGGAAATTTAAAATAAACAGGTAATGAAGATATTAAACATCACTCCTATATTTGTCATTATGTTAGTCTTTCTTGGCTGCAAGTCAACAAAGACTACAACAAAAGATGTATTGCTAACAGACAATAGAACAGAAATAAAATATGACTCCATCTTTCAATCTATAATGGAGAAAGAAATAGAGAAGTATAAAGCCAAGCATTCGGAGGTACTAAAATCATCAATAAAAGATAAATCTTGTGTTACCGATAGTACGGTACTCAAATATGATGCTAATGGCAATAAAATATCTGAAAACAAGTTTCGTTATGAGAGGCATGAATTATCAACAGAAAGATACCAGACTTTACTGGATAGTATTTCCTTTTATAAAGATAAACTTAGGGATGAACAAGAAAAGCATTCAAGAAAAGATTCATCTAAAGCAGATATTAAACATATTGAAAAAGAAAAGATTTATATAGAAAAACCTACAAGTTTTATGCAAAAGGTATTTACCGAAACAGGTAAGTTCTTCTATTTTGTATTGATTTTAATTGTTGTATATATTATATATAAGTATAAGAAAAGATAATTCTTAGTTCTCTTTAGGTGTAAAGATTAAAACAGGGTAATTTATGAAGCGGCTGCTCGTGATGAGTAGTCGCTTTTTTATTTGCAAAGTAAATTCTTTCGTTCTAAGAAGATAAAGGATGATTCTCCCTACTATCACACTAAACTACTGATACAGAGCCACTAACAAAAACTATGATAGTATTATAGCTTATTTCAATACTATTTTCTAACTTTGCAGACGTAACGTTACAAATAGTGTTAGTTATATATTAAGGTTAAATTAAAAAATTCGGGATATGGAAAGTAAAACTTACGTGTTCAATCCAGAGAGCGGCACAAGCGGTACAGGCTCTAATGGAATCTTGGCTATGCTTCCTGCACTCATGCAGAGACAGGGCGTTGACCCAGGTCTGATTGCACTCTTGAACAACCGTGGAAACGGAAATGGCTTTGGTGAAGACATCTTTGCAATCCTTCTGTTATTCATCCTTATGGGTAATAATGGTATGGGACTCTTCGGAGGTAATCGCTGCATGGGTTCTAATGGACAGGGTGGCGTTATGCCAATGCTTAACAATGATGCCAATACTGCCGTTATCATGCAGGCAGTTCAGCGCAATGGCTTTGATGTTCAGAGCTTGGCTACAGCCCTCAACACATCAAGTGACGCAGTTATGGCTGCAATCAATGGCTTAGGTCAGCAGATTTGCAACCTCGGCAATCAGATGGGCATGAATGCTAATCAGATTTTGACTGCTATCATGCAGGGCAATAATGCCATCGCTACCCAGTTGGCAGAATGCTGCTGCAAGACCAATAACGCCATAACTGCAATGGACGGCAACATCAAGTTGTCTATCTGTCAGCAGACTCACGCCATCAATGATACGGCAAATGCCAATGCTTTGATGCTTCGTGACAAGGCTGATGCTAACAATCAGTCTGTCTTGGCTAAGTTGGATCAGATGCAGACACAGGCTATGCAGGATAAGCTCGATGCTTTGAGAGAGAAGAACAGTGCCCTGCTTGCACAGATTTCAAACGAGCATCAGACACAGGCCTTGCAGTCTTATCAGGCTCAGGTTATCACACCAGTAAATGCAGCTTTGGCTGCGCTGCAGGCAGAGGTGGCTGGCATCAAGTGCAAGTTGCCTAATACCATCAGCGTTCAGTACCCTCAGTACGGAGTATTCAACAAGGACGTTTACACTGCTGCTGCCATGGGAGCTTATGCTGGTGATGTAGCGGCTTCTCGTTCAACAGTAGGATGCGGTTGTTAGGAAAGGAGGTAACTATGTTCCCTTTATATCCATTCAATCCATTTATTCCAATCGGTCAGAGAAACCAAATCAAACGTATTAATGTAAGCGGTATCTATGAGTTGAAGACGAATGCCCAGCAGGTCACAGATGCAAGTGTTGATTATGGTATCAATCCTTGCTACTACAATGCTTTGCCTTGCGAGTGCATTGTACTCTTGAAGATACATCAAGGAGTTGCCGCTGCAAGTGCGACACTTCCTGTCACAATCGTAACTCCAAATAGTGGTTCAACCACTGTTAACGGAACTGCCAACACTAGTGGAACTACTTCTGGCACAACAAAGGTGCCAGTTGTGGATCATGTAGGAAAGGCAGTGACGGGAGCGAGCGTTTCGGAAACAACGGAGGCTTTGGCATACATCAATAAGAAGAGCGGTATTATCCGACTGCTTGGGTTTCAGCAGCCTACAGGCGGCTAACAGAGTATTAACTATGGGACAGATTGCAAAGTCTGTCCCACTAAAAGAGAAAGAAAATGTTTCAAGGACTAAGACAGTCTTCTCTCTTCTACATTTTAGACAAGGGAGGAGAAAAGCCGACTCTAAAAATCGGTCAAGTAATATCGGTCAGCAATCCTCAGCAGAAATATCCTAGCTATATGCCAGGACAGACTCCGACATTGGAGACGACCGTTGATGTTAAGGTACAAGTAGAAGACCAGCAGGTCAATTTCGAAAAGCTGCCATCTACGGCACAGATAGTGAACTTCGGTAATGAAGGTGTTGTTGTCAGTGACAGCAGAGAAGCTATGTGCGCCGAGATTGATGCTATGTTGCGACATTCCAAGGGAGTCGTGGAAAGTGTAGATTACCACAATGGAGTCATAAGCTCCTGCGAGGAAATGCTCACTAGAATCAACCCGCAGATTGCCAAGGAGAAGCAGCAGGAGCAGGACATCAATAACCTCAAATCAGAGGTCAGCGGCATGAAGGGAACGCTATCCAATATTGAATCCATGCTGTCTAAGGCTTTGAGCGGTAACAATTTTAAAAAGTAATTGCTATGGGATATATGGTAGAAATTACGGAAAACAAGTTCGATGAGCTTGTTGACAACTGCGAGGAAATGGTTCGAGCAGGTGGCAAGGTTATGAAGTGCTTGGATAGTTTGAAGCGCGAGCGTATGGGAAACCGTATGCCAATGCCAGACTATCGTGACAAGTGGGACGATGAAGATTGGCGCGACGAAGACCGCTATGGAGAGCGACGCTACTATGGTCGCCGTGGTGGTGGACGTTACTAATGTTTAATTCGGTGGTGGGGATTTCTCCCTGCCACCCTTAAAAGAAAGAACTATGGGAAAATGTAGAATGCCTTTGGATGCTTACGATATGAAGCCAGAAGGAATGATAGTATATCTGAGATATAATGGCTGGCACTTCAACAAGAAAGCTTGTGAGTGGGCAGTCGCTCAGATGAGAAAATACAACCCAGTCACCAAAAAGGATGAGGAGGTTGAATACATGGATAAGGATAAGGTTGAATCCATCCTTACCAAGCAGGGAGTGACGCTTGAAAATAATGTAGGCTATGATCATGTCTATGTGGCAAACATGGTTAAAGCTGATTTCTATAAGTCTTCCATTGAAGATGAAGCTCACATGGCTTTGTTCGTGAAAGACATGGTTGATGATACCGACCAGAAGGATGGCTTCATCTTTAACAGATTCTATGCCGATTGCAACCATAATGGCATCGGCATTCCATGGGATGATATTTTATGATAAGTCAAGAGATATATCTAGAAAAATACGATTGGAAAGTTCTTGTGTTTTACGGTTTGGAATCATCAGATACCGATGAGGTATGCAACTCCCTTGTGCAGATAGGCTGCACAGAAAAGGCGGTCGAAAGCGCAAGGGAGCATTGCTTGCGTGGAATGCCGAACACAGGTCTAACCTACTCCAATCTTGCAGGTAGAAAGAGCGTGGTTGCTGTCAGTAGGACCACATCGGAATATGAGTTTGTGAATACTGTCACACACGAAATGTTTCATGTTGTCACTCATATCTGCGAATCACTAGGTATTGACTTGAAAGACGAAGAGCCTTGCTACATGATGGGATGGCTCTGCCAGGCAGTTAGTAGGATATTCATTTAAAATTTAGAAATATGACGGACATTAAATTAATGGTGGATGCTGCAAGGCAGCTAAACCAAACTTGGAACGAATGCAGCAAGAATGCTGAAGAAGAAAGTACACCCGAAGTGTATAATGCTATGTGTGAGATTGATGAAGCAGTTATTAATCTCGTTGAAAAAATCAGCCTTTACTTAAAGGAAAAAGCTATCGTGGAAATGTATGGTGTTTCAGAATTATCAAAAACACATAAAGCTATCATAAAGAGAAACGATGTATAGAATAATCAATATAAAATAAATTTACTAAGTTTCAATGACGTTACATAAACAACTGATTACCAGCAATTTACCTAATTAGCTATAGTTAACACCATTGAAGTTTAGTTAAGTTAATAAAAAGTTAAATATTTAACCTAAGCCTTTCTAAGCCCCTCTTTTTTCTTCTTCATATATTTATACCAATTATTCAAATTAGCCCAACAAGCAAGAAATCAACTATTTAAAATAAATCTAAATTATATTG
>ERZ1034984.897-NODE-897-length-31245-cov-91.297435_pt1 | contig 31245 bp, 47 predicted proteins | sample MGYA00520589_ERZ1034984 | MGnify/ENA primary metagenome ERZ1034984 (study PRJEB33766, sample SAMN09781790) | gut metagenome | biome: gut microbiome | host: Homo sapiens | place: Madagascar | study: EMG produced TPA metagenomics assembly of the PRJNA485056 data... | reverse complement strand
TAAAAAAACGCTTGTTTATGCACTTTTGCAAAACAAGCAAGAGATTATTTCAATCTATTGTTTTTGTTATTATACTTTCATTAATCTTTTAAAAATGGCTTGGTTATGCGGTTTTTAAGGCTTAATGTTATTTGCAAACACGCCTAAATCCGCTCAAAATAACTGTAACTGTTACGATATTGTTACGATAAATAAAAACTGTCTTTGTCACTCGGATATTTATAACTGTTACGATAATTGTTACGACGATAAACATAAAAACCCCGCTCCCAAGCAATGCCTGAGAGCGGGGTATGTTTATCTTTTATACCTAATTTGAGCGGCTTTTTTAAGTTTGTCAATAGATTAACCGACCTTGGTGTTATCGAGCTTTAAAATTGCGCTATATAGCGTATCTGTTTGCTGTATAATGTAATGCTCTATATCCATATCAAAGTTGGTATGCCCCATTAGGGCAATCATATCCTCCTGGCGAGCGTTGGCGGCGGAAAGGCGGGTAGAAAAGGTTCTGCGTGTTGCGTGACAGCCGTAGTCAGGCAAGCCGATAGCCTTTAACGCAGGCTTATAGCACTGCTTTAAAAAGCTGTCATATGTGAGAGCGGTGCCATCGTATGAGCTAAATAATGTATCACCCTCACGAGCTAAACAATCTAAGATTATTTTGTGTATCTTTGGATGTATCGGTACTATTCTGTCAGTGCCTGCCTTAGTTTTACCTCCTCCAACAAGATACGGTATGTTATTGTCACAATGATAGCTGTCGCAGGTCAGAGTCAAAAACTCACTTGCCCTAAATCCTGTGTAGCACATTGCGAGGATATAATCAGCGTAAGGCACTACACCGACTGCTTGCTCAATTTTAAGTAGCTCAATATCTGTAAATCGCTCTTTTACTTTAGCTTCGCTGCTCTTTTGAGCGATTATTTTAATAAATTTAGAGTAATCTTTTATAACTATGTCCTCTTGCATAGCATATTTATATATCAAGCTAATAAGCGTTTTAAATTTTGCAAGTGCATTATATGTGTAGTCCTGCTCTGCGTAATAGTCTATTACTTCTTGCAAATCGGCGGTTTTAAGTGTTCTTATTTTTTCTTTTCCGATGATAGCTTTGATTTTATTCCAGCTTGATTTTCTCGCACTCACTGTGCTGTCTGACAGCCCTTTATAAGCTGTTGTAGACCAAGCTTTGTAAACATCCTCAACCGTCCAGTTAATGTGCTTAGAGCCTGTTCTGCTCCATTCTGCGAGTGCCTCAACCGCCTCCGCTCTTGTCTCATAGTGTCCGAGGACCTCTCTAATCACATTGCCCTCAAAATCAACTTTTGCAGGCAGGCGCACCTCATAAGGATAGAGCTTGTTGTCTTTACGACAAGTAATTGTGCCGCTTCCCGTCGGTCTCCTTGAGTGCCTTTGTACGCTTTGTGATTTACCGCAAAACGGACAATATTTATATTCAGCGTTAATTTCTCTCTTGCATTTTTTGTTTTTGCATATTATCGTATTTTCGCTCATAATAAATCACTCCTTTGATTTTGGGTGCAAAAGAGTTGCAAAACAAGTAAAAATATGATAAAATATAATCGTGATTAATATAGTGTTGATTGCAATTGTTTTGCAACATTTTAGCACTCCTTTCTTTATTTTTACTCCCGTCAAGTGATTGACGGGAGTTTTTTATTTATCATTAATATCCAGCAATTTTTTGATTACAGATTGCATTTCAGGCATATTCCTGTAAGCAGTAATTATTTTCTTTTCACATTCGCTCAATATCAAACTATCACTTTCATATTTTAATGTTGTTTCTCCTTGCGTCCAACCCATTAAATACGATGGAGATATTTCTAAATAATTAGCAATATCTTCGATTTTATCAGATGGAATATTTGCTATGATGTTGTTTTCGTATTTATATAAGTTTTGTTTGCTAATATTAGTCTCTTTAGCAAGTTCAGTTTGAGATATATTTTTTTCTTCACGAATCTTTTTAATTCTTTCACCTACGGTCATATTATTACCTCATTTATATTTATTTATAAAATTGTCAAATTGCTGTCTAACCTGTCGCTCAAGTGGGTGCAGGTAATATTTATTGCGTGCCTCAAGTATTGCCATACGCTCTGCACGCACTCTTGCGGCGGTAATTGATATATTACACACACGCTTTATTTGGTCTGGCGTTAAAGCTTTAATCTCGTGTAAAACACACGCAGGAGCTAACAAACGAGCGGCAAACATATCAGCCTCTTGCTCCTCAGGATTGCGGGCTTTAAAAGTGCGATACTTAGCTTTATCAATCAGCATATGACCGAGCAATATATGCCCTAACTCATGTGCAATAGTAAACCTGCGTATTGGTACAGATTCGGCATCGTTCACAACAATATACCAATCATCACCAAACTTCAGTGTAACGCCTCGTTCCCCTTCTTTGAGATGATTAACATCAGAGTTATTTAAAATTTTAATACCAAGCTTGTCTGTTATATCAGATAGGGCAACAGGTAAACTATTGATGTTAAAATCAATTATTACTTGCCAAGTTGCATTGCGTAAATCTTCATATCTACCATATATCATAATTAACACCTCGCAGGTATTTTACCCCTGCGAGGTGTTAATTATTTACTTAAGTGCTTAATATTTTTGTGGTGGTGCGTTTGCAAATTTGTCCTCTGAGAGTTCGACAACCTCTATTGGTTTGTCGGTGTCACTTCGTGCTGCTCTGACTGCTGTTTGTGTATGTATTTCTTCTAAATTTGGCTGTTTTTCTTTCATATAATATTCATATTCAATATCTAATACAGCGTTTACTACTTTTTTGCCGTGGTTATTGAGTTTGTGATATTTTTTAAACCATTCTTTTTCATCAGCAGAAATTTCTGAATTATCACTTAGCATTTCAGACATCTTAACTCCAAGTATTTGGCAAATTTTTGCTAAAATCTCAATATTCGGAGAATTACTACCGTTTAACCAATTAGTGACAGCACCTTTACTTACACCAAGTTGTTCAGCAAGATTTTTTTGAGTAATGCTTGAACGATTGATGTAAATTGTCAAATTGTTGCGAAGCGTTTCCCTTATGTTTTCGGTCAATTTAATCACCTCTTTCCTATATCTACATTATAACTCATTTAAATTGTAAAATCAATAAAAAAGTTCAGAAAAACTTTATTTTTTTTAAAAAAATCTATTGACAGTAAAGTTAATCTGTGATATTATGTAATTACAGTAAAGATAAACTGAACTTAATGAAAGGAGAAAAAGTTATGGTAAGAGAAAAAATAGCACAATACATCAAAAACAATGGCATTAAACAAAATTATGTTGCGAATGGCATTGGACTTCCACCACAAGCAATAAGTGCTTTGGTAAGAGGAGAGCGTGAACTTGATGTAGAAGAATATATAAGAATTTGTGACTTGTTTAAGGTGTCTTATGATTACTTTATGCCAAGTATTCAATGCCAAACAAGAGTACAATCAAATACATAAATTATAAGGAGGTATTATATGTCAAAGATAACGCAAGAAGAAGTACTAAACTACGACAATGTGCCGTCCAAAGTAGCCGCCGATTACCTCGGTGTGTCAATACCATATATACACGCTCGATTGAGGTCGGGCAGGGCGGTATACGGCGATGCAGTGCTTAATCCAGGCGGCAAATGGTCTTACCACATATCACCTGGTATGCTTGTAGCTTACAAAACAGGCACACTGGCACTTAATATCGTTAATCACATTGTGGCAGGCGATGTAACTTGAAAGGCTATAAGTATCGCATATGCAAAGTTTGCGGAAAGCAATGGAATGTAAGCAAACTTGCTAAAAATAACAAGCTTTATATATGCCCGTTATGTGTGAAATCGAAGGGAGGTGTAAGCAATGGAAAAATACCTCAAAGAACTCATTAACGAAAAAGGATTGAATGAAGCCTATAAGGAGTGTGTGCGTATGATAGAAAGTTTAACGCACAACTGTCATAACTCGGATAGTGACAAACTCGATAAAATAAGAAAGCTTATTGAGATTATCACTGAAGAGGAGTTAAAGAGCATGATAGTTGGGAGGTGATAAAAATGAGCAAGCTAAAAAACTTTTTCAAGAACCTCAGTCGCAAGAGCAAAGCTAAATCTGCGAAGAAGAGAGCTGCTAAGCTCGAGAAGAAAATGAATAAGCTGGCAGATAGAGCTGATAAGATTTGCAAAAATCGCTACGACTTTGAGATACTTGCAAACAAGATATTTGATAAGCGGGATTATCGCTTACATATGGAAAGATTTAAACCGCACAATTACAAATTTGAGGAGGACTAAAAATGAATAAAATAAATGTCTCTATGAATGAAATACTGACAAACACATTAAAGCGGACAAAAGGAAATGCGTTTACAACAAATGTTGCTGATTACGATGTATTTATAAGCGTATCTCCAGCGACAAAAAATAAAAGTATGATAGTGAGATTCAACTATCACTACAAATGGATTAAAAATTTCAACTGCGTAACCTTAAGTAGAGTAGGAAATAATCTATTCTTCATCTTTTCAGAAATTGATGAAAACGGCACAGCTTATGCAGTATCTAAAAAAGGCGGTTCCATTTCAACATCAGTATCGGGTATCAATGCTAATAAACTCGCCGATTTTAAGGGCTTCTATAAGTTCAACGAATATGATTGGACAAAAAGCAAAAAGCCTATTTTTTACATATCTTTGGAGGACAAAATCAATGAATAAAATACAAAAGAAAAACCGCCCCCAGAGCATTAGCTCCGAGAGCGGAAAAGAAAAAACATTTACACTTAGAAGTGTAACACATAATTCAGAAAAAATCAAGGCTGTAATTCAATGTCCAGGGCAGCCTGCCTCAAAAGTCATTGAGGTAAATAACAGCAAGAGGGCTATATGCCAGCTGATTGACTGTAAATTCTTTGTAACTGCAAAGCTCCCTGGAGGTTATATAGCAATTTACGACAGGGACGGACACAGGCTCGAAAAAAGACTCTCAGTAAGAGTGGGCACTAAATCTTTGCCTGGCACAGTTTTGATTGTATCGGGTAACAATAAGCATTTTAAAGGTTTATCAAATGTAGATATTCAAAATGTTAGAGAGTATCTACTCAAAAATTTTGTTTTTATTGAATAACGGAGGCACGAAAAATGGATAACATAATTGAAGTCAAGCAGTTGCCGATTATCGAAGAACACTTGAAATCCCTCAAATCTGCTATTGAGAAAAAGACAAGCACAGCGTTGAAGATGGTCTGCACCGAAGATACAGTCAAAGAAATTAAGAAAATACGAGCTTCTCTTACAAAAGAATTTACGGAGCTTGAAACTCGCAGAAAAGAAGTGAAAGCACAGCTTGAAACACCGTATCAGGAATTTTACAAGGTATATCAAGACTGTGTGTCAACACCGTTTAAGCAAGCTGATGCAGAGCTTAAACGAAAAGTCAACGATGTCGAAAACGAGTTAAAAAGTACAAAGCGTAACAAATTAATTGATTACGCAAATGAACTTAAGGCTGCATACGCACTTGACTGGCTTAATATTGAAAGAATACTACCAAATGTCACTCTTTCAGCAAGCCTGACATCACTTAAGCAAACTGTTGCGGATAAGCTTGACGGTATCAATTCTGATTGTCAGTGCATTTCTGCAATAGGTGAAAGCTCACTTGCAGTATTAGTTGAGTATAAGAAATCACTCAATCTATCGCAGGCACAGCTAATTGTTTCCGAAAGGGAAAAAGAAGTGCAGAAGGCAAAGTCTGATGCCGAAATAGCAAAAAGACAAGAAGAAATCAAGCAAGAAGCTGAAAAGAAAGTTGATATGCTTGCTCCTCCTGTCGAAGAAAAAACAGAAGAAAAGATATACAAGATGACATTTACAGTACACGGTACAATGTCACAGCTCAAAGAAATCAAGAATTTTATGTTAGAAAGAGGTATAAAGTATGAGTAATGCAATTCAGAAAGTAAAGTTTTCACAGGCAATTCAAACGCCTACTTATCAAAAGCTTGTCAAAGACACACTCGGAGACCCTAAGCGTTCAGCTCGATTTATCGCAGCTATATCATCAGCAGTTGCTGTTAATAAGTCTTTGCAAGCTTGCACAGCGAGCAGCATTCTTACAGGTGCTTTGCTCGGTGAGAGTCTTAATCTTAGTCCATCTCCACAACTTGGGCAGTATTACCTTGTACCATTTAAAATTAAAGCTAAGTATGACAGGGCAACAGGAGAAACTATTCCTGAGCACCACGACGCTCAATTTGTTTTGGGATATAAAGGCTACTTACAGCTCGCAATTCGCTCAGGTTATTATAAAAATATCAATGTCATAGAAATCAAGGAAGGGGAGCTGATTAGCTATGACCCTTTGACAGAAACAATAGAGTGCAACCTGATTGATGATTTTGAACAGAGGGAAAGTGCAGAAACAGTAGGATATTACGCTCACTTTCAGTACCTCAATGGCTTTGAGAAGTCAATATATTGGAGCAAGCAAAAAATGTTGTCACACGCTGATAAGTATAGTCCAGCATTTAACGCTTCTGCTTATGAGCGTATTCAGCAAGGAGAAGTTGCTGAGCAAGATATGTGGAAGTATTCATCATTCTGGTACAAAGATTTTGATAGTATGGCGAAGAAAACATTGCTCCGTCAGCTTATAAGCAAATGGGGCGTTATGTCGCTTGAACTGCAATCAGCGGTTGAATCAGATAATAAAGTGATTGAACGCAGTCAAACTGGTAAAGATTTTGTACCAGTTGATGTTGAAGAGCAGGAAGAAAGCAATGTCATTGACAACACTGTTGAAGAAACTCCTCAACCTGAAAATGATGAGGTGAATATAGATGATTTATAATATCATATCAACAGGCAGTAAGGGAAATGCAGTTATAATAAATAACTGCATACTCATTGACTGTGGAGTGTCTTTTAAGTCACTCGAACCGTATGTCAGGGATTTAAAAATAGTGTTGCTAACGCACATACATAGCGACCATTTTTGTCCCTCAACGATTCGCAAGCTGGCGGCAGAAAGACCTACACTTAGATTTGGCTGTTGTAAATGGCTCATAAATAATCTTGTAGCGTCTGGAGTGCCTAAGTGGCGTATAGATGTATACTCGCCTAACTTAAAGTGTGTATACAAAGGTTTTGAGCTAACCGCAGTATCATTGAATCACAATGTACCTAACTGCGGATATAAAATAACAATGAATGGCGAAAAGCTATTGTACGCAACAGACACAAACGATTTAAACGGCATTTCAGCAAAAAATTTTGATTTGTATATGCTCGAGGCTAACTACGATGATGTAGAAATTCAAGAGCGTATCAAAGAAAAAGAAACTGACGGAAGATATGCTTACGAAAAGCAAGTTTTGCACAATCACCTCAGCAAAGCTAAGTGTGACGATTTTATAATTAACAACACAGGTATAAAAAGTCAATTTGTTTACCTGCACGGGCATATAGGAGCGAATATATAATATGTTAAATGTAGCTTGTATCATGGGCAGACTTACAGCAGACCCAGAACTTCGTTATACTCAAGGCAACACAGCAGTGGTTAGAATCACTCTTGCTTGCAACAGACCTACAAGAGCTGGTGCAGAAGAACAAACTGATTTTATAGATGTCACCGCTTGGGGCAAGACTGCGGAATTTGTCAGCAAATATTTTAGCAAAGGCCAACTCATTGCTGTTGATGGCTCTATTAGGACAGGCTCTTATACCGATAAACAAGGTATCAAGAGAAGAACATTTGAGATTTGGGCTAATAACTGCCACTTTGCAGAATCAAAGAAATCTGCTGGGAGTGGAGCTATTAGTGATAACCAGGAACAGAGTACAGCAAGCAATCATAATCAATCGTACAGTCAATCAATGGCAGGGTTTGAAGAAGTCCCTACTAATGATGACTTACCATTTTAAAATTTAATATGCAAACTCGCACAGGTAGTAATTGAGATTATACTTCCTGTGCTTGTCTGCATCAAAGGAATGATGATAATGCCAAGACCAAAAAAGACAGGGCTTGATTACTTTCCTTTTGATGTTGATTACTGGGACGATTTCAAAATTATGGACTTGCTTAATGAATACGGTCCTCTGGGAACAGCAATTTATGAAATTATTCTAAGTAAGGTTTACAGAAACGGTTATTATCTGGAAGTTCCTTTAGATAAGTTGGCTACTCAGATAGTCAGAATTATCGGGAATAGGTGGATAAAAGAAAAAAATCTTGTGTTACAAGTTATTCAGTATTGTGCGGATATAGGGCTTTTCAATAATGCACTCCTGATGCAATCTGTTATAACCTCTGTTGGAATTCAGCGACGCTACTCCGAAGTGACTGTTAGGAACAAGGTTGATAAAAGCAAATATTGGCTACTTGATAAGGAAGAAAATCAAGCGGCTTTAATAAATATACCTCAAAATACTGTTTCTGCTGCGAAAACTGGGATTTCTGTTGCAGAAACTAAAATAAATGCAACAGTTATTCCACAAAAGGAAAGGAAAGAAAAGAAAAGGAGATGAAAGGAGAAAAACTCCGCCTCCCTTCCAGTGACGGCTCATATATCCTCACTGAGGAATTTTACAACAAGCTTGTTGCAGCATATCCTCAGACAGATGTTGATGAGTGCCTTAGAAACATCAATATATGGCTCGAATCAAACAGGGGGCGTCTCAAGCCACGCAAGGAGATGACTTCTTACATCAACACATGGATAGCTCGTGATACTGAACGAGGCAAGTGCAGAAAAGTGGAAAATTTCGGAGCTACATATGACCTCGAAGAATACGAAAACTCAAGCATTTTTGATGAATGAAGGTGAAACAATAATGAAGGTCAGTTTTATGGTTATGGGCAAGCCAGTTGGTAAACAAAGGCCGAGAACGGTTCACAACAAATACACTGGCAAGACGATTACATACACTCCAGATGCAACAAAGCTTTTTGAGAGCGATGTGGCTAAGAGATATAAGCGAATGAGCAATTATGTATTTAAAGACGGCGTAGCTATGAGTATTTTTGTATATGTCAAAAGACCAAAGAGGCAGACATATAAATATCCAACAGTCAAACCTGACACAGATAACATAGCAAAGACAATACTTGACGGCTTAAATGGCGTAGCTTATAACGATGACAAGCAAGTAATCAAATTGTCTATTGAAAAGTTTTACGATGATGACGACTGTGTTGTTATAAATATTTCCGATTATGAGTAGTTACATCAAGTGCAGTAAATGCAATCGAGAATACGCACAAATATCCGTCCGCAGATGCCCTCACTCAGCGGTAAATCGCAGATTTGGCGAGCATATATGCGTATGCTGTTGCCAAAAGTGTAAATTTAGCGAGCGTGTCAGCGGAGGATTGGCTTGCGATTACAAAGGAGAGGTTAAAGATATCAAAGATGTCAAGGGCGACAATCTCTATTGACGGTGTTGAACGCACCGTCAAAGAGTGGTCAGAAATATCAGGTGTTAACGCTAACACGATACACTCGAGATTACGCAAAGGCATTACTGGTGCGGAGCTTATTGCACCAGTAAAATGTGAGCATGTAGTACTTGCAATAAATGGCGAAACACACACTTTGAGCGAATGGTCCCGCATTGTTGAGGTATCTTATAATGTTATACAGAAGAGATATTATAAGGGCGTCAAGGGAGAAGATTTGATTGCTCCAGTACGCATAACAAAAAAAGAAATGCACGAAATTTGGAAAAACGGCAACTTCGTGTGGAAAGGAGATTAAAATGGACTTTGATAAAAAAACAGAGGAAAGAATAAAGGAATTTGTAAAGGAACGCAATGAAGCGTTATTCAGCCTTGATGAGAAGAAGATTAAGGCATATATGAAAAAATATTGCGTTCCTGAACCACATAACGAAAGAATCTTTTGGGCGATGGTTTACAAAGCTATATGCAACATAAGCGAAGCACCGATAGGAGTCTTATTAGAGGCTAAAATCTGGCTCAAAGAACACGGATTTAAGGAGGACATACGATGAGAGAAATATTATTCATAAGAGCATAAGGTGAATTTTGTAAGATTAGAGATTTTCTCCGATTGCTACAATGCCTTGCCAGCAATTGCACGAAGATACAATTCTGGCAAAGGATGGCTTGATTAATGGATAATAAATTAAAAATTCGTGAGATATGCGGTGATTATGCGTTAGATATACCGTTCGTAGACGGTAGTGTATACACGATATACTTTAATTCAAAGCGAAATGCAGAAACAGTTAAGCATATTATCGAAGTTGACGGTAGTAAATCCAATAATGATTTGTATAACTATTGTCCTTATTGTGGGACTAAAATGGATTTGGAGAGGTGTAATATAGATTGGCAACAAGAAAGCATATATCAAAATCTACAAGACTAAAAGTTTACGAAAAATACAACGGTCATTGTGCTTATTGTGGTTGTGAACTTGCGTTAAAGGAAATGCAAGTTGACCATATACAGAGCGTGTATTGGTATGACGGTGCAAACGATATTGAAAATTATAATCCTGCTTGCAGAATGTGTAATTTTTATAAATCTACAATGTCGGTTGAAGATTTTAGAGAACAGTTAGGTAAAATACTATCAAGGTTAGAAAAGGTTTTTATTTTTCGTTTGGCAAAGAAATACGGGTTAATCAAAGAAACACAAGAACCCATTAAGTTTTATTTTGAAGGCGTAAGAACAGATGATTAAATTTTATTGCAATAAGTGTGGCATAGAATTAAAAGTAGAAAATCGCAGAAAAGTAAAAATGCTAATAAGTTTCTACAGGGAAATTAATTTGGATTTCTGCGAAAATTGTTTTAAAGAGGTTATTGGTGATATTGAATATGGTGAACTAATAAAAAAAGAAACAGAGTATAAGAAAAGACTTGAAGAACGGAAAGTAGAAAGAAGTAAAAATAATGCTTGACTTAAAATTGAAACCTTGTCCTTTTTGTGGTGGTTTTCCTAAAATTATTGTTTGTGATGATGAAGGCAATATTCATTAAGAAAACTATATAAATAATCCTTATAGTGGAATTGGATTTATGTTAGAACACAATATAGAGGATAATCCAAACTATCCTATTGCTAATCATAGTGGTGAACCATGTGGTTGCACGATATATGATACATTAGATGAGTCTGTGAACACTTGGAATAACAGATATAAAAACACAGAACCCATGTCAGGGGATTGGATTATTAAGGTTCAATAAGTAGATAGAATCTCTACTAAAATCATTGCAACTTAACATGAGATGAATGTTTTAAATATTGTATGTAGCGTAGTATATAAAACAAATGAAAGTAAGTGGTAAGATTGTTAGCAAGACTTAAAGACGGAACACAAGAATTTGTCAGAGATGAAGATGATTTAATAAATCTTATTGAAGATAGGCTCGGCAAAGATATTTCAGATGAAATAAAATCTATTATTGAAGATTCAAAAAGTAAATTGCGTGAATTGCAGAATGAATTGGAACTTGAGCAAGATGACGATATGTACGAGTTAGAATCTGCATTAGACAATATTCGTGATTTAGCAGATGATTTAATAGATAAACTTTCAGCTTTGCCTAAACTACAAGAAAAAGTAAAGGAAATTAAGTGTTTGGCACTTTGTTAAAGGAGAATAATAAATGAGAAAGAAAGTAATAGCATTAGTTATTAGTTTAGGATTATTAATAACTTTAGTCGGATGTGATGATGATATTCTTCAAGAGGAAAGTTGTTACTATGGAAACTCTATGTTTATAACCGTTGAGCAAGCAGAAAATTGGAACATTGTTTATCATAATAAGACTAAAGTTATGTATGCTGTATCAAATAGTGGTTATAACCGTGGCGACTTTACATTGCTTGTTGATGCAGATGGTAAACCTATGCTTTATAAAGGGGAATAAAATAATGAATGATAATTTAAAATCTTGTCCATTCTGTGGTGAAAACTATGTATATATTAGAACTTTGAAAACTCGAAATGATATTTTATGTAATCCTCATATTTATTGCCCTGACTACGGTCAAGCCTTAGATTGGAGTGATGAAGAATGACAAACGGAGATAGAATCAGAACTTTTTCTAATGAACAGCTTGCGTTTATAATCACGTGTCCAGTCGAGGCTTGTTTGACTTTAGACAACGAGCCTATAACGATTAAAAGAGATTGTGGAAAGTGCCTTTTTGAAGATATTAAAAGTTGTATAAAATGCACTTATGAATGGCTGCAACAGGAGGAATCTAAAATGAATGACAATCTTAAATTTGATGACAACAAGCCAAGGCTTGACCTTGTACCGCCTGAACTGATTGAAGCGGTGGGCATAGTCCGTACATATGGCGTAAGCAAATACGGCGACAGCGAAAGCTGGAAGCAGGTAGAGCCATACAGATACCGAGCCGCACTAATGAGACATATATGCTTATATCTCGAAGAGCCTGACGGCGTGGATAAAGAAAGCGGACTGCCTCATTTATGGCATATTGCTTGCAATGTAGCATTTTTGATAGCATTAAATGCCGAGAAATGCCCTACAAGCGATTTTAAAGTTAAAACAGTAAATTTACCAAACGAGCAATAAAAACCGCTCACAAGTCAATTATGATGAAATTAGGAGGTGTTTAAATGAAAGCAAAGGTTACAACTGCCTATAAACCGATAGTTAGTTTGTTTGAAAAATTATCTGGTTCAAGGTCTATGTGGCAAGTGTTTAATGATTGCATGGAAATTTTTGCTTTATGCTTTCAAAATCAATTTTTGCTTGGAAAAAGATACAATGAAAACGAAGAAAGATACAAGCAGATTATTAAACAATATTCAGAACAGGAAATGCAAATAATAACACAAATATTTGCCGAACTCATAAATATGGCTGAACAAAATCCGTTTAGAGATTTACTTGGTGATTTATATATGCAATTAAATATGGGCAGTGATGCACTTGGACAGTTTTTTACGCCGTATTCCGTGGCATTTGCTATGGCTAAATCTTGTATAAATATAGAACAAATAGAAAACCAAATTACTGATAAAGGGTACATAACAGTAAACGAGCCAACTTGCGGAGGCGGCGCAAATGTTATAGCTTTTTGTGAGTATTTGCACAAACACAACATCGATTATCAATCCCAATGCGTAATTGTTTGCCAGGATTTAAGCCGTTTGACAGCTTTAATGTGTTATGTGGTATTATCGCTATTAGGATGTAGTGCGGTTGTCAAAATTGGTGATACACTATCAAACCCATATACAAACTACCGTGACGAGTTAAAGAGAGGTTCGGAAATTTGGACAACGCCAATGTTTCATTTTTATAACTGCTATAGTAAGGTGTAAAATTGGTAAAGGTGGAAAGTTTAGAAGTGTATATTTAAACGCAAAAAGTATGATTTGTATAAAATTATACTTGCAAGAAAGAACTGATTGGAGTGATAAATAATGGACTTAGAAAAAGCAGGCATTGAACGCTTGCGTGAAGCTGCTCAGATTAGTGAGGCATATTATGATAAACCACTTATGATATGCTATTCAGGTGGAAAAGACAGCGAAGTTATTTTAAATCTTGCTTTAAAAAGTGGGATAAAATTTGAACTGCAACACAGTCATACCACTGTGGACGCTCCTGAAACAGTTTATTATATTCGTAAGCGTTTCAAGGAGCTTGAAGCTAGTGGCGTAACTTGTACGATTAATATGCCACGCTACAAAGGTAAGCCGACAAGTATGTGGAGCTTAATTGTAGCTAAAAAAATTCCTCCTACTCGCTTGATAAGGTACTGCTGTGCTGTGCTTAAAGAGACAGCTGGACGCAATCGAGCTATTGCTACTGGCGTCCGAAGAGCCGAAAGTGTAAAGAGAAAGTCAAGGGGGTTAGTTGAAACCTACACTAATAATCCGTCAAAAAGAATTATCTTGAATAATGACAATGACGATAAAAGACAGATTGTTGAACATTGTCAGTTACAAGGAAAAATAATCATCAATCCTATTTGTGACTGGTCGAATGAAGATGTTAAAGATTATATTAATCAAGAGCATATTGAATTAAATCCACTTTACCAGTGTGGTTTTAACCGTGTGGGGTGTATTGGTTGCCCGATAGCTGGCAAGAAAAGAAACAAAGAGTTTGTTAATTTTCCTCAGTACAAAAAATTATACATAAAGTCATTTGACAAAATGTTATTAGCACGCAAACAAGATGGACTAATTGCTAATACGTGGCAATCTGGTCTTGATGTATATCATTGGTGGATGGAAGATGGTGTATTGCCAGGACAGCTGTCAATAGATGATGAAAACGATAGGCTTTTATCTGAACACATCGGCATAGACTTTGCAAATGAAGATTATGACGAGCGTGAGGCGAGAGCTAAAGAGCTTAATTCTAAACGCAGAAAGAGGTGATGATGTGACGGCTCAAGAATACTTAATGCAAGTAAAAAATCTTAATAGTTTTATTGACACAAAGCTAATCGAGAAATCACAGCTTGATGAACAGATGTGTGCATTGAAATCTGTACAACCTGGCGAAAAAGTAAAAAGCTCTTGTGTAGATGGTCAGCAGAAGACTATTGATAAAATCATAGATTTAAAAACAAAAATTGATGAAGAAGTAGATAGACTTGTTGATTTAAAAGCTGAAGTAAGAGAAAAAATAAATCAGTTGCAAGACAACAGGTTTAAGAGTATACTTATCAACTACTATATAAACAATAAGACTTTTGAACAAATAGCAGAGATTATACATTACAGCAAAACACAGACAACACGAATGCACGGATATGCACTTGATGTTTTTGAAAAGATGATACTAAATGCAACAAATGATATTGAATGAAACAAACAAGAGTGTTAAAATGATATTGTGAGATGAGGGCGGAAGAGAGTGTGCAGCTACTATGCTAAGCACTCCACCGCCAACAACTTGCTCTTCTTTCTATATATTGTTCATACAAATACACGCTCAGTAACAATGAGCCGCCCGTCAGAGCGTTATCTGACCCACTTGACTATCACATAGCAATATTAGTGTGAGCCTTAATGTTGTGAGCTTGATATTGCTTTTGTAGTGACGCACTTGTTGATTGTGCCGAATATAAAATATTATAAATCAACCGCCCACCAGGGCGTTACCTGGTCCAAGTGCGAGTTGCATTTTTGTACCTCCTTAGTTATTTTGCATGAGAGCCGTCCAATAGGGCGGCTTTTGTGTTGCTATTTTTTAAGTGGTGATTGTAAATGATAATTAAATATTGCACTAAGTGCGGTAAGCAAATGACATATAACGGACACTCAATGTGTGACGAGTGCTCATCTAAGTATAGTGAAAAACAAAAAAATCGCATATATAACAAGACTAAGCGTAACAAACAAACCGATAGGTTTTATCACTCTAAAATGTGGAGAAGTTTGTCGCAATATGTTTTAATGAAAGCAAATTATGTATGTGCAGACTGTGGAGGTTTAGCAACAGAAGTACATCACGAAAAGCCTGTTGCAGAAAACTGGGACAAAAGATTTGATATTGATAATCTTACTCCGCTTTGCACCTCTTGCCACAATCGCAGGAGGTAGGGGGTGGGTTAAAAAGTATGAAAATTTTTAGGACGACATCGGGCGGCTCTGTTGCGTAGAAAAAACTCCTTTTATTTTCAATTTTCAGACACCTATAAATAGCCTTTATGGGCTCTGTGAGCGTTTTTAATGTGTAATTTATAAAATCTATCAGCTTAAAAGCAAAATGCGTTATAAGCCATTTATAAGCAAAAGAAAAGAGGTGACGATAATGGGCAGAAATAAAGAGCCTGTCAAATTACTACAAGCAAAAGGCAAAACTCACTTAACAAAAAGTGAACTTGAGGAAAGAGAAAAAGGTGAAGTACCTATTATCGCCGAAAATATCTCTCCTCCTGCTTATTTAGACAGGGCACAGAAGAAAAAATTTAATGAAATAGCTAAAAAATTAAAAGCACTCGATATAATGTCAGACTTAGACTGTGATGTATTGGCAAGATACATTAAAGCTGAGGCTGATTTTATTTTTTATGAAAACCTCGTTGCTAAAACTCAAGATGAACTACTAACGGGAGAAGGAGATGAAGATGAAACAATTGATAGACTTATGAAATATGAAAAAATGAAAAACACAGCTTTTAACCAATGTCACACTTGTGCATCCGCTCTCGGTATGACAATAACATCACGCTGTAAAATCGTAGTACCGCAAGCAAGGGATAAGCCAAAGAAAAATAAATTTGAAAGGTTTATAAACAGTGGATAGGGCAACAGAATATGCTGAAAAAGTTGCTATTGGTGATGTGCCTTGCGGAAAACTGCATAAACTTGCTTGCGAGCGACACTTAAAAGACCTTGAAAGGCAAGGCACTAAAGATTTTCCGTATGCTTGGAAATCTGAAAAATCAGAAAACATCTTAAATTTTGCTGAAATGTTGACTATTGCCGAAGGTACAGAGCCTAAGCCAGTTAAGCTTTTTGGAAGCCAGTGCTTTGATTTAGGTGTACCAATGGGCTGGGTAAAACTTGACGGCAATAGACGCTTCCGCCGCTCATATGAGAGTATGGCACGACAAAATGGTAAAAGCTTTAAAAATGGTATTCGAGGGACATACTTTTCATACGCAACTGGGTATCAATACGGTAAGTTGTTTACGGCGGCTACAAAAAAACGCCAGGCAAAAATAGCCTGGGAAGAAATGATGAAGTTTATCAGGTCCGACAAAGACTTGAATGAACTTTTTAAAATTCAAGAATACAAAAGCCTTATAACTTGCTTGCCAACGAACTGTACTATTGAAGCACTCTCAAAAGAGGGCGGCTTGGATGACGGCTTCCGCTCTGTGTATAGTTCAGTCGATGAAATCCATCAGCATAAGGACAACAGAATTTATAAAGCACTATACAATGGTACTCGCTCGCTCCCTGAAACACTTGTATCAATGATTACAACAAGGGGATTTGACCTTAATAGTTTTTGCTATGAGATGGATAGTTACGCTCAAAAGGTCCTTATGGGCGTGTCAACAGCAAACGATTTTTTTATAGATATATACTCGATTGATAAAGGCGATGACTTTTTTAATGAGGATATATGGATAAAAGCAAACCCAATACTGCTTGCACCTAACAATCCAAACTTTAAAAACAATCTTGAAACTTTTAGGGAATCGGCAAATACTGCAAAGGATATGGGCGGCTCAGAGCTTGCGGATTTCGTTGTTAAATCACTTAATTACTGGTATCGCAATGCTGATAATGAGTTTGTAAATGCTGAGGCTTTTGCAGAGTGTGCGTGCGACTTAACGCTTGAGGACTTCCGCAGCCGCTCTTGCAATATTGGACTTGATTTTTCAAGTGGCGGAGACCTTACGACCTACTCACTTGAGTTTGAGATGGATAACGGCGAATTTTATGTATACTCACATAGTTATATGCCAAGAGGACGATTTGAGGAACATATTAAAACTGATACAGCTCCTTACGATTTTTGGGAAAAAGAAGGACTGCTTACTGTCACAGGTGGTTCTGGTGATTTTAAAAATGATTATAAGTTTATAATTTCAGAGTTAACGGCACTAAAAGATAAATATGACTTAAAGTTTAAAAATATAGCCATAGACCCACATAACGCTGACGGCATACTATCAGACCTTGAAGCATTTGGTTGTCCTGTTTCAATAGTAACTCAAAGCATAAGCAATCTTAACGATACAACTTGCGATATACAAATACTTGTAAAATCGCATAAATATCACTATAACAGGCATAATGAGTTGCTCATATGGAGCTTTTTAAATGCTGTAACAGTATCAAATCCGGTCGGCGAGATTAAGGTTGATAAAGAGGGCAACAAAAGGGCAAAGCGTATCGACCCAGTCGACGCAAGTGTTGACGCTCATTATATAGTCGTAAAAAATAAAACTGATATTAAAGTCGATGTAAACAGCGAAATCGAAACATTCTTGAAAATGATGGGAGGTGATAAAATTTGAAACTTAAAAACATATTTAAATCAAAGCAAAAAAAATCTTTTGAAGAAAGGGAGCAAATTGCATTAAATCAACTTTTAAGCTTTTTAAATGTTGAATATGATAAAAGCCGTATAGCAGAGGTTACATATTTTACTTGCTTGAAAGTTTTAAGCGAGGCTTTATCGAAACTCCCACTTAGCTTGCAAAAGGTCACAGAAAAAAACGGTATTGTTGATATGGTCGGCGATACACTATGGCAAACAGTAAGAGTAAGACCTAATCCATATATGACACCAAGTACATTTTGGACGGCGGTCGAAAATTGCAGGAATCATTACGGTAATGCGTATGTGCATATTGACAGGACCACAGATAAAGGCGTTAGGCTTTGGATTTTAGACCCTAAATGTGTTCGCATTTATTGGGAGGATATGACGGATATATCAGATGTACCTGATATTTATTATGTGTATACCTCGCCTGAAAATGGCAAGCAGACGGTATTTAAATCTGATGAGATACTGCATTTTCGCACATCAACAACATTCGGCGGAATTGTTGGTATGTCAGTGCAGGAAAAACTCAAAGCCTCACTTGACGGAGCAGAAGAAAGCCAAAAAATGCTTAATGGTATGTATAAGAGCAATTTTGTACCAAAAGTTGCTGTGCAATTTGAGCCAGGCTCAGAAGTAAACGGCAAATTAAAAGACGCATACCTTAAACAATTACAAAATTATGCGGACGGCAAAGTTGATGGTACAAAATCTTTTTTGCCTATTTCCCTCGGTACAAGCTTAGTACCGCTTAACATAAAACTGACAGATGGTCAGTTTATGGAGCTAAGAAAGTATACAGCGTTGCAGATAGCCGCTGCGTTTGGCATAAAGCCAAATCATTTAAACGATTATGATAAATCGAGTTACGCAAACTCCGAAACACAGCAGTTAGCTTTTTATACGGATACAATGCTATATATCATCAAGCAGTATGAAGAAGAGTTAAATTTTAAACTGCTATCACCTGAGCAAAGAGCAAGCGGATATAGGTTTAAATTTAATATTGCGGCTGTACTGCGTGGAGATACTAAGTCACAGGTTGAGAGCTTAACACAAGGTGTTGCAAATGCTCTTTATACACCTAACGAGGCACGACGCAACCTTGATTTACCGTCAAAAGACGGCGGAGATGAGTTATATTTTAATGGCTCGAACATACCAATTACTTTTGCGGGTAGTCAATATCAAAACCAACAAACTGAAAGCGGGTGAAATAATGGATTTCAAGGAATTTATTGAAGAAAGATTTATTAAGAGAAATTAAGCACTCTTTTAAGGGTGTTTTTTTATACTTGAAAGGTGGTGAAAAGATGGAAATTACAAAAACAGAAATTACGGCAGAGGATTTAAAACTTATCAACAAGTACTCTAAAGCCGAATTAAAAGCAGAAGATGTTTACACATTTAAAGTTGCTTGTTGTGACAATCAAGTCGATAGAGATTTTGAGAGTTTTAGCGACAAAGCACTTTTCAAAATGGCTGAACTTTATGTTGGCAAAACAATCGTTAAAGACCATTCAGTTTCTACGGATAATCAGCTTGCAAGGATTTATAAAACTGCTGTTGAAACTGGCGAAAATGATGTAAAGCGACTTGTTGCAAGTGCTTATGTGCCGATTTCAGACAGTACAAAAGATTTTATTACAGCCATTGAATCAGGCATAAAAAAGGAAGTTAGTGTCTCTTGTAGCGTAACAAGCTGTGTGTGCTCGATTTGTGGTGAGAGCTTTATTGAGTGCAATCATCAAAAATCTAAAAAGTATGATGATTCTACCTGCTATGTGGTGCTTGACGATGTATCGGATGTATATGAGTTGTCTTTTGTAGCGGTACCAGCTCAAAAAAATGCTGGTGTTATTAAGTCGTTTAAGTCATATAAACCACATCCAACAGAACCGCGAAAAGAGCAAAAAACAGACAGTATTTTGCAATTAAGACTAAGACTTGCGAAAACAAACGAGGATAATTTAACTATCGAAAGTGAGGAAATTGATAATGAAAGTAAGTAAGAAAATGTTTGAAATCTCTGAAAAGATGAAGTCACTAAGAGCAGAGGCAGAAGTGCTTAATCACAACGGAGAGACAGAAAAGGCTATTGAAAAGATGAATGAGTATGACGAACTCAAGAAATCTTTTGACGCAGAAAAGAGAATTTATGAATCTGAAAAGGATTTTGATGTCGACAAAAAAAGCGAAGGTATCCCTGGTACATCAGCAGAAGTAAAGCCAAACGCAATTAAGTCGTTTGCAGATGCAGCAAAGCGTAAGTTTTTGGTCGAAGGTACCGATGCCAACGGTGGTTATACTGTGCCTGAGGACATTCAGACACAAATTAACCATTACAAGTCAGAGGTATTTTCCCTTGAAGATTACATCACTGTCGAAAATGTAAGTACAAATAGTGGTGCAAGAACATTTTTGGTAAGAGCAAATGATTTTGCACTTGAAGCTACCGATGAAAATGGTGTAATACCAGAAGTTAATACACCAACATTCGAGCGTACCAGCTACAAGATTGTTAATTACGGTGGTTATTTGCCTGTATCAAGAGATTTGCTCGCAGACACAGACGCAAACATCACAGGCGAGATTGCAGCTTGGTTTGCAAAAGCAAGACGAGGTACATCAAACAAGGCAATCCTTGCACTTATTAACGCCAAGTCACAGACAGAGTTTAAGAGTGTTGATGATATTAAAAAGAGCGTACTTGTTACTCTTGGCGGTGCTTACAGGGGTTCTGTTGCACTTTATACAAACGATGACGGTATCCTTTATCTCTCGACACTCAAGGACGGTAACGGTCGTGACCTGCTTAACCCTATCCCATCAGACCCAGCAAAAATGCAGCTTGCTGTTGGTGCGACAGTTATTCCTGTTGTACAAATACCTAACTCAGTACTTGCTACAACAACAAATAAAGTGCCATTTATTGTTGGTGATTTTAAGTCAGCTTTTACAAAGTTTGACCGTCAGGAGTCTACAATCTCAACATCAGATGTTGCATCAACAGAAAAGTACAATGCGTTTACACAAAATTTGATACTTTATAAAATCTTTATGCGTATGGACTATAAGACAATTGACAGTAATGCTTTTGTAAACGGTTATATCACTGTTACTGCTGGCAAGTAAGGAATGATAAAGTATGCTAACACTTGATGAAGCTAAGGCTTGGATTGGCATAGCTGGTAATGATAGTGATGATATTATAAATTCATTGATTGTTGCAGCTGATGAAGATTTAAAATCTAAGGTCGGAAAGTATGATGAAAATTCCGAAAAAGCAAAGCAGTATATGAAGTATTTTGTTGCTGTAAACTTTACGGACAGGCTTGGAGAAATGAGCAATAAAGAAAGCTCGGCAGTATCAATGCTTATGAGAAACATAATTTTTAATCTTAGATTGGAGTGTATGAGCAATGAAACCAACAACAATGAGTGATATTGTCACACTCTTACAAATAAGCGACGGACAAGGGCATTATTCAGATGATGAGATTTTGCAAAGCAGGATTGTATGGGCAAGTGTTAAGGATACAAGTACAAGTACAAAAATAAATGCACAGTCGGTCGGTATAAAAGCCGACCTTGCTGTACATTGTTGGCGTAGGGAGTTTGAGCAATATCCTTATACTCACATACAGATTGAAAGTTTAAGATACAAAATTGTATCGACAGGCACAAGTGATAACGATTTAAAAGTTAAATTGACAGTTTCGAGGTGCTGAATATGGCGGAATCTTTTTCTACGGAATCTCCTGACTTACAAGGATTTTTAAAAAGTCTTAACTTGCTTGAAGATAATGTAAACACTGCCGTGCGTGAGAGTATGCACGACGGGGCAGAGATTATATTAAGAGAGCAAAAACGGCTTGTATCAAATCACCCAAGGTTAGTTAAACACATAACAGCAGGACAATTAAGAGTATCTAAAAATGGCAGAATGTTTATTGACTGCGGTTATAGTGACAAGGCTTTTCAGACCGTCGAAGGCAAAACTAATATGGGTGTTTATGGTGTCTCGGTCGAATTTGGTCGCCCTGGTAAGGGCAAGCGTAGTAAAAAGACAATGAATCAGATAAGATACGGCAAGCAAGTCGAGGTAGACAAAGGCTCTATACAGCCACAAAGTCATATCATCAGGGGCTTTGAAAACAAGAGTTCTGAGGCTGCAAATGCTGTTATAAACAGTGTAAACAAAGAGCTTGACAAGTTCGAGGCAAAGAAATGAATATTTTTGAAAGAATAGATAGCATTATCAAAACGCTAAATGTAAAATACTATGATACAATGCCAAGCTTTGGAGAAAATGACGAGCCACAGTTATACATAGTTTATAGCTTGTATGATAAAGCTGATTTTTATGGTGATGGTAAACTCATTGGCAAGGAATACACTGTAACAATAAATGTCATTGGCAACAATGTAAGGCGAGTTGACAAATTACAAGAAGAAGTCAGTGAAATATTGCAAAATAATGGTTTTGTCTATGGTGGGTGTAGTTATCAGGTTGATAAAGATTATCCACGACAATATAGGCGTATCATAGATTTTAAATATGTATATTGCGATTAAATCGCAGAAAGTGAGGAAAATATATGTCAAATACAACATCAACAGCTCCTGTAAATGTAAAAAAGTTGGTAATTTGGAGCTATGAAAGCGGCGAAGAATCAGCAAAAATACTCGACCTCGAAGGTAGACTTATGGGTTATAAGGATACACTTACGAGCAACTCAACAAATCTTAATGGTGACGGTAAAGTTACTGATGTAGCTTATGGAGTATCAGGCGGTACTCTTGAGCTTGATATACACGAGCTTACAGACGCCGAGAGAGTGGCTATTTACGGCGAAAAGCAGGTAAAGGGTGCTAATGTCACAACCGATAGTGACAATCCGCCATATGTCGCAGTAGCCCTTATTGTTGAGCGTAATGACGGCACAGTTAATTTGCATAAGTGGTTTAAGGTTAAATTTACACCAAACGACGAAAATGTAGTGCAAATCTCTGACGGTAAAAAGACATACTCGACAATCTCGCTCCAGGGTACATATATTGATAATGGCACAGTTGGCTATCGTGCAAGCCGTCGTAGACTTAATCCAACCACTGACACAAATATCATCACACAGTGGACTACAAATGCGGATTATATTGGCGAGGGCGAATAATGGCATTGAGTGATTTAAGTAAAAAATACTCAATCTTACATATAGCAGGCAGGGAGTATCGCGTAAGGTACTCCCTTAATGCTTTATTATGCCTTGAGGATTGCTATAAACCGATTGAGGATATATTAAAAGTACCAGTGCCAGAGTGGACGATTGAGGATATTTTACAGCTTACAAGGGCTGCATTGTGTGATATGCCTTGGAATAAAAAAACTGTAGTAGACAGAGCTTGGAAATATGTTCAGCCCGATATAGCAAAACTCGGTAAAATGGTTGATATAAGGGATTTAAAAACGCTGAGAAGTGAAATTATGAACGCTCTAACAAACTCATTTCCAGAGCCTACACTCGGCGAAAAGTCGAATGGTGAAAGTATAAACCATTTGCATATGAGGGCTTTATATTGTGATGTAATGCGTCGCCCGGAGCCAGAATTTTGGCTAAGCAATTTGAGGGAAGTAAAAGAACGCACAGACGCTTACCTTGAAGTAAAGGGCTTAAAAGAGCCGGTGCAAACAATGCAAATGTATGAAGATTAAAGCAAGAATGGAAGTGATTTTATGGCTGAAAGAGATTTAACTACGAGATTTGGTGCGGATACAAGTGGTTTTTCAAAGGGCGTAAGTGAGGTTGTTGCTCAGCTCGATAAATATAATAAAGCACTTGTTGATAACCAACAGCAAGTAAAAAAAGTAAACAAAGAAATATCGGACCTCGAAAAGCAACAAAACAAGTTGAAAAAGCAAATGGAAGATGGAGGCACAGAAGAACAGAAAAAGCAATACGCTGAGCTTACAGAAAAAATCGAACAGCATAGGGTTACTCTTGCACAATTACGCACCGACCAAGCACGCATAAAAAATGCTATATCTGAAACATCATCTGAGCTAAAAAAGGAAGGACAAGAAGTAGAGAAAACCAGTGATGGCTTTACAGTTATGAAAGGTGCTATATCTAATCTTGTTTCAGACGCACTTAATTTTGCTATTGATAAGTTTAAAGAGATGTCAACCGCTGCGGAAAAGTCGCTAAACAACTTGCAAGTCAAAACAGGTATGTCAACCGAGGCGGTCGGAGCACTTAAAGACGAAATGTACGACATCTACAAAAATAATTTTGGAGATAGTCTTACAGATGTTGCTGATAAAATGGCGTTAGTCACTCAAAATATAAATGAGAGTGACCCTGAAAAGATTAAAGAAATCACTCAAAACGCAATCGGACTTAGTGACGCCTTTGGTTCGGATTTTGAAGAAAATCTCAGGGGCGTAAATGGTCTTATGACAAATATGGGCTTAACTGCTGATGAGGCTTTTGACCTCATCGCAAAGGGCTCACAAAATGGTCTTGATAAGACACATGAGCTTGCGGATAACATTGCAGAATACTCGCAAATCTGGGGACAAGCAAGGTTTACCGCTCAAGAGATGTTTAGTGTTTTGCAAAACGGTATTGATAGCGGAGCTTACAACCTTGACAAGGTAAACGACCTTGTCAAGGAAATATCTATCTCAATTATTGATGGCAAAATTTCAAAAAATATAGAAAGCTTTTCTGAGAAAACACAACAGCTTTTTGAATCGTTTGAAAATGGTGGAGCAACGCAGAGGGAAGTATTTGATTCAATCATCAATGATTTAAGTCATACTACTAATCTCGCAGAACAGCTCGCAACAGCGTCAACAAACTGGTCCGCTCTCGGCGAAGATAATGCAATGTCAGTTATTACAGCGTTGAATAATGTCAATGATACTTACAAAGATGTATCAGGTACAATGCGAGAAATCAATGACATACAGTATGAAGATGTTGGCAGTCAAGTACAAGCATTGGGAAGACAATTTGAAGTAGATATTTTACAGCCAGTTGTTGAGAAAGCCACTCCAAAAATCAAAGAATTTATTTCGTGGGTATCAGACCATTTACCAGAAGTGACATCTGCACTCGCGTCACTAACAGCAGGGGTTGTTACATTTAAAGCTGCATCGGTGGCGGGTGATTTTTTAAAAACAATAATTCTTGGGTTTAAGAGTCTAAAGCCCGCTATTGAGAGTGCAACAGATGCAATGAAAATTCATAATGCAACAGTAAAAGCAAACTTTTATGTCGCACTTGCGTCAGCAATAATAAGCGCTGTATCTGCTATAACAACTTGGATAGTGACGGCAAATAACGCAACATCGGCAACTACAAGCAATACACAGTCAATAAAAAATTATACTCAAGCTATGCAAGAGGCTGTGTCTTCTGTCAAAGATAGCGAAGCACGAGCGACAAGTGAAATAGCTTTGATAAAATCTAAAGAAGAACGCTATGATGAATTGCGTAAGAAAGTAAATTTGACAGTTCAAGAAAAAAATGAACTTAATAATTTAGGTGCGGATTTAGCTAAAACAATCGGAACAACAACCGATAAGCTAAAAGATGAAAGCGGAGCTTGGAAAGATGCATCGAGTAGCATAGAAGAATATACAAAGCAGTTAAAAAGCAGACTAATATTGGAAAGTTCGGAAGAAGCATTAAAAGAAGCATACAAAGTTACAGAATTTGATGTAACACAAGAAGATGTTGATACGGCTCTGAAATCTTATAATGAATACGCTGATAAACTTTGGGAGCAGATACAAAACTCAAGTAAATATCATGATTTCGCTCGTGAAGGTAAAAAATTCGATAAATCTGGGGCGTTAAACAATAAAGAATTGGTTGAAGTTGTTGGTGGAGACTGGGATGAGTTAAAAAGTTTAGAGAGTGTGTGGTCTAATCTATATGTTCAGCGTGACCAAGCGTTAGGAGTAATTGAGAAATATACTAAAATAGCGAATGATGCACGAAAAAGTATAAATGAAGAAGGCGAAGCCCTTGGAGGAACAACAGAAAAAACTGAAAAAGCAATATTAGCTAATGAAGAACTCACACAAACAATGTCTGAGATGTCTGCAAAAACAACTGCTGTAACAAAAGCGGAAAAAGAATATAAAGAAACTGGCACACTTACAGCCTCGACATTGCAAGCAGTTATTGACAAATATCCACATTTGCAAAATGAAGTAGATAAATATATGCTTGGTCTTACTGACGCAAAATCGTTGATTAAATCAATGAAAAATGTGTATAAAGATGACTTAAATGCTTATATTGGAGTTGTCGCACAAAAAGCAAGCAACAGTAATACTTTTTATAATCAGCTTATCAATGCTAATGCAAATTTTGTTAATAAAGCAAAAGAGCAATATGGAGTAGACTTGCTTAACTTTAAAAATTTGCAAGAGGCAAAAGCGGCGATGGTTGCAAACACTGTTTCAAAAATTCAAGGTCCTACACAAATGGGTACTGTTGATTTTAGTAAGCCTGTATTGGGATATGGTCAAGTCAACGAGAACTCTTGGCAGTATAAAGTAGCGTCAAATATAGTTGATAGTTTTATCGGTTCAGCAATTTCGGCAACAACAAATCATACTAACTTTTTTAGCTCGCCAAGTGGCAAGTCGAGCGGCACAGGTAGTAAATCAAGTAGCACAAGTTCAAATAGTAAAGATAATAAATATGAGCTTGCAAATGAAGCTTATAATCGTTTAATTGATAAGCGTATTGAAAAAATCAACAAAGAAACAGAAGCAGCAGAAAAAGCAAAAGATAAAAAAATAGCTGCAATTAATGCCGAAATTGAAGCACGAAAAAGATTAAATGAAGATAGTGATTTGCAGAATGAGCTTAACGAAGTTAATGCACAATTACAATATTCTCAGCTTGACTCTTTGTCACGCAGGGAACTTGAGCGTCGAAGACAAGATTTACTTAATGAGCAAAGTGACATTTATTGGGAACGAATGATGTCTGACAAAAAAGATAGAATTGAGAGTGATTATAGCAAACAATCACAATCATACGATAAAGCAACAAAAGCATTACAGCGAGCGGCAGAAAGCGCAAAAAACTATTTTAGCAAACTTGCAGGTACACAAACTAACAGTCAAATTGTTAATAACAACTCTGACACACGCAATATACAGATAATAGCTAATGCTTTAAGCAACCAACAAATGCTTGATAAGTTACTTAATGCAATTTATAGTAAATAAATCACAAAATATTCTTTACTTTTGTAATTGTTTGATATATAATATCTACAAAACAATTAACAAGAGGTGTATTTTATGAAAAAGAGGACAATTTTAACAGCTTTAACGTCTTTACTGGTGTTATCTATGTGTGTAGGATGTGGCTCTGAGACAAGCACATCAAGCATTTTAGATGTTTCAAGCAATACAAGCTTGAGTGAAAGCTCGGTCGTATCTGAGGTTAGCATAGAAAGTTCTAAAACTGAATTTTCAAAAGAAGAAAATAGCAAACCAGAAATAAAAATAACAAGTATAAAACTTAATGATTCAAAAAATACTAAAATAAAAATAGATGAAGGGTCTTACAAATACAATTTTATTTTAGTACAAGGTTCCGAATGCGATGATTATGGCAATGAGATTGAATTTGTTACTACTAATTCTAAAGTAGCGACTATAAAATTAGATAAAGGCAAAGGGAATGAAGTTTGGTATAGAATTGATGGTTTATCAGCAGGTACAGCAGCAGTTTATGCACAAACTAAAGATGGTAAGCTAAAAACAGATAAAATAATTGTCAATGTAATATCTAAAAAAGAAGCTTCACGCTTAGCTGAAGAATCAAGATTTGCAGAAGAATCAAAAAAAGCAGAAGAATTAAGATTAGCGGAACAGTCTCAAGCTCAAGAAGAAAATTTAAAAAAGAATGCAATCCGTTTATCAAATGTTTATACGAGCGAGCCTAATTCAGCTGGTGGAGTTGATTTATATGCGACTTTTACTAATGTGTCAGGCAAAACCATAAAATATATATATTTTACGGCTACTGCATATAACGCAGTCAATGACCCTGCATATTGCGAAATAAGGGATACTGCATATATGAGATGTAAGTGTACAGGACCGTTAAATAGTGGATGTAGTACAGATGATACTTATTGGGACTGCTTATGGTACAATTCAACAATAAAATACGCTAAAATCACAAATGTAAGCGTTGAATTTATGGACGGCACTACTATTGAAATTCCAGATAAGTATTTATAATAAAAAAATAATAATCAAGCGTACATCAAAAATGATGTACGCTTTTGTTTTGCAATCTATAAAAAGTGAGATGATATAATGCAAAAAAAAATCGTGTATAAATCTGACAATGGTTTGCAATTTGCGTTTAGTAATACTGCTCCGTATTATCTTGAAAAAATCGATGCAACAAGTATAGCAGGCGTATTTACAACCGATATAATACCAGACCGTTTAGGGCAAGTTACTACAAGTAAGACTTTTGGCGGCAGAACGATTGTTTGTGAATTAGCTGTTGTATTTGGCAATGACGAAATGAAAACCTTTAAGAAACAAATATTATCAGAACTTACAGAGTGTTTTACACCGTTGTCAAGTGGTGTTCTTGAAATTGAAACAGATTTTGGAACTTATAAAATTAACTGTTATCCACAAGAGAGCTTAAAATTTGATAATAGCGAAGTATCTTATGTATATCGTTTTACTGTTGATTTGATATGTGATTATCCATATTTTAAAAATGTTAAAACAAACAAAAATACATTAACTGCCAATGAATCAACTATCATCAGTTCTCGCTCAAGAATTGATAATAGAGAAATAATAATTGCAATTCCAAATTTTAATGCTAATTTTACTCTTACAAATGAAACAACAAACAAAGAAATTAGGCTTAAAAAGTTTGGTGGCGGAAAAGTTATACTTGATGTTTTAAATTTTAAATTGATAGCAGGTAATGGAACAGATGTATCACAGTTTATTGATATAACTTGTGACATAGAAGATTTTTGTTTAAAATATGGAGCAAACAAACTGACAGCAAACCTTGAAGCAACAATAGAATACAGTGATATATTATTGGGGGTGATGTAATTGCTTTTGCAAGTTTTTGCTTGTCCAACACAATCTAATACATTTCAAAACGAATTTTTATTTCAGACGGATAGAATTATATCTTATACATACACAAAGAAATTTGTCGGTACTGGCAACTTTACATTAGTTTTACCAATTACAAAGCAAGGTATTGAAAAAATAGTCGAAGATAATATATTACATATTGACGGAGATTGGCTTTTAGTCAATAACATAAAGCGTGACAAAGAACGCATTACTGTAACAGGTACAGATTTAAACGGTTTTCTTGATACCAGGATAACCACAATAGGCACTAAAAGTATTGGTGGTATATATAACGATTATGACCCTGCGTCAGGGACAACAGACAGTTGCATTGCGCATTACATCAAGAGAAATGCAACTGAGCCATCAGACAGTGAACGAAAAATTCCCCGCTTGGTTATAGGTCAAAGAGTACAAGGAAAAGAAAAAGACAGTTATCTTGCAAGACTTCAACCGCTCTCGGAAGTAGTTTGTGATTTATGTAAAAACGCTACTATTGGATATGAAATTGTAGGAGACTTAGAAAGTAATACCTTTATTTTTAATATGCTCGCAGGAACTGACCGTTCAATATCACAAACTATTCATACACCAATTATTTTCTCCAGAAAAAGAGGAAATTTATTTTCAGAAGAATTTGAGCGTGGTAATGAAAATTTGGTAAACGCAATATATGCAACTGGTGCAGAAGTCACAAGGGTAGTATATCGTGATTATGATATACCATCAGGCATAAAGCGTAAAGAATCAGCTATTGATGTAGCCGCAACAACTGTATCTGACATAGAAGATTATGCACTTAATCAAACATCAGGTAATATCGCAAATAATAGTTACGAAGTAGATATAAGAGCAATAGATGATTTTGGAGTTAAATATCAACTTGGCGATTATGTCACAATCAAAGACAGTATTACAGGTCAAGCTTGGACGGCAAAGATAGAAGAAGTGACAAAAACAATTTCCGCAGCAGATAAGAAATTATCACTTACTATTGGAGAGGCAAAAACAAAGTTGCTTAACAAAATACAGAATCAAGCTAACACATCATCTAAAAGCGAAAGTACAAGAGCTGCATATGCGTCTTACAATACTTCAACAAGTCTTATAGGAGCTAAGGGTGGATATGTACAAATAAGAGCAGGAGCAAATAATAAGCCATATGAATTACTTACTATGGATAATGATGATGTCAATGCTATCGGAAGTAATGTGTTAAAACTGGATAAAAATGGCTTATTTAGTTCAGTAAATGGCTATTCAGGTGCTTATAAAAAGGTCGTTGGTATAGACGGTAAAGTTTCCGCAGGAGCGATTGAGGGAGTATTAAGTAGCCAAAATGGCAGAATTGTAATTGACCTTAATAACGAAACTATTAGTATTGACAATCACGAAATTAAAGCTATGACTTATACATCAGCAAGTGGTGATGTTATTAAATATTGGGGGTGGGAGTAGTGCTTAAACTAATAAGAGGAGTAACAGATACTCTACAAATTACAATTACTGATGATATGGGCGAATTGTATAAACTGCAAAGTGGAGATAAACTCAAACTTGGCATAAAGCGTAATTGGCAAGATGCTGATTATGATGTCTGCAAAGCCGTCACAAGTGATGATTTACAAGGCGACGGGTATATTATAAGCTTTGCACCTGAGGATACGATAAATCTTATACCAAGTTGTTGTTATTATTTTGATGTAGGCTTACAGACCGCAGATGGTAATTATTATATGATAATCCCTTGTAGCCAGTGTGTAATCTTACCAGCCATAACACAAAAGGAGGCTACACAATGATAGCTTTAAAAGGACAAATAAAACAGGTGCAACATCTATCAGGCAAGCTTGATAGGCTCAGCGGCGGCAAGTCAGACCATTACATCAAAACTGCAAATTATTTTGATAAACTCACCAAAACAATATCAAGAGTAGTACCTATTGTCTACGAAGAAAGCGAGGTAACAAAATGAGTTATATAAATAAGTCAGTAAGCAT
>ERZ1034984.894-NODE-894-length-31332-cov-39.822361_pt1 | contig 31332 bp, 49 predicted proteins | sample MGYA00520589_ERZ1034984 | MGnify/ENA primary metagenome ERZ1034984 (study PRJEB33766, sample SAMN09781790) | gut metagenome | biome: gut microbiome | host: Homo sapiens | place: Madagascar | study: EMG produced TPA metagenomics assembly of the PRJNA485056 data... | reverse complement strand
CCGCAGCGTCCTCATAGGATACGCCGGGTTTTGCCTCAAAGCTGATTTGAGCGCCGAACGCCCCAGCCACTCTAAAGCAGATTTTGTATTCAGCCATTGTCAAACCTCCTGTTCCACGCCTCGGCGGCTTGTTCTTCCGTGTCGTATACGCCTACCCAACACTCGCATTTTATACACCGTGGCTCATACAAATAGCGAAACGCATAGGTTGTTCCTCGGAAAATTTCAGCTTTACCGCCGCAGAACGGGCAAGGTTTTAGCTCATTCATCCTTCATCACCTCCACATAACACCAACTCTGCGGCGGTCGCGTCAGCGGGCGCTTCCATTCGCAGTCGAAGCTGCATTCGCCGTTCACATCTGGTACCTGCTCATACGGGCAACCTTTGCATCGTTCCTTTTCGCAATATAGCTCAGGCGGAAGCCAGAACTCGTTCAGATCTTTCGGTGCGCCGTATATTTTCAGGTCGGAGATGTGCCAGCCGTAAAGCGGTGTTCCGTGCCCATAATCCCATAGGACCCCATTTTCAAGACAAGTCTGTAATACATAATCATCGTCAATGTCATAGATGCCATACGGTTCGTTTGCTGGGGCAAGTCTATCTATGCGGTCACAGGTAAACTCCCCGATAACATTGCCCTTGCGGTCTGCCCACTTGCCGCGGTTCCACTTGGCAACATCACCCCCAAGATCAACTCGAAAAAACTCGTTACAGCCTTGCAGCGTGCAGTAGATATAGCACTTAAACGGCGTTTCCAGTTTTGGCTTAGTTTTTCTGACTTCGATAGTCTTCTCACCGCTGACAATCTTTTCGCACCACTTCGGGCGGATGCTCAGCATAACAGCTTTACTCATTTTCCATCGCCTCCAATGCTTTCTCCGCTTCCTCGCGGGTCAGGAATACAGTCTTGCCGATGTCTGCGCCATCATTACGCAGACGATACACGCAGAACCCGCCCGGCTTGCAATTGCACATTGACATACACAGATTATCCTCATCCATGCAAACAGCTATGATGCCCGGGGCTTCAAGCTTCATTTTTCGTGGCACATTGCCACAGTCGGTCATCCATAACGTATCGCCCACCTTGCACGGCAGCACCACCACGCGCCCGTCCTTGTCCGCCTCGGCCAGATCGCGCAGGCGGTCAATCGGCAAACCGTCAAATTCCGTGATCTCCGAAATTGCCTTGCCCATCACGGACAGTTTGAGTGCCTCTACGCTTTCCGGGTACAGCCCCGTGTCCTCATAAGCTTTCAGCCGCTCCCACACCTTCCGCTGAGAACAAGAGCCGTTATGCGGGCACGGAAGCTCCCGGCATTGCGCGATGTCGCAGAAGTCCCCCTCAAATGTCAGTCGTTTCATCACTCTACCTCCTTCTCCGGCAAAAGCCTGTCTGTCAATTTGATAGACCGTTTCCCGGTTGAATCTTTTAATTTCGTCGCGGCGATAGATTGTATAAAACCGCCGTACCTCGCGGGTTTTACCTGTTTCAAATTGCGTTTGCTATTTCCCACGCCTTGTGGATTTTCGGCCCTTGCCATGCGATCCAGTCTACAAGCTCCTCGTTTTTGCACCATGCCCCTTCAAAAGAAAGCCCGTTATCTGAAAGACCGCTTTCGTTGAAAAATGCGTGTACAATTTCATGCCGTAGCGTTTGCTTTTGAGCCTCTCTTGCCGTTTCTACTGGCTCGTTTTCCCACCCCTTATAGGTTGTCATGTCGCAAATTACGATTTGCTTCAAAAGGTGGTCGCAATATCCGTCAATGCTCCTGCGCTCAAACGCCTCTTCGTCGCTGTACTTTTTAACGACAATTTCGTAATCTGTGCCTAAAATGTTGACTTTGTAGTTAACCATGCATTACCTCCTGAGATATTGTAAGGTATATCTGCAATTACAAGTTGGGCTTTTGGTATATCGTAACACTTGTAATTTTGAAAATTATCATGAAACAACTCGCATTTTATACCCGCCATTATTCATCCTCCCTGATCTCCACCACTATCCGGGGATTACCTCTGTCCAATTCTACCGGCATATCATAGCTCCTGACATACTTTCTGCCATCACCAGCCAGCACCCCCATCTCCTGCAAAGCGTCCAGTATCACCTTACTTGCCCCGGCTTTTACATTACCATCGTCCCGGCGCATATCCGGTTCCCAGCAAGTTATGTATACCCGGCAGGGATAATGCTTCACCGGCTTAAGCCTGCCCCAGCGGGCGGCAGCTATCACCGTGTTTTTGGCTTCCCGCTTTATTCTGGCTGTTTCCTGCCAGTTGCGCCCCTGTAGCTGATTGTACCCAGGTAACCGCCCGGAGACAACAAAGCTCTGTGCTGCCAAATCATGCCACCTCCGTCAATATTTGTCATAGATTATGTCATAGTCAGTTTTACGCCTTTTGTTGGCAGGGGTGTTGTTGTTCCTCTTCTTGCCCTGTAAAACAGCTTCCAGGTAACGGATATTAACCACGCCCGCTTTTACGCACTCCTTTATGGCAAAGTTCATCTTATCCGCACCGTAGCGGTTAAAAAGGTCTTGAAGCATTTCGTTTTCAGTGTAGGACACAATGTTGCCGCAGGAATTGTCCCACAGTTTGACAATAGCGGCAAAATCCCGATCGGGTTCAGCCGCTGCTGTCGCCGTGGTGTTTAAATTACTACTACAGCGACAGCTGGAGTAGTAATTTATGTCATTGTCTTGTGTCTTTTGTCTTATGTCATTTGTCTTATGTCTTATGTCTTTAGTAAGCTTTTGTTTGCTTTCGTTAGCTTTATTTAGCTTTATTTTGCTTTCGTTAGCTTTTTCGTTAGCTTTATTGCCCCGACCGCCCAGCGAACCATTGTCCGCATATACCTGCGATCTTTCATTATCTCGGTCTATCGTGACTTTGAATGTTGGAAACAGAATACTTTCTCTTCCTTCGAGTTTTGGCTCAAGACCTGACCGCGCATATTCGAGTATGGCGATAAATAGTCTCCCTCGCTCGGCGTCTGACAAAGCTGCTGTTTGTTCGATCCAGTCAAAATAGGCTTTGACATAACATTTTTTCATCTTGCTACCTCTTGTGGTAAATCAAATCTTCTTCGTTCCAGTCAGGATAAATACTTTCCAGATATTCCCGGGCTATTGCAAGTTTAGTTTGCCGCTTTGAAGATTCATCCAGTTGCCTGTGACATTCCCTGCAGACTGTCAGTATATTTTTTGCTATACCCATCCCGCCTTGGGAGCGGGGAATGTAATGGGCTTCCGCTCTGGCGTGGGGGCTGCCGCAAAATATGCAGCAGCCTTGGTCACGCTCCCAAACCTCCTTTCTTGTTTTGTCCGATATAGCCGTAGCCTCAGTCCATTTGCTCATACCTGCAGCCTCGCCAGTTCAGCCGGGGTCAAGGTCTCAATTCCCAGATCCTGGCACTCCTGCACCAGCCCGTCTATGAATATGCTCATCTCCTTGCTGTCATAGTGGGAAGAACCTACCCAGAACCGCCAGTATTCAGCAGTTTCGGCCTGGGGCCAGGTCTCATGGCGTTCACAATAAGGGAATTGCCGCTTAAACAGCTCTACCTTGTTGGGCTGCAGCTTGACCACGCCACCCTGACCATAGCGATGCAGCATTTTCAGATAGACGGCATTTTTATCAGCATGCAGCAAATCAGCCAGCTTGCCGATAAGCTCCCAGGCGTAGGCGTTTGCGTCCAAAGAGCGGAGAGGTCTTTTACGCTCTATCTCATAGTCGCCCTCTTTAAAATCGTTGGCAAAACGAGCCAATGCGCCGATCTCGCCATCAATAACCAGCCTGCGGTTTTCAATCTTTGCGCTTTTAAGATGCATAATATTACCTCCTAAAACGGCAGGTCATCGTCGGTAGGGGAATAAAGATCATCATCACCGGCCGGTGCTTCATTCCATGGCTTACTGTCGGCGTCTTTGTCTTTGGGAGAAAGGAAAGTCACATATTCTGCATTTACCTCCCAGCTTATTCTTTTCCGGCCTTCCTTGTCTTCCCAACGGCGGCTTTGCAGCTGGCCGGTAATTGCCGCCAGTTTTCCTTTGCAAAGATAGGATCCTGCAAGCTCACCGGTTTTGCCCCATGCCACGATATCAATAAAGTCGGTGCTCCTGCTGCCGTCGGCATTTCTGTACTGCCTGTCCACAGCCAGGGTAAAGCAACAAACAGCTTTGCCGGTCTGGGTAGTCCTCATATCGGGGTCTGCGACCAGCCGACCTATCAGGATAACGGTATTGAGCATTTATTTATCCTCCTTTTTGGGCTTATATGTTTTGGCACAATCAATGTGCAGCGGCACTCCGTATCTTTTTATGCTTTCGGTGACGATCACATCCACAGGCCATGTTTTGCCGTCTATAGTGGTATCATGTATCGGCTTGCCGCAACAGGCGCAGCAGGTCCCCAAAGGGTTGTCATCCGTGGAACCAGGATTAGCAGAAACCGGAGCATTTCCCTGATATTTGCTGCCGCTGCGCCCGGCAGCCCAATAAACATCGGCGCCGAATCCCAGCAGCTTGCAGGCCACGGAAAGCGCGTCCGTAAATGACATTTTGTAGCAGTTTCCTGTTACATAGATTTCATCGCTCTTCCTTATCAAGAAAAACGTTGTCGGAACTTCCACGCAATATACATCAAGTTCGCCGCTATACCGCTTGAATCCGCAGGATCCTGTTCTATGCTTTTTCTTGTACAAAACGTAGGTGTCATGATGTTTCGGGTTTTTGTGTTTCCTCGTTGAGATAGCGACCGTTTCGCCGGACAGCGCAAGAAGCGTCTGCAGGTATTCCGCATTTTCTTTTTTTGTCGTGCAAAACGTTTCCACGCCGCCTGTTTTGCACCCATCCCATGAAACAATTTCGTCCCACAGATCAGGGTAGTTGCCAAATTGCAAAAAGTAACGGTAATCCTTGTAAGCTCCGTTAAGGTTAAATGTGTACGAAACTGTGATTGTTCCGTTTCTTCTCTTGTTCAGAGTTTCCCGAAACTCAATTCCTGCTTCTTGTAAAAACTCTTTGGCCTTTTTGATTTTTCTTTGCTTGCTGAACTCAAGCCGCCAGTAGATGTCGCCATTCGTGTTCTCACGATACAGTGTGCCGTCACAGGCTATCATGATTCCTACTCGTTGCTCTGGTGTCAAATGCTTAGGCTCTCCATACGATCCGCACTTGATATCTTTGAACGCTTTACTTCTTCCATACCCGTTCCTCGATGGGAGAAATGCTCTTTTGGCAAAGTCTTCTGCCAGAAGAACAACCCGGTCACCACAAGATTGCCTATACACAAGATTCCTGTGATGTGCCGTCATTATTACGCCGCCCTTATCGTACAAATCTGATGAGGTCTTGTGAATAAACCGCGTTGGTTTAACAAAAGATATTTCACTTGTATTTTTGTCAAACTGGGCAATTTTCTTCACTCCATCGTAGTTCTTGAATGCAACCCAGCCGTCCGGCGTTAAAACCTCACAATCTCCGTCAACGCACTCATCCGAAACATAGAGGCCGTTCTTTTCCTTGGTTTTCAATTTACTGCCGCCTATCCCCGGGATAGGCTCCGACCATTCGCCATTCTCCTTGTCCCTGACGTACAGATCAAGAGAACAAAAAGCAGTTATCTCATCTTCCGACCCCTGTTCTGTCCAATACTTTTTCACTACAGGCTTCCAACCCGTGCCGCAGGGACCGTATATTTCAGTCAGCTTTTTAATGCGCCACATAGGATTGATATCCGTAAACCCTTTTAATCTTCCTGCGCCGATCGTTTTTTGCGCTTCTTTGGGAACAGATGCCGCCTGTTCCCAGATATCCAGATTATTCATCCTCTTTTACCTCCGCAAATTCTCCGTCTACGCATTCATACCAGACATCCGGTTTGATATTTTCGCCATCCACCACGGCGGTAGCCATGCCGATCAAATCATTATCGTTGCCCCTTATCTCGCAGGCGAATACCGCCCAAAGGCTGCCTTTGAATTTGCTTCGTGGGCCGCCGCGCATGATTGCGGCTTCGCCGCCTGTAAGGGCTGAACAGTCGCCGCCTGCAAGGGCTGACCGGTTACCGCCTGTAAGGGCTGAATAGCCACCGCCTGTAAGGGCTGAATAGCCACCGCCTGTAAGGGCTGACCGGTTACCACCTGCAAGGGCTGAATAGTAACCGCCTGTAAGAGCTGACTGGTAACCGCCCGTAAGAGCTGACTGGTAACCGCCCGTAAGGGCTGAACAGTCACCGCCTGTAAGGGCTGAATAGTAACCGCCTGTAAGGGCCGACTGGTTACCGCCTGTAAGAGCTGAATAGCCACCGCCTGTAAGGGCTGAACAGTCACCGCCTGTAAGGGCTGACTGGTCGCCGCCCGTAAGAGCTGAATAGCCACCGCCCGTAAGGGCTGAACAGTCACCGCCTGATTCATTGTTAGTGCAGCGGTTTTTTATGTAGTCAAAACTGGCTTTTATCAGACCGGCAACATCCAGCCGCCTGCCGATCCTGATATCGGTGCCGCAGACCTTGCTATCTCCGTTATTCCTGCTATCATCCAGACCATCTATTTCCGCTTCATGGTATACACTGCGTGCCGGGTAATAATAGGCAAAGCAGTCCAAAGGGTATTCACAGCAGTGGAATCCCTTTTCGCATAATCCTGCTTTGTCCTCATGGTGGGATTTGCCTTCTTCATACCGGAAGCCCCTGCAGGTCATATCTTTATTGAAACCTTTGTATGCTTTCATATAATCATCAACCTCCATTCGTCTTCTTCTCACCACTCGTCATAGCTATCGTCAGCTTCATTCAGAGGGTCTGGGTCATGGCTTAAATTTTCTTCAAAGCTGCCGCCGCAATAGGGGCAGCAATCCATTGTTTCATAGGCTGGGAAGCCCCAGAATTCCCCCTGGCTGCAACGACAAACGCCAGGCTCATGAAAACGTGCGCCGCATTCCTGGCAGATATATTTACTCATCGGCAGTATTCTCTTTTGTCCCGGTGGTTAACACCAGATGGCCGTTTTTTACCTCAACTCCGGTAACCTGCATGTCGGGGAGTACGTCTATCAGTACCGGCTTGTCGTTTAAATATTTCCGGGCATGATCCCGTACCCCGTCAATTAACAGAAACAAAAGCTCAAGATCCATTGTTATTTCTCCTTTACCATCCGCAGTAATACGCTGCTTATTTTGCCCTTGCTCAACTTATCCAGCTTGTCTGCAGCCAAAAGGCCGCAGCCCAGCAAAATCGCGAATATGACAGCACCCATGTCTTAGCCCTCCTCGGCGTTTATCTCCGGCAGCAGCTGAAGATGATATTCGGCTATCAGTTCCCGGCCTTTGTTTTCTTCATATTGAAACGCCCAATTTTTACCGTAAATCTTAAACATTATTCCCCTGGCTTTTTCGTAGCTGCCCCGGATCGGCTGTATGCACTTTTTGAATGGGTGAGCTAAACCGAATGTAAAATACCAGATTTGATTTGTTTCCATACTGTTCTCCGTTTCCTAACACCCTCTGGCGTATTGACATACCCGCTGTTTTCGGGGTATAATCCAGATGGTTGTTATTTCTTGTTTTTTGCGACTTTGTCAGCTGCTACTGGCAAGGTCGCTTTTTCTATTGTCTGCTGCATCATGGAGCAAAGCCATGCCGCATAACTGGGATAACCTGCAGCCCGGATGACCTTATCCGTAAACTGCTCCCTTAAACTGTTGGGAACCCTTACTGTAAATTTCCAACAGGTTGAAGCATTGCGCTTTTCTCGCGTTGCAACGGCGTTACCGCTGCCTTTTCTGCCACACTTTAGTAAATCTACCTCTCCGCGTTCATACAGGTCTAAAACGCCGCAATCCAGCAATTCGCACAGGGTTGCAAGCTTTTGGGTATTGGGCAGGCAATACCCTGTGGTCAGCCTGGATATCATGGGTTTGTCGTACCCTGTGGCCTTGGCTGCGTCAACGCGCTTTAGCCCTCTTGCTCTCAACAGCTCGTCCAGCTTCATCTTTTCGCCTCCTTATCTCCATCGATCCAACTGTATAAAGCTTGTCCTTTGCTTGCAGCGGCAGCACCACATTGTTTTAACATGGCCTGCGGTGGTCATCCTCTTTGCCACCTTTGTAGCTGGTTGAATATTGCCGCATTGGCAGCACATAAATTTTCTTATGCAGTACGCCCTGTGACTGCCGTACCGATAAACCGTTACCTGCTTGCCCATTGTCATCCCGCTCTCTTGATTTTTGGATGCAGCGTGGTAAAAATACGTTCGGCCATATCGTCAACAAAATATTTTCCGTTAATGCTTTGCAGACCGGCCAGCAGTTCATAAGTAATATCACGGCCTAATCCAAGCTTCTTTGCAAAAAGCTGAATAGTAGCAAATTCTCCCTCGCAAAGCTCACGCGCTCTGGCTTGAAAGCCTCTCAAATCCGCATTACGATCAATCATTACTGCTGCCTCCTTTCTTTAATCAATAAACCCCTTTTGCTCGCCGTACTCTCTTAGTATTTGTAACAACAGCGCGTTCAGGGTCAAGCCAATTCGCTTTGCTTCTTTCCGATAAGCTTCTTTTAACTCGTCTGTAGATCGGATAAGTATTTGAGCCATTTTATACCTCCTTGTGGTGATACCACCTTATTAACACCATCATTATAGCAAAGTGAATACACTTTGTAAATACTTTGCTAGTATTATTTTTGTTTTCGCCATGTTATCATAGTGTTATCAATATGTTAGGGGTGATTGTAATGCCGTCAAATATTCCAATGCGAGGGCTGCGAATCGAAGATGAACTCTATCTTAAACTAAGAGTAATTGCCAAAAAGGAAAATCGTTCTTATAATCAGCAAGCTGTTTATATTCTTAGTCTTTTTGTTGCCGAATACGAACAGCAGCATGGGCCTATCCCCGTTCAGCCTGACGAGCTTTATCAATAAGCCATAGCACGTAAGCATTAAAACTAAGATTTCTCTTGTCCGCCTCCTGTTGCAGCTGATCTTTCAGCTCTAACGGTAGGCGGATTGTTGTTTGCGCCCTATCCATCCTGTCTGCCTTCCTCCTTTAATAGCTCGTCCACCGAACAGCCGAGTATTTTCGCCAGCTTCGGGAGCGTGCCGGTACGGGGAAAACAGTTGCCGATTTCCCACTTGGCAACGCTGGAACGGTCAATATGCAATTTGGCTGCCAATTGCTGCTGGGTAAGATTTGCTTTTTTCCGCAAAACCTTTAAGCTAGTCAAAATTTAACCTCCCTTCATGTGTTTGTTATTACTTGTTCGATTATCGAACTTCATAGGTTTATTATAGTTCCTTTTTGGCACTAAGTCAAGTAGTTTTTATGATTTTTGTGCTAAAAACGAACAAGTGTTGATTGTTCGGGAACGTAACACTATAATAATAATTGAGGTGAATAAAATGAACATGGAAAGGTTAAGGGAACTGCGCCTGGCTAAAGGAGAAAGCCAAGAACAGTTGGCAAAAATACTGGGAGTGTCCCGTACCTCTTATACCAAATACGAAAATGGCCAACATGATCCATCTATGGAAGCTCTGGATATGCTCGCTGAACATTTTAACGTTTCCATCGATTACCTTTTAGGCAGACAGGCCACTATGGACAGCCCCACGCCTTCCGTACCGGGCAGCAAGTGGATACCGGTGCTGGGAGCTGTGGCGGCAGGTGTTCCCATAGAGGCTATCGAGGATATAGAAGATTACGAGGAAATAAGCCCGGAAATGGCGGCAAGCGGCGATTATTTTGCCCTGCGGATAAAAGGTGATAGCATGGAGCCGCGCATCCATACCGGCGATGTGGTTATAGTGCGCCGCCAATGCAACTGCGAAACCGGAGATATGGCAGTAGTCCTCGTCAATGGAGATGAAGCCACGGTTAAGCGCATAAAAAAAAGACCCGAAGGCCTGATGTTGATACCCAATAATCCGGCATATGAGCCAATGTTTTATTCTGCGGAGGAAGTACAAAAGCTGCCTGTCCAGATTTTAGGCAAAGTAGTGGAGCTGCGCGCTAAGTTTTGATTAGAACAATAATTGATATGAAGCTCAGGGGGGAAAATGATGATTACGGTTCCTGCAAAGGTAAAAGAAAGATTGGTTAGTGGATTAAAAAAATTTCAACCTATTGTGACCAAAGCAAAAAATAAAGATATTAATGAAAGTGATACTGTTACCATTATTTCGGATCTATTATCTGATGTCTTCGGCTATGACAAATATACCGAAATAACTTCCGAATTTTCTATTAAAAAAACATATTGCGATCTTGCTATAAAAATTGATGGACAGCCTCGTATGTTAATTGAAGTAAAAGCAGCCGGCTTAAACTTAAAAGAGCAACATATTCGCCAGGCCGTAGATTATGGGGCTAATTCTGGTATAGAATGGATAGTTCTTACCAATAGCATTGTTTGGAAAGTTTATAAAATTATATTTTCAAAACCGGTTGATTCCGAACTAGTGTATGAAATGGATATAACTGAACTTAATCCAAAACGACAGGCGGACATCGAATTATTATACTATCTTACCCGCGAATCGATGGGAAAATCCAGCAAGGCAAACCTTGATGATTATCTTACTCAAAAACAACTTCTCAATCGTTTTGTGATTGGGCAGATCATTTTACATGACTTATGTATTAATACTATTCGCAAGGCAATAAAAAAGATATCATCAGATGCCAAAGTTTCGAATGAAGAAATTCGTCAGCTGGTTGCAGAAGAAATCATAAAGCGAGATATTTTAGATGACGAAAAGGCCAGAGAGGCTAAAAGAAAAGTAACTAAAGCTCTTGCCAAACCCCAAGAACGGAAGGCAAAAACCGAAGAAAGTGCTCCTGAATAATAAATCACATAGTTAATATCAAATGATTTAATACAAAATGATCAAGGAGGTATATCTAAATGCAATGCCCTAAATGCGGAAGCGATAATGTAACTATTCAGATGGAACAGGTAGGTGGGAGAACCAGAAAGCACGGAACCGGGCTGGGCGGCAACCTTAATAATGCAGCTCGTGGGTTGACTGCTGTTTGTACTTTTGGTATGTCCAATCTGGTTTGGAAAAAATCAAAAGGCACTGAAAAAGTTAAATATAAAAACGAAAAAGTTTGTATTTGCCAGAATTGCGGAAATTCCTGGACTATCAAATAAATAAACATTTGATTTGAACTATTGTTATTCGTACTTCTGATAAATTAACTGCTTCCCAGCAAAAAGAAATGGAAGAAAACATTTATAATAGCCTAATAGAAATCAAATAACTACAACACGGTAAAATTCGTAGTAAGTGACTTTGTTAATGATAGGAGAATCCTTATGCCTAATGATAAGAAATTATATAGATCCTATCTGCAAATAACCTTATCTAACGGAGAAAAAAAGAGACTTGCTTTTTCTGGTAAAACCGAACAGGAAGCCAGAAAAAAACGAGATCAGGCTCGTATAAAATATGATGCTGGTCTGCTCACATTTTCCGGAAAAACTACAGTCGAGCAATATGTTAAATCTTTTATAAAACAATTTTCTCTTAATAAAGACGATATAAGCCGTTTGCAACGGTATCTTGTTGATAACATCGGGGCGCTTCGTCTAGAAGAAGTAAAAACGCCAAATATTCGTTTATGCTTTTCATCTTTGGAAGGGAAAAGCAAGTCTACGATTAGCAAGACCTGTGGCGTAATCAACCGGATCTTTGAGACAGCTTGCGCGGATGAATTAATAGTAAAAAACCCCTGCAGGTCTGTTGCGAGACCAAAAGCAAAAGAGGGTGGGGGACGCAGAGCCCTTACTGAAATGGAAGAGAAACTATTTCTTGAAACTCTCAAAGAAAGAATATCTGATGGCAAACATGCTTATGATATCGCCTTTGGAATCTCCTATGCTTGCGGACTAAGACCAGGGGAGGTAAGAGGGCTGCTGCGATCTAACGTATATCTTGATGATAATCCAAAAATTAAAGTAACCCAAGCGTGCAAAGCTAAAACTCGGACTATTGGCCCACCAAAGACTGCAGCAGGAATAAGAGAAGTCCCAATTCCCGAATGGTTTATTCCTTTGTTGCGAGCAGCGATAAACACAAATGCTATGTGGGTAATATCATCCGAGGATAACAGATGTATTTCCCACCAAGCTTATATTAGGCGTTGGAAACGGTTTTATAATCAAATGAAAATTAAAGCCGGGGCAAAAATATATCGCAATAAAATTATTCTTTCCCCAATTGGTGACGATCTTGACCCATATTATCTGCGCCATTCTTATTGTACTAATTTAGCCTACGCGCACGTACCGGAAGTAATTGCTATGCGATGGATGGGCCATGATGATCCCAATATGGTTAGGACAATATACGCAGATTCTAATAATAATAAATTGTTAAAACAATCAATCAAAGACTTAAACACCTATGACCCACTCCGGGAACTGTCGCAAGCATGCAACAATAGTGCAACATTAGTTAATGAATAGCCAGCTAGAATACCGCAATTAACTTATCTTTTAATCAGGGTGTCCGGGGTTCGAATCCCCGATGACTCACCAAAAAAATAAACCCTGCTAAACAGTATTATCTTGCTGTTTAGCAGGGTTTATTGCTATATATAAAATATTATTTTATTTCCTGTTGTTTTCTTGATAATGCTGAAATTTACCGATTTTCGCTAAAGAAAGTGCAACACTTGTGCAACACAAAAACCACAGAATTTCAAAATACCCCTTTGCTAAGAAAAAATCTATATTGTATGTTTATAAATAAATTATTCAATAGCGTTTATTATACTTATTGCTGCAATAATCACGGCAGCACGCCCGCCCTTATCGCCTGTTCAGCTCTTCTGCCGTACAGACCCGCCCTTGCCGCCTATTTCTTATAATTCAGCTTCATTGTTGGGCTTTTGCCGTCCCAATCTATAATAACCGGGAACAGCTTTTCCAGATCCCGCATATTAATGTAATTGCTGCCGCCTATATTCACGGCTTTAACTTCAACATAAGTATTACTGTCAAGATTCTTTACCGATACAGGTTTAATTTCCGGCATTTCGTCCTCCTTATAATCTGGCGATCCATAGCCCATGATCCAGCTGTCGTTTAAATTCCTTGTCCGGCGGTATACTCCGTCGCCGTTGCTGCTGTTGCCTCCGGCAGAAGTGTTGCCCTCTATGGTAATTACCTTGTTGCCTGATACCTTTTCCACCAAACCCACATGAGAGCTGCTGCCGTAGAAGATGATATCCCCCGGCTGCGGTACATATGTACCCCTTTTATAATAGCGGTTCTGCTTTTTATAAAAGTCCACGCAATAAGGTACATAAGCCAGCTTGGGAATAATATCTTTCGGCACTCCTGCTTTATCGGCGCACCAACTGACGAACATCATACACCAGGGCTGATTGTTCATGCCATACCATTTGCCGAATTTGGTATCATTGTTGCGCCCCTCTTTGTAACCTATCTGTTCTGCTGCTGTCAAAATAATTTTGTCGTGCAAACCCATTTTTTCACCTCATTTACCTGGGTATAAAACCCTTACCATGCTGTTTTGCGTGGCTTATATCGGCTTATTTAAGCCATTCTAAGGCTCTATATTCGGGGCATTGGCTAATTTATCCAACTGCTTTTTGCTTAGCTTAATTATGTTTTCCGCTTTTGCTTTCCACGAATAAAAGCCTATGCCTACCGCCGCCACGCCGCCTATATAGCCCAATACCATGCCCACATTGGCCGGGTCCTTGATAATGGCGTATATCCCGGCAGCAACGCCTATAAAGTAGGTAATCACTACAGCCCAAAGCACTTTATGGGATGTGGTCATTCGCCCCCGCCTACTTTCAGATTCTGCTGGGCATTATACGAAGCAGTGCTTATGCCTATCAGCGTACCGGTGAAGGTTCCCACGGCAGATATGACCAGCACAATGGTTTTTACCAGACCGCCGTCTACACCCAGCGCAGGCAATATAGTAGACAGCAGCACACTCAATGCGGGGATAGCTATAAGGCATATCCATTTCAGAGTATCGTACATTTTATCCGAAAATTTCATTTATTTTCTCCCTTCATATCACAAATCTCATGCTGCAATTCCTTGACCTGTCCTTCCAGCCTGTAAGTGCGTTCAATCATGCTGTTATGCTTGTCCACCTTCTTTTCCAGAGCGGAAATGCGCCACATTACCGCGCCCCAGGTGGAAGCCAGTCCCAACAGATAAATAATTGTGTTTGCATCCAGATTCATTTTATACCTCCGCAATCTCCCATCTGTCAGGCTTGGCTACAGCATCGTAATCATTATTGCCTTCATATATCTGCCGCCAGACCTTGCCGTCGCTGTCTTTGTAACATTCGCCCAGAGTATATATGCCGCTGGTGCCAAATGGTGCTACCCAGGCTTTGGCCTTTGCCGGGTCAGTGGTATGCATTATGCCAAACAGAGCAGGGGTAGCTTCCGGCGTCCAATTCGGATTTGCAGAGCTGTCGTGGGTCTGCAGAGTGCGGTAATTCTGGTCAAGCCCACTCCTGCGCACCGGCGCTCCTGCTTTCTGTACTCCTGCCCGCCATTCGGGTATATAGCTTTCTGCTGCCGTAATTTCCGCATCAGTCATATTAGGCGCATTGCTGCGCAGTTCTCTGGCTTTGCTCTGACCATAGGCATACATACCGGCAGTCAGGTCATTATTACTCATCGTCAACAATGCTGTTTACCCCCTCTGTCATGGCGGCTTCTGCTGCCGCCAGCGCTGCCTGCAGTTCTTCTTTTTCTGTGGGCTTGCCCATTACGGCGATTATCCGACCGTCCCTTTTGTCTATGATATCGCTGGCTATGGAATAAGCCGATAAATCTTCTTTCTGTACTTCTGTCACAGGATTGCCGCTTTCATCCTCCCCGGTCACGCTTTCCCATTCGTGGCGATAGGTGGCATTGTCGGTAAATGCTGCTTTAACTGCCGCCACCGTAGAGCTGACGGTTATCAGCCGGTAAAGCCTGTCGGTTTCCATGGGCTTAACCGGAGCTGCCTTTTGTGCCGGAATGTCAAATGTCGTGCCGTCTGCAAAAATAATCTGATCTCGCATACTGTCCTCCTTAAATAGTTAATATTGTACCGCCGTAAATGAGGCCAGGACCGGACTCATAGTAAGATAAATATATTCTGTCGCTGTCAACATAATTTCTTGCCATAGTCGAGCCATTATTTAGCGTGCAAATATATTCTGTGGGAGAGGCTGCAGGAGCAGCGCACATAGCTCCCTCATAAGCTGTTAATATTATTTCTCCCGTGATAACAGTATTTGACAGGTATATTCTACCGCTTCTTGAAGCGTTTCTGCCAGCGCTGTTCTTGACTGATATATTGCCGAATACTGCAGATATCTGGTCATCAGTATAAGATGGGAAAGTGGCTGCGATGATAGTCCCACCGTATACTGTAGCGCTGCTACTGCCGTTTGTAGATAAATAACAAGAAGTTCCGCTTATATATATATCAGTGGCATTGTTATCACCAGTTGCCCTGTATAAAGTAGCCTTAATATATTCGCTGCCATTACTTAGTAAATGGTGGATAGCAAAGCTATCGTCGCAAAAGGAAAATACATATATTGATGGATTGACTTCAACATTTGGCAAGGGCATTGTTAAGGCTCCCAGGGAATGTGAATTATACCCTGCCTGAGTCACCACTGTCATATCTGCGAACAGCTCGGCTAAAGTGGGCAGTTGCTTCTTGCCCCCCAGCAGCCCCATTCTTCTACTCATGCGCATTAGCTTATATCCCCCTTCGCTGCCCAGGCAAAAGTTCCCGTATCACCCAGTAGCTTCAAAACTACGCAGCCGTATTGCCCGGAGAGGGTCAGGCTATCGGAACTGCCATTAATGGTGTTGCCCGCTGATGGCATAATGGATACTTCCCCTGTGCCTGTATTCATTATTTCCAGCTCGGCCCCGGAGCTGAACAAAGCCTGCATACTGCCGCTTGTGCCATTGATCAGGGTCAATGTTACCGCGTTTGCGGAATTCACTTTAATCAGGCGGCCCGCATGGCCAGGCGTGATATTGGCGTTGGCCGACACCTCTATTATTCGGGAGCTGGCCTGTTCCGCTGTGACCTTGCCGCTCGAATCAAGCGTTGCCACACCGGTTGCAACACCCTTCTGGCTGTCTGGAATATAACCGCTCAATTCAGAGGGGGCAACATAATCAGTACCCGCTTCTGCGACAGATATTCCTCCGCTGCCGTCACCCTTGAGTATGCCGCTGGCGGTTATTTTAGCCTGCTTGCCGTCAAAAAGAGCTTGATGGGCTGCACTGTCGCCGTTATGAGCGTTTACCGCCTCTGTCGCCGCACCGGACAATTCATCAGCAAAAGCCACCTGTTTTGCCCCGCCTGCAGGGTCGTAAACAGCAGTGGTCATATCGCCTGCGCCAGTACCGTCCAGCCCATCCTGAATGGTCGCAGTATGGATTCCGGTTGCATCCGTAATGGTAATAGTTGTCGTTTTCCCCTCTTTGGAGGTCTCGACAGTAGGGGAAACACCGTCTGTACCAGCTTCGGCAATCAGCAGCCAATATTCATCATTAGGCGGCTGTATGCCAGTGCAGGGTTTTATGCAGCGATATGTGGATCCGCCGCTAGTGACCATATTAGCAATAGCATAAGTTTTGCTGGCGTCATATGGCTCGCATTCCTGCATGGCTGCAGCATATCCGGCAGCTTCCTGGGATGAACTGTCGGCGGCAGTTGCCGATGTTGCAGCGTTATTTGCATATCCCAATGCGGTGCTCGTGGCGGTTGCCGCTTCCTGCGCTGCCGCCTCCGCATTGGATTGTGCGGTTTCGGCTGCTGCTCGGGCAGCTTCCGCAGAGGCGGCATAAGCCGCAACCTCTGCAACCTGTGGAGCTATAGCTTGTTGTTCATACTCTTTAAATTGCTGCCCTTTGAGATTACGGGTTATTCCACCCTGTGAAATTAAAAATAGATCCTCATCATTAAGCGTACTGGCATTATTAAAATCGCTTATCTGTTTGTATACGTCAGCTATTGTTATTCACCGCCTTTTCCAGACTGTTTATACGTTTCTGCATCTTCTGAATGGCATTAATGAGTAATGGAATAAATTCCTCATAAGCTATACCATATATGCCTTTATCAGACTGTGTCACGGCTCCGAAATCATCAACAGGTATTCCTAGTTCCTCTCGGCTCTTGTCCACATCTTGAGCGATGAAACCCAAATGTCGTTTATTTTTCCCGATATAATTAAAGCTGCAGGGGGCTAACTTATCAATCAGACCCTCATATTCAGATAAGTCATAATTGATATCTTCTTTCAGGTTGCGGTCTGAGTCCACGGTTATTGACTGCGATACCCCGACAACTTGCTCGGAACAATAGAGGTAATTGCCAAATGCCTGCATTCTTGCGCCTCTAGTAGTTGCTATAAAATAACAATCTTCAGCGTCATTAGCAAGAATAGCTCCGGAATCACCGCTAAAACCAGTGCCATAACCAACATGGCCGCCAACAATTGTGCCACTGGTGGATTTATATATATCCATATTGCCGCCTAGCTTAATATAATCAGCGGTCAATTCGCCAGTGGTAATATTATCCGCATCTATGTTTGTTACATCAATTTTGCTTGCATTGATTGATCCTAATTTAACCGTACCGGTAATATCAACGCCATCTTTTGATAATGTAATACTGGCGCCATTGGTAAGTCCCGAATAAGATATTGACAGTTCGTTTAAATTAAGGTCGATTGCCGATTGCACATCATCACCATCAACCTTGCCCGCCACAGTGAGAGAAAGTTGGTTGGTGGTTTTTTTGATCTCACTATAAGCAGAGGCCAGTTCCCGAGCTTCCTTTGATTTGCTTTGATATGGATACTCATGATTAATTTCCGTATCTATTGGAGCGGATATCGTGGCGGTCATTCCATGATTTATCTGGAATGTTGCTTCTGCCATTATGGTCTGATTGCCATTCGGCTTTACTGAATCGCCCAATTCAAGAGCAGGATCAACGAATACATTCTGCGCGTTCAAAGGCAGATAAGTTACATTCTTAATCTTTTCAGCAACATAATTTGTCATTGCCTGCGTAGCATACGGGCAATCCGCGGTCAAAGCATAGCCCGTATCATCACCGAAAGTATATTCTGTTTCACTGTCAGGGTACAAGGTCACCCGACTCACGGCCAGCTCGCTGTCAGACAGCAGATTGCAGGAACTACAAGGCAAATCGTCTGATGAGTCAGGAGAAGCCAGAGGGATAAAGCGCAGGGCATTATTTTCGGTTATAACGAAATTCCCCCCGCTACCTGCAGCAATACCCTGTAATACTTCTCTTATGGTATATACTCCGGTGGGGCTATCAATGGTATACGATGGAAAACTGTTTCGGCTGTCTGCAGTTACCCCTAACTGTCCTGCAATAAATGTTACAGCGTTTGTGAATGACATTGGATAACTGCCGGTATTATCAATATAATTCTGCTCGGCCTTGAGCATAGCGTCATAGGCAGTAATTGTTAACCATCCGGCAGCATTACAAGATCTGGTGTCAATAAAAAATGTACCAAAGGGTAGCCAGTCAGTAGTAACAGGATAAGACGAGGCGAGAATATATCCATCGTCGGTTTGGACTACATTCCCCGCCTCGTCTACTACAACCACCAGCGGTTTATTATTATTAAGGCGCACATAGCATTCGATTTTGGCCGCTTTAGGGATATTGCCAGCAGGCTTAAAAGTCATTGTCAGGGTGGCAGCATTGGCATTGCCTATAGACAGGTTTTGCATCATGCTTTTAGTGATTTTGGCGCTGGAAATAGAGCTATAATCATAGGTTTTGCCTGCGATCACGGCTTTGAACTCTACAGAATGTTTACCGCCTAATAAGGTATTCCAATTATCGCTAACGGTCTGCATTAATTTTCCTCCAAAACCAAAGCTGATAAGGACTTCCACCAAGTGCTAGTACTATTAATTTTTCCCTCCAAAACCCCAAAGCTGCTAACCTCCATGTTCTGCGTAACATTAGCCCCCAATAACGGATTATGATATTGTACAGATACAGGTGTGGAAGATAATTGCTCATAAAGCTCTGCAGCCCTACCTTCGCGCACAGGAAGTAAATTAATTGTTATTCTGCTTTTCCACCGGCTAATCGACGTATGTTTAACGCCGTCCAAGGTAGTCACTTGAGAGGCATATACCGGCGTCATTTCTGCCCGCAACCCAGAAGGGGCAAGACAATCGCTAAAATCTGCGCCGTTTAATTTAAAAAGCATCTTATCCCTCCTATCCCATTACCAGACCCCGCCCATAACTGCGGGCAAGGCCATTTTGAATTTTGGTAATTTTTTGAGCAACGATATCCCCATCAAGCTCCACAACTAAATTAATAGTCTGTTCACTGCTGGCGGTAGGGGTGGAAGCGTTGACCGCAGATAAGGGCTTCGCGGTTTTTGCAGCTGTGGAGTAATCAAAAGCAAGGCTGTCCGCTATGCCGCCCTTTACTTTTTCAAAACGGTCTTCCCAGCCTTCACCCATCCCTTCTGCCATATACCCGCCAATTTCCGCAAACACTTTAGATGGACTGCTAATTTTTAGTGCGCGCCTTGCTTCGGCGGCCACCTGATATGCCATACGTCTTACAGCGGCATAGAGCGCGCCAGTATGGCTATTTATGCCATTTATCATGCCCTGTACTACATTTTCGCCAACACTTGCCATAACTCTGGAAGGAGAACTTATTAATAGTTCTTTTTTTATCGTATCTACAATAGTGGAGGCGGACATTTCGCTGGCATTTTCCAACCCTTTTACATCGCCCATGCCTTCTACTAACCCCAGCAAAATATCTTTGCCGGATTCCGCCATTTCGGGAGGCATTTTGGCAAATGCATCAAGAATACCGGATGCTAATTTTTGCGCCTCCGGAGTCATCGTGCCGCCAGCTTCAACGATGGCATTTTGCATGGATAAAAATGCGCTAACCGTATTCCAATCCATACCTTCCATTAAATCAGAAACTTTTTGGGTCATTTTTCCAACTTCATCCTGGTAGAAGATTTGTGAGCCAATAGTATTTTTTAACCCGGAATCCTGATGTTCGTTAAATGAATCTAATACTTTATTGATCTCGTCAAACCCATTTGAATATGTTTCCACCCAATCTTGAGTTACTAATCCCATTGCTTCGTTAACTTTAGCGCCGCCGCTGGTAATGATATTATACTGTTCATCATACCAAGCCTTGTTACGTTCTAACTCTGCATAATATGCTTCTGAACCAACCTGCCCTAATGCGGCATATTTGTTTTCTGTTGCGGTAATCAAGCTTGTATAGGCTTCATCAAGTTTACTAAGCGCTTCCGCCTGTAATGATTGAGTATCAGCAATAATCTGAGCGGCCTGGTCATAAGTCATATTTGCGCCACCTATTTCGACCTTAGTTGCCATCGCATCAAGTTGGCTTTGATAAAACTGCAGCTGTTCTTCGTACGCGCTTTCCATCTCTGCCTGATATTTGCGTATATTATCAATATCCTGCTGCCTTAAACCTTCCTGACTGGAAAGAGCAGCAGCAAGGGTCTGGGTTATTTGGTCTTCTTTTTCACGGATTACGCTCTCTAAATCAGCAAGGGTATTTCCGTTTTTATCGACCATGTGGCTAAAGTCAACAGTTTGCGCCATTGTATTTCTGACCTTTTCCGCCCATCCTGTCATATTTTCCCCAATAGCTTCCAGCCGCTCTAAGTTATCGTTAGCAGCGGCTACCAGCGGATTGAATAGGTCTTGTACGGCATTAACCAAAGAGCCAGCCGCATTAAGCATGCCTTTTGCAATAGAAAAAACGATTTGCGGAGCAGCTGCGATTAATTGACGGCAAACATCCGGGATTGCGCTCACGATATTTGACAGCAGGTCAAAAGTAGCTTCAATAAGAGCAGGCGCGCCATCGAGAATAGAATCAACTAAACTGGTGAGCAAATCCTTAGCCATTTTGCTGATAGTTGGGATCAGCTTCTTTACCAATGTATTTAACCCTTTGGTCAACTTCGGCAACATGCGGGTTATCGCAGGAACAACATTATTCGCAGCGGTTACAAATGAATCAATCACATTATCGGTCAGCTTGTCCAAATCAGAATTAGGGTCGGCCATGCCGGTAAGAAAATTTTGCCAGGCGGCTTTCATAGAGGCTACCGATCCCTGAATTGTTGTGGCCGCTTCTTTCGCCGTAGTTCCGGTGATGCCCATGTTGGTCTGTACCACATGAATAGCCTCAATCATCTTATCGAAAGAGACTTCATTTACGTTATTGGCAGTGACCGTCATGGTATCGCCCAGAACGCCAGAATCATTAATAAGACGCGCCATTTCGGTGGCTGTGCCACCATACCCAAGCTTAAGGTTATCCAGCATTGTATAATTCTGCTTTGCAAACCCCTGATAGGCGTTTTGAATTAGCTCAATATCCGTGCCCATCTTGTTGGCATTATCGGACATATCGGTAATGGCCTGATCTGCTATTTTGGCAGCCGCTTCCGTATCGCCACCCAGCCCCTGCAACAGCGAAGCGGAAAAGCTGGTGGCGGTCTCCATATATTCATTGGCGGACAACCCGGCAGTTTTATAGGCATTTTCAGCATAACCCATAACAATATCGGCGCTGTTCTTAAACAACGTTTCCACACCGCCGACAAGCTGTTCGTAATTGCTATAATTTTCCAGCGCAGATTTGCCAATGCCAACTAGAGCCGAGCCGGCTTTCTTTGCTAAGTCATACATAGCATTACCGATAGCAACGGCCTTTGCCGTCATAAACGTCGAGGCCTTTCCCATCGCCCCTTTTGACGATTCTAAACCGCGTTCGTATTCGCTGGTGTCAAGGGAAATTTTGGCAAATAATTCATATACGTTCAAGTTTGGCTCTCACCACCAATCCGCATTTTTCAATAACTTCGGACACTATTTGTCCATAGGTTTTTTGGGGGGCAGGTTTTGCCGTTATCAAATCTGCGTACCGCTTTACCAAATATCTGCCTTCGCCTTGCGCCTTTAAAGCGTCTGTTACATAAATGCGATAAATCTCGTCTTGCTCTTCCCGTCTAATCAATGCCGGTAAAACAGCCAGATATGCACGCACTGTCAAGCGGGGCGAAGAAAGCAGAGATATAATTACTCTGCTTTCTCCTGCGGCACGCAAGATTTGAAAAAATCCAGCAGTTCCTCATCCTTAAACAAATCTCTAATTTGTTTTGCGGTTTGAAGGACGTTCTGTTTTGCAACCTTTTCCACATCCTGCTCGTTGATTATAGCCAATATCCCGTATATATCTTTTCGATGTTCTTTAAGCAGCATAGGAATAAGTTTATTAATTTTTTTTGCGCCGAAAAGCAGTATATTCTGTCTACTGTTTTTATCTTTGGGCAGGGTGGACTGTACCTCTTTCCAAAAATCTTCATCGACTATGATATTATTGATAAAAGGTGTCAGTTCGCAAAGAGCATCTAACGCTCTTTCAGTTGTCAGCTCTGATAATTTCATACGATCTCCTTTTATGCGCTTGCGGTACCGGTTTTAATATATATTTCATAGGGAACTGTGTCTTGTGCGTCCATGCTGTAATGAGCAGTGTACTCAAATGCCATCTGCCCTTTGGCTTTATCGCCACTCTGGATTTGAAAACCTCCGGTAGACAAAGCATTAATCATATGGATAGCAATAAATCCTGCAGTGGATCCGCCTTCACCAGACGCTGTATCATTAATGTCAGAATAATCGCCTACCCACCAGATATCGCTAAAGTCTGCTGCTTTAACGTCATTTCTGGGTATAATTTTAGTTGAATCGCTACTATCGATATCGCCAGCCCCCACAAGAGATTTTGCTTGCGTAGTATTGGCGGTAATAAAAGTGCCCGACATTTTGATTTCCCAGGAATCGAGTTTTTTCAATTCCTTCATATTTTTGGGACAGTTGTCAATATCTTCCCCAAAATCGCTATATGTAGGTGTTGCAGTAAAATTTACGCCGCCGCTAGTGGCACCTAAAAGATTTGCTTCATCAAAAGCAGCAGAGCTGGGAGTAAATGCAGACAAAAGTATGCCAGCATTAAGCTGCAGCTCTTTAAAAGTACCAGCAGGTATTTTTGTAAATTCCATTATCATTATCCTTTCTTTTCTATAGTTTAATTTGCGGACAGGTACTCAATTGTGATGTTAATATACCGTCGCTTGATATTGCTGTCGCTTTCGTCTACAATATTCTGGCACCACGGGGAGCCACGCTTAATCCACATAGCGCCACCGTCATAGGGGACTAACACTCCACCCATTCCTATAGCATCGCTGATTTCTTGTGCCTTTGCGTTGGGCATTGCTTCACTCTCGGTGTAATACCAGAGGTTGACCGTCAGCGCGATCTCGCCGCTCTCCCATGATCCTGTGATAAGCTCATAGGTCAGCCACGGGAAAACCGCGTCATCTGGCACATTGGAGGTTGGATAGGCCGGGAGGAATTGAGAAAACCACGCATGGAGCGCCTTATCCTTTGTCATTTCGGCAAGTCCTTTCGTTCGGCGGTGAAAAATTTCAGCGCCTTAATGATTGCGCCTGCAGACCCCGGCGCGGCCTTTTCCTCGGGATTTGAGGTCACGTGATAGGTAATCCCTGTTTCCGTATCGCGGAAATAATTGTTATACTCGATGGGAACGCTCTGATTGACCAGTGCGGAATATACCGAGGTAACGCCGTCCTTTTCCGCTTTTCGCGCCTCCATTGATGTGTCAAGAGACTGGTAATTAAGGAACTCCGCGCCCTCTTCCCATGCGGTGATGTAGCCGCCCGCGCCGTCAGGCGTGCGCTTTTTCTCCATCAGAATGCACTTGTGGGCAAAGTCATCCAGTAAACTCACGGTTTTACCCCCTTGAGCTTTCGCCAGTCGTTTAACCGTCTTCTGAAAGCGTCCTGCCAGCCGTTTAACGTTCCGCTGTCGTTTCCCGCGCTGCGTTTGGTGTAGGAGTAGCCCCCGAAACTCTCGCTTTGATACGGGCTTGCAACGGCCTCCCCGTTCTTTTCTTCCCACGCGGCAATTTCGGTGGAAAGCGTTACGACCGCCTTCGGCACCGCAAGCGCCCACACCGTCCCTGTAAAGGTTTCATCTGTCAGGTCGATCACGGGGTATTGGTGTAGCCCGTCGTTGAACACGGAGCCGCAGATGCGGAAATACTGTCCGTTCTGGAGAAAGGGCAGCGCAATGCTGCCATTCTCCACGGTGAACGTGTCCTCGTGAATGTCCACGAGAAACCAGTTGTTCAAGTGCCGTAAGACCTGTTCAAGCATCATGCTGCCCTCCTATCAGGTTTTTGCCGTTACGTCAGCGCTGCCGGACTTGAGCGCATGATAGTTGCCGTCGCACTCAACAACGGTCACCTTCTGGCCGGTCGCAATGGTCAGGTCGCTCTTGCCGTCCCAATCGTTCCAACCGGCGACGTTGTCGCCGTAAGCGACGGTCGCGGCAGAGGATCCGGACGTGTACTTATATTTGTTGCCCGCAGCGGCCTTTGCCGGAGACACGGTCAGCTTGGTATCGCCGCTCTTGGAGCCCGCGGCAGAGGTGACCGTCAAAGAGCCGAGCGTGCCGTTGTCGATGGTGCCAACGACTACGCCGTCAATACGCTCGGCAAACAGCTCCATGCCGTTAATAACGGTGTCCGATGCGGTCATGTTGGTGTAATCAGGCTCCTCATGGATGCCGATGTAGCCGGTCGCATCGGTGGTAAAGGTGAAGACCTCCTGCAGATCCGCGCCGTTGACGGGGATGTAGTAGAGAACGATGTTGTCCTTCGCCGTGGCGTAAATCTTGCCCTTCGGGACGCTGGCGTTCATGATGAGCGTGCCGAGGCCGAGGAAGTTCTCGACGTAGCTCATGCCGAATGCGGTCTGCACGGTGATGTTGGCCGTAGACAGGTAATCCGCAACGTCCAGCGGATTCATGAAGTAGACCGCGCCGATCTCGTCATCCTCGAAAAGGACCTGCAGATTGCCCCACGCCTGCGCAAGAACAGTCTGGAAGTTCTTACCGCTCACCGCGCCGGTGCCGGTCGAGAGGAAGTCAAAGAAGCTCTTGCGGATGCCCTTCTGCACATCCTTGAGCATCTCGTCGGTGGTCATCTCCACCGCCTGATCGTAGCCGCGGTCGGTGATCGCCTCGGCAGAGGTAGCCTTGCGCCACTTCTTGAGCGTGATCTCTTTGTAGTTCACGGCCTCGGTCTTGTAGTGGGAAAGGGGGATGGTGTCACCCTCGGCTACAACGCCGCTCTCGAGCGTGCCGGTCGCCTTGTAGCTCTTAAGCACAGTACCGGCCTGCTTGGCGATCTTACGGGTCACACCCAGAGCCTCCATCAGCTTCTTGATGGAGTAGCCGAACATTTCGGTAAATTCGATCTCGCGCACGCGGGCGAGGTCATTTTTCTTGATCAGATTGGTTTCAGCAGCCATAATTAGCCTCCGTTCTTATTTTCAAAAAGATTGATGTTTGCAGCAATCGCCGCACGGCGCTCCGCTCTGTCCTTGATCTCCATGATCTGATCTTTGGTCATTGCGCCGCCGCCGGTATTCGCTGGGGGACTGGCGGGATTCGCACCGTGCGTCTGCGTGGTGGAGACAAGCCTCTTGTAGGTGCCGTCTACGAGCGCATCAAGGCTCTTGGTGTCCTTGATCTTCTCGCCGTCCAGCTCCAATGCGGCCATTTCCTCGCCGCAACCACGCATGGCAAGGTCGAGATTCGCGCCGGTGATGTTTTTGCTCTCAAAGTAAGCACGCACGGCCTTTTCCTTTGCCGCCTTGCTTTCCTTTGCCGTGACGTCGGATTTGTAAGTTTCAAATGCCGAGTGTTCCTTCTCGTACTTTTCCTTATAGCCGCCGTCACCCGCTGCCTTGAGGTCGTCCAATTCCTTCTGGACGCCGGGCAGCTTCTCCGCGTCCGCCTTGTACTTTGTGAGATCGTCCTTGAGGGGGTCGACCACGCCCAGATGCAGCGCAACCAAGCGATTCTCGATCTCTTCAGTGCAAGCCTCGCCGAGAATATTTCTAATTTCCGCTCTCGTAAATTTCGCCATGTTATTCGTTCTCCTTTTCCTTGGCCCCAATTCTTCGGGGGCGAACGTTGTATAAAAACCGCTGTACCTCGCGGGTTTTACCAAAAACAAAAGAGCCAACCACCGAGAAATTCTCAGTAGTTGGCTCATCGTGCCTTTCCGCGCGCTCAATTGCGCTGCGGTCTTATTTATTTTTTGATTTCTTCCATCTTGACGATCTGCGCCTTGATGCTCCCGTCCTTCATCTGCTTGAGCTGCACTCTTGCGCCGGTCGCAAGCACGGCCTCCACCGCCTTGATAAAGTCCTTATCCATTTTTCAGCTCGCTTTCCAGAATGTCCCGATACTGTCCCGCATGGTCGGCGGCAGCTGGTTTCAGAAACGGCTGTGCCTTGTTGCCGCGCGTGTAATGCCAGTTGCCTTTCGCGTCCTGGTACACCCACGGTGTAGGCCGTCCGCCGCCGCCCTCGGCGTAAATGCCCGTGCCAAGCTCGACGTAAGCGGCATACTCATTGTTCGTGCCGATGATTGCCGCCGGTTCCTGCTCGTCTATCATATGGGTAATGCTATTTCGCAGATTGCCGGTGTCGACGGGGCACAGCTTTTTCGCATATCCCTCTGCCACCAGCCCGACTTTTTCAAGCCCCCGCAGCAGCGCCGCCTTGATCGCGGCAGAGACTTCTTTGCTGTTGTCGGTGATTTCAACGTTCATCACAAAATTCCTCTTGACTTTTTTTCGGAAATTGCATATACTACCTATGAGGAAACTCATGTTTCCGTTTTATCGAGGTAATCCTCCGCCCGTTCTGGTGGGGGGTTGCCTCATTTTTTATATCGCCGCGCAAAGAGGACAGACCCGTTATGCAGCGCAATTATATCTGCATTAAACGATTTGCTTCTTGTTGCTCTCGCATCAAATACATCGATTAGTTTTTGCTTATCAATCCCATCGGCAACATCAAAAATTACCCCGCCTTGGTTCCCGTGTATCTGCTTTATCGCCTTGCGCAGAGCGCTATCTGCGGCTTTTTCTGTGGAAATCGACTTTATTTCCCATTGCTTCCCTTTCCACAGCATGTCTGGCATTTTCATACCTGGCGTCTGCGATTCTTTCAATAGCACAATTTTCCCACCGAACAGCTCTCTAATTTGATTTGCAACATTTATTTCTTCTTTGTGGTTTTTGGAGCGGTACCCGTTCTCGTATCGCACCTTACCCATGCGGGGCTTGGCGGAATCTATGTATTTCTTCGTAACATCCTTTGCAGATTTTTCGCTCCCCATGTGATATGGGGATAACTATCTGCCGCTGTATCCCTGCTTCGATGCTTCCCACTGCGCATATGTCATGTCAGATATAAGCCCGTCGCGTGTCCTACGCAGCCCGTCTGATGTATCTACCCCATCCACCGCTGCAACCAGCGTACATCGGCAGTTATATATCTCCCACGGCGGGCCTTGCGGGTCACCGGGGAAGCGGCAGCCGTTGGAAAACTTCTTGTCTTGGTCAACCTTTTCGCCATCGAGCATAGCGTGAGAGTGGCGAGTTCGGCTGTCCAGCGTGGCAAGCCATTCTTTTTTGACCTTTATGCCCATCTTCTCCGCCGCCGCGTAGCTGTCCATGCGTCCGGCGTTCTGCGCGCCGGTCACGGCGGTTCTGGCCGTGCGGATCGCGCTATCGCGGCTCATGGTGGTGATGCGCGTTTGCAGGTCGTCCGCCATGTGCTTGATGCTTTTGCCCTGCAAGATGGAGCTGGTCACGCTTGCCGTGATCTGCTTCTTACCATACGCGAGGTCGATACCACGCTTTAAGGCTCGTTTCGGCGGGTAATATGGCATCAGCTCCGGCTGCTCTACCATGAGCCGCTTGACCGTCTGCTCGTCCCACAGGTCAAAGCCGACGTTGCCCGCGACCTGTTCGATGGTGTACGCCGCATAATTGCGGTTAAGGGAGTATATACCGGGCGTTGCATCGTTGGTATAAGACACCGCTACAGCGTTTGCGTCGGTCACGCGGTGGGCCACCTTGTCGCGCATGCCCTGATAGCGTTCCCCGCGCCCAATCTGGTTCAGCCGCCATTGCTTATAGTCGGCCTCCGTCCATTCCTTACCGTTCTGCACGGTGCCGATCAGAGCTTTCATTTCCTCGTCGCGCTGCTTGAATTGCTCAAAGTATGCGTCGATGGTAGCTTGCAGCTCTTCCCCCACCTCGCGGTACAGCTTCGCAATGCGCCGCTCCAGCTTTGCAAGCTCCTTGTCGGTCAGCTTATGACCGAGATCACTGGTTGCCATCGCCGTCCACCGGTTCAATCATAAAGCGGTCGACCTCTTCCGCTGCCTTGCGCTTTGCCATGTCCTCGTACTGGTCAATGTCGCCGTTGATGGTCAACAGTTTTTTCGTAATGTATTCGTCATCGTAATACGCCGCGCCCAGCAGAATATTTTGCGTTTCCTCGCTCTTGTTGATGATCTGATTGCGCGTATAACTCGGCTGGTCGTCAATGCCTGCCAAACGCAGAATCTCAACAATAAACCGCGTGACCTCGGATTCAAACTTGTCTGTCTTCAGATCCAGCGGCACATAGCTGGCCTTGATTGCCGTCGCCGTCTGGTTGCCCGCGGATACCGCCGCCGCGTCAAAGCACTGGAAATCCTCGTACAGCTTTTTCTTGAGCATATCAATGGTGCTGCTCGTGCCCTCATACGGTGCCTCGATGGTCTTGCTTTCCACCTTTGCGCCGTCATCGCCGTTGGCGTGAGCAACATGGGTGGTTTTCAAGCGCTCCACAAATTTCGCGTCATCCAGATCGTCCATTCCGTTGCAGTTAGACAGCACCCAATAGATCAGATTGCCCTCGTCCACGTTGTTGACCATGTTAGAGGAGGCCAAATCCAGCGCGTCAATGGTGTTGCGCTTGCCGGCGATCTCGGATAGACACCGCTTATTGTTTTTCAGCGGCACGATGGGGAAACTCGGATAATTGCCGCCGTCGTAAATTTCGGTTTCGCCAACTTCGGCCTTGCGGATAACGAGCTTGTAGCTGCGCTTTTCCTGTAATACGCTCATATCTTTGTTTTTCGGCTGGAAGTACTCAGTGAACCCGTCGATCTCGTACAGCGTCGCTCTCAACGGTTTATCCTGTGCCACCTGCCAGAACCGAATACCGGCTTTCATCGCGCCGTCTTCCTCATCATAGAGGGGAACAAACTCAAGCAGGGAGAACACCCGCAAATGCGTCAAATCCCAAAAGCCGAAGGATACGCCCGCGATTTTCGCTTCACGCGCTGCATCCATGACTTCCTGGTCGAAGTCCGGGCATAGTTTGTTCGGGGTTTCCTTCTCCGCAAAGGTCACGCCGTTTCCCAGCAGATACGAAACCTCCTGATCGACCGCCAAGCCGAAAAATCGGCTCGCGAGTTTGTGGTTTGCCGTCCACATGTCCGCGTGGCTGCGCCCCTGCATATCGTAGATGATCTTCTCGTAGCGATTGATGGTCGGATTCAAGCCATTATAGTACGCCTCCGCATCCACCGCCGTTTTATACGCCGCGCTATCGCGGTGCTCATTGATCGCGCTGCGGATAAACTCAATGCGCGCTTGCTCGTTGTCACCGACCGCCACAAGGTCGTTATATGTTTTGATAGCCGCTCACCGTCCTATCTGTTCCAAATGGGGGTATAATCGCTCTTGCCCTTTTGTCCGGGCACTTTCCATATCGATTCCGTCGCATATCGGCACGCATCAATATGGTGGTTGTTTGCATCAGGATAACCGCTGATGATCTCTCCCTCGCGGTTCCGCTCGTACTCATAGGAAATAAATTCTTCTGCCGTTTTAGGGCATTTTACCTTGTCAATTACGATGCTCGACAAGCCTTGCAACCACTGCATAGAGCGGTCAATACTTCCCGGCCCTTTTCTTGCGCTGATGCAGCGCAAGCCGAACTTTTGATAGTCCGCGACGCTCTTCGGCTCTGCACCGTCTGCGGTAATGAGGTCATCGCGGGTCAGCCCATAATCAATCAACATATCAGCCGTTTCTTTGTTCCTCTTTTTGTTTGCAGTCATTTCCGCAAAAATGTATAGTGTTCGTCTCGCGGCGTCGTAATGGCAACGGTTGAACGCCCACGGGTCTGGGAAATATCCCCAGTCAACGCCGTTATAAATGCGGTCGAAATGTGAAATTTCCTCGTCAGTGATCTCCCGCAACTCCAAATTTTCAAACACATTTCCGCCGGTCCCTACCGGGATACCGAGATACTCATGCTGATATGCGCGCTCGTCTGTTTCCTTCAAGTGTTCCGCTTCTGCAAGAAACTGCTCACCCAGCCATTCAGGCGGTGCTTGCAGATACGTGGACTTGTGGCACAGACGGTCGGCCCGTTCCTCCAAACTGTCCTTGTTCGCCCAGTTGTCGCGCGAAATAGGCGGGTTATAGCTTTCAAAATTCCAAAACACCGAGCCACCGCGCATTGTGGACTGCAAAATGTTTCGTATCTCCGCGCGCCCGGCAAACTGGTCTTTTTCCTCAAAGTGCGTCACGGCAATGTAGCCAAACGGCACCTTGATAGACTTGATCTTCATTGGGTCGTCAGCGCCGCGAAACATGATCTTTTGGCCTGTCGGCTTGTAGATCAGCTCCATCGGCGAGACCTTAGCTTCCCAATACGCCGCCATACCCAGCTCGCCGATTGCCCAGATATACTGCGCATATACGCTATCGCGGATCGTGTTTGCCACCTTCCGCAACACAAGCGCGTGCGTTCCCGGATTCCCAACCAGCAGAAGCGGAACGATAATTGATACCGTGGAGGATTTCAGCGAGCCGCGCCCGCCGCTAAAATCGTAATGTGTATGACCATGCCGGAAAATGTCATGCGCAATGTCATAAAACGCAGGGCCGATTTTTTCGGACAAGAAAATATCAGACATCGATAATCACCTTAACGACGGAATCAGCGGTAGAATTGTCTTGCTTGTCAAACACGCCTGTATGCTTTGCAAGCATTTCAAGTGCCTTTAGCTTGTTCGCATATTTCAGGTCGCTTTCTGTGCAATCAGACGCAGGCTTGTCCGCGATTTCTTTTAGCTTTTCAATCACATAGTCCTGCGTTACTTCCGTCCGCTTCTGCCTTTCCGCCTTTGCTTTTTGGATAGCAGCCGAAACGTTACTATTCGTAACCAACTGCCTACCTTTCTCGGCGTTCTTATACCCTG
>ERZ1034984.893-NODE-893-length-31334-cov-6.018319_pt1 | contig 31334 bp, 27 predicted proteins | sample MGYA00520589_ERZ1034984 | MGnify/ENA primary metagenome ERZ1034984 (study PRJEB33766, sample SAMN09781790) | gut metagenome | biome: gut microbiome | host: Homo sapiens | place: Madagascar | study: EMG produced TPA metagenomics assembly of the PRJNA485056 data set... | reverse complement strand
GTACGCACGGTGGTGTGAGAGGTCGGCCCCTAAAGGGGCCTCCTACTCGATCATAAATAAGATATAAAATGAGCCACGCCCGACTCTCGAAATCATGCGAGAGCAGGGCGTGGCATTTTTTATGACAGGCTCAGCGTGGCAGCCGAACTGTAAAATATGTCCAGCCATCTTTGGAATAGGCGGTGATGGTGCCGCCATGAAGGCGGACATATTCGAGGCTGAGCGACAGGCCGAGACCGCTCTGACCGTCGTGGCCTTTGTAAAATCGTTCAAAAATGTGCGTGCATTCATCGCTGCTCAGTGGCGGTCCATCGTTGGCGAAGGTGAGGATAAAGGCCTCTTCATCCTGGCTGGCAGAAAGACGGATTTCCTGTGCAGCATAGCGCAGGCTGTTGCTGAGGATATTGCTGAAAACAGAGTAGAGAAGCGCTTCGTCGCAGTACAGGTACAGCGGCTCATTGAGGGCCGGAGTGAGCTTGAGGCCGCGCTGACTCGCAGCAGTTTCGATGCTCTGCAATGCGTCGTAAAGGATTTCGCGCAGGTCACAGTCGCTGCGCGCTGGTTGCAGGATGCCGCTGTCGAGCTTGCTGAAAACAAGGATGCCGTTGATCAAATGGGCCATGCGTGTGCCTTCGCGGTCGATGACACGCAGCGCTTTTTCCTGGCTGACAAGGCCACGTTCGAGACCATCGGCATAGCTTTGCATGGTCATGAGTGGGGTCTTGAGTTCGTGAGACGCATTGGCGAAAAAATCGCGCATACTCTGATCTTTGCGATCGAGCAGACGAATGGTGGATCGGCCGCAGAGATAAAGTACGGCGGCAATCCCAGAAAAAACCAGCGCCATGATGAGCGCTGCTGAGCGCACGATATCACGGGCGAAGCTGACATCGCTGTATAAAATCAATGTGTCATCGCCGGATTCTCTGATGAAATAATAGGCGCAGAGCTGACCACTGCGGAAACATTCAATTTCACCAGTTGTCAGTGTATCCCTTTCGCGCTCCACATAAGCCAACAGGCCCTGCCCAAGTTCGGTCAGGGCTGCGGCTTCGCTTTCCTCCAGGCTGATGATCGAGACATCGGGAGAGATCTTGCCAAAAACGATCTTATCAAAGTCCTGCCACGGTGCAGAAGCGTATACGCTCAGCGTGTGGGTGGCACGGCTGGCGATCTGCCGTTCTTCGATGGCGAAAAAGAGAGCGATGACCACAAGGCCGGAGAGAATCGCCAGGGCGATCAGGCGACGCAGCGCACGTTGATTTGGGGAGGAGGAAGAAGTCATGCGCTGCCGTCCTTTCGTGTCAGCTTGAGGCCATAGCCCCAGATGGTTTGTACATAGACATCGGAACCGGCGTCGTTCAGCTTTTTGCGCAGGCGGCGGTTGGTTTCGTCGGCGACTCGGCTTTCAAGCTCGCTGGAGATATTCCAGACCGCATCGAGCAGTGTGTTTTTGCTGATGGCTTCATCGAAATGGGCCATCATGTAGCGCAAAAATCGCAGCTCGGTCGGTGTCAGCGCCAGTGTGCGGCCGTTCACAGTGCAGGCATGGTGTTTGCTGTCATAGCGCAGATTGCCGCAGATGAGGTCACCGCCGTCTGTGGGCAGCGGCTGTTTTTCAAATTGCACACGCCGTAGCAGAGCCTGCACCTTTGCAGCCAGCAGCATGGGTTTGAAGGGTTTGGTGATGTAGTCGTCACTGCCCAGCGCCAGACCGCTGTAATAATCGCTGTCGCTGTCCTTGGCAGTGAGCAGGATGACCGGCACGGTGGAAATGGTGCGCAGAGCGGTAAGAATACCGATGCCATCGGTGCCCGGCATCATAATATCGAGGATCACAAGATCGCAGGGCTTCTGGCGAAAGGCTGCGAGCAACAGATCGCCGGTGGCGAAGGTCGTCACAGTATGTCCATCACTTTGTAAAAATGCGGCCACGATTTCCCGCAGCTCCTGCTCGTCTTCGGCATAGTAGATCTCGGCCATATCAGGTCCTCCTTGTGTGGGGTTGGTCCGATTGTACCACATCGTCGCCAGAGACGCCAGCCCGAAAACCCTGCTCAATGGCCTGTGTCGGGCAGTTTGCCCGGCAGGCCCCACAGCGGATGCATTCTGGACTGTTGGCGTCCTGGGTGGCATCCACGCCCATCGGGCAGACGCGGGCACAGCGCTTACAGCCGCAGCAGCGCGCCTTGTCGACATCCAGACGATAGAAACTCAGGCGGTTGAAGAATCCATAAAATGCGCCCAGCGGACAGAGATAACGGCAGAATGGGCGAGAGATCGTCATTGCTGCCAGAAGGATCAAGAGCATGATGGCGAACTTCCAGCTGAAGAGGAAGCCTGCCAGGGCGCGCATGGATGGGTTGAGCGCCATCAGTGGCAGCGCGCCGCCAAGTGTGCCTGCCGGACAGAGCCATTTGCAGAAATACGGCGTGGCGATACCGCTTTGAATGGCTGCCAGGAGTGGCAGAAGAACAACGAGCAGCGCCAGCACGATATATTTGAGCCAGCGCAGCGCGCGATCGAGCCGTGGCGGCAACTGATACTTGGGAAGCGGAATTTTGTGCAGAAGATCCTGCACCAGTCCGAAGGGACAAAGCAAGCCACAGATCGCCCGGCCGAGCACCACGCCAAAAGCCATCATCAGCCCCAATACGTAGAAGGGAAAACGACCACGCCCCAACACCGTCTGCAACGCCCCGATCGGACACGCACCCAGCGCTCCCGGGCAGGAGTAGCAGTTCAATACAGGCACGCAGATCGATTTGCTTGTGCCGGCAAAAATCTGCCCACTCTGAAATCCTTTTGCGTAGCTGTTGATCAACAGGATAAAACCAAGCTGTGACCAGCGTTGAAATGAGAGACGGTTTTTCAACCGATGCCAATACATTCGAGACATATCTTCACCGCCTTCTGCAAGACGATCACAGGCTCGTGTTTGCTTACACCCAGGGCGATAAATCCGAGGGAAGTGGCCAGCAGGATCAGTCGCGCAAACATCAGTCGTTTAACTTTCTGCAAGGGTGATCTCCGCCTTTCCAGCGTCTGCCAATGCCTTGTTCATGGCATCCAGCACGGTCTTTGCATAATCCTTCTGACCGCCGAGGACAATATCGCCGATGAAATTCCCCTCACTGTCAATGACCACCGTTGTTGGCGTGGCCTGCACATTGTCGCAGACCGTCTTGAAGTCACCATCACCGGAAAGCAGCGTCGTGCCAGTATAACCGGCTTTCTTCAGAATGTCGCGAATCTCCTCTTCCTGGCCATCGCTCAAGAGACACACCGTTGCGAAGGTCACATTGTCTGGCAATGATTTTTCAAATTTCGCCAGATCCGGCATTTCCTCAATGCAAGGCCCGCATTGTGTGGTCCAGAAATTGAGCACAGTGAGATCTTTGGCCGCAATATCGTCCTGCGTAAACGTCTTTCCGTCGAGCGTTTCTGCGGAGAATGTGGTAAGCTTGCCCAATGACGAAGCCTTCATATCCATCGGTTTGCCGGAACAACCGCTGAAGATCAGCGTCAACGCCAGCAGCATGAGTGCAATGACAGGTTTTACATTTTTTCGATTCATAAATAGCACCTTCTTATTAAATTTCAGCCAGCGACTGGCGCCGACCTGAACACAGCATACCGCAGACTGCGCAACGATTCCTACGCGAAGATGCCACAGATTTGTCACAAATTTGCCACAGAGTAACATGTACAACAACATCAGCGCTGAGCTCTACATCTCAGTATGACTGTTTGCCAGCATCTAACATGTGGATGCTAGTTTTTGTAAGCGCGCAAAAAAACTTGCGCAGACAGGAAATGTGTGGTATGCCACACATTGAAAGAAAATACAAGTCTGGTTCGGCGTGGAGATGCGTGCTATAATGGCGAGCATCATGAGAGGAGGAGTATGCGATGAACGCGAATTGGTTGGAGTCGGCGGATTCGTCGGTGCAGGAGGAGCGGTTGTTGGCGCTCAACGATCGGTTGGCAGAGTACGGACTGGTGTTAAGCGCGGAAGATGTGCGCGAGATTCTGGTTGAACGGCGCGTGGCACTACGTGAGGCGGAACGTGTGGAATTGGGTGAGAGTATTGCGCCGCGGCTTGTAGAAGCGTTCTATGATTCGGATTACATTGATCGACAAAATTTTGTAGAGACGGTGATTCGTTTGCAGGAGATCTTCTTTCTTTACAAGAACGAGGTGATTGATACGATGAGCGACGAGGAACTTCTGCATGTCATGCGAATGCTCTTCGATCGCTGCTGTTATGGCGATGTGGAGATGTTCGAAAGCACAGTACTGGAAGCGTTCGCGCGTGCGATACGCGCGGGCTACCGAGGCTATGCTACATCGGAGGGCGTGATGGATCTCGTAGACCGTTGGGATCAGGGACGGTTCGAAATGGCGCTCGAGAAACAGTGTCAGAGGTGAGGATGATGGACTATACGACGGAAGAGCTGGTGCCGATTGTCGGCCGTCTGGCGCAAACCTGGACAGGAAACGATCACACGTCGATCTCTTATGAGCGTGCGCAGCAGTTGATGGAGGCAGTGCAGTATTGTTTGCGGGTAGTGTCGGATTTTACAGGCGAGGATAACTTGCGTGTCAGCGGCCTTTCGGCAGAAGCAGCGTACGAAGTTGGTCACGCACTGGTACATACGAAAACGCGACAGACTTTGGCGCGGATGAATACGTTACTGAAGCAGTTTGATGCTTACGACAACCGCTGTCTCTACGATACGGTAGTGAAAGGTTTGCCACAATTCTTCAAGCATTACGATACACGTTATGCACCGCAGCGCACCTGGCTGACCCTCGATTATCCGGTGATTGGTGCCGATGTCGGCCTCTGCGGCATTGCGCGTATCGCTGATTTTATCGCCGGTGTGGAGGCTGAACAGCAGCTTTTACACTGGCTACCGCGTGAGAGCGTGCTGGCGATTTTAGCGCGCGAAGGGAAGGATGCCGCTAGTCGCGTTGAAAATATTTGCGAACCGGTGCTGATGACGATGGTGGCGCATTGGCTTGTTCGGTGGCCGTTTGCTCAGACGCCGCTTGCCGAGGATGATCGTAGGCAATTGCATGTGCTGCTTTTAGAAACACTGCCGTCAGTACTGGAGGGTGCAGTGCAAGAAAGCTTTGCTGTTCTGCTCGCGCAGGAGATGGGTATAGATGAAGCGGGGGTGCAACGTTTGCTGCCCGCTGTTAGCGACGGCGTGAAACGGTTGAAGCTGCTCGCCGAAAACAACGCCTTGGCACAGTTTGTATAGTATGGCGTTTAGCGTGCTGTGACAGTCCTTGCATTGTTTCCAAAACTGTGGAAAAAATCTACGGTATTTGTTGTTTCGAGCCCTTACTTTACGAGAGCGCGACGGTGTGGTACTATGGGAGTATGATGAAACAGCTTAAGCAGGAGGGTTGGATTATGATAGGTGCAAAGCGGTTGTCATCGTTTTTGGGTCTTGATGCCCGGCACTATCCCGTGGCCGGACGCAGGGATAAAGTAGTCATCACGCTCTCCGGCAGCGAAGGCGGCCTCTGGTTGGCTAAAAAACAGGCGCGCTGGTTGCAGTCGCAGGGCATTCCTGCTCTTGCCCTTGGGTATTTTCGCACCTTACATACAGGGACAGCGCTTTCATTGGTGCCGATAGAGATCATCGAACGGGCCATTCATTTTTTACAGGCACAGGGATATGCGCGCATTGGCATACTTGGATTTTCGAAAGGGGCTGAGCTGGCACTCGTTGCCGCCGCACACTATCCTGCGCTCAGTTGCGTCGTGGCGAAAACGCCGAGCTGGTTTGTCGGCGAAGGTATCAGTAAAAAAGCACCTGCTGGCATCTCCAGCTGGAGCTGTCAGGGTCAGCCGCTGCCCTATACGCCGTATCGTTTGCGCACCTTCCATGCTGTGCACCGTATCATACAGGCAGAAGAGTATAATATCCTGTCGCTCAACACCGGCAAACGTGTTGTTCCAGCATCAGAGCTGCCGATAGAACGCATCAATGGCCCCGTTCTCCTGCTTTCCACCAGAAGCGACACCATCTGGCCCTCGGAGGACAGCGGCAACATTCTCACATTGCGCCTCGCGCAGGCCAATTTTCAGCATCCATATCAACACATTTGCTACCGATATATGAGCCATTTCATGCTCGAACAACCAATCCCAGGCATGCGATTGATGTTTCGTTCCGAACGCCGTTACCCAGCCGAATGCGCCAGCGAACGCCAAAAAATGGGGCATACGGTGAGAGACTGGTTGGAAGAGATATGGTAGAAAAAATGCTGTGCACCATCACAAGAATGTGATCGTGCACAGCATTTTTCGTATTCTTTTGCGCCCGGCGCTACAAACTGGAAGGAGAAGATGGGGCTGCGCTGATGGCAAAGCAGAGGGTGAGGTTTTGATCAGGATTTCGGTGATTGCTGGGAGATTCTGCCAGGCGCTCTCTCCTGTGCACTATGGCAGAAGCCCTGATGGATCGCCTGCGTTGGACAGGCGATCTGGCACTTGCCGCAGCGAATGCATTCGGGACTGTTTGTGTTCTGGCGCGCGTCTATGCCCATCGGGCAGACCTGGGCGCAGCGTCCACAGTCCACACAGCGTTCTGTGTTCAGCGAGAGTCCATAGAAGCTCACTCGGTTGAAGAGGCTGTAAAACGCGCCCAGTGGACAGAGGTAGCGGCAGAACGGCCGCGGGATCAGGATCGCCGCGAAAACGATCAGCATCAACACCGCAAACTTCCAGCCGAAGAGCGCGCCCGCCAGCGCACGCAGCGAAGGATTCGTCGCCATAAGCGGCAGTGCCCCGCCAAGCGTTCCCGCTGGGCAGAGAAATTCGCAGAAAAACGGCGGCGCCACGCCCTTCTGCACAGCCACCAGCGCTGGTAAAAGAACCACCAGGAGCGCCAGCACAAGATATTTCAGCCAGCGCAGCGCCCGGTCGAGCCTTTTTGGCAGCGCGATCTTTTTGAGCGGGATCTTGTGCAGCAGATCCTGTACCAGTCCAAAGGGACAGAGCAGCCCGCAGACCGCACGGCCCAGAACCACGCCGAATAGCGAGAGCGTTCCCAGCACGTAAAACGGCACCGTCCGCGCACCCACGACTGTCTGTAGCGAACCGATCGGACAGGCGCCCAGCGCTCCCGGGCAGGAGTAGCAGTTCAGCACCGGTACGCAGACCGCCTTGCTCGCGCCGTCAAAAATCCTCCCCGTTGCAAATCCCTTCGCATAGCCGTTGAAAAGCGCCAGCGATGCCAGCTGCATCCAGCGCTGGAAGGACAGCGCCCCCTTCAGCCGATGCCAATGCATTCGAGACATATCTTCACCGCCTTCTGCAGAACGATCATCGCTTCGCCGCCGCACGCGCCGATCGCGATAAAGCCGCAGGCCGTCGCCAACAGCACAAGCCGCAGCCAGAATAAACCTCGCTTAGTCAAGCTCGATCGCCGCCTTTCCCTCGTCTGCCAGGATCGTGTTCATCGCCTCCAGCATCGTGCCGGAAAAATCCTCTTGCGCCCCGATGATCGGATCGCCGACGATCTGTCCTTCGCTGTTCACAAACACCGTCGTCGGCGTCGCCTGGATGGCATCGCAGAGCGTCTGGAAATCGCCGTCGCCACTGAGCAGCGTCGTGCCCGTGTAGCCCGTCGCGTCCACCACGCCCTGCACCTCGCGCGTGTCCTCCTCGCCAAACAGGCAGACCGTCACCAGCTGCACATTCTCCGGCAACGCTTTCTCAAATTCTGCAATGTCCGGCATCTCGCTGATGCATGGGCGACACGTCGTCATCCAGAAATTCATCACCGTCAGATCCTTCGCTGCAATGTCTGTCTCCGTAAAAGTACCGCCGTCCAGCGTCTGCGCCGTGAAGCTTTCCAGCGTCTGCGCGCCCTGTGTCGTCGCGCCAGCGCCGGAACAGCCTGTAACAGCCAGCGCCAGCAGAAGAAGCAGAGGGAGTAGTTTGACTTTCATCGTATTCATCCTTTCGTTGTTGTCATTATCATCCAGCAAGGGGCAGCCGCACGCAGAAAACCGTCCAGCCCTCCGCCGAGCGCACGCTCACATCGCCGCCGTGCAGCCGCGCGTATTCGCGCGCCAGCGCCAGTCCCAGGCCCGTCTGTCCGCCGCTGCCAACATGGAAACGGTTGAAAAGTCGCGCCGCTTCGTCTGCGCCAATCGCCGGGCCGTCGTTTGCGAGCATCACGCAGAGCGAATCGTCCGCCCGCTCCGCCGAGAGCCGGATCGTTCCGCGCGCATAGCGCACGCTGTTCGTGAGGATATTGCTGAAGACCGAGTAGAGCAGCGCCTCGTCGCAGCAGAGCGAGAGCGGCGCAGGCAGTTCCGGCTCCAGCGCAATGCCGCGTCGGGCGCTTTCTGCCTCGATGCTCTGCAGCGCGTCGTAGAGAATCTCGCGCACGTCCGTATCCAGCTTCTGCAGGCGCACCATGCCGCCGTCCAGCTTGCTGAACGCCAGAATATCCGCGACCAGCCCGTTCATGCGCGCACATTCCTTATCGATCACCGCACAGGCCGTGCTTTCGTCGACAATCCCGCGGGAGAGCCCGTCCGCATAGCTCGTGATCGCCATCAGCGGCGTCTTCAGCTCGTGGGACGCGCCTGCGAAGAAATCGCGCATCGCCGCGTCCTTTTCGTCCAATAGCCGGATCGTCGCGCGCCCGCTCTGGTAAAGCAGCGCCGCCACGATCAGAAACACCAGCCCCATCACCAGCGCCGCCGAGCGCACCACATCGCTGGCAAAGCTCACATCCGTGTAAAAGAGATAGGTTTCATCCCCGGCAAAGCCCAGCGCCTGCGCATCCTGCACAAAGAAATACGCCTGCATCCGCCCCTCGCCAAGCCGCGTGATCTCGCCTGGCGGCGGCGCGGAAACCTTCGCATAGTGGCGCAGCCCGCGCTCCAGCGCAGAGTCCGCGCTCGTGTCCGCGTCATCCAGCCCCAGCACCGCGATAGTCGGGCGCACCCGCCCGCTGGCCAGCGCGTCTGGCTCCGTGTGTGGGTCCGTCTTAAACGCTGTCAGCGTCTCCACAGCGCGATGGCGGATCTGCGCCTGCTCCACCACACAAAACAGCGCAATGATCACCACGCCCGAGAGGATTGCCAGCGCCACCAGCCGCCGCAGTGCGCGTCCGTTCGGCGAGCTCATGCGTCTCCCTCCCGGCGCGACAGCTTGAAGCCATAGCCCCACACCGTCTGCACACAGACATCCGCGCCGGCCTCCGCCAGCTTGCGCCGCAGGCGACGGTTCGTTTCGTCCGCCACGCGGCTTTCCAGCTCTGCCGGCATCTCCCACACATCCGCCAGCAAGCGCTCGCGGCTCACAGCCTCCTCAAAATGCGCCATCATATAGTGCAGAAAGCGCATCTCCGTCGGCGTCAGCGAAAGCGCCCGTCCGCGCGGAAAACCCGCTCGCGATGCGCGTAGCGCAGATTCCCGCAGCAGAGATCCGCCGTTTCCGGCGTCGCCTGCGCATCCTGTTCAAACCGCACCCGCCGCAGCAGCGCGTTCACCTTCGCCGCCAGCAACAGCGGCTTGAACGGCTTCGCGATGTAGTCGTCGCTGCCCAGCGTCAGCCCGTTGTAGTAATCGCCGTCGCCATCCTTCGCCGTCAGCAGAATCACCGGCACCGTCGAGATCGCCCGCAGCGCGCGCAGCACCGCCAGCCCGTCCGATCCCGGCATCATAATATCCAAGAGCACCAGCTCGCACGCCTGCGCTCGAAACGCCGCCAACAGCGCATCGCCCGTCGCAAACGTGCGCACCTCGTGCCCCTCGCTTTCGAGAAAAGCCGCCACAATATCGCGCAGCGCCTGCTCGTCGTCCGCGTAGTAGATCACAGCCATTTCATCCCCTCCTGAAAACGCGTTTTGTCGATTGTACCACATCCCGCCGTCCGCCGCCAGCAAAATCAGCTCCCGCTTATTCCGCCAGCGCGATCTCTTCCTTGCCAGCGTGCTTCAGCTCCTTGTTGATCGCCGCGAGCAGCGTATTCTCCAGATCATCCGGCTCGCCCACGATCGTCTTGCCCACAAGCTTGCCGCTCGCGTCTGCAAAAAGCGTCGTCGGCGTCGCCTGCACAGCGTCGCACAGCGCCTTGTAGTCGCCGTCGCCCGCCAGCAGCGTCGTCCCTTCAAATCCAGCCTCGTCGAGGATCTTGCGCGCAGCGTCCACCTCATTCTCGCCAAAGAGACACACCGTCACCACCTGTACATTCTCCGGCAGCTTCTTCGCAAACGCCGCCAGATGGGGCATCTCCGCAATGCACGGCCCGCACTGCGTCGTCCAGAAATTGATCAGCGTCAGATCCTTTGCCGCCAGATCTTTTTCCGTAAACGTGCCGCCATCCAGCGTCTGCGTCGAAAAATGCTCCAGCTTGCCCAGCTTCTCCGCCGGCTCCGACAGCGAAAACGCCCCGCAGCCACACACAATCCCAGCCAACAGACCAAGAGACAATAACACAGCAATCATCTTTCGTTTCATTGTTAAGCACCAGCTTTCTAAAAATTTCGCAGCCCCAGCCGCGTGAGATAAGCATAGCGCAAAACCACCCCCACATCCCACCGCCAACCCGCCACAAAAATGCCACAGAATTGCCACAGCGGGTGGAAGATAAATGAGAAACGCCCTCGTGATCAGTGAATGATGATCGCGAGGGCGTTTGGTGCGAAAGATATTTATTAAATTCAGGCGTGGCGTACCATACTTTTTTGAGTTAGAAAATGATTGATATAGAAGATGATTCGAAAGATAGTTACGGACACGTTGGTGTTCAAGGCACTTTTTTGATTAGAGGATGAGCTTTTTATATCATTGGATTATTCAGGTGGTGCAGGTGTTTTCAAAGCAAAATTGAGAGATTAAGTTTAATTAAAGTTATAATTGAACTTCGGCGAAACTATCTTGAATGATTTGTATAAGATATTGAATAAAGGTTGGCTCGGCTTCACTGTTGAATAAAAAAACATAGTCCAAAGTAAAATCATCATGTGTGTCGAGAGGAATTTCAACAGTATGTTTGTTGGCTGTTAGAGTATTGATATTATGAATACCTAATGTAACACCAATGTCATTTTCAAGAAAGGTACCCAGTATTGAAAGTGAAGGCGCTAAATTAACAATATTAGGTGTACCATAGCTTCGTAGTAAGTTCGTAAAACTATGATAGGAAGAAGTGTTCCAAGTGACTGCAATATATGGAAGCGAAACAACATCTTCAATTGACAAAGTAGGATGATCTTTATCAAGCAGAGAGGGTATCCATTGACTATTCTTTTTTGCAAGCACAACGGGTTTTTGAGATAGTACAGTAAATTGTGAGATGCTTGGATGGTTTTCGTGTAATTGTTGTTGGATATCGCTACCAAGCAATACTAGAGAACAGCAAAATGGGTCAGCTTCAATTTCAGGTAATGTTTCACGCAAGGGTTTATCTGCAATGATTAGGTCGAGTTCGGGAAATTTAGCATAAAGGCGACGAGAAATCGCAGAGAAGAAATGATCCATGATGGATGCTTCCCCGAATAAAACACATTGCTTCAAGTCAACTTCTTTCGTAGCGTTTTGCAAATTATTAGCAACATTTTCCATTGCTTGTAGCAAGGAGATAATATCCTTTGCATATGGGTACAGTGTCTTACCAGCCTTTGTTAGATCAACACCTTTTGAAGAACGAGTGAAAAGTGGAATAGACAAATCTTCTTCTAATTTTTTTAATGCGTGACTAACAGCAGGCGGCGTTACATTTAGTTCAAGGGCGGCAGCATTGATTGAGGCGGTGCGTGCAACAGTAATAAAATAGTAGAGATGTTCAGTGCGAATCATCGTAAATCTCCTCCAGGGCTAAATTTAGAGACGCTTAAAAAGATGGATAAGTTAATTCTATAGATTAAATAAAACTTTACGCCGAGCAAATGTGTGAAAGGGTGATTAATTCCCAAACGAGAGCAAATCTAATAGAATGAATTACATAAGATTGATTTATATTTATTGTCCGGACTTAAATATAGTATATCAATTTTATTAACGGTTTAAAAGCCATTAAGTTAGGAGACTAGCGCGAAAAATGTAGGAAAAAAGGGGGTATCTTCAATGAAAGCGATTGCAATTAATGGAAGTGCAAGAGTGCAAGGAAGCACTGCAGCTCTTTTAAAGCATGCGTTATCTGGTGCCGAAGAAGCTGGAGCGAAAACACGGTTTGTCAATCTTTATGAAATACAATTTAGTGGTTGCCAAAATTGTTTTGAATGTAAGCGATTGGGGAATATTAATTATGGAAAATGCAATCATAATGATGAGTTGACAGAACTTCTTGAAGATGTTAAAGCAGCCGATGCTTTATTTTTAGGTTCTCCAATGTATTATGGACAGATAACTGGTGAAATGCAAAGCTTTATCGAACGAATGCTGTTTCCGAATATCTTATATGATGACAATGGTGGATCACTGTGGCCCAAGAAAACACAAACAGCTTTTTTCTTTACAATGAATGTTAATCAGCAGCAATTTAATAGAGGACATAGGTTGGAAGCTCTTAAACCACTTCTTAAAACGTTGGAGAAAGTATGTGGAAGTGCGGAATATAAACTGGTAATGGAAACTTGTCAGTTTTTCGACGGATATGAAAAATATTATACAGCAAAATTTGATGGACCATATCGACTGAAGCGACATCATGAAGTATTTCCTATCGAGCTTCAAGAAGCTTTTTTGATGGGGAAACGGATGTGTATGGAGCCGACTAATGAGACTAATCTGACAGCGAATAATCACTATAAAATGCTCAATAAAATGCTGGGCGAAACTATTTATGATGTTAAAGAACCGGAATCAATAGAGTACTATAACCCCGGATATATAGAATGTGGTATTTCCAAGTTTAAAGATGGAATTCTTGAATATCGGTATCAGGGAAAATGAGAGTGGTGTATGAGATGAAAGCTATTGCAATTAACAGCAGTCCAAGGTTAAAAGGTAATACAGCTGCATTATTAAAAAGTGCATTAAATGGTGCTAAAGCGGTAGGATTTTCAACGGAGCTCTATCAACTCTCAGACTATGAATACAGGGGTTGTAGAGGTTGTAGTGCATGTAAAATAATTAAAGCAAAATCATATGGAAAATGTGTTCGCAAAGATGGAATTTCCGAGTTGCTTGAGACCGTAACGACGGCAGACGTTTTACTATTGGGAACACCAATGTATTTTGGTCAAATAAATGGAGCGATGCAAAAATTCCTAGAAAGAATGTTTTATCCTTATAGTATTTGGGAACCATATGATGCCAGTATTTGGCCAAAAGAAACCAGGGTCGGTTTTTTTTATACAATGAATATGTCTGAAGCTGAATTTCAAAAATTGGATAAAATATGGACAATTTCACCTATTCTTGCTGGATTTCGCAGAGTATGTGGTGATGTAGAAGTTCAAATTTCATATGAAACAATGCAATTTTTTGAAGGCTACGAAAATTATTATGCGCCAAAACTTAACAACCAGCAGAGAAGAAGGAGGTTTCGCGAGGAGTTTCCACAGGAACTAGATAATGCTTATGATCTAGGAAAAAAGTTAGCGTTTGAAGCTGTTAATAGTGAACCAGATCAAAGACGGAGAGCATATCGTGAGGAACATTGGAGGTGGATAACAGAAGCAAGAGCACAATTTGAAGTTTCGAAAAAATGAGTAAATTCTGTGCGGAATGGCAGAGTTTAGATATCGATGAAAAGTTGCAATACAGCAATGTAAGAGATAATAAAATAAACGCATATATAATATATTGGCTAGATAATTTTACACTTGAGTCCTCTACAATAACTTGATACTACTAGTTTAGAAAATGGAGGTATTAATATGTCAACAGTGAAACGTAAAAACATATCTTGGTATATTCATACAGTTATTGTATTGTTTTTGATGTTTGGTTTTGGCTATATTGTTCCAGCATTTGGATCAATTTCCCAAATGGGGATGCATGTGCTGGGTGTCTTTCTAGGATTGTTATGGGGTTGGATTGCCATTGAGATTCTTTGGCCAAGCGTGTTGGGGTGTATCGCATTTGGTATGACTGGCTATATGTCAGTGTCGGAAGTTTTCAGTGCAGGATTTGGAAATTCGACAGTACTTAATGTACTTCTTGCATGTTTGCTTGCAGAAGTATTAAATCAATGTAAGATCACTGACTATATTGCAGATAAATGTCTAGGTAGCAAATGGATTGAAAAAAATCCATGGAATCTCGTAATAATGTTTTTTGTTGCAGCGTTTATTCTTTCGATTTTTACCAGCAATGTTGCAACATTCTTCTTGCTTACAGCTGCTCTTGAAAAAGTAGCAAGGGAGGCAGGCTATGAAAAAGGAAATAGATTTGTTGCATATATGGTTGGTAGTATCTTATTTATCGGTGTGTTGGGTGCCATGATTCTACCTTTTAAGGTTGCCTGTATTTTATTTACTGGTTTTTTTACAAGTGCAACGGGATTAGCAATTGGATATGTTCCATATACGATTTATATGTTGATTATATCTTTAGTTCAAATAATACTTTTAGTTTTAATTGGAAAGTTTGTCTTTAGATTTGATTTGTCTGCTTTAGCAACATGTTCGGACACTTTTAAAGATAAACGTGGAAGAAAAATGAACTATGAACAAAAATGGGGATTTGCCTTTATCGTTTTGTTTGTTGTTCTTTTATTTCTCCCAGCTTTTCTTCCTGCAGAATGGTATATTACTCAGTTATTGAACAACTGGGGATTATCTGGAGTTTGTGCGATTTTATTAGTACTTTCAGCAATTATTAAAAGAAAAGATGAAAAACAACTTGTCAATATTCGTGATGTCTGCACGAAAGGAATTCCATGGGATATTATATGGTTGCTGGTTGTAACATTTCCGTTGGCGGCAGCTATGCAGTCAGAGGAATGTGGAATTATGACGACAGTGGTTAGCACAATTTCTGGTACCCTTGGCGCTATGAATCCACTGCTCCTTATTATATTGAGTATGGTAGTTCTTGGGATTATTACACAATTTGTCCACAATGTGGTTCTTGCAGCTATGTTCATTCCAATGTTGAGTACACTCTGTGTTAACATTGGTGGAGATGCGTATGCAATGTTCTTCTGTGTTTATTTTGCTCTGCAAGCAGCTTATGCAACGCCAGGTGCGTCCATGCAGGGAGCTATGATGTTTGGTCATCCTTGGATTGAACGTAAAGTAGGGTTCTTATTAGGAGGCCTCTTCCTGTTGATTACATATATTACACTGATTATTCCAGGGATACCGTTGGCAAGCGTAATGTTTTAATAAATGATAATCATTGTAGCTCTAACATGAGATAATAAACAATGTATGTATTAGCGTTTAATGAATCCTATAAGATTGAAATATGTGTATATTCTCGGAAATCGGATCTAATGATATATTATAAGCAATAGAGTTGTTGATTTTTAGATTTATGGATTGTTTAAGGAACACTTTGCGGTTCAATTTGAAAGGAGTTTAACCAAATGCCAAGAGAAGCAAGAACAAACAAATTGATGGTTTTAGGTATTGATGCAATGGATCCACGTTTGACACGCAAGTTTGTTAACGAGGGCATCATGCCAAACACAAAAAAAATGTTGGAAATGGGTTCTGCACGAGAAGATCTTGTCATGTTGGGGGGCCATCCAACGGTGACACCGCCAATGTGGACGACGATGGCAACAGGATGTTATGCAAATGTGCATGGGATCACCTGCTTCTTTAGACAGGATCCGGAAAATCTGGCTGCGACAGGGTATAACCTTGACAGCAGAAATTGTAAGGCTGAACCATTCTGGAATGTTTCGGTTGAGGCCGGCAAGAAGACGCTTGTTTTCCATTGGCCAGGGTCCAGCTGGCCTCCAACCAGCGATAGTCCATTGCTCCATGTTGTTGATGGTACACAGCCTGCGATGGTAAACATGGGTATTGCTACCAGAGAAAAGGAATTTATGGCGCGCGGTGGTGTTAATGTTGAGAAACTGCAGTATAAGCCACGTGCGGCATTTAGTGGACATATTCCATGCGTTATTGAAGATATGGTCGTCGAAGAAAATGACGGAGCTATGAATCAGACGAAAAATAAAGCTCTATCCCTAGATGGATCTTCATCAGAAACTGTTTTATTAACAACAGAAGAAGGAGAAGGGGGGCTCAATGCTTATGGCTTTGATGTCCTACTTTGCCCGATCAGAGAACCTAAGGGTTGGGCAGCTGCTCCTGAAAACGCTAAGGAATCAACACTTCAATTATCTAAAGGATTAATTCACAGACCGCTACTGATTTTGAAAAACGATCAGGGCGTCTATGATAGAATTGCTGTCTACAAGTCTAAAAAAGATGTAGAGCCAATTGTCGTGCTTGAAAATGGCGTGTATACCACTGACATTATTGATGAAGCCATTAGAGATGACAAGCGTTACAATGTTGTTCGCAGCATGCTGGTCTATGATCTCGATGAAGATGGAAATAACTTTAATCTATATGTTTCAGGTGCAACGGATATTGACTGTGATATCCTTTTTCACCCAAAATCCCTCTATAAAGACATCACAGAAAATGTTGGCTATTCCGCTGTTATGCCATCCTTAAGCAATAAGAATAAAGACATCATTGAACGCATTACAATTGAAGGATGGCGAAAGCATGGCGATTGGGAAGCGAACGCGATTCGCTATCTTATTGATAAAGAAGATTACGATGTTGTCTTCTCCCATTGGCATTTTGTAGATAATATGGGTCATTGCTTCTTTAAACATATGAAGGGAAATGATGATTTGACGGCGGAAGAATTCGGTGAACTTTGCCGTTGCGTATACAAGGCAGCTGATGAATATATCGGCCATTATATTGATATGATAGATCAAGGTTGGACCATTCTAGTGGTATCTGACCATGCACAGGTTTGTCCTGAACATCATCCACATGTTATTGGCGATTTGACGGGTGTCAATGTGCCGGTTATGCGTGCCTTGGGTTATACCGTAATGGTGAAAGATGAAAATGGCAATGATACCCATCAGATTGATTGGAGTAAAACGAGAGCGGTTGCTTCTCGTGGTAACCATATCTACATTAATGAAAAAGGCAGATGGCCACATGGCATTGTAGAACCAGAAGATAAGTATGAACTGGAAGAACAGATAATGACTGATCTTTATGGTTATAGAGACAATACCACTGGAAAACGCGTGATTGGGTTGGCTTTGCGCAATAAAGATGCTGTTCTTCTCGGGATGGGTGGCCCAGAATGCGGTGATATCTTGTGCTGGAACGCTGAAGGATACAATTATGACCACTGCGATTCCATTTCCACTACACTTGGTGAATGTGACACCAGTGTATCGCCGATCTTCTTCGCTGCAGGACCTGGGATTAAAAAGAACTTCTACACCGATCGCATTATCCGCCAAGTTGACGTGGTGCCAACAGTAGCTGTTTTGACTGGATTGAGAGTCCCTGATCAGTGTGAAGGTGCCCCTGTTTATCAGATTCTTTCTGAAGCTTTTTGATCACTTTCGATCGTAAGAAATAGGTAAATCATTTTGGAGAGGCAACTGCGTGTAGTGGTTGCCTCTTAGTGTATATATTTAGGAGGTCGTACGATGGAAGATAGAGTAGAAAGTCTGAAGAAACGGACGAAGCGTTGTGTTTGTAAATACTGTGGATCGAAACTGGAGTTAAGAAAGATTATCTACGGCGATATTGCAAATGCGCGTGTGGAGATATTTTGCAGTGAATGCAATCGTATAGAATATGGTGTGGAAAATGAAATATATCGGATCTCTAAATATTTTGTCGAAGACATGGACTTTAACGCGTATCCAGACATTGATTACAGCGAGACAACAAAAAAGATGAATATTGCAAAGGTTTGCGAAATAATAGCCTGGGGATGTAAAAATCTGGAATTGATGACGGCAGAGGGATTTAAATATGCGGTGAAAATCAACGAAGAAATAGACGGGGAGACGCTCTGCATTGATGATGATAAGCTGAGAAATTTGATGACAGAAACAAATAATGAGTAAAGGGAGGTCGCAATATGGAACCAATTATAGAGGTCAACCATCTTTGCTGTAAGGCTGGGTATAGATATTTACTGTATAATATCAATTGGAGTGTATATCCGGGCGAAAACTGGGTTGTCTTTGGCATGAATGGCTGCGGAAAGACAACGCTATTGAGCATTATCTCAGGATTTCGCGCATACTCCAGTGGTAATGTGAAGCTGTTTGGAGAACCTTATAGAGAAGATAATGCGTTGGACATTCGCAAAAGGATTGGGTTTGTGAGCAATTCTTTTTTTGATAAAACATTATCCACTGAATCGGTGCTTAATATTGTTTTAGCGGGAAAGTTTGGAACTTTGGGCATTGATGGTGATATTACCAATCAGGATGTCATAAAAGCTAAGGCGTTATTAAAGGAACTTCGTATTGGAGATAAAGTGAATCGATCGTTTGCTTCTTTGTCAAAAGGTGAACGTCAAAATGTGATGATTGCGCGAGCGTTTATGAGCAGTCCAAAAATTCTTATTTTAGATGAACCTGGGACGGGTTTAGATGTCTTAGCGCGAGAATATATGCTTTCGACAGTGAAAGATTTGGCGTGCAATCAGAATATGACCATCATTTATGTGACACATTATACAGAGGAAATACTTGATATTTTTGAACACTGTGCCTTGATGAGTGAAGGGAAGTTTGTCATGCAAGGAATGACTAGCGATATCTTTACCGAAAAGAACATCAGTAACTTGTTGAATTATCCTGTTAATCTGGATATGCACAATGGACGTTATCAGTTGCAACTGAATGTTGAGTCCAATATTGAGCGTTTTTTGCAAATATAGAATAAAGGTGGTGAAGAGAAGATGATAAGCGGTGAACTGCGTGACGTGGAATGTGGACTGGACTATGCTCGTCTTTATGATCTGGGTTGCTTCGATAGAGAATTTATGGTATATGGCGTCTGCTATTGGGAAAAGAACGGCGTACATTATCTGGTGAGTGAAAATCCAGAAAAGATTTATAAGTTCGTTAACAGAAGCATGTTAGATGAACGTTATTGTTCCGATGTTATTAAACGTGTGATACAACATAATGTAGCGTCGGGAACAGAAGATCTTGTAAAAAGACAAATTATGTTAGATGTCGCTAAAGAACTAAAAAGTGTTTACGGAGAAGGATATTTCAAGAAGAAAAAAGAGTGGATAGAAATGGAAGCATCAGATACGGCTTATGAGATGCTGACAGTTCAACAAGAAAAATTAGAGGGATGCTTTGATAAAGCAAGAATAGAAATGTTTGAGGCTCTTTGTTACCATGCATTGGAGCATAAGACATTAACACGTATCAAGTATGATGAGTTTGTGCGATGGATCAGACATATCTATAGGCAACTTGAAGATGATACAATTGAAAAAGATAAGTTTAAACGCGATTTTGCTGGATTTGCCTACATAGAACAAGAAACTGTCAAGTGGTTTTTCGATGCAAATATAGTGAATGTGTGGGAAAAGAGAGGTGAAAAAAGGAATGAAGGCGATTTAACGACACCGATCTTCAGTCATCAATATTGGATTCCTGCCATTAATAAATTACCACAAGTTAGAAAAGATTTTCAGAACAAGCTCAGTATCTATATTGACAACGACTATCTTCAGTGTGTGAAAGTGGCTACAGGTATTTCGGATAACTGATTTGGAACAGTGACAAAAAAGCAAGCCAGTGTGAGCTTGCTTTTTTGTTGGTAGTGCGCCCGGCATGGGTAACAACTAGAAGTGAAATGTCAAAGCCACCGCGCTGGGCGGTGGCTTGTGGTTTTAATAGACGTCGTAGGCTCTCAGGAGGACGCTGGTGCGTTCCCTGGGATTCTCCTTGTAGTCTGGCTGGGCGAGGTGGTCTTTGAAGACGCGCAGGGCGGCTTTGTCGTTGTCGATGTAGTATGGGCGGGCGATGTTGTTGTTGGTATCTTTGTCGGCGCTGTCCCACCAGACGGCTGCTTTGATGCGTGGATAGTTTTCGAGCTGGGTGAACATGTCTTCGACCCAGGCGGCTTTGTCGCCGCCGATGCTGGAGCAGGCAAATTCGGTGATCATCAGCGGCTGCTGATACTGTGGCGCGATCTGTGCGTAGAGGGGATCGTAGATCTCATCGAAGCTGCGCCAGATCTCGCCGTCGTAATAATCACCGGTGTTGTAGCCGGTGAGGCCGACGATGTCGACGTATTCATCGCCTGGATAGTAGTTGTCGGCGTAATTCCAGCAGAAATTCGGGAAGGATTTTTCGTTTGGATTCCACACCCAGAGGGTGTTTTTGTTGGCGCCTTCTTCTTCAAAGATGCTGTAGAGATAGCGGTAGAGTTCGACATAGGTGCTGCAGTCGCGGGCTGTCCAGTAGGCGGAATAGTTGCACCAGTCGCCGTTCATTTCGTTGAGCGGGCGGAAGAGCACGGGATGGCCAAAGCGGGCGACGTCGGCGGCGTAGTCGTGGAGAAATTCGTCGTACTTGCCGTCTAAAATATCGTAGACCATGTTGTTCTGGCTGAGGGGATCGTAGAGCTGGGTTTGGAGGGTGAGCTCGACGACGCTGCCGTTTTCCCAGAGGCGTGAGAGGGTGTTGTAGATGAGGTCGGTCTCGTAGTTTTCGTAGATGTTGGAGTAGCAGAGAACGATGTCGAAGCGGTGCTGCAGCTCGCGCTGCACGTCGAGGAGGTCGCTCACACTTTTGCCGCTGGTGCTTGGCTCGAAAATGCCCCAGGTGAGGTCGGCGTCGTCGGCGAAAATCCGCTGGTAAAAGTCGTGGGTTTCGTCGGTGATGTCGGTGCGCTCACGCGGCTGGCGCGGAAATTCGGCGGCGGTGGCGGTTGGGGTGAAGCTTTGGAAGCTTTCCTCGATGGCGCGCAGGGTGTCGGCGTCTACTGGCGAGGTGCTGGTGAGCAGGAAGCTGTAAACGTTGTCGCCGTCGACGATGTCGAGCTGGCCGTAATAGTTGCGGTCGCCGTCGACGCGGGCGAGGGCGCGGCGTTCCCAGGTGAGGATGTGGGTGGCGCGGCCGCCGAGGGTGTCATCGATGGAAAAATCGTAGGTTTTGGTGAAATCCCAGGTGTTTTCCAGGAAGCGATTGGAATAGCTGAGATAGGTGGCGGCGTCGACGTCAGCGGTGAGGGCCTGGGTGAAGATCTCGAGGCGCGTGCTGGCGTCGCTGTTTTCGAGGGTGCTGCGATAGGTGGCGTCGCCCATGTCGCAGACGGAGAGCCCGGCGGGCACGTCGATGCTGTAGCCTGCGGCGTTATTGGTGAAGGTGCGATCTGTCATGGTGAAAAGATCGTGGTCGCGGGCGGTGGCGACGCTGGCTGCGCTGTCGCTCGATAGCCCGGCGCTGGTTGTTGTGGCGTCGCTGGTTTCTTCAAAGACGGCGACGGGCGTGGTCGCGGTATCTATGGGCGCGGATGCTTCGCCTGTGCAGCCGGCGAGGGTGAGCAGGCTGGCGAGGGCGACTGCGCTGAAGAGGATGCGTTGTTTCATGGTGGAGCCTCCCTGTGATCGGTGGGTTGTGGTCTATGCTTTCTATTTTAGAGGATGGCTGGGAGAGCGTCAATCTTTATCGGACGGCGCTTGCATGTTGTCATTTTTCTGTGTACACTGGAGAAAACATGTGAAGGAGGATGATCGATGCGACTGATGGTTGGCGCGACGGCGAATGCTGTGCGCGAAAAAATATTGACGGAGCTGGCGCAGATCGCGCGCGCGCGTGGACGGGCGTATCTTTTGGTGCCGGAGCAGTTTACGATGCAGACGGACCGGGCGCTGTTGGAGCGGCTGGATGTGCCGGTGATGATGGATATCAAGGTGAAAAGCTTCGGCTCGCTGTCGCGCGAGGTGCTGGGGCGTGTGGGCGGCGCGAAGCTGGCATATGTGAATGAGAGCGGTCGCCGCATGCTGGCGCAGTATCTGCTCGGCGCTTCAAGGGAAGGACTGACGATCCTAGGTAAGAGCTGGGACAAACGCGGCGCGGCGGCGAAGCTTGTGGAAACGCTGGGCGAATTTCGCAGTCTGGGCATGGATGCGCTCGCTGTGGCGAAGCTTGGTGCAGGCGCGGATGTGCCGCCGCTGTTGGCGGCGAAGCTGGCGGATGTGGAAAAGCTGCTGGCGGCTTACGAAGAAGCGCTCGGCGAGCGCCGACTGGACAACGAAGCGCGGCTGGCGCTGTTGGCAGAAAAGATCGACGAGGCGGACTGGCTCGACGGGCTGGCAATCTATATTGACGGCTTCCATTCGCTGAGCCAGCCGGAGCTGGCGGTGCTGCAGGCGCTGGAGGCGCGGGGCGCAAAGCTGGCGATGACGTTGGTGATGGCGCCGCAGATGCTCACGAACGCGCGGGGCTGGTGGACGCTGCATTCCGCCTGCCATGCTTCCTACAGCTTCTACGAAACGCTCGTGCGGGCAGGGATCCCGCTGACTGTGGAGGCGGTGGATGCGCGCGGATCGATGCTCGCTGACGCTGAGCCGTTGGCGCAGCAGCTGTTTGGCTACGATACGCAGGCTGCGCAGGGCGGCGAGCAGGTGGAGCTTTGGAAGGCGCCGCAGCCGCAGACGGAGATCACCTATCTCGCAGGCAGACTGCGCCAGCTTGTGCGCGAGAAAGGGCTGCGTTATCGCGATGTCCACATCACGACGAATCAGCCGCAGGTGTATTTTCCACTGATCGCGCGCATTTTCAAGCAGTACGGCATTCCGGCGTTCATCGACGAGCGCAAGGCGCTGGATGCGCATTATCTTGTGCGCTATCTGCTGAACGCGCTGGATATGGTGCAGTATGGTTTCGCCTATCCGATGGTCTTCGCCTGCCTCGAGACGGGGCTGGCCGGGCTCGACGAGGACGAGGTGGTGGCGCTGGATCTGTTTGCCCGCGCCAAGCATCTGCGGGGAACGATGTATTTCGACGCGCGCTATTTTGCGCCGCCGGACGAAAACGCGCGCTCGCGCAAGCTGGAGGGGCTGCGCGCTCAGCAGGAAGTGGCGCTGGCTGCGCATGAGGCTTTCACTGCGCGCTTTCAGCCGTTTTACGAGGATCTGCGCGCTTGCACAACAGTGCGGGATTTTTCCACAGTTGTGTATCATTTTCTCACTGCGCCGGAGCTGCTCGATGCGTTCCACGCCAGCGATGCAGAAAAAAGCCCAACGCAGCGTGAGACCGACGCACAGATCGTGGAAGCGCTGGTGGATCTGCTCGATCAGCTGGTGGCGACGATCGGGGAGATGCCGGTGACGCTGGAGCAGTACACGCACATTCTTTCGGAGGGACTCGGCGAAGCCAGCCTCGGCATTGTGCCACCGGCGCAGGACGAGGTGCAGGTGGTCGAGCTCGGCCGCGCGCGCACTGGTCGCTGCCAGGTGCAGGTGATCGTGGGCATGAGCGATGCCTGGATGCCGAGCCAGGGCGTGACGCGCACGGTATTCATCCGCGAGGAAAAGCAGTGGCTGGAAAAGGCTGGCGTGCAGCTGCGTTTCGACGAAACGCGTATTCTCGAGGACGAAGCCCTCTGCCTCTACGAAACGCTGGCGAAACCAACAGAGCGCCTGATCCTTTCCTATCCGCTGAGCGGCGCAGACGGCGCTGCCATGAATGAGAGCGTGTTCATCACCCGTGTCCGACAGATCATGCCGGCGCTGGAGGAAAAAAGTTTGCTCGCCGCGATGGACGAGGTGCTGCCGTATCTCGAATGGGAGAGCCTGAAAAACGCAGCCGACTGGCTGCGCCGCTATGCCGCTCAGCCAGAGCTGGCAGCCGAGGACGAGGATGGCGTGCGCCGGACGGCGAGCGTTGTGCGCTATTTTGAAGAGGCGCGGCCACAGCTGGCGCCGTTCCTGCGCGACGGGCTCTATTACACGAACCTGCGCGCCAAGCTCGCGCCGGATGTGGTGAAGCGGCTCTATCCCGCTATTGGCGAGGGGCACGTCAGTATTTCCGAGCTGGAAAGCTGGCAGGGCTGTCCCTACAAGCATTTTCTGCGCTACGGCATTCGTCCGCTGGAGGATCTGGACTATACGCTGGCAGTCGACGAGATCGGCGACGTGCTCCATGGCTCACTGGACCAGCTCACCCGCGATCTGCGCAAGCATCCGGAGTGGCTGGACTGGGACGACGCACAGATCTGCGCACAGATGGACACTTACCTCGACGAGGAGGCGGCGCGTCAGCTCGACGGCGCACGCAGCCGCGAAGCGCGCAACGCCGCTGTGCTCGACAAGCTGCGCCGCCAGAGCCGCAAGGCTGGGCGATTCATCATCCGCCAGCTGCGCGAGAGCGATTTTGCGCCGCGCTTCAGCGAGGTGGCGTTTGGCGCCGACGCGCCGATCCTGCCGCCGGTCTATCTCGATATCGACGGGCAGATCCTGCGCATTGAGGGGCGCATCGACCGCATCGACACCTGGCGCCAGGGCGGGCAGGTGTATGCGCGGGTCATCGACTACAAATCTGGCTTCAACAGCTTTGACATCACTCGCGTCTGGAACGGGCTGGATCTGCAGCTGCTGCTCTATCTGCGTGCAGCCATGGGCTGGCGCGAGCAGCCGCTGCCGGCAGGCGTGTTCTATCTCAGCCTGAAACGGCCGTTCATCGATACGGACAGCCTCGACGAGCAGGAGATCGAAAAAATGATCGCCGCCGATCTGCTTATGGACGGCGTGTTCATCGACGATCCTGACGTGATCGAAGCGCTCGATCGCGGCGTGCGCGAGGGCAAAGAGCAGGTCATCGCTTTCAAAGGTCGCGGCAAAACGCCGGACAACAGCCTCAGCGCTGAGCTGCTCGAGCGTCTGCTCGACCACACGGTGCAGGCGGCGCAGCAGGCGGTGCGCGCTGTCATGGACGGCGACATTCGCGTGCAGCCGTTGGAGGAAAAGCAGAAGGGCGGCTGTGCGTACTGCGATTACGCGGCGGTCTGTCGCTTTGAAGACGGGCGCAGCGGCAATCGCGTGCGCACGATCGCGCCGGTGAAATGGCCGGAGGTCAAGGCGCAGCTCGCTGGAGAGGAGGAGGACGCATGAATTACACACCGCATCAACAGGAAGCCATCGCTGCGCGCGGCGAAGATCTGCTGATCTCTGCCGCTGCCGGCTCGGGAAAAACGCGCGTCCTCGTCGACCGCATCATCGATATGCTGGCGCATGACCACGTGGAGCTGGCGCATATGCTCATCGTCACCTTCACCAACGCTGCTGCCGGCGAGATGAAGGCGCGCCTGCGTCAGGGGCTGGCGGAGGCAGTCGGCGATGCCGAGGGCGAGGACCGCGATTTTCTCATTCACCAGCTCGAGATCCTGCCGGAGGCGCATATTTCGACGATGCACGCCTTCTGCATTTCGGAGCTGCGGCGCTTCTACCATGTGCTCGGGCTGGATCCGGCGTTCAAGATCCTGCCGGAAACGACGACCACGATCCTGCGCGAGGAAGCGCTGGCGGATACCTTCGATGCCGCCTATGCAGCGCCGGAGAACGGCGATTTTCTGCGCCTCGTCGATGCCTATGGCGGGCGCAATGGCGACGAAACGTTGCGCGAGCTTGTGCGCACGGTTTACGCGCGGATCCAGGCCCAGGCCGATCCGCTGGGCTGGCTGGATGCACAGGCTGAGGCCTACGCAGCGCCGCTGCCGGAGGAATATCAGCGCATTCTCGCGGCGCAGATCGACGAGGTCTGCGCGCAGCTGGCGCAGTTCCTCGATCAGGCGACGCCGCTTGCGGATTTGCTGCCGAACGCAGAGAAGCTGCACAATATGCTCGCCGACGATGACGCCATTCTGCGCAGTCTGCGCCACGCTGCAGCGGCGGAGAATGTTCTCGACGCGCTGATGGAAAATCTCGCGCAGATCAAATGGACGCGCAAGCCGGCGAAGCCGAAAAACGCCACGCTCGAGGAGGCGGAGATCGACGAAGCGATCGCTGCCCAGCGCAAGCAGGCGAAGAAAGCCGTCGAAAAGCTGTCCGAGCTCGCCGTTCTCGGCGGCAGCGCGCGCATCGACGCCGATCGTCAGCTTGTGCAGCCGCATCTGGCGGCATTCGCAGCGCTCGTGCGCGCCTACGACAGCGCGTATCAAGCGGCAAAGCAGGCGCGCAGCGGCCTCGATTTCAACGATCTTGAGCACGCCATGCTGGCTCTGCTCGCAGACGACGAAGCGCGGGCAGCGATCCGCGAAGAAGTGCAGTACATTTTCTTCGACGAGTATCAGGATGCCAATCCGATCCAGGAAGCCATCGTCGAAGCGCTCGCCTGGCCGGGACAGCTTTTCTTTGTCGGCGATGTGAAGCAGGCGATCTATCGTTTCCGCCGCGCCGATCCGAATATTTTCAACCGTCGCTATGCGCGCTACCGCGACACCGACGACGGGCGGCTCATTTTTCTCTCGGAAAATTTCCGCTCCCGCTCAGAGATCCTGGATTTTGCCAACGCTCTTTTCGATGCGCTGATGACGCCGCGCCTCGGCGACGTCGATTACCAGGAGCCTGGCCAAGCGTTGGTCTGCGGCGGCAGCTTTGAGAAGGACGAGGAAGCGGTGCAGTGCGTTGCTGTGGCAGCAGATGACGCGCGCGACGCCGAAGCAGAATGGATCGCTGGCGAGATCGAGCGGCTTGTGGCGAGCGGGCGCTATGATTACGGCGACATTGTCGTGCTGATGCGTTCACCGCGGGCGCGGCTGCACGACTTTGAAGAAGTGTTCAAAGCGCAGCACATCCCTTACTACAGCGACAATTCCGTCGTCGGCTTTGAAAATCTCGAGGTGCGGCTCTTTATCGCCATGCTCACAGTGCTCGCTAATGAGCACATCGATACAGCGCTCTTATCTGCGCTCTTATCGCCCTTTGGCGGGCTCAGCGATGCGGAGATCGCCGCCATTCGCCTCGCCATGCCAGAGGGCGCGTTCGCCGAAGCGGCCAGAGCCTACGCTGCAGAGCAGGACGATCTCACCGCGCGCAAGCTCGCTGCGTTTTACGAGCACCTTGCAGACTGGCGCGCGGCGCTGCGCTATGCGCCGCTGGCTGAGGTGGCGCTGCAGATCGTTGAGGAGAGCGGCTACGGTGCATTTCTGCTGGGCATGGACGACGGTGCCGAGCGGCAGCAGAATGTGCTCGCATTTATCGACACGATCGCCGAATACGAGCGCGAGCATCGCTACGGTTTGCCGGGATTCCTGCATTATGTCGAAACCCTCAAATCCCGCAGCATGGATTCGTCGGCGCCGGGCATCGGGCTCAGCGAAAACGACCGCTGCGTGCGCATTATGAGCATTCACAAGAGCAAGGGGCTGGGCTTCAAGGTTGTTTTTCTGGCGGATATGGCGCGCCGCTTCAATCTTCGCGACAGCGCGCCGGCACTGGTGGTGGACGACCAGCTCGGCGTGGCGATGAACGTTGTCGATCTGGAGCGCGCCACGACGCATCCGTCTTTTGAGAAAAAAATGCTGGCGGCGAAAAATCGCAGCGAAACTCTCTCGGAAGAAGTGCGCCTGCTCTATGTGGCCCTCACCCGCGCCATCGATCGGCTCTATCTCGTGGCCACGTTCAGCGAAAAAGCGCTGGAAAAATGGCAGGGCGAGCGCGGAAAAACGCGTGCCGAGACCGCCAGTTTCAGCAGCCAGAGCTGCTACCGCGACTGGCTGACCACCTGTCTCTGCGATCCGCGCCATCCGCTTTCGCTGGATGCGCCCACGCCGCTGTACAAATGGCGCTTCGTCGCTGCTGACGCTGAGGAAGCGCCGACAGACGACGGCACGCAGAGCGATTTTCAGGCGCTGCTCGATCGTGCCGACGATGCGCTGGTGGCGGAGATCGCCCGTGGCTTCAGCTGCGATTATGCTTACGCTGAAGCGACGACGCAACCGTTCAAGCGCACCGTTTCCCAGCTCACAAAGAGCAACCGCGTCATTCCGGATTACATCCAGGATTGGCCGGCTTACGGCGAAAGCGTGAGCGTGCCGCGCGCCGATGTGCCGGTGCCGGAGTTTGTGCAGGAGCACGTGTCGTTCACCGGCGCGGCGCTGGGCACACTCATGCACCAGGTTGTGCAGTGGCTGCCGCTGGAGGTGCAGGACCGGGCGACCATCGTGCGCCGCCTCGACGCGCTGGAGGAACGCGCTTTTCTCACGCGCGAAGAGCGTGCCGCTGTCGATGTGGTGATGCTCGTGCGCTTTTACGCGAGCGATTTTGTGCAGCGCGTGATGGCGCGTGCGAAAACCATCGAGCACGAGGTGTCGTTTACGATGCGCATGGATGACATCATGGTTGACGGTCAGATCGATCTCTTCTTCGAGACAGACGAGGGCTACGAAATCGTCGATTTCAAGACCGATCGCGCCATGCACGCTGCGCGTTATCGCGAGCAGCTCGCGCTCTATGCGCAGGCGCTCAGCGCCGCCCGTGGCAAACCGGTGACGCATCGCTGGCTCTACTGGCTACGCTTTGCCAAAGCAGAAGAGGTATGACGAAAAAACAGCCCTGCGGATCGTGTGATTCGCAGGGCTGTGTGCGTCTGGGATTATTCCTTCGCCGGCGCGTTTGTGAGAATGTAGACGGCGATGAGGATGATCGCCATGCCGATGATGTCGTAGAGGGTGAAATGGGTGCCGACCCAGACAAAGGAGAAAATGCTCGCGGCGATCGGCTCGATCGAGGCGACGATGCTCGCCTTCACCGGACCGATCTGGGCGACGCCGGCGAGAAATGCTGTGAACGCGAAAACCGTGCCGACGATGACGAGCCCGCCGAAGGTGAGCACGCTGTCGAGACAGATCGTTGGCTCGTAATCCAGAGGGCGCGTCAAAAGCGTGAGCACGATGCCGCCGATGAACATGCTGAGCCCTGTCACCGGCAGGCTGCCCCAGTGCTGGATGATGCCGACGGGGATGATGTCGTGGGCAGCGAGAAAAACAGCCGAGGCCATGCCCCAGGCGAGCCCGGCGCGGGAGATCGCGAGGGTTGTGATGTCGCCGTGGGTGGCGATAAGAAAAACGCCAACGAGAATGCCAACGAGGGACGCCGATTCGCGCCAGGTCGGCAGACGCCGCGTTGTGAGACAGATGTAGAAGAGCACGAACGCCGGGCCGCTGTATTGCAGCACAGTCGCCGTGCCGCTGTTGGTGTGGGCGATGGCTGTGAGGTAGGTGTACTGCACCGCCATCATGCCGATGACAGCAAAAAAGAGCAGCGTCCAGCGGTCGCGCTTGTCGCGCAGAATGCCAAAAAGCGCTCGTCCCTGGCCGCTCGCCAGCGAGATGAGAATGAGCAGCAGCCCAGCAGTGAGCAGACGGATCGATGTGAGCCATTCGCCGTTGGTGCCGTAGGTCTTGAACAGATGCTCGCTGCAGGTGCCGGAAAATCCCCAGCCGATGGCGGCGACGATCGTCAGCAGAATGTACTTGAATTGCAAAATATCTCTCCTTTTTTATTCTTTGCTTATCAGCGTGACAATAACACAGGCGTCAGGAAATGTCAACCTGGCGCCTGATAGTCAGTAGATGGTATTAATGTAGAGAATAAATTCCTGCTTGTCTGCAAAATTGCTGTTCATCTCAAAGCGCGGCAGATGCGCGAGATCGTAGCTGCCAGCGAGATTGAGACAGAAGTTGTTGAAGCTGTCGAAGCCGATCTGAAGCCCCACCGCCTGCATCGCCTGGCGTGTTGCGTCGTTCGAGTTGCCGTAAGGATAGGCCAGCGCCACAGGCATTTCGCCGGTTTCCGTGTAGAGCTTGAGATTGTTGCGCAGAAGATCTTTGGTGATGCGCTCCCAGTATTCGTCCCAGTCCTCGCTCGGGCGCTGCTCTGTGAACGGATACGTCGTAGAGCCGTCGACATTGAGCTGCGGCACATAGGAATAATACGTCTCGCTCTGGAGATTAACGAGGCCGCTGGCCGTCATCTCCGCCAGCTCGTCCCAGGTGAGCAGCGGCTGGTCGTAGTTGTCGTGGTATTCGATGTAGTAGCCAATGACGTTGACCGTCGCTTTGATCCCGTATTTCTGCAGGATCGGGAAGGCCTGGGTGTAGATCTGTTCGTTGCAGTCGTCGAAGGTGATCATGACCGCACGCGACGGCAGATTTTCGCCGCGGGCGATCGCGTCCAGCAGATCCTGCGGCGTGATAAAGGTGCAGCCGATATCGATCAGCGTCTGCATCTGCCATTCAAACTGCGCCAGCGTGATCCCCGGCGTGACAGGATTTCCTTCCGCGTCCGCATCGACAAAGGTGCGATAGTTGAGGATCGGCAGATGCGTGCCGCCATCGTCGAAATAGCGCGCCAGCTGGATCGTGTTCTGGCGTTGGCGCAGCTGGCCGTTGACCAGATCCGCGTAGAATTTTCCAGGCGATTCGTGGAAATAAGCGTAAGGCAGCACAAGGGTAAAGACGACCGCGCCGATCAAGAGCCCGATGATAAAATTTCGCAGCGCTTTTAACATGGTTGTCCCTCCTTCGCCGATGGGGTATAATCAAAGATAACCGCTTATCTAATGATAGCAAATTTAGAGAAACAAGGAAAGTGGGGAGTGAAAAATGGCCATCCGATTTCGCGGTGCATTGAACGATTTTTCGCAGCTCGAGTACGGCTACTGTCCGCCAGAGGCCGTGCCCATCAAAGAAGGCGACAATCTGGAGAACGTCATCATGCAGGCCCTGCGCCAGGCGCTGCCGCTCTTTATCCTGACCGGCGCCCTCGCCGTTGTGCGTCTCGTCAAAGGGCTGAACTGGACAGGCGAGTTTTCCTTCGTATATATGCTCGTCGTGATGCTTCTCTGGAGCGTGCTCTATTTTGCACTCATCGTGCTGCACGAACTCATCCACGCCGTCTTTTTTCCGCGGCGCGCCACCAAGGATGTCTGGCTTTACCAGCTGCAGGCAGCGATGGTCTACTGCAACACGCCAGTCACCAAACGCCGCTTCATCGTCATGAGCCTGACACCCGCCGTCCTGCTCGGATTTATCCCCTATGCCGCCTGGCTCCTCTGGGCAAATGTGCCCAACGCCATCCTCTCCATCGCCTGGGGCAGCATGGCCTGGAGTATGATCTTCGGCGGCATCGGCGACTTTTACAACGTGCGCAACGTCTGGCAGCAAGTGCCAAAAGACGCCTACGTCTTCAACTACGGCATCCACACCTACTGGATCGAAGATCCACGGAAGAAGAAATGATCACAAAAAAGACCGGACACGCGTCCGGTCTTCAGCTTGTCGAAAAAGGTCACCAATCAGCTGCCTTTTTCTCGTCATATCACCCCACATGCAGTAAAATGTATGTGGGGTGAT
>ERZ1034984.892-NODE-892-length-31352-cov-23.555964_pt1 | contig 31352 bp, 26 predicted proteins | sample MGYA00520589_ERZ1034984 | MGnify/ENA primary metagenome ERZ1034984 (study PRJEB33766, sample SAMN09781790) | gut metagenome | biome: gut microbiome | host: Homo sapiens | place: Madagascar | study: EMG produced TPA metagenomics assembly of the PRJNA485056 data... | reverse complement strand
TCGAAATAGCAGAGTCCCAGCTGATACTGAGCCTTTGCATCTCCCTGTTCTGCAGCTTTTTGATACCAGTAAACCGCTTTTTCGACGTCTGCTTTGACACCTTTGCCTTCGAAATAGCAGAGTCCCAGCTGATACTGAGCCTTTGCATCTCCCTGTTCTGCAGATTTTTGATACCAGTAAACCGCTTTTTCGGCGTCTGCTTTGACGCCTTTGCCATTGTCATAGCAGAGTCCCAGCTGATACTGAGCCTTTGCATCTCCCTGTTCTGCAGATTTTTGATACCAGTAAACCGCTTTTTCGGCGTCTGCTTTGACGCCTTTGCCATTGTCATAGCAGAGTCCCAGCTGATACTGAGCCTTTGCATCTCCCTGTTCTGCAGATTTTCGGAGAGCTGTTGGTGTAGTTTCTCCTCCCCAGACGATGCCGAGGCAGAATACCATGAGCCCAAGTAGAATATTTTTCATTTTATACCACTTTCGTAAAGTTTGTAAGTGTTCATATACTGACGAGTTCCCCATTTTATCGTGGAAATCTGCCTGAGCATAACGACGACCTCGCGGAGATGTTTCCACGGACACATGGTGAAAGCATTCCGATACCAGTGTACAACGCAGCGCTGCCATTTGGCCTCAGGGAAAAAAATCACCGATGATTTCATACAATCCCAGACCTTTATCCGAAACGATCAGCCTTACGACTTGGAGTCCACGTTACAGGGCTTCGGTGATATCCTCCACCTGCTGAACGGACACGCCAGCCAGATACATCTCGATCAGGGCTTCCTCGACGTTGCTTTGCTTTGCTTTGCTTTGTCTTATAACGCTCAATGATTTGCGTTTCAAATGGCAACGTTCTCAGACGGGGAACGTGAAGTTCCACTTTGCCCGCTTTCGTCAGAAGTTTGCGTTTATAGCTTCCGGCTCGCGTTTCCTGACGAGCCGGACTGCGCTGATACCTCGAAGCCTGGCAGATCGCGTCAGCTTCCGCATTAAGAAGAGTATTCAGTGTATCCTCGACCGACTGTCGAACCAATCCATCAAGATGCGTCCGAATCTCTTTTTCATCAATTTTAATCGCTCCGGAGATTGCCTTTTCGTTTTCCTACGCTACATTTTCCATAGCCTGTTTTCCTTTCCTTTGATTATGGGTTGGTCACTATAATCAATCAGAAAACAGGCTCTTTTTTAAGTGCCATCTCTCAAAATGTGCGCAATTTTCCGGACGTTATCCACCTCCCTTCGGTTGCTTGAGGAGCATACTGCTCAAACGACTGTGTTTCAGGTTGCGGAACTGCGCACAAAAAAAGGGCGCATTCCGCAATCCGTCTTACAAGAGGCACTAGCAAGCCCACGCAACGACAAACCACGAGAATGCGTCCACAATCAGGACACACTTCATGCAGTCGGCCATTGCGTTTGAAAATTGCTAGTTTCCTTGTAAGGCCGGTATTATACGATTTTTCAGTTCAGATTCAGTTCGTCTCTACGGTTTCACTTCCTTTCGGGTTGATGAACTTTCGCTTTAACATAGTTCTCCGAAAGTGAAAAGTCAAACCGGAAACGGCAATCGCGCATGAAGTTGTGTTGTCGTCGCGGGGCCTGCCGGTGCCGAATCAATCTTTGCGCCGCTTCTGAATTTCCAGAAGTTCCAGCAGCCTTCCCCGCAGTTCCTTACACTCTTTTCTGCGTTTGGCGTCCATCATCATCAGAGTCATGATGGAGTGTTTCCGTCGATAGATCGCGCGGGGCTCGAAGCGGCCTTCGATAAAGTAGGGCAAAATGTCCGCCAGAGAATCGCTCTGAACTCTGACGCGGTGATTGTGGATGATTTTGAAGAAACGTTGCCCGTCCTTTTTCCATGCGGCGAACAGATACGGACTCTTCAGGCGGCGGTCCAGGGCGTTCTTGGTTCGGGATTGAACTTCCGCCCGGTCCTGCATGAAGTAGAGCGTGGCGTCTTGCTCGCCTCCATCCGGCCTGTGCCAGACTCCGCGAAGCGTTTCCAGCGGTACGGTGTTTCCATCGAATTCGGGCCGCCATACCAGACACAGGGCGTAACCCTCTTTCAGAAGCTCCGCCGGATCGTGAACCGGTGTGATCGCGTAAACATCCTCCTCCGAAAGAAACTGCGGATTTCGTGTGAAAGTGAAGTGAAGCTGCATCGTTTTTGCCCTCTGTCTGATGGTTGAATATGAAAGTCCCGATTTATGATAAAGATTTCCGGGCCTCCGTCAAGCACCCGGAATTCGGACTTGACCTCATGTTCCGGGTATTTATCCTGTTCTTCGGACAAAAGACCGAAAAAAGGCGACAGCAAATGGACGATTTGAAAATCTTTTACGAGTGCTTGCCGCATTCACTGCGCCGCAACTGGTGTTGGCAGATGTGGAAACCTTCCATCATTTCCGGGGACTGGCCGCGACGCGCCAGACGCCAGGAACAGGAGCGTCGCTATCTGGATTTGCTGAAATTCGGTTTGGAGAATCGCTTTAAGGCGCTTTATGGGCCGCTGGCAGACAAAAGCTACCCCACGTTTCTGTGGAATCTGGCGCAGGCCGTTGAGTTTCGAGAGGTCGATCTGCGTTCACCGCTCCATTTCAATACGCATAACGCAGATCGTCAGCTTCGGGCATGGCTGGACCGGAGTTTTCTGGATTTTCCGTTACCGGAATGGTGCTATGGACTTTGGAAACACCCGATGTCCCGTTTTGAAGTCAAGGCTCTGTGCCGGTTGGGGCAAGGAGTTTCGCCGCGCGACGTGTTGAAGTTGAGCAAACAGGAAAACTGTTGGTTTCATCAGCTTCCAGAGCGTTTTTCTTCCCTTGCGACAGGGTGTTGCTTCTGTATTCTCCGAAGTCACCGCCATTCAACCGCTGAGGCGATGGCAATTGCTGAAGTGCTCACCGGGGCCTGCCGTTATCTTGAATGGCCGGTTTTTCTTCATGTTGTCCGCACTGTTTCCGAATGGCTGGCTTGTCAGAAGTTCACGCTGAGGGAACTTCAAATTCCGGTGCACTACTGGCGGACACAGGGACTTTTCAACGAGCATTTTACCTTAAAAGACCGGTCTTTCCGTTCGGTATGTCAGGAGGCTGACGAGTGGCTGTACGGAATTCGCCGTCCGGAAGTCATCCGCTCCTGGCCGTCGCACGGGTTCTCGTGGGTGCGGGAAAATCCCGACATCATCTTTGACGAACTTCTCGACTCGGATGCACTTTTCCGGGAAGGCCGCCAGTTACATCACTGTGTCGGCTCCTATCTGGATGCCTGTCGGCGCGGCTGTTGCGCCATCGTCTCGATGCGTTCGCTGGATGGGAAACTCTGCGCCACCCTCGAAATCGAACTGCCCGGCAGGATTCTCGTCCAGGTGAAGGAAAGCTGCAACCGGCAGCCTTCGGCAGTTGTCCGTCGCCACATCAAAGCCTATGTCGAAGCTGTGGGATTGATCTGGAAAAAGTCGGCATGAAATCCGGTTTTCAAGGCAGCTTTCGCACCTGCAAACTCTCTTCTTCCAGAGTGTCAGCTTTCGCCCTCTGAACCGGTTCGGACGTTCAGGAAGGACCTGCCGATAAATAAAAAAACGCCGGGAAAGGTTTTAAGCACCACTTTCCCGGCGGCAAAAGGTCAATCGTTTTGCGGTTCGTCAGTTTGCGGCTCGCTCCCCGGAGGGTTGTCGCCCTGTGCTCCGCCGTCTTGCCGTTCCTCATCCTGCGGCTCTTTGTCCTGCGGAGGTTCTTCCTTCCTGGTCCTCGGTTCTCCCCAGGCGAAAATATCGACCAGATCGTCGCACAGATGCCAGCGGCGAGCACGGACATAGCGCTTACGTTTTCCGGTATCCCATTTGATCACAACCTCTTTGGTGTGATCGTTCGGGTGAACTCTCACCTCAATACCGGGACCGCGTTCCAGAATGCCGTTCCGAAAATCCCGGTCGGCTTCCTCCTTGCTTCTTCGGTAAAACTGCGGCTTTTCAGGTTCTTCGTCTGCCGGAAAGCTGCAAACAGATTTTCGATTTCTGCCCATGATAAATTCCTTTGTGTTTAAGTTTTTTGGTTGTTGAATAAAAGTTCTGTCAATTCTACCTCAACCGTCCATCTTGCTTCCTCCTCTCTGGTTTGAACTCCTGTTGACGGCAACCACTGCAACAGCTTGCCCGTCTTGGTATTTCGGAGCCACGGGAAGGGCCATAGAGACCGCAAACCCGGCATCGACCCCGGCAAAGGCTTCTGCGCAACGGAGACGGTTTTCTGGTGTCTTTTCGAGCTCAGGCTTCCTCATGAAGCGGTTTTCCGGTCGCCGGATTGAAGTTCAAAGCCTCCTCCCAGTTAAGCGGTTCGTAACCCCAGGCCGCCCAATCTTCATCGGAAATCGAAAGGTCAGCGGCATCGAAAGCGGCCTCTTCCGCCAAAGTCAAGGCTGAAATCTGATGCTGCTGAAGAAAGCCTTTGGAAAAGCCGAAGGTCTTCTGGCCGAAAGGAGCCTCCTTGGTGTCGACCTTGGCGATGTAGGAGACCCACTCGATCGCGTCGGCGAGATTGTCGAGCTTGGCGGAAACCTTCTTGCCCCAGAAGAAACTGTCCCGTAATGGAGGATTGCACCTGACCCGCCTGACATCGTCCTTCAAACGCTTGGAGAGCAAGCAATTCAAATGGTTGGCAATCCCGGAAGCGGACTGGATGAACTTGCCGTGGACGATGACGAAGATGTGGAAATGAACGTGGCCGCCGCTGGCAAAATCGCCTTTCTCGCGGCCCCAGAGATATTCGGCTGGAACTCGGCGGTTCTGCATGGTTCGCCGCCAGCTTTGGAGGGTGCCGGTCAGAAAGTCGTTGGCCTGAAGTGTAAAAGTTGAGGGGAAGTTGACCGTGAAGTGGCAGACGTAAAGTCTTCCGTGGCTGACGCTCCACATGTAATCAAAAATCTGATGGATCGCGGCCAAGATTTCCGCCCGGCTCCCTGATGGACTTTGATAGATTCGGGTTTCGTTGTAAGTTTCTTCCCGATGGATTCTGGGTTTTCCCATAGTTGCTTGCTCCTGTAATGCTCTGTTTTCTTTTCACTAAAATAATAACAACAGTCAGAGAAGTTTTTGTTTTGATTATGGTTTCTTCTGCTTGCACCTTAAGTCTGTTTAAAGGTGCCTGCTGGTTTGTTTCTGGTATCGGCTTAGGGGGGGGCTCCTTTGAGAGGTCTGTTTTGCTTTTTGGTGTTTGTTTGTTTGTTGGTTCGTTAGGGTGTTTTCTCTTTGTTGTTTTGTGTTGGAGGGGTTTCTTGTGCTTTGTCTTAGATAGTATTGTTCTCTCTTTTTTGCTTTGCTTAGGGTGTTCTCTCTTTTTTGCTTTGCTTAGGGTGTTCTCTCTTGTGAGATGCTTATTTTTTTTGATAGATACAATAAAAACAAACTCTAAAACCCCCGCTTTCTCCGCCTGAGTTTGAGGGGAAAGCCTTTTCAACGGAAGTATCTGAATCAAGGAGGTCTGAAAATGGATGTCAGGATCAAGGGAGCGACGGTCAATCTGATCGCAAAGCTGCTGCACCCGCTGGCCGAAGCCGGAGTGTTGAGCATCCCGGAGGAAAGGGAGGTGATCGCACAGTTGCGAAACTTGGCGAAAAACGGCGAGACGATTCCGGCAGTGCTGCCGAAGCTGATCGACCAGCCGGAGGCCGCCGAAATGCTCGGAATCAGCCTGGCAAACTTCAAAAAGCTGGAACGAAACGGAGCCTTTCCGTTTCGACGAAAGAAGATCGGCACAGCGGTACGATACCGCAATTCCGACATCATCAAGTTCATCCTTGCGGAAGAAGACACTGATGGCTCAGAAGATGCAAACTGAAGAAATTTCATTACTTACCTCGTTGTCGTTAAAATCAGGGCACAAGCCCGCATTAAAAAACAGACATGAGGTAGGAGGAGAACTTTCATTGTATGATAAAGAAAAAACACCCCTCCGTCAAGCCCCTGAAAAGGCAAAAAATATAAGTTTTGTCAATAAAAAGTAGTTTCAGTCAATCCATTGGCTATAATGATACAGGGCCCCCCCTTGTGATGAAAGTTTTCAGGCTGGTTTCAGTATCTGTTCCAATTTCTCACGTTCTGGAGAGGGAGGAAGGGCGGCAAGGAAGGCGAGGGCCTGTCGAATTCGTTCCTGTGCGGAAGAAACTTCGGTTCCGGTAACGGCTTCGATGGCTTTCAACTGGGCTTCTTCTCCGATGTGCGTGTAGTATTTGTCGGCGATTTCGGAATCGGTGCCGAGGATTGAGAGCAACACCGCTTTCGGAACTCCGGCTTCGGCGCAATGGCTGGCGAAGGTGTGCCTGAGCGAGTGGAAGCCGTACTGTGTCACCTTGCGCTTGCGTCCAGGAACGGCAACCGAAGGCTCTACGCCGATCCAGCGGATCACCCGCAGCACGTCGAGATTGACCAGATTGTTGCCGATGTTTTTGCCGGTTTTGTCGAGGTGGTTGTAGCGTTCCGCCGTTTGGGGACAGACATAATCGTTACTTTGCCATTGGCGGGCCTCCAGCAGCACGGAAAGCAGCTTGTCCGCAATCGGAATCGTGACTTCCTTGCCGGTTTTGAACTGTTTGACCCAGATCCGCCGCCGTTCGAGGTCGATGCTTCGCCATTGCAGCAGGACACAGTCTTTGAGCCGCTGGCCGGTGTACATGCCGAGATGGTAGATCACCCGGATTTCAGGTTTGTTCATCACGCGATATTGCGGATCGTCAAGGACTTCAAGAAGCTGCCGCTCCTGCTCCCGGTTGAAAGCAAGGCGGCGGACCCCGAGGCCCTGTTCTTCACGTTCCCGGCGAAAAAGAATTGTTCGGAACGGGTTTTCCGCGTCTCGAAATTCGCCCAGGGTGGAGAAGATTTTGCGGAGTCGTTTGATTTTGCGGTTGTGAGTACAGACGGCAATGCCGGTACTTTTCAGATATTGAGCGAATTTTTCGGTGTGCTGGCTGCTGATCTTGCCGACTTCCATCTGAGGATTGCCGATGAAGCGGATGAATTCGTCAAGGGTGGTGCGATACTGAATCTGTTCGTTGACGGTGGCGGGTGTGGCGCGTTCCGGATGCGTGGAATAGTAGTCCCAGACGCCGTCAAGCGACAGCTTGCGTATCGGAGAGCTCAACCCCCTGGCTTGTTGTACGTGGGCGGCGATGACTTCGGTTGAAGTCGCCTTGATGATCGGCAGCAGAGCTTCGGCTTTTTTGACCGCCTCGGCACGATTGGTGGTTTGCAGACTGACGGTCTTGCGGTGCCCGTCGAGTTGATAACGGTAGAAGTAGATTTTGCCGGGACCTTTGGTGAAAATCGACCCGACGCTCAAGCGTAACGATTTCTTAGCCACAGAAGAACCTCTTTGTTAAAAGTTTCTGTGGCAAAGAATAACTGCAGAAAATGTGCCGGTAATTGCCGGTATCGTCCGAAGCCGGAGAAAGCCGAAAACAGGGGTATGAAAAATTTTCGAGTGGTACTCGGTGGTACCTCAAAGGGCGTTTTCGGGCGTAAAAATGGTACCCGGGACGGGACTTGAACCCGTACACTCTATGAGTTGCAGATTTTAAGTCTGCTGCGTCTGCCATTCCGCCACCCGGGCCGGAGATGCTCTGATAAAATAGCGGATGTATCGTGAAAAATCCACCTCGTTTTTTAAAAAAATCCGATTACTTTCCGAATAATCCGCACTGACGGACAATAAACGATTTTTTTCCTGCGTTATTGAAGTGTGACTTTTCAGGCAGATTCATTCATAAACGACAGGGAAAACGATCATGTTCAGTCATCGATTTCTGACACTGGTGCCGGCGGTGCTTGCCGCGGCCATGCTGGCCTCCGCTGCCGAAAACGAGGCGCAGGAAAATACCGCTCCGGGCAGCGGCGAGCGCAGCGGGCGGAATTTCGGTTCGCGCCGCTCCGGCCCCGGAGGCATGGGCGGCGCGATGATGGAGAGTTTCCGCAAGGCGCAGGAGGAGATCAAGGCCAAGCTGCCTGCCGAATATGCCGAGTATGAAAAACTCCAGTCCTCCGACCGGCGCGCCGCGATGAGCAAATTCCGCGAACTCGCTTCCAAGGCCGGCGTCGAATTGCCGATGATGGGGCGCGGCGGCAATCGTCGCCGGGACAACGGCGGCGCCGATACGCAGGCCGCCGCCAACGCCGAGTGGCAGAAAGTGTTTGAGCAGCTCAAAGCGAAGTTTCCGACCGAATTTGCCGAAATTGAAAAATTGCTTGAAACCGATTCCGCCGCCGCGCTGAAGAAATTGCAGGCGCTTGCCGCCAAGGCGGAAATCACCTTGCCGGAAGTTCCGCTGGAGGCCGCCCGGAAGCGACCGGTTTCGATCCGCAACAGCAACCGGCTCTATATCCGGCGCGCCAACCGCATGTTGGAACGGCTCAACCCGGAAGCGTATGCCGAATTGGAAAAATTGCGCTCCGAGGATGAAGACGCCGCCCGCGAGAAGTTCCGCACCATGGTCAAACAGGCCGGAATCACCCTTGAGCAGCTTCGGGCGGGGGCTCCCGGCGAAGATGCCGGCGTCACCGTGATCAAGCAGGACGATTCCGCGGTGAATTCCACTGCGGTCTCCTCTTCGCGCCGTTCCTCAGGAAGCAGTTGGGGCGGGGGGCATCCGGGCGGCTTCCCGCCTCACGGTGATTTCGGAGGAGGAATGCCGCCGCCGCCCCCGGGCATGTGACGGAGGAAAGCGATATGCGTCTTTTTGGAGCGATGGAATACCTGATCGTGACGGTCGGCAACGACGGCACGTTGCACGGCATGCGCCTGCAGCGTCGTCACAAACGCCTGACCGTGATCCGTGCGCTGGAGGTGCCGCCTGATGAGCGGAGCGCGGCGGACCGGCTGGCTGATCTCTGCCGGAAGCTGGATCGCCGCCGCGACATGACGCTGGTGATCGGCGCGGCGTTTCCGGGGGCGGTTTTCTTCCGGAGCCGGATGCCGGAGATGTCGCCGCGGGAATTGGCGTCGGCGTTGCAGTTCGAGGTGCCGCAGCAGGTGTTGAAGCTCCCGCCGGAGTGGGCGTTGCAGTTCACCGCCGACCCCGCCGATGAGGAGGGAATGCTGAATGTCGGCGTACAGGTCACGCCGCGCGAAGAGTTGAACCGGTTCTGCGACCTGCTGGCGGAGTTGCGCCTCCAGGTGGACGATTGCATTTCGCCGTTTCTGGCGTTGCCGGAGCTTCCGGCGGGAAGCAGGGTGTTCCTGCCGCTTTTCGAACCGGATTTCTATTGGGCCGACGGTTCATTCCATCCGGCGGCCGCCGGAATTCACTGCAATGACGAGGCGGTGGAACTGCTGAAAAAGGAGTTCGATTTCTCCGATGGCTATCGCGAGGAGAATTTTCGCAAGTTCCTGCCGGAGCTGCTGATCGCGCGGTTTGTCGCCGCTCCCGGATTCCGGCACCGGAAGGCCGGGCTGGAGCTGCTGCCGAAGCAGTTGCGCCCGCAGCGGCTGCGCTCGCAGTTGCGGCTGGCGGTGATTCTGCTGGTGCTGCTGCTGGGCATGTGGCTGTGGAATGCCGGAGGAAATATCCTGTCGTTCCATTCGGAATATTCCTCGATCACTTCCCGCACGGCGGGATACAAGAGCCGTACCACTGAAATTCAGCGTCGGATGCGCAGCCGCGACAAGGAGCTCAAGGAGATGAACCGGGTGCTGGAGCAGAATTTCGGTGACCGGGAGATGCCGGTTACATTGGCGCGCATCGCGAATGTGATTCCTGCCGCGGTATTGGTCAGCAGTTTCCGGATCACCGACACCGGGATCGATCTGACGCTGCATACCACACAGGAGAATCTCGATATCGGCCCCGCGCTGCGCAAGGTGCCCGGCTTCAAGGTGGCGACGCTGCAGAGCCGCAAAGTCAACGATACGCTGAGCATGATCACCGTGAAACTGAACCGGACGGGAGAGGTGAAATGAGTCCGAAAAAGAGTCTGTTGAGCACCACCCGCTCTAAAATCATATTCTGCATCGGCGGGCTGTTGTTTTCGGCGATGGTGCTGCTGGTCAGCGCCGACGTGAGTCTGGCCGGGTTGTTCCCTAGTGAAAATACGCTGGAGAATGCGCGGCGCGAGCAGAAGAAGGCCGCCGCCGCGTTTGAGGAGGCGGAAGCGAAGCAGAAGGAGTTTGCCGCGGTTTCCGCGAAATTCAAAGAACTGACCGGGGAGTGCTGGGTTGAATCACGCGACGGGCTGCCCGACATCGAATTGCGCCGGAAGATCGAAACCGCCGCTCGCACTGCTGAATTGGAACAGGTCAACATCGGCGCAGCGCGGCGCAGCCGGCTCAACAACGATCTTTACTTTCTGGAGGTGGAAGTGAATACTGCGGCTCCTCTGGAGCTTTTGACCGTCTTCTGGCGTGAGCTGGGCAAGGTGAAGCCGCCGCTCGGATGGAAACGGGTCGACCTGAGGCCGGAACAGTCTCAGAACTCCGAACGGATCTTTTTCAGCGGCACTCTCAGGCTGCTCGGATGCGAGACGGTTCAGGAGGAGGCCGCAAAAGGTGAAAAACAGGGGGCGCGGCAATGAAAATCTGGTTGATTCTGTTGAATTTCCTGCTGGCCGGAGGCGTCGTGTATCAGGCGGCGGGCTTTTTCCGGGGCGGGACTTCCGAAGTGCAGTATGTCGCCGGGAAAGACCGTTCGGCAAAAAACGGGAAAACGGCGGCAGCGAAGCCGGCGCCCCCGAAGACGGCGCAGCTCGGCGGCAGCGAGGCCGCGCAGATCCTGCTGGCGAATAATATCTTCAATGTGGCGCGCTGTCCCGAGGCGCTGAACAGCCGCTGGGGCGGCGGTTCGGCCCAGATGGCGCTGCTCGGCATCTACCGGGTGGGGAACTTCGAGGGGGCGATCATCCAGCAGAAACGCAACCGCCGGGGGGGGCCGCCGCGCCGCACTGCCAATAACCGCAATGGAACCGCACAGCAGGTCACCGAGCCGCCGCTGAAGCAGTTTCTGCGGCTCGGCGAAGCGCTGGAAAACGGTTATGTGCTCAGTTCGATCGGCTCCGACAGCGTGACTTTGAGCCGGGGAGGCGGCAAGCTGGAATTGCAGCTGGAAACCGCTTCCAAGAATCTGCCTTCGACCGTGGCTGCCGCCGCGGCCGCCGCCCGGCAGAACCGGCCCAACGCGCAGCAGATGCAGCAGTTCATGATGATGCGGCAGATGCGCGTGATGGAGCAGCTGATCCGGCAGAACAGCCAGCAGAACCAGAACAACAATCGCCCGGCGGCTCCCGGACGCGGCAACAACCGCAACAACCGTTAATCGATGCAGGCATCATAAACTTATAATTGGGATCAGGAAAAAAGATTATGTCGCGTAAACTCTCTTACAATCAGCGCCGGTATCTGTCGATGGTGTGTTCGGCTTCGCTGCTGTTCGGACTGCTCTGCTCCGGCGGCTGCGAGTCGCTGATGGAGGCGGAACAGCGCTCCGAGGAGCAGAAGAACCGGGAGCCGGATGACAAGTTCGACTTCATCAGGCGCAACGAGGAGCGCAAGTTCACCGAAGCCGCGGAAAAGCTGCCCGATGCGGTCGGCGAAAAGCAGGTGAATCCCACTGATGCGGAGTTCGACAAGATGGCCGCCGCCGTCTCCCGCGACGGGGCGAAGCCGTCCCCGGAGCGGTCGCCCGGCCGGCCCGCCACGCCGCCGCCATACTATGAGGACCTGATGACGCTCGATGCGGACGAGATGCTCGACGTGGTGCTGGTTTTCAACAGTTCGCCGCTGGTGGATACGCTGCCGGCGTTCGCAGACATCCTCGGCTTCAACTTCACCGCTGACAGCGATCTCAAGAGCACCGTGACGCTGAATTTGAATTCGCGCATGACCCGCCGCGAACTGTGGGAGACCTTCGACCAGACGCTGCAGCTCGCCGGAGCCGGCGCGATCCGCAACGGACAGCTGCTCGAAATCATGCCTGCCGCCAAGCTCCCCGGACGTTCCGCGCTGCGGAACCGGAACCGGCTGACCAGCGGGGCGGAGGTGATTTCGTATTCGCTGTACAACGTGACTGCCAAAGACGCGGTCACGCAGTTGAAACCTTTCCTGAGTCCTGCCGGAGTGGCGGTCGAGGCGGCCCGCTCCAATGTGATCGTGCTATGCGACCGGCTGGAAAATATTCCGAAGCTCAAGGAGGTGCTCGAGCTGCTGGACCAGCCGGGAAGGCAGAACTGGCCGCGTGCGGTGGTCCACTGCCGCAATGTGAAGCCGTCGGCGATCGCGCAGGAGCTTTCGGAGGTGCTGCCGGTACTGGGGTTCCCGGTGGTGCTGGCGACCGATAAGACCGAAGTCCCCGGAGCGGTGCAGTTGACCGGCGTGGACCGGATTCAGATTCTCGCGGTCACCGCCGCGACGGAGGAGGCGATCAAAGAGGTGCGCAACTGGATCAGTATCCTCGATAACGCCGACTCCTCCACGCAGGAACGGATGTACGTGTACAAGGTCACCCACGACAAGGCGGAGTATCTGGCGCAGGCGCTGTCGGTGATCTTCTCCACGCAGGGAACTTCGCTGACGGTGGACACGAGCTTCAACCGCAGCAACAGCACCTCCGAGCAGACCCGGACTTCGCAGATCACCACGCAGCAGACCCGGAATCAGAACACCAATACCAACAGCCAGAACCGGTATTCGACCAACAATCAATCCAATACGGAACTGGATCTGGTTTCCAACGTGTTCAATACTCCGGTGCGGCTTTTCGCTGACGGTGTTCAGAACCGGCTGGTGATCCGCACCACGCCGCGCACCTATGCGATGATCAAGGCGCTGCTCGACCGGCTGGATGTGGTGCCGGCGCAGGTGCTGTTCCAGATTCTGATCGTGGAAATCACCCTGACCGACAGCAACGAATTCGGTCTTCAGTTCAACAACGTCAGTTACGGCGGCGGCACCGGCGTCTCCACCGGAACCAATTTCAACGACATCGGGATGAACGATTCCTCCTCCGAAGGGTTCAAGCTCGGTATCTTCGACAAGGACAACCCCGAAGAAAACTTCGGCTATCTGCGGGCATTGGCCGGGCGCGACAACATCAAGGTGATCTCCAGCCCGCAGCTGCTGGTCACCAGCAATACCACCGCGAAGATTCAGGTGGGGCAGGATGTGCCGATCCTGACTCAGGACCTGACGACTTCGGATTCCGCCACCGGCAATGTGACGCGCAGTTACACTTATGAGGAAACCGGCATCATCCTGAGCCTGATTCCGCAGGTGACCAGTACCGACCTGATTTCGATGCAGATCGAACAGAAGGTTTCCGAGGCGATAAAAAACACCATTACCAGTGCGACGGATACACCGGTCATCAGCACGCGCGTATTGAATACCGCTATGACCATCGCCAACGGAAAAACCATGGTGATCGGCGGCATGATTCAGGAAAAGAATAATGACAGGCTCCAGTCGGTGCCGATCATTGCGGATATCCCGTTTTTGAGGCGTTTCTTCGGCAATACCAACCAGTCGGTCGAGCGGACCGAGCTGCTGGTGCTGGTGACAGGCTATATCGTAAACGGGAAAAGTCCGGTCGAGGAGATGATCCGGCGCTATAACAGCTCGGTCAAGGCGCTGAGTCTCTTTGAAAGCGATATGGAAAAGAAGGATAAAGAGGACGCGGAGCGCCTCAAGGTGAAGGTCGAAGCCGTGCCGAAGCAGCCCGGCGTCACCGACCCCAAAACGGAGTTGAACTGAAATGGCGGATGCGGCAACTCACACTGATTTGGTGAAAACGCTCGCGGCGAAGCTGACGGAGCGTTTCCCGGACTACGCCGGTTTTCTCGCGGAATCCGGCAGCCGTGTCGCTGACCGGCGGCTGCTGGAAGCCGGGGCGGTTTCTGAGCCGGAGCTGCTGGCGCTCTACGGCGAGGTGTTCCACCTGCCGCTGGCGGACGAAGAAGAGTTGACCGAACCCGAAGTCTACCCCGGCCTCTCCGCCGAGTGTCTGAATGCGAATCTCTGTCTGCCCTTCGCCTGGGATGAAAATTCGATGCGCCTGCTGATCTGCGATCCCTACGATCTGGATAAGCAGGTCTATCTGTTCAGCCGCGCGGTCGGGCTGCGCTGCGAGTTTGAACTGGTTCGCCGCCCCTTCCTGGAACGGCTGCTCGGCCGTCTCAGCCAGAATGAGCCGGAGGAGGACGAGCTTTCCGTGACCGGCGCCGAGGATGAAAACACTCTGCGCACGATGGCCGGCGAAGCGCGGATCGTGCGGTTGGTCAACGATGTGTTCAACCGCGCGATCGAGCTGGGAGCGTCGGACATCCACGTGGAGCCGGGCGAGGATTCGGTGTCGATCCGCTGCCGGGTGGATGGCGTGCTGGCCGAAATCATGAATGTCCCGCGTTCCCAGTTCCCGGCGATCGCGTCGCGCATCAAGCTGATCGCAGGCCTGAACATCGCTGAAAGCCGCCTGCCGCAGGACGGCCGCACCAACTTTCAGGTCGGGCGGGTCAAGCTCGATATGCGCGTGAGCACCATCCCGATCCTGACCGGCGAGAGCATCGTGCTGCGTCTGCTGAACAACGACGCGGTCACTTTCGATCTGCGCACCCTCGGCATGTCCGACCGGGATCTGGAGCAGTTCAACGAACTGATTCAGATTCCGCACGGGATGATTCTGGTGGTCGGGCCGACCGGTTCCGGTAAAACCACCACTTTGTACAGCGTGATCGCGCAGCTGAACGACCACAGGAAGAAGATCATCACCGTCGAGGACCCGGTCGAATACAAGATGGCCGGACTCTGCCAGATGCAGGTGAATTCCAAGATCGGCGTGACGTTCGCTTCGGGACTGCGCTCGATCGTGCGCCAGGACCCCGACATCATTCTGGTCGGCGAGATCCGCGACCGCGAAACCGCCGACATCGCGATCAATGCGGCGCTGACCGGACACCTTGTGCTCTCGACGCTTCACACCAACGACGCGGTCGGCGCGGTGACCCGCCTGATCGATATGGGCATGGAAAGCTTTCTGGTCGCGTCGGCGCTCTACGGCGTGCTGTCGCAGCGGCTGGTGCGCAAGACCTGTACCGCCTGCCGCGGAACGGGCTCCGATGCCTCCGGCGGCAAATGCCGCCGCTGCAACGGCACCGGCTACAAGGGGCGGTGCGGCATTTTCGAGCTGCTGCGCATGAACGATGACATCCGGCAGGCGGTCAACAAAAACGTCCCCAGCTCCGAACTGGAACGGCTGGCGATTGCGAACGGCATGGTCACGCTGCGCGAGGACGGCATTGCGAAGGTCAGGGCCGGCGTCACGACCGCCGAGGAGCTGGCCCGTTCGGCGCAGGAAGGATAAGGGAGGGACCCGCTTATGCCCCGTTATAAATATATCGCCGCAGCTCCCGGCAGGTCCGGCACGGAAATCGACATCGAAGCCGATTCCATGCAGGAGGCCGCCGCCAAGCTGCGCAGCCGGGGAATGACCCCGATCCGCTGCTGCGGCGAAGCCGACGGCGAGGAGGCGGGGCCGCGCCGCTGGCTGCCGCACCGCAAGGTGGACAGCTATGAATTCACCAGTCAGCTCGCTCCGCTGCTTTCGGCGAACATCCCGCTGGAGCGGTCGCTGGCGATCATCAGCGAAAGCGCGTCGGACGACGAACTGCGCGATCTGGCCAATACGCTGCGGCAGGGGTTGCACGAGGGCAAGAAGTTCTCGGATCTGGTGCGCTCCTACGGTTCGGTGTTCCCCGGCTTCTATGCGAACCTGATCGAAACCGGCGAGGAGACCGGCTGTCTGCCGGAGGTGGTCGAGGAGCTGCAGCGTTTCATGTCCGAAAGCAAAGAAATGCGTGAATTCGTGGTCTCCAGTTCGATCTACCCGGCGGTGGTGCTGAGCATCACGGTGATGGTCGCGATCCTGATGTTTACGGTGTTCGTGCCCCGTTTCGCGCAGATTTTCGCGGACATGGGGCGCGAGCAGCCCGGTTCGATGGTGTTCCTGACGACGGTCAGCACGGTGATCATGCACGCCTGCTGGATTGTTCCGGCGGCGCTGATCGGCGGCTGGCTGATCCTGAAGTGGCGCTACGGCATCGCCCAGCTGCGCGAATGGCGCAGCCTGATCGCGACGCGGGTGCCGGTTTTCGGCAAGCTGCTTGTGGAGATGGAGATGGGAAAATTCATGCGGACGCTGGCGATTCTGGTCAGCAACCATGTCGACATCATCCGCACCGTGCGTATCGCGACGCGGGTGATCCAGAATCAGGTGATCCGCGCGAGCTTTTCCAATCTGGAAGGGCGGCTGCGCGGCGGCGAAAAGCTCTCCGCCGGCCTGAGCGGAAATCCCTTTGTGCCGCCCGGCCTGGCGGCGCGGATCCGGGTGGGCGAGGAGTCCGGCGCGGTCGGCGCGATGCTGACCAAGAGCGCCGCCCTCCTTGAGGAGAATACCCGCCGCAAGGTGAAGCGGCTGCTGAGCCTCTTCGAACCGGTGGTGATCGTGTTTCTGGCGCTGATGGTGTTGGTGGTCGTGGTCTCCATCTTCATGGCGATCATGGAAATCAACGAGGTCAATTAAACGTTACTCAACCTTAAGGAGATTTGAACTATGAAACAGAACAAGAACTTCAAACGCGGCCGGTTTACCCTTATTGAGGTGGTCGTCGTGATCGTGATCCTGGTGATGCTCGCGTCGATTGCGACGCCGCTCTACTTCCGGCACGTGCGCAACGCGAAAATCAGCACCGCCAAGACCCAGATCAAGCTGATCGAACAGTCGCTGATGGACCTGAAACTCGACACCGGCAGTTATCCCGAGTCGCTTGAGGCGCTGACCGAAAACGTCGACCAGGCCGAGAAGTGGGACGGCCCCTACATCAAGCCGAATGTGCCGAAGGACCCGTGGGGCAACGATTACGTCTACGTGTTCCCCGGCGAACACGGTGAATTCGACCTCTCCAGCTACGGCGGCGACGGCCAGCCCGGCGGCGAGGGAGAGAACGCCGATATCAACAACTGGGAATAAGAGCAAATGGCGTTGCGCCGGAACAACTTCACTCTGATTGAGCTGGTCGCCGTCGTCGCGATTATGACGCTGGTGCTGGGGATTTCGGTGTCGATGCTGCGGAAGCGTTCCGGTCCGGCGCAGTTTGAAAACAGCGTGCTGGCCTTCCGGCAGTTCTGCATGGCCGCGCGCGCGCAGGCCGCCGAGCTGGGACGGGACCGGGTCATCTGTTACCTGCCGGAGGACCGCTCCTTCCGCTCCGGCGATCCCGAACCGGTCGAAGTCGACCGCGACGCCGTGGTCCTGCTCGAACCGCCGGACCAGGAGCCGGAGAGTGAAGAATTTGACACTCCGGCCAGTTTCACGGAGCTGAAGTGGCTGCTGCCCGAGGAGTTTGTGATGAATACCGAGACCGGGGAACTGGGCAATGTCGGCGACCGGATTGAGGTTTTCCGTTTTTTCCCGGACGGCAGTGCCTCCGGTGTGCGCGAATTCCGGCTTCAGTTTCGTGACTGGAGCCGGGTCATGACCATCTCTCCATTGACCGGCCGCCTGATGGTCGAGGAAGGAATCGCGTTCTGATATGTTGCCGTACCGTCATAATTACTGCCGGGGCAGGGGGAAAGCCCGCGCCGTTTTCACCTTGATTGAGGTGGTGGTGGCGCTGGCGATTCTGTCGCTGGGGGTGGTCTCCTATCTGACGCTGGCGAATTCGGCGCAGCGGAGGCTGTTCAAGGCGAAGGAGAAGTGGACGAATTTCCACATGCTTTCGCAGGGGGTGGAGTACTACATGCTCCAGACTTCGGACAATCCGGAGCCTCCCACCGCGGAGTTCTTCGATTACCCCGGCTACCGGGTGACCTGCCGCTATGAGGATGCGGGGGGGCTGGAGGACGATTTTCTGAATGTGGCGGAAAATCAGGCGCAGCTTCGGGCGTGTGTGATTGAATTGGTTCGTGAGAGCGACGGGCAGGTGGTGGATTCCGTGACGATAGACAGGATCGATTATGAGAATGCGGCTTCTTCGACTTCAGCGCAGTAGGCGCGGCTTTTCGCTGCTGGAAATGATGGCGGCGATGGCGATTTTTTCGCTGGTGGGCCTGATCATCGGGACTTCGCTGGCGGCGTTTTCGCGGAGCTGGCGGCAGGCGCAGAAGATCGGCAGCGAATTGGAACGCAATCAGGCGATCGACCGGCTGGCGGAAACCGTGTTCCGGGGAGCGGTGCCGTTCCGGTGGCCGGACAGGGACAAGGGGGAGGACCGCTATGTGTTTCAGGGGGAAGCCGATGAGCTTTACCTGACCGCGTTGGGCCGCACCCGCAGCGGCGGCGATGCTTTCCGTTTCGTGCGGCTGTACCGGGACGGGGACGAGCTGCTGTGCGACTGGTCGACCGAACCGCTGCTGCCGTGGCTGGAGCTGGAAGCGCAGAAGTTCAAAACCGAAAAACTCGCCTCCGGCGTGCGGAATATCTATTTCAAATACGGCGCGGAGGGGCAGTCCGACGCGGCGGTCGACTGGTACGACGACTGGAACGAGGATGAGCTTGAGGGGATTCCGATGGCGATTCAGTTGACGATCGAGTGGCAGGACGGCACGCGGGAACGCTGGCTGCGCCGTACCGCCGGAACCAGCGGCAATACCGCGCTGGCGGTTTCCGCCAGTTCGATTTCCGCAAATTCACTGCAGCAGAGCGGCGGCGGGGGAGGAGGCGGACGGTGATGAGAGTTCGGATACAGCCGGATCGTTCGCATGAAAGCGGCGCGGCGCTGGTCAGCGCGCTGGCGATGCTGGCCACCGCCGGACTGCTGGTGCTGGCGCTGGTTGCCGTGTCGCGGGTCAGCACGGTCGGAGTGGCCACCTATACCGACCTGATGCGTTCGGGCTACATCGCGGAGGGGGCGGGCAACCGGGTGCGTTACCTGATTGAAGCGGACCGGCAGCTCTACGGCACCAGCCGCGCCGAGGACATCAAGTATGAGGATTACGATACCGACCGCTACCTGGCCGACAGCATCGAGCATGAGATCGACTACTACGGAACTCCGGTGAAATTCGTGATCACCAGTGCGCTGAGCGGTGTTGCGATGACGAATGTGAATGCGCTGGACGTGTTTTCGTATGACCGCGATACCGAATCGGCGGTGACCGACCTGCTGGGGGAGTTCGCCGACCAGTTGAGCGATTACATCGACACTGATGACGAATCGCGTACCGACGGCTTCGAGGTGGCGGATTATGAGGGAATCGACATGAACGCGTTGCCGCGCAACGCTTCGCCGCAGTTCCGGGAGGAGCTGCTGTGGCTTCCGGCCGCGAAAACGCTGCTGCCGCTGGATAAGGACGGCCGGCTGACGCTGATCCGCCAGTTCGGGATTCCGTCGGGCAACCCGTCGATCTACACCGTGAACTACACGATGCTGCGGACGATGGCGCAGTTGGAGGAGGAGCAGGCCAAAGAGGTGCTGCGGGCGCTGGAACTGTGGCGCAAGGAGCGCACGCCGCTCGGCGACCAGCTCGATGAACTGGTGCTGCCGCAGTTGCAGCGGAGTTTCTCGTGGAATGAGCCGGAATACTATACGGTCACGGTCCGGCAGGCGGCTCCCGAAGGACGTCCGACCTCGCGGCTGGTCTACTCCTTCCGTTCGGACGGAGTGACCGGCCCTTCCGACAAAATCGCAACCTATTATGAATATCTGAAGTTCTGAGGAGGCGGGATATGACGGCGCGTAAACTGTTGCTGCCGGTGCTAGTTGCCGGTTTTCTCTGCTTCCCGGCGAAGCGGGCGGAGGCGATCGATCCGGTGACCATTGCGATCCTGACTCCGATTGCGATCAAGGTGGCGCGGCAGGCAAGTCCGTATATCATCCGCAGCATGCGCGCGGGCAGCGCGCATCTCCTTAAAACCGGGAAGCACATGCTGAATATTTTTCTGCTGCCGCTCGGCTGCCTGGAGATGACGCTGGGGGCGCCGCTGGGCATGTTCGGCAACGGCGTGGACCACGCGATCCACGGAGTCGGCGCGCCGTTTCTGCTGGTGTACGACGTGCTGTGCATACCGCTGGCGTTCTGCGGGCTCAGTCCGTAGCCGGATTTGCGGAAAAAAACTTGCAATTCAGCCGGAAAACATGTACTTTATCCGAATCGGACAGGGAGAACTGGATGGAATCGGGTAGAATTTCCGGGTGGATGCAATCAGTGCGGCGTTTCCGGCGGTATTTTCCGCTGGTCGCGGCGGTTTGCGCCGTGCTGCCTTTCCTGCCGTCGCTCGGTTACGGTTTCCTGTACGAGTGGGACGACGGCGGCTTCGTGACCGAAAACGCACATATCGCGCTGAACTGGCCGAATCTGGTTCACGCCTTCACCACGACCCTGCAATCCGTCTATACGCCGCTGACTTCGGTATGGCTGATGGCCGACCATGCTCTGTTCGGCGACTGGGCGGGTGGTTATCATCTGGTCAATTTACTGTTGTACGGCGGCTGCGGTGCGCTGCTTTTCCTGATTATGCGCCGGCTGCGGATTCCGGCATCGGCGGCGCTGCTGCTGGCGGTGCTGTGGGCGTGGAATCCGGGCAAGTGCGAGAGCGTCGCGTGGATTGCGGAGCGCAAGGGACTGGCCAGTTCGTTTTTCGCGTTCGCCTCTTTCTGGTGCTTCATGCGGGACTGCCGCCGGGAACGGGCGGGGTGGGCGGCCCCGGTGCTGATGCTGATCGCCTTTTTGTTCAAGCCGTGGGTGCTGCCGCTGCCCGGCGTGATGTGCCTCTACGCGTGGAGCCGTCATCCGGGAGAGTACCGGAAGCTGCTGAAGCTGCTGTGGCCGGTCATGGCGGCGGGCTGCGCGGGCGCGCTGCTGGTGATGGGAATGACGTTCCGGGATTTGTCGGTTTCCGGCGGAGGCGGTGCGCCCGATTTCCGGTATGTGCTGCGCTACTTCGGGGCGGCGGTCTGGCCGCTTTCGCTGAATCCGATCCATCCGCGCCCCGTGTGGGGATCGATGCTGCCGGAGCTGGCGTGGGGAGCGGTTCTGGCGGCGGGGCTGTGGTGCGCCGCCGGGCGTTCCCGGGAGCGGCTCCGGGTTTCACTGCTGTTCACGCTGGCGTTTCTGGGAACCGCGCTGCCGGTGCTGACCAGCGGGGGCTTCACCAACGCGGATTACTGCGACCGCTACAACTTCCTGCTTTCGGCGGTGGCGTGGTGCTGGATCGGCGTGGCGGGCGGGAGATATTTCCGCCGTTTCCCGCGCGTTTCCGCATGGGCGGCCGGTATTCTGCTGGCCGGCTGCCTGCTGACGGATCTGGTGTATCTGGAGACCTTTTCGGATACGCGGCTGCTGTTCGGAAGGGCCGCCGCGGCCGACCGCCCCGCGCCGAAGGCGCTGGAGGGGCTGGCGCTGGTTGCGGTGAACCGGAGCGATCCCGGGTTGCTGCATCAGGCGGGCGCGCTTTTTCTGGCGCAGCAGCCTTTTCAGCCGGAAAGTCGGCGCAAAACGTATTCCGACATGGGAACTTTGCTGACCCGGCTGGCCCGGAGCATGGCCGGAGAGGCCGCCGCCGGGCGGGAGTTGGCGGCATATCTGGCGGCCGACGTGCCGCGCGACTATTACACGCCGGAGGCGTTCCTGCCGCCGGCCTATTCGCTGGCGGCGGGGCGGCTGATTCAGGACGGCAACGCGGCGGAAGCGGCAGCTCTTCTTGAACTTCAGCTGAAGCGCAAGGCGGGCGACGCATACCAGCTGCATTTCTCTTCCGGGCTGGCCGGATTCCTGACGAAAGATTTTGAACGGGCGCGCCGGGAGTGGCGCGCCGCTCTGGAACTGCGTCCCGGCGATGCGAGGCTGCGCGAAAACCTGAAGCGGGCGGAGGCGATGCCATGAACCGGCGCGGGGCCTGGCGCCCGGCAGTGGCGGCGCTGCTGGCGATTTTGCCTTTCCTGCCGTCGCTCAATTACGGCTTCCTGTATGAATGGGATGACGCGAACTTCATCCTCGACAATCCGTATATCGGCATGAGCTGGGCGAATCTGCTCCACAATTTCACCACCAATCTGCAGACGGTCTACACGCCGCTGACCACATTCTCGCTGATGATCGACCACGCCCTGTTCGGGACGTGGGCGCCGGGCTACCACGCGGTGCAGCTGCTGATGCTGGGCGGCTGCGCGGCGCTGCTGTTCCTGATCCTGCGCAAACTGCGGGTTCCGGCGTCGGCGGCGCTGCTGCTGACGCTGCTCTGGGCGTGGAATCCGGGCAAGTGCGAAACGGCCGCGTGGATCGCCGACCGCAAGGGGATGGGGTGCACCTTGTTCGCGCTGGCGGCATTCCTGTCCTTTCTGCGCGATTGCCGCCGGGAGAAGGCGGGGGCCGGAACGGTGCTGTTGATGTTCGCTGCGTTCCTGTTCAAGCCGTCGGCGCTGCCGCTGCCGGGCGTGATGGCGCTGTACGCATGGTGCCGGTTTCCCGGCGAATGGGGAAAACTTTTCCGGCTGCTGTGGCCGGTCGGCGCAGCCGGAATTGCCGGCGGGGCGCTGGTCAGCGCGATGACGTTCAGCGAACTCTCCGGCTCGCACGCCTCCGGCATCGCCGATGCGGCGAATCTGCTGCGCTATTTCGGTGCGGCGGTCTGGCCGTTTTCACTGAATCCGATCCATCCGCGCCTGACGCTGCCGGAGATGCTTCCTGAGTTGCTGTGGGCGGCGGCGGTGCTGGCCGCCGTGATATGGGCCGGGCGGAAAAGCCGGGTGCCGAACCGCTTCCAGATGGCGTTCGCCGCCGGATTCGTGTTTCTTGCTCTGCCGCTGCTGTCGAGCGGGGCGCTGACCAATTCAAACTATGCGGAACGGTACAATTTTCTGCTGTCGGCGGCGGTGTGGTGCTGGATCGGAGTGGCGGGGCGGGGGCTGTTCCGCTGTTTGCCGCGTATTTCTGCATGGACGGCGGGGATTCTGCTGGCCGGTTATCTGCTGACGGACTGGTTCTATCTGGAAACTTTTTCGGATACCCGGCTGCTGTTCGGGCGCGCGGCGGCGGTGGAGAATCCGGCGCAGCGCGCGCTGGAGGGGCTGGGCGAAGTGGCGATCAACCGGCAGCTGCCGGAGCTGCTCTACGAGACCGGCGAACTTTTCAACCGCGCCTCCTCCCGGCAGGAGCCTCCGCGCGATGCGCAGTTCAGGAATACCGCGGTGCTGCTGGCGGCCCACGCCCGGCTGATGGCCGGGATGGCGGCCACGGCGGAGGAGCTGGCCGGAGTGCTGCGCTCAAATGGACGGGATGCTTTTGTCGCGCCTGAAATTTTCCTGCCGCCAGCCTATTCGCTGGCGGCGGGGAAGCTGGCGGCGGTTGGAAAGGCCCCCGAAGCGGCGGCGCTGCTGGAAAAGCAGGTCGCGGACGGCAGCGGCGTGGAGTTCCAGCTCCACTTCGCGGCGGGATTGGCCGGTTATTTTTCCGGGGACCGGGAGCGGGCCGCGCGGGAGTGGCGGCGGGTGCTGGAACTGAAGCCGCGCGACGGGCAGACCCGGCGGAATCTGGAACTGGTGGAGGCGCAGCTTGGATCTCAATGAACAAGGAAGAACCGGAACGCCGGTTCAAACGCGCCACTTCTGGGAGCTGGCGCGCGCGGATTTCCTGATGCGGCTGCTCCGCAGGCGGATCGGGGGCGGGGAAGGGACGCTGCTGGACTTCGGCTGCGGTGACGGGTATCTGCTCAGGCGGATGGCTGCAGAGCTGCCGCGCTGGAGATTCCGGGCGGTGGACGCCGCGTTCGATGCCGGAACCATGCGGGAGCTGGAAACGGCGGCGCCGGGGCGGATCCGGGCGGAACGGGCGCTGGACGCCGCGATCCTGCCGGAGGTTTCCTGCGTGACGCTGTTCGATGTGCTCGAACATCTGGAGGATGATGCCGGGTTCCTGAAAATGCTGGCCGGCGGGCTGCCGCGCGGGGCCGAACTGTTGATCACGGTTCCGGCCGGAAGCCGCCTGTACGGAGAACATGACCGGCGGCTGCGCCATTTCCGGCGCTATGACCGCATCGGCTTGGCGGCGGTGCTGGAACGGAGCGGGGTGGAGGTGCTGGAGTGCCGTTCGTTTTTCTGTTCTCTGTATCCGGTGCGGCTGCTGGAGGTGCTGCGGGGATCGGCGGGCGGCGGGATCGGCGGCGGCGCGATTTCGCCCGGATGGCTGAATGCGCTGCTGCACCGGTTGTTTTATTGTGAAGCGGTGCTGGAGGGAGTTCCCGCGGCGTGCGGGCTCCATTTGCCCGGATTGTCATTGGAGGCGGTATGCCGGATATCTGTGTCGTGATTCCCTGTTACAATGAAGAGAAGCGGTTGAATGTGCCTGCGGTTTCGGCCTTCCTCTCCGAACAGCCGAAGCTGATGCTGGTTTTCGTCGACGACGGAAGCCGGGATGGGACCGGAGTGATGCTGGAGGAGCTGGTGAAGCGTTTCCCGTGGCAGATCCGCGTGGTGACGCTGGAGCGCAACGGAGGCAAGGCCGAAGCGGTGCGCGCCGGAATGGCGGCCGCCGTTGAGAGTGAAGCGCCGCTGGTCGGATACTGGGACGCCGACTTTTCGACCCCGTTGCGGCTGATTCCGGTGATGGCGGAGCTGTTCGAGGGGAAGCCGCGGCTGGAGATCGTGTGCGGCTGCCGGCTGCAGCGGCTCGGCGCGGATATCCGCCGCTCGGTGTTCCGCCATCTGGTCGGGCGCTGTTTTGCGACGCTGGCATCGCTCTTTCTGAGGCTGCCGGTTTACGACACGCAGTGCGGTGCGAAACTGCTGCGGGTTCGCACTGCGAAAATCCTGTTCCGGGAGCCGCTGGTCACGCGGTGGATTTTCGATGTGGAGCTTTTTTCGCGTTTCATCCAGTATTTCGGGCGGAGGGCGGCGCTGCGGCGGATTTACGAGTATCCGCTGCCGGAGTGGCGGGACGTTTCCGGTTCGACCCTGACAGTGTGGTGCGCGCCCCGGATTCTGCTGGAATTCTGGCGGATCGCCGCCGACACCCGCCGCCGGCTGCGCGACAAGTGAGCATCCGCCGATTTCCGCTTGAAAAAAACGGGACCGCCTGCCGGGCTTATCGGCAGGCGGTCCCGCTGTTCAGGGGAAGTTATTCAAAGACGATCAGCGGGAATTTCTCAAAGTTCTTCCATTCGCTGATTCCGGGGGCGATCTGGATGAAGCCTTCCCGGAGTTCACCGTCGTTGTCGTTGATCAGCAGATTGAAGCGGATGCCGTCGCGCAGTCTCTGTTCGGTGAGGCCGAAGGCGTCGAGCTTCAGCCTGGCGCGGTAGGCGGTGCGGTGCGCCTTGTCGTCGCGGAAGGTGGTCAGCCGGATCGCATCGGTGGCGGCCGCCGGATCGAATCCGGTCGGGGCTTCCCATACGAAAGTCTGCGCCCTGCCGTTCGCGAGGCGGGCCAATCCGATCTTCCAGGAGCCGTTCTGTCCGGGGATGGTGAGCGCGAACTGGATGCTGTCGCCCTGCCAGATGTCGGTGCCGGTCGCGGGCTGGACATGCACGTCGTCGGTGACGGCAGTGTAGATTTCCAGCTCTTCGGCGTCCTTGCGCAGATATACGCCCGCGCTGAGGTCCTCCGGTCCCTGCCAGACCAGATGACGCTTGCTCGGATCACCCTCGCAATAGGAGACCACCTGAGCGGGACGGTCCAGCCGGAAGTCCGGCTTCCGGCGGTAGTTGCCGTCACCGGCGGGAATGCGGGTCGCGGCCCGGAGCGGCACGTCGAATTCACCGTGGAACGGAGTCCCGGCGAGGCTGTAGGCAAGCCGTACCCGGTCCGGGCGGCTGTCGGCGGCGGCTTTCCCGTTCACGGTCACTACCTGCTTCTGCCCCGGAGCGGCATGTACCGTGGTTTCGGCCGGGGTCAGCGTGATGCCCTTTTTCGGCCGGAATGCGAGTTTGAAATCGGCGGCTTTGCCGGTCGGATTGGCGAGCGTCAGCGTCAACGCGAAAGGCTGGCCGGGCACGACGGCGCCGGATTCAAAGCTGATCAGCTCCGGCTTGAGTTCGGCCCGCTTCGCGTTTTCGAGCCGGAGAATCGCGGGCGCGGCGGTCAGGTCGAGCAGCGTCAACCCGTCGGCGAGCGGCTGGCCGGCGGCGTTGCCCATCAGGTCGATGCGTTCGGCGCGGCGGGCGTCGGTGAGGACCGGGATGGGGCCGGTCGCGGTATCGGCTTCGTTCCAGACCGCCAGCAGCCGGTCGGGGCCGTTGCTGAATTCAAAGCCGACGCACCCTTCGGGCAGTTCGAGGTTGCGCTCGAACCGCGCGCCCCGGAAACAGCGGGCCAGCGTATGATAGACGCTCAGCACCGGCTTGGCCTGAAAATCGTGGGTCAGGAGTCCGAAATGGTGTTCCGGGTCGGTGGCGGTGAAGCCGTCGTTGCGCAGGTCGTACCAGTTGTAGCCGATCGCGCCCCGGCTCCACGAAAAGAGCAGCTTCTTGAACAGCGCCGAAGCCTGTTCGCGCTCGGTGCCGCCGATCGCGCTGACCGCGGTTTCGTTGGCGTACCACGGAATCGTGACGCCGGCCTTCTCCCGCAGCGGCAGCAGCCGCTCGTCGATCTGCCGGGCGTAGGTCGCGTAGTTGCTGTGGCCGTGATAGGCGTGCACGTCGAAATACTGCTTGCCGTCGCGCATCACTTTATACTGATAGTCCGGGTCGCGCCGCCCGGGATGGGGGCTGAGCCCCGCGAAACCGGCGGAGAATACGGTCAGGCCGGGATCGACCGCCTTGACCGTGGCGTGGGCCACCCGGGCGAGGTCGACGTAGTCGGCGGCGCTGAAGTGGCTGAACGCATGAAGATCGGGTTCGTTCCAGATCTCCCAGATGCGGATGCGTCCCTGAAAATGACGGGCGGTGGCCTCCACATAGCTTTTCCACGCGTCGAGGTCGGGTTTGGCGCGGTTCCACTCCTGCCACTTTGGGGCGTTGCGGGTGGATTCCGGCGCGGCCCAGCGGGCGCAGAAGCCGAACATGCCCTGCGTTTCGATGCCGTGCCGGGCGAACAGGTCGACGACCGAATCGAAGAGCCGGTAGTCCGGCGGGGCTGCGGTCGGCTGGATGTTGCTCCAGTCGACGCCGGTACGCACGTATGCCGCGCCGATACGGGCGGTCGCCTGCGCTTCAAGTTCGCGTTCCCCCTCCGCCCAGCGTCCGGGATGGGAGCAGACGCCGAACTTGAAGTCGTCCGGCTTCGCCTGATAGGCGGGCAGGGCGGGCAGGATCGCAAGTCCCGCCTTGCCGGTCGCGGCGTCGCTGCCGGAGCGGACGGTCCAGTCGAGCTGCCAATGTCCGTTCAGGGCGGGCTGCCCCGGGACGGAAACGGTGACACTTTGACCCGGTGCGAGTTTCTGCTCCGCCCGGAAGGGAAGGGCTTTCCCGTAGAAGTGGGTCAGTTTGCCGTCGATCGTGAAGCTGATGGTTTCGGCGGTCGGATTGGTCACACTGAGCCGTACCGGTTCGCCGGGATTCAGGATCGCCAGCCGGGAGGGGAGGGCGGGGGCGACCAGCAGCGCCTGTGCCGGATTCGTCGCGTATTCCAGAGCGGCGCGGCGGAGCGTCAGGTCGAGCTTGCCGCCCGGATTGAGGATTTCCAGCCCGGAAACGGCCAGAAGTCCCGGTTTGCCGAGTTCCACCCGGAGCTGCTTCATGCCGGGGCGGAGTTCGGCGGGAGCGCTGCGGAAGGGCTTGCCGTCGGCGGTGCCGGAGATCACGACCTTGACCGGGTTGGAGGAGGCCAGCTCGCAGTCGAACAGCGCCGCCTCCGGTGAATTATGGCTGTGGATCAGGAACTTCCGGTCCCGCAGCACGAAAGTGCGGGCGTCGCCGGTCAGGCGGACGCCGCCGGAGACGTTTTCCAGCTTTCCCTTGCCGGAGTAGAAGGAGGGGCGGTATTGTTCGTACCGGTCGAATGCGAGCCACGGGCGCGGGGCCGCCAGCTCCGCCGCCGGACAGGCCGCGGCGAGCAGCAGCGCGGAGACGGCATAGAGAGGTTGAAGATGCTTCATTGCGGTTTTCCTTATGTTCAATACAAGTAAAGTTCCCAGGCGACCCGCTGGGGAGTGACGGCCGATTCGACGTGAAGGTCGAGCTGCAGAGAATTTTTGCCGTCGTTGTGGCGGAAGGCGGGCAGGGTATCCCCCGCATTTCCGACATAGTAATCGCGGTTGCGGATTGCCGGATGGACGCCGCCGGTGGCGCTGCCGGGGTTGCGTCCGAGTTCGCTGATGAAGATGATCTTGCTCGGCGGGATCCCCGGCGCACGGCTTTCCGGCTTGATCATGTACGGTGAAGTCGTGGTCGGCGAACTGTCGGTGCAGACAGCCGGGCCGAATTTCTTATGCTGCGCGAGGTAGCTGAACGCATTCATCGCGTAGCTGACCGTGTCGGAGAGTCCGCTCGGGCCGTAAACCACTTCGGTGGACGGGCAGAAAAGCACTCCCTTCCGGGCCAGCTCCGTCGCCTGTTCCCAGCTGGTCGGCACCTCGGGGCTGCCGAGATAGGGGCGGATGCGGTGATACCAGTACTGCTGGTTGCGTCCCTCCACCACCGGAGAAGTCGCGGCGGGATAGACGCCGTGGTCGCCGCTGTACAGCGAGAGGGCGGTGCCGATCTGCTTGAGATTGTTGACGCAACTGATCTTTTTGGCCGACTCCCGCGCTTTGTTCAGCGACGGAAGCAGCATGGCCGCGAGGATTGCGATGATGGCAATCACGACGAGCAGCTCAATTAAGGTGAATTTTTGTTTCATCCTGCAATTCTCCTTTGCCGTTGGTTATAGAATGGCTCCGTTTTGAATCAATTCGGTCCGTAATTCCTCTATGTTCAGTTTCCCGGAATCATCGATGTTGTCGCGAATCATCAGCGCGGCGGCGGTTCCGGCGGCTTCCCCGGTGGTGAATGCGTTCGGCATCACCCGCAGACTGCCGAAGACCGCCTTGTCGCAGCAGACGCAGCGGCCCGCCACGAGCAGGTTGTCCAGCTTTTCCGGCTGCAGTATGCGGAACGGAATTCCGTGGGACTCCCCCGGACCGCAGTTCCAGTCGGCGTTGGGCATTTCGCGCATGTAAGCCTGCCAGCCCTCGTAGGTGCGGCACTGTTTCTGCTTGTGCTTACCCTGGTGGACGTCCACATAGTAACAGTTGCGCCCGATCGAATCAGGGAAGTCGCGGCGGGCGCGGTAATCCGCCAGCGTGAGTTCGTAGCGCCCCCGGATGCGGCGCGATTCGCGCACTCCGGCGAGCGAAGCGGTCTGGGCGAGATGGGCCGCCGCGAAAGCCGCGCCGCCGCAGTCGTGCAGCGCCTCGGTGAGGCGGTTCGCCAGCTTGCGCCCCTGGAACATGGCCTGCGTGACCGACTCCGGGTCGGTCGCGTCGAAGTAGAGGTGCCCGGCGTTGAAGGCGGCGGTCGCGGGGCCGACCAGATTGCTGGTCAGGTGCATCGATTCGATGTCGGCGTAGCGCGGATCGGCCATGATCGTCCAGATCGGGCTGGCCGGATTGCCGCCGAAGGTGCCGCGCGTGACGTGGGTGTAGCTGTAACTGTCGATGTTGGAGAGCACGAAGCAGAGCGAGCCGGGCATCGTCTCCTCGTCTGGCTGCGGTTCGATGAATTCCGCCCCGGCAAAGCCGGCGAGGTCGCCGTCGCCGGTGCAGTCGATGTAACAGCGGGCCTCGAACTTGTGAATGCCGGATTTGTTGGCGGCGGTGACGAGGCGGAGCTTCCGGCCTTCGGTTTCGGCACCGGCGACGACGGTGTGGAACAGCACCTGCACGCCGGCGGACCGGACGAGCTCGTCGAGCACCAGCTTGAGGTATTCCGGGTCGAACGGGATGTGGCCGTGCGGAATTTCCGTGCTTTCCAGACAGGCGAGCTGCCGGGTGGTGCGCCGCACGACTTCCGCGCCGATTCCGCCGTGGAGCAGCCGCTTGCCGTCGGTAAAGGGGCACCAGGCGCCGACCAGCCCGGAAGTGCCCATGCCGCCGAGGCAGCCGGTGTGTTCGATCAGCAGCGTGTCGGCTCCGCCGCGCGCGGCGGCGACGGCGGCGGCGACTCCGGCCGGGCCGCCGCCGGCGACGATCAGATCATAGGATTGTTTCATAGGATGTTTCCCGATAAATGTTGTACACTCTGGTATTCACGGATTTCCGGGGGGATATTGATCTGCCCCGGAAAGGAGAGATCGCCGGAAAGCTGGTGGTCGATGATGTCCAGCACCGCCTTCGCCTGTCTGGGGAGCGGCGCATCCACGGAACTGATGAACGGCGCTTCGTCCGGCACCGTGTCGAAACCGTAGCTGAGCAGACTGAGTTCCTCCGGTACGGCGACGTCGCGCGAGCGCAGGAAGGCGAGGGTTTCGCGGGCGGTCGCGTAGCTGCATACGAAAAGCGCGGTGAAATCCGGCTTGAACTCCCGTTCCAGAAACTCCCGGGTCTGGCGGCAGGAATCGACTCCGCGCCGGATGTTCGCGTCGAGCACCGTCACTTCGCAGCCGAGGGTCCGGGCGCACAGCAGTAGCGTGTCGACCACGGTGGTCATCGTGTAGGAGCGCCCTTCGCTGAAGAGGACGCCGATTTTGCGGTGTCCATTGCGGTATAAGTAATTGGCGGCGGTGATGCCGGTTTCCATCAGGTGGGAACCGACGCATTTGATATTGAATACCGGCAGCGTCGAACGGCAGAGCACCACCGGACGCACCGAGCTGGTCAGGATCTGGAGCTGTTCGGCGGTGAAGTGGTCGAATTGAATCGGGTCGAGAATCACCGCATCCGCCTCGAAACCGGGAAGCTGCCGGTAGATGTCCGCCGCAATATCGTATCGCAGGATTTCACAATGGTATCCCCGCGCGGCCGCTTCGCCGGTCATCGCTTCCTCCATCGCCTGAATGGAAAACGAGGGCCAGTCGGGGCGCAGATAGAGGATCGTGGCCCCGTGCCTGCGCCCGGCCGTGCGGGTGACGACGCTGCCGCGCCCGACATGCGACGCGATCAACCCCTTCTCCTGCAACCGCTTCAGGGCCGGAGCCGCGGTGAACTGGCTGACACGGTACTCCCTCATGATCTCACGCAGCGTGGGAAAGTTGTCGCCGTCCGAAAGCCGGGAAATTCTTTCCAGCAGCAGCCGGTACAGTTGATCCGATTTACTGGTTTTATTCATGTTTGAATCGTTTTCCGATGCAATTGGTTGAAATAAAAAATTGCATTGTTTTAAGATGCAATTTCTGTTATATTATGACCGAAAAAAGAGAAAATGTCAAGTGTCCGGAAAGAAAAAAATGAAAATTTGTGACATGCGTGAATCGTCAGGAAAGAGGTTCCGGGATTTCGCTCCTTTCGGAGCGACCAAGGCGCTTCGCCCTTGGAACCCGAC
>ERZ1034984.891-NODE-891-length-31366-cov-55.784517_pt1 | contig 31366 bp, 40 predicted proteins | sample MGYA00520589_ERZ1034984 | MGnify/ENA primary metagenome ERZ1034984 (study PRJEB33766, sample SAMN09781790) | gut metagenome | biome: gut microbiome | host: Homo sapiens | place: Madagascar | study: EMG produced TPA metagenomics assembly of the PRJNA485056 data... | reverse complement strand
TGTTTTCAATTTGTGTTTTCATATCTCTTATTGTTTTTAGTTATACATCATTTTCAACACTGTAAAGATACACAAAGTTTATCAATGTACAACAGGAAAAGCGAAAAAGTTTCGTTAAAAATCTTAAAATTACTCTTTACCAAGGTAATCGTGGATCATATCAGCCACGTCGAACGGCGCCAGCTTCGATTCCTTGCCGTTCCAAATGTAGTCAACCGCCCATATCAAAACGCTGAATCCAATCACCGGTATGAGGCAGATCATGAAGAAAAACCTAAATATTCTATTCATTTTATCAATATATTATGTTAAACTATAAATTTCAAAATCTCGATCACTTTCTCGGGGTAAAATCCTTGGGGGCGTTTTGGCATTTTGGTCTTGATTATCAAGTAGTTAATTTTTGTCCGTTTTACCCTCGAAATCACCGTTTACAGACAGAAAATTAACCATTTTTAAGACACTTTTATCTCGCTCCTCAACTTGTAGTTCTTGAACGTCCTGTGAAGGGACGGGTGATCCTTCAACAGGAGTTCCTCCAGTTCCTTTTCCGTCGATTCGTGACAAGGTCCAACCAGGTACACCCCTTCCCCTTCATCTTTGAAGTCGTGGTACCTCTCCTCCACGAAGTAGGTGCGGGAAGGGTAATGGATGTAATACGACATTTCTTTAGATGGACCCTGCCTCCCCCTGTAGGTGTAGAAGGGGTCAACGGTGTCCTTCAGCTTACCGGACGAGACCAGCATGTCAACCTCCTCCATCCCCTCGTTGATGACGACGCCAACGATTATATCATTCTCACCTTGCCTCACTTTCCCCACGTAAATTTCCCTGGACAAGGGGTTGTAGATGTAGAAATCTCTGAGTTTTCCACCCTTGTTAGCGGGAACGTCCTCCTCCCACTTCTCCTGTGTCTTGTAGCTGGCTAGGTAATCGGCGATCGAGTTACCGAAGGCTATCTCGTCATCCACCCTGTCTTGATGCCCCTTGACGTGAACGTAGCTCTTCAGGACTTTGGGGGTTCGATCCAGCTCCTCGAGTACCTGCAACCACAAGTCCTTGTTCTTGACGGGACCTGCAGCGCCCATCCAGTTGTTCTTCAACCAGTTAGGCATGTACTCGATGACGCTCTTCATCACGTACTCCGAATCCATGTAAAACGTGACCGAGGTGGGCTCGTTCTCGAGCTGTTTTAAAGCTAGAAGGAAAGCGTGAATCTCGGCCCTGCCCGTCTTGGTGTTTCTCCAACCTTTCGACAGCATGACCTCCAACCCGTCATCCCATTTCATGTACACCCCGCTACCACCTTTCCGGTCTTCCTTGATAGTGGCGGAACCGTCAGTCCAGATCTTAACGCTTCTCATTCCCGTCGAAATTTAAGTTACAATCCTCGCAATGAAACATTTCCATCCATTTTATCCGGTACGTTCTCCTGCTCTTGCATCTCGGACATCTCGGGTGGTTCCTCTTGAAGCACTCAACCACCCAGACGTAAAGCGTCACCATCAGCACCCATAGAAGCACGAGCGCTATTATCACGACGTTAACTATATTTTTCATGATTCCTTGTTTTTAGTTTTTATTGATTTTCAACGCCACAAAAGTACACTTTATTTATTAATAATACAAGGAAACCACGATTTAAACTCGAAAAATATTTTTCAAAGTAAGATTTCTTACTTTGGCTGATTTAATGGCAGTATTGATATGGGAATCCCCATATCGTCACTGGCTCAAGCAAACAAGGATAACCTATATTCAAGGACAAGTTGAAACCCGTAGAATGAAGGGGAGGAGAGCCGTGACCCTCCTCCCCGATCGTTTAACCAAAAATAAATAAATGATGTGATGAAAAAAGAAAGGGCGCGTCCCGTCACGGGTATGCCGGCGCCCTGGTTAACTCAAACAATAATCAACATTTAAAAAGCAAACATTATATCTTACATTTGTAATCAGAAGGAGGTAGGAACTCCTTCTGATAAATTAGACGGCTTGGGTAGCCTAAAAAGAACCCAATATTTTCTTTATGTAGGATAAAGATAAAGCTTTTGAAGCGAAATATCAACAAATTCTCGAAGAATTTTCGAGGTTGAAAGATAATTGCCAACCCGAAGTTCTTCATGCTGATCCAGTACTAACTTTCAAATTGAATAGTAAGTTGTATTTGCAAGAACTTGCGAGAATAATAGCGGGAAAGGAATGGTTGGAAGGAAGAATCTAAAAGAGAGACACCAAAACGCCTCTCTAATTTTTTATCGGTTTCCACGATATTGTATATTAATACCATATCTTTATTTATCACCGAGTTATATCGGACATTATACCGCTTATATCAGCCATCTCCGGGTAAGCGTCATCGTTTAACCAAGTCTTCACTTACTCGTAGAAAGATTCCCCCATTTCATCACTAGAGAAGGAGTAAGCAACGGGTTCATCCAAGCCGGTAACGTACAGGAGCACCCCGCAAGGTTCGTTCTTCTGCCACCACTTTCTGGCTTGGATTGAGAATTTCAGTTCCACCCCGAATATCGCCGATTTTCTTATCAATATCTTCTTTTTCATGATCTTTTTCATTTTAATATGTAAATATACGAATTATTTCTTTCTTTTCAAAATCATTCCCGTCTACCCGTTTAAATTAAATTTTAAGGCGTCAAACAAGATATTAGAGGCATTTTCTCTTCTTTATCGACTAAATTTATCGACAAGCGTATTAAAACCTTTTCTACACGCTCGTATCGATGTAAATACTGGACGCTCTATTCCTCGTCCTTTTTCTTCTTTCCCTCTTTCTTCTTCCTCTCCTTGTTCAGGTGGTAGAACCTCCGGTGATACTCCCTCCAGTACGCTTTCTTGTCCTCCTCTGACCAGTTATCCCTCTTCTTCTGGTACCTTCTCCTGGTTATCTCGTTCACCTCGGTTATCGCCCTTTCCTCTTCTAGCTTGTCCCTTGATATACCTTTTCTCAACATCTCCAGTAACTTTTCCCTTCCACCTTCAACTTTAGGTAACTCGCTATCTTCCACTATTATAGCGTCTTCCATCGGTGATATCTCGTTGAACTTCATCCTCGATTTCTCTCCCAGCTCCTCCCAGGACATGTTCCGGATTATGTCACCCGGTAGTTGTATGTCTTGCCCGTCAAGGAAATTCTTGTTGTACCCGTTATGATCCTTGTAATATGATGAGGCTAGTTGTCCCATGATAGTGGCCGGGTTAATGCCGGCCTTTGCCGCTACCAGTCCTATAATTATCATGTTTATAGGGAGTTTCTGTAACGCCTCCGACACGTTATCCTGACCGTGAACCATGGCGTTGACGTCTATCTTGCCGTCAACCGTCAGGAACAACTGTTCCCCCTTGCATTCCTTTCTCGCCTGCTCAAGTACCTTACGGATCTCGGCCGAGTACGACAGCTTTCCCTCTCTATCGAACCTTAACCTCCAGCTAAGTAGTAACTCGTTGAGTACCTGTAACCTACCTGTTTCAGTTGATATGAAGAAATCCTTCTTGGAATCAAGAAACTTCAACTTCCTCTTCTCTATCGTCTGCTTGTTATCCTGGTAGAAAACTTTCAGCAAGCTAGGGGAAACCGTGTATCCTTTCTTCACCTTCAACACAGAAGCTATATCCTCCGTCGTGTAACATTGAGCGTACAGGTCTATGATCTCGTCACCGTTCTCCATTATCGCCACGCTGTACTTCCCACCGAACAAGTTCTTCATTTTCTTCCTGTATTGTCCTAGCTTGCGAATAACAGGTAGGGTGTACTTGTTACGGTGAGCGACGGCCTCCTCGGCTTGCTCGTCCGTTCCCCCTTGCCTTTTCACCGATATCCTGATGTTCACGGCGTTAGTATCCACGGTACAATCTTTCCCAGCCTTGTTCACGAAGTGAAAGTAACGCTCGGGAAGGATCTCATATTCCCTTTTCGTTAGCTCGTAACCAATGTACGCCTCTTGTATCTCGTCGACCTGACCCTTCATGTAATCGGGCATGTTATCTATAATCAGACGTTTTAATTCCTCCTTGTCCATATATCGTTTTAGGTTGTTTTCTATGGATAAATGTAATAAATTTCAAATTATTTTACAAGATCGATAGGTTTCGAGTTTTTATAGATAGAATCTATCAATCTTTACCTTTTCCCTTTTTCAATCGTGGAGCCGGTCATTCAAGATGTCGAGATAGCACTGCATGTGATGGAGCTGTTCTCGTAGAAGGTACTTCTGCTTGTCACTAACGTGATCAAAAGTTTTCGAGTTAACGAAATTTCTTAACTTATCCACCCTTACTTCCAATTCGTCTCTCTCATTCACCAAACGATCCTTCCACGTGTCAACGCAATCAAACATCATCTCGAACTCATCCTCGAGGAACCAATTCGTTTCCCCTCCCTCCCATTCAACCCGATAAATAGGATTACCGGAAACAGTCTCGTCCGGTTCCTCACCTTTCGAATGCAACTTGCAATACTCGCCGTAAGTCATCTCAGTGACCTCGAACTCTCCCACGTATTTATACTTTTTCATAACTTTTAATTCTTATTTTAATAACAACTCTTACCAGTCTCCCCCATCATTTAACCAGGATTCGAACTCCTCCACGTTTTCGAACATGTTATAGAGGTCGCACCTGATATCCGCAACGGTTTCGGTGCTAGCATCCACGATACCCCGAAAAATACCGATATCACAGATTTCCCTGTCGCTTAACCCGTCGATAATTTTTCTCAATTCCTCTTTCATGCCTCCTCTATTTTAATGAATACAACTTGCGTATGATCTTTTCTATATGTTAAATCACATTCAATTCCTTGTCTCGATAAAAAAATTATGCGGAAACTCGCAAATCTCTTCGAAGAAACAGACTTCGCATCCTCTGCTTTCAGGATCCTTAACGCACTTCAATTTCGTTCTTCCAACTTGAAAAACCTCGTCTAGTTTGATCTCTTCCATGTTCTATTCCTCCCATTCTATTTTAGTAGTGGTAATATAATTACAACTATCTCTACTTTCGTAAGCCTCTTTCTTTGTAGAGTAAATACTTCCACAATGTTTTGTAAACGCATTGGTTTTGTAAATATTTACACAACATTCTCTTCATCTTTCATAAATAAATCAAATTTGGAAACAAGACAACCCTCTCTATACTTCCCATCAATCCTATGCGAGAATAAATCTTCTGCACCGTCGTTTGTATGCAAGGCAATGATTGGGGTATTAAAATCACTTTTTCTGTCAAAACAGACAATTCTTACATCTTCTCCTGCTCTATTACAAACCGGTTTACCCGCTTTCGCTTCTTCTAAATTAAACGGTTTCATGTTCTTAAATTTTTAATTAATTACTATTCTTTTGAAATATCGCTTTCAGGCAATGATATATGAATATCGCTATGCAGAAAGAGATTAGCGGATACTCGTTGATAAGATTAAAAAACTCTCTCATAATTTTATTTATTAAAATCCCATTCCCAACTCCATTCTTCTTGACATATCCCTAACTCACAATAAGCATTACCTATATGATTTTCCAGTTCTTGATATAATGATTTAACAAGCTCTTTCTCTCTGTTATCTAACTTTGATAATAACTTATCCATGTCTTTTTGGGTGAATGTGTAATAGGAAGCTAATGCCTCACTAATAATTTCTTTCGCTTCATCTAATGATGTGGTAGAAAAATCTTTTCCTCGTACATTAAAAAAGAATCTACCTTCAGAATTTATTCCTATTTCAATATTTTTATGTGTCCATTTCATGATTATTTCACTTTTCTTTGTTTCTTACTTAACTTCTTATTTCCTTTATAAAGATTAGGTTTTCCAGCCCTTATCTCTCCTATTTGATTACCCTTATAATTGACATTGGCATCACTCAATTTTGGGTCTGATAAAGAATAATGATCGTTTGGTGATGCTAGTGCGGCTAACAAGGAAGGTAATATAAGTCTTTGTAATCTGCTCATCTCTATCTATTTTTAAATTCAATAATAGTATCAGTTCTCACAAGCGTTGAATCAACATAAACTTTCTCGTATTTAACTTCTAGATTACCTCTTAGGTATTCTAAGCAAGACTTTTCTTTCGGTTCTGTTATTACTATCAACCATCCAAATACTTGTATATAAAGTAATCCTATGGCTGTTAATAGAAATAAAAGCGGAAACCCTTCTTCTTTGTAAACTATTCTATATAAAATAACAATAAATAGCACTCCAACAATAACAAAAAGACTTCCTATATATACCATATCTAAATAGAATTTTTAATATTAATAGATAAATCATCTGCTTCAAAATCAAATTTAGATACTGGAACTATGTATTGATACCAAGACCCATAAATAGAAGTCTTGTTGGTTAAACAAAATCGTCTGGATTTATAATATTTAACAGACCAATTTTCGCCATCGTCAGATACCATAACAGGAGTAAAGGCAGGAATCAGTTTATTTTTATTTCCCTCTAACTTTTCTTCCCAATTTCTATTATCCTTGGACGGGAATATTACACATTCACCTTTTTTATCAAACTTTCCATTCTTATCCAAAACCATCCAAGCACCGCCCTCATTACGAATCCAAATATCTTCGTTATCAAAATCAATTTCACAATCTCCATATATAGGGCTCCAACCCTTATCCAAATTCAATTCTTTTATTATATCATATACTGTCATAGTTCTTATTCTTTAACAAAAAATTTCGGATCAACGAAACCCTCGACTTCTTCGATACTAATTTCACAACACCCACCCTCAAGACTAATATTCGTCCAACTCATGGCATCGTATGGTGAAAGCGTGTAAACATAAATTTCTATACTAGAAATGACAGATCCATTCTTTCTTTTGGCGGTTGTGGTTACTTTATACAACTTTGCACCTTCTAAATCTACAATTTTACTCATATCATTCCTCCCAGTTTATTTTCTCATAGTGATGATCTCCTATCCAATCAAAATCATCACTATAAGGCCATTCTTCTTCATCACAATCTTCAGAACACTCTTCTGCATGAACGTGGTAGTTGGATTTTTCATCTATCACGTTAACCAATGTCGATCTTCTTGATTTGTTTGAACTACCAAAATAAATTTGTTCGTATTCTTGAATTTTTCTCCATTTCTCTTGTCTTTCCTTCTTTCTTCTTTCTCTTCTCTTTTCTTGGCCACTTCTAAGATCATCAGAAAATGATCCCATAACCGTCCCGCTATAAATATCATGCATATTCATGGTTTTTATTTTGGTCCTTATTCTTCAATAAGGACCGGTGAATTTTCGTATGTAACTTCAGGATAAAGGCTTGAATCGATTTCTTCCCCTTTCTTAGGTTGATAATCAGTTCCCTTGATATAAAAATTACCGTTGAAAGGCCACGCGTTAATGTGTTTACAAGGAACTTCCCACGGCTTCATTGTATTCTTATATTCGAATTTAAATAATCTACCGTCATTATCTCTTGCAACGTAAAATTTCTCGGTGTTTTCAATTTGTGTTTTCATATCTCTTATTGTTTTTAGTTATACATCATTTTCAACACTGTAAAGATACACAAAGTTTATCAATGTACAACAGAAAACCGGAAAAAGTTTGGGTAAAAATCTGAAAATAAAAAGAGGGTGGAAGAATCCACCCTACCTTGTTGAAAATAACAATGAATATATGAAAACAAAAAATCATCATTTTAGCTCGCACGTACCGCCTGAACATGCTTGAGCCACGGTTGACCCGGCATCAACCCACTCCTCGTTCCATGCAAACGATTCCCAGTAAACGTGTTTCATTCCCTTCAATTTCTGCCAACGATGAAACAAGGATACATGCTTCAAACAAAACTCGGTTCTCGATAGATCACCGTCAAGGTACTTGGTAGCAAAATTCTTGAACCGCCTCACCCAGTCCACTTTCTTGTCCACGATGGACTGAAGGTGGGATGATATAGCGTTCACGTCACTGATCATAACCCCGTTCACTTCCACCAACAGTTTTCCATCTTTTAGGTGAGAGAGGATGAACTCTGATATATCCTTGTCAGTTAATGTTAGATGGTGGTTGTTTCTCCCCATGGCCACGTCGCACGCCAGCCACAGATCATCGTTGAACACGGCCAAACCATCAACGATCAAACCTCCCGCGAGGATAGCCCCCGCGCCATACCTTTCCGCCAGCTCTTTCTCATCCAAAACGCTCGTGTAGGGGGCTTGGGGGTAAATCAAGTCACCTCCTTTCGGAAGAAAGCTGATCCCGGAGAAAATATCCCGGTTCTTCCACACGTACTCCCTCACTTCTTCCCATTCATCGTCTCTTACCGTGCAGGTGTTTGAAACGTTCATTCGAAGATCCTTCATTTCCGGGTACTCTTTGTAGAAGGGATGATCGAAATTCGTTCCCTCTTCTATCCAATGCTCTTTCGTCAGTTTAACCATTTTCAAGAAATCGAGAGCCGATGAATCCTCGCTTGTTAGAACGTTATTATCCAGCTCGACAGGGAACGATATAACGCTCTCCCCTTCCTTGTTATAAACAGAAGGTCTAACCATGACAGGATTAACCTCTTTCACATACTGAAGTGCCTGTTCGGTGTTGGCGGCTTGTATGTTTCTTATAAATCTCTTGAAGTGAAATTTATGAATACCAGAGCTAGTACATCCAAGTAACTGGGAAGAGTTACCGGATGGTTTGATAACCGTGGTTCTGGCCGCGTGATTTATACCGATCAGGTCAGCCACCCTTCGATTCGTTTCCTTCACCACTCTCGCCCCCTCTTCCTGCAATTGAGGGTCGAACAGTATCTCGGGGTTTTCACACATACCCGTTATTCCGACACCGATCAAAGCATCTCTTTCCGCTATCTTCTTGGAAACGGGAGATAAAACCTTGAAATTAGTATACGACGCTTGAATCGTACCTAGAATAGCCGCCCCCTTGCAAGCGTCAAGGAACTGTTCCCTCGTTTTTATCTTCGCGCCGTTTATCTCGGTTAAATTGCAGAAAGAGAATCCGGATTCATGAACACCATCCTTGTTCCTGAATTTCGGGAACATCCCCACCTCGCAATTATGAGCTATCAACCCGTTCACGACACCCCAATGCCCCTCATCCAGTATCTCGAAATCATACACTTCCTCTACATCACCACTATCAAACATCTCAGTACATTTGGAATCGGTGTTATCAAAACCTTTAACTATTTTCCCTATCAAATTGGAAGCGAAGCACACTGATCCATCTTGAAGCATGAATCTATGATCAGGGGTGCATTCAATTTTTCTACCGTTATCAAAGGTAAGCCTGATAACATGCTTGTAACCGACTGACCACACCCTCCCTCTCTTTCTCTCTCCATCCTTGTTTATTAGAGTGAGATAGTAGTCATCCTTTTTATGCGTGGACGAAACCAGGTCGCTAAATTTCATATAACCAGATCCCGTTAACAATCGCATATCTCCCGTGAAACAGCAAGGATTGTACACTACATCCTTGTGAGATAAAAAGACAAGTCCAGGTTCACCGAACTCCTTTATCGATTCGAATATCTTGTCGTACGTTTCCTTCGGCGTGTTAGGGAGAATCACGGCGCTGTTGTTCGCCCGCGCCAGTTCCGGGTACTCGCTAAACCAGTTCCCCGTCTTGCAACTCAACATTTCCTCGTCATCCGCGTCAAACTGGCATAGAAGAGCCGATCGGCGTATACCACCGGAGATAACCGCGTCGGCTATAATGCAAGCCATACGGTGCAACTCGAACGGCGTCGCTTTCCTACCTTTTATCTTTCTCAGCATCTTGTTCAATTTCTCGATACATTTTTTTAGAGGTTCAGGTCCCGGTGCCTTGAACCCGCCATTTATAAATGATCCTTTCGGTCTTATCAGTGAATAATCGAAATTGACGGGCGGTAAACCGAGATAATGCGCTTTCACGATCTCTCCAACGGCGAACGCCCAACCCTCTATCGAATCATCGATAACGATGTTAACCGGTTCGGACTTTTCATCCACCCCCTTCAATTTAGGTAATTTCTCCGTGTGAACTCTCTGAGCCGAGTATCCGGCACCCGCCCCGCACAGAAGAAGGTGCATCAATTCTTGGAAGAACTCGATCCGGTCTATGTACGATCCCGTGCAGTTAAAGTTCCGTGAATGGTTCTTCAAGAGTGAATCGCCACCGTATTGAAGGGCGCGTTGAGCACCGAGAATTACCTGATCGCGGTACAGGTCTTCGGCGAATTTCAGGTAAGAATCGAGTTCCTCCTCGTTCCCTTCTTTGATCGCCATATCGTCAGCCAAGTGCCGGTAATGCATGTCCATGACCCGATCAACGCTTTGATCCCACGTTTCCTTCTTTCCGTTAACGGTTCTCGCGTACTTGCTGACGAAGATGTAATCCCCGATCTCTTTTCTACTATCAATCATTTCATTCATATAGCATGATTTAAAAATTATACCTCTTCCTCTTCACGAGGAATCAAGCGACAGAGAGGGAGATTTCCCGATTGGACCACTAAATCAATGTGATCCAACACGTTAAAATAACTTCCTTTCCGTGATATCTCTCGCGAAACAGATTTAAAGATACCATTTTCCAGGACGATAACCAAGGGTTTCGGTCTTCTATTTTCATCCAGCTCGCAAGCCCTTCTCTCGTAAATCAGGTGATTCTGAATCTTCTTCAGATCTGGTAAATAGGGTTCGAGACACGGTATCTTGTTCGCGCAAACCATCGTGATGGCGTGTTTCGTACCCGTTTCAACATACAACTTCGGTTTCTTCATGTTTACTCTCTTCATATGGTATGAATATTAATGATCTCTTCGCTCTCGTTACCGCCACGAACTGAAGGCATTTCTCCCCGTACAATGCTAGCTCGGTATTAGCGTACTTGCTAGGTATCAATTCATGAAAACCCAGGATGAACACCTTTTCCGCCTCCAACCCCTTGCTCTTGTGAATGGTGGAGAGAATGATCTTGTCATCCGATTTATCCCCGAATATCTCGCTCACCCGGTTCTTCACCGCCTCAACGCTACCGAAAGATTGAACGAGTATCAAGATGATCTGAACCTTCTCGGCAAGCGCGATATACCCCTCGTTAGCTTTAAAATTCTTGACACCTCTTTCTTCCAGCTCCTTTCTTTTTTCCTCCAACATCTTTTTCAGATCAACGAGAGAGTTGATGCTTGATAGAATGGATTGGAGCCACTCACCGTAATCTTTTCCGAGAATGACGGATTTCTTTCCCGCCTTCAATAGATTTATGAACGTTTCAACTAGCGGCAAGTTATTCCGGCATATAACGTAATCACCATTTTTAACTTCATCCAGCGTGCCGAACCTTACCTCTCCATCTGGCGCGTCAGGTAACGCCTCTATATCGGGAGAGTATTTTCTCGCTTCCTCGACGATATTCTTCGCGCATCGATAAGTTAAACTTAGAGGGAGGGAAATTGTGTTCGGCCTGTCCCGGAACGCCTTGAAGGAATCCACGGATGACCCTTGAAACCCATATATGGCCTGGTAAAAGTCGCCAACGACGATCAATCTCCCGTTCTCCTTCAGCATTCGAAGGATCAACTCCCTCTGCAAAGGGTTCAAATCCTGTGCCTCGTCACAAAATATCACGTCGTACTTTGGGTACATTTCCGGTTGAACGTATCTATAAGTCAGGTAAAGTTGATCGGTAAAATCTATATCAAGTTGATTCACTCTCAAACCGTTCGTTTTCCTATCAATCGCGCTCACGAACTTCTTTAAATCTTCCCAGTAGGAAGTATCAAAATCAACGCCCCACCTAACGCAAATCTCCTCCAGCTGTTCCCTGTTATTCACGTCAACAAGATTCATGCGAGCGAATTGATAGAGACGTGATATATTCATTATCCTGCCATTTATCTTTTTATCCTCGACCATTTTCCACGATGGAACGACGTATTCCTTGCAAATAGCGTAATCCCTCCACTTCGATAATTTAAATCGACATCTCCTGTTACTTAGAAGAGTAGAAAATGCCTTACTGTGAATCGTCTTCACTTCCGCCCTTCCCATGCACCTTGATTCGAGTTCCTCGACTATGCTCTTATTGAAAGCGAGGAATAAACAATCCTTGTAAGATGGCGTAACTTCCAATAAATGAAGTAATAATGAAGTTTTACCTGTACCCGAACTCGCGTTAACGAATATGTTGCTGTTCGAATTTATGTACGCGTCCGAAATAGCTTGTTTGTACTTATCCAGTTTCATGGCGTTCTAATCTTTATCTTTAACGTAAATTTTCTTTATAATGTATTCTCCCGTTTCCCATCCCCTCGTTGAAAGTAGTTCTTCCACCCTGTACTCGGCGGCCTCAATCGATACGAAATCTCCATCAATTCTCTTTCTCTTACCACCAACGGTTAAATAGTAAATACGGTAAACTGTTTTCATGTAATTTTATTTTCAACGACACAAAAGTATATAAAGTTTATTATTAAAACAAGCGTTAGCTTCTTGATTCTTTCAATTTTTTCAATAACATGAAGTTCATATCCATCTCGCTAGAATCAATATCTATCCCCTTGTTTATAGCGTCAGTTATCTTTCTTTTTCGCTCTACCATTTCTAGCATGTAAGTGTCTATCGTGTACGGGCACAACAAATAGAACACGTTTATATTATTCTTTTGACCCATCCTCTCTAGTCGTGAACTTGTTTGATCTAGCGTCGTGAACTTGTCAGGTAATTCTATATAAGATAGATTGCTGCAACATTCTTGTAAACCATCAACCCCGGTACCCGCGGCATCTATATTGGCGAACAAGAATTGTTCCTTCCCGCTCTTGTATCGTTGCACCGTGTCAAATTTTTCCTTGGCTGACATACCTCCTTGTATCAACAAGCTATCGTACTTGCTAGCTAGCTTTATCAATGGTTCTCTTCTAACACCGAAAACGACAAGTTTTTCCTCTGATATTTCTTTCCACTCGTTCAAGAAAATCTCGATCCCTTTCATCTTACCTTTCAAGGATAGATCCTTCAAGGTGCTTAGTTTAACTAAATGTGGAGCATTCTCGGCTTTTACCGCTTTCTCGACATCTACTTTTAGCAAGTAATCTATCAAGTCATCTTCAGCTTTCTTGTAAGCCTTCATGTTACTTATTTGAACTTGCACGGTGTTTTCTATCATCGGTGGTAATTCCTTCAAAACATCACGTTTCTCTTTTCTAACGTAACAAGAGTTCGAAATAATCTTGTTAAGTTCAAACATGTTATTGGCACAACTAATATCCCATCCTATAAATTGACCGTTTACCTTCACCCTTTTAGCGTTACAATACCTGTAAACGAATGACTGCCAATCTGTGAATAATTCCTTGAACCATCCAGTTATGCTCAATATATTGATAAGTTCTGCTGGCCTGTTCATAACAAGTGTCCCGGATAACGGGTAAACGAATCTTGATTTCTTCGCCACTTTTGCAACCCATTCACTTCTCAAGCTTTTCTTGTTCTTGCACATGTGCGCCTCGTCAAGAAACATGGATTCCCACTCCGTTTCCAATAGCTCGGGAAACCTGATCTGAACACCGCTATCTTTATCTTTCTTGTATAATATATCGTAGTTTATGATATAAACATCTTTACCTTGTTTCCACTCGTCATTACTTTCTATAACTTGAATTTTTCTTTTTCTAAGATCAACCCATTTCTGCCATTCATTTTTCCAACCGTATTTCACTGAAGCGGGTGTCACGATCAAGCAAGGAAACATCTGGAGCATCTCGGCAAGCACGACCGACATACCCGTTTTTCCCAATCCAGGAGAACAACCGTTGATAGCATTGTAATGATTGGCTAGATAGTGTATACATTCCAGTTGATAATTTCTTGGATTTCTCTTTAAACCTAAATTATCTATCAACATTTTAACGCTATCCATGGATAATATCTCGTTATATGACGGTAGTTTCAACCTGGAAGTATCCGGTAAAGGTCTATCGTTCTCGAACCCGTTGTCCTTCAAGAATTTCTCTATAATACTACCCTTTTCGAGAGATATGTATTGATACCATTCTCTAGTTTCCGGGTTATACAAGAACCCACCTATCTTCTTTATTAAATAAACAATTGTCGGGTCGTAATCAAACCCGACGTAAATATACGATTTCTCTATATAAAAATATCTCATTCTAAACTGTTGATTTTAGACCAAATCCCGTCCCTGTCATCGATCGATATAACCGGGATCCCAAACTCTCTCGCTTTCGTTATCTTCGATGAATTTCCATTCACGTCTTTCACGATTAGAAGATCCGTGTTCTTGCTAACTCCTGACACGACTTTATGGCATCTTTCCGCTAATTCGGCTTCTAGCTCTTTATCCCGAACTCCCGAAAAACATATTGATAATTGTTTCGTTCCCGGTTTCCTCATTTCCTTCTTAAAATAAGTGACGAATAAATCAAACGGAATCGTACTCCGATCTACCCCAACGAGGCTATCAATGAAAATTCCGGCAGTTATTTCACCGATATATTTGATCGAGCTCAATTTACGCATCATCTCCTCGCGATCAAACGAGTGAAATAATATCATTGACCTGTATTCATCCACCGTTATGTTGTCGAAAATTATCTGACAGGTCTTCTCTCCAAAAGCACCGTGAAAAACGTTACATGCTGCCAACAATCTTGCTACAGGAATTTCATCGTGTCTGATCTTTTCGATTTGTGAGAATATTTTATCATAGCTTCCCTCACCGAACCCGTCAATAAAGGACCATTGATTCTTCTTGATGTTTAGTATATCGATAACCGTTTTGTACCCCCTGTCGTATAATTTCTTGATGGTAGGTTCACCGACTTCCTCTATCCCCATCGTCGTGAAAAAGAACAGGTTTCTGGCTATAACCTTCTGCTCGCAATCATCGTTCGTGCAAACGAGCTCGATCATGTTCTTGTCCCAGACTAGAGGTTTCCCACAACTGGGGCAAATAATCATATCATCGCACTCCCGCTCGAAGTCAATCGTGTTAAACGATTCCGTGTCGTCGTGTTTCGGTATCACGTCGCCTGATCTTCTAACTCGTATCACGGCGTTCTCACAGATATGATTATCCACGATATAACCTGCGTTATGACCTGTAACGTTGGTGACCGTCGCACCGCTCAATTCGACCGGCTCTATATTGATAACCGGTTTTGATAAACCGTCCTTGCTAACCTTCCATGTTATACCCGTAACCTTCGTTAACTTGCTATCGTTCCATTCCGGGAACTTAACCGCTATCGCGTATCGTGGGTTTCCATTCGGTAACCTTCCAAGTTTCTCTCTCAATGAATAATTATCAATATCCATCACGATACCGTCTATATTGTAGCGATTACTCCAAGTATCGTACAATTCTTGAAAAATGTTTTTATCTGATAACAATTCTTTCACGGTACTCACCGCCCACCGAACACCACCGATAGTTGATAGTAATTTAACTTGACGGGACTTGTTGCACGGAAGATCGCATCCGTAAACAACATAATCAATCTTGGTAACGATACCGGGTTTCCATTCATCCGCGTTGAATTGACCTGCCACCATGTTCCGTGCCGCTTTGTATTCTCCTGATTGAAGGTAGGGTTCGAACTCACTCTTTTTCATTATCGCCTCACCCCAACAATAGCGAGCACCTTCGTTTCTTAACCCCTCTAACCCCGATCTGTTAAATGACATCAATCTAAACCGGTTCGAACTTTCCTGACCTTCGTTTCCATCACCTCTCGTCCACGCTTTACCGTTCAAATCAGTTTCAGTTAACAAGGATATTCCGTCATATTTAGGAGTGAGAACGATTACGATATCGTCGTTAAATTGTTTTAACCAACTTTCAATCGCATCCCAGCTCTTCACTTTTTCAAGACTGAACATGGGGAGGGGTAGGGATTCAACCCTATCCTTTCCTTTCACATCCTCTATAACTGATTTTTTTAATAGAGAGTTTTCGGGGTCAATTTCCTTCAATTCATCAACGAGTTTATCGTACTCTTCATCGCTCATGAAAGGGTTTCCATCTCTGTACGCTTTGTTGGCTTTTAGTATGTTTGATACCAAGTAATCTATTCTAGTTGTCATAATCTGTGCTTCTATATCGTTTTAACCTTTCTTTAAATTCTTCCGTTTTATCATACCCGCAACCGTTCATTTCCGGGCAAAAACCCCGGTAAACACACGATGGAACGCATTTATCAGCCATGACGGGATCTATCTCCCTCACCGCGTCTATAACTTGACGCCACGCTCTTCTCGTTTCCTTCGATGCCTTCATACAGAGACGAACCTTCGATATGTTTATCAACGCTTGAGCGTTAGCCGTCATATCCATGTCATTGAGCGAACCCTGTTCCAGTTTATCGCGAGACATATTCAAATCTCTTCGATCCTCTCTCTGGGAATGAACGAACTTCTCACACCCTTCATGGTGACGAGCGAGATGTACCGTGATCCATTGCTTTATATCTTGCCACGTCCACTCGAATTCAACTAGCCGAATCGGGCTATGTTCCGCCAACAACATTTTCGCTTTCCACGAATCAGAAGGTTCTTTATTTACAGGTTCCTTTCCAACGGTCCTCCTGGCGGCGTTTAAAGCCCTTTTCCAGGAGGTAATCATTTCCATTCTCACTATCTTGCTCATCACTCAACAATTTTAACAAATCTCGATCGATTGTTCCTTGTAATTAATAATCACCGTTAATTTCTTTTCCGATTTATCTTTTGGGTAAGAAACACATCTACATTCAGTATCACTCATCATATACTCCCCGCTTGATTTTCTCCCAATTTCTCCAAGATATTCATCCATTAATTCTATATATTCTCCAAATGATAACAAGTCATTAATTCTTGAATCTGTTGCTTTCATATCTCTTATTGTTTTTAGTTATACATCATTTTCAACACTGTAAAGATACACAAAGTTTATCAATATGCAATAGGAAACAGGAAAAAGTTTTGGTAAAAATCTTAAAATAAAAAGAGGGCTCTCGCCCTCTCCCGGATCACTCAACATTCAGAACCCAAATATAATCATCGTGTCCGAACTTCATAGTTACCATTCGCGTTCCTTGCGCCTGTTCAAGTAATGATTTACCTGACGGCGAGTAGAACGCTTGGTTGGATAAATACTTGGTCACATCCCTGCCCGTTATCTCGTTATAACTCTGACCTATCCCCTTGGAGGAGAATGAATCAACCAACCAGAAACTCAGCTCCCCGAAATTTCGAAGAACCATGATCTGCACCTTTTGATGTTTCACGACGCCGAGGCAGATCTCCCACACATCACTTTTTAATAGCTCCCCCATATCAATCCAAGTTAGTTCCTATAATCTTTTTCTCGTAGAAGCGTTTCATCTCGGTATCTTGTTTCCGAACCTTCTCGTTACGCTTCATGATCCATCTCTTTTTCTCATCGTTGGAGAGGGAATCAAACCTACCGAGGTTAAACCCAACGCCCCCTTCGTTTTTCACTTTCACCATTTCCAGTTCCTTCCCGCATTTATCACAAACCAGCTTCTCTCTCGGAACTAGATGACCTTCTCGCATGACATAGGTTATCGATTTGAAGTGAAACTCCTCGTTGAATTTCTCGCATTTCTCGTTCCTGCAATAAAATTTCGTCGACATATCTAAAAATTTTTTCGTTTCAGATAGGATGCTATGAGCAAGCTATCACATTTATTATCATCCAACTTAGTTGACCTTGCAGTTCTTCTCAGATCCACGCTTGGAAATAATTTCTGACAAGCCTTGATAGAGGTCGCTTTCGTATCCGTCACCTCCGTTTTACCGGAGGACGATTTCTTTTTCACGATACCGACGCCCTCCCACATCACTTTCTGCCACTCCTTCGGTTTCGGGTTAACGAGCGTAACACCTTTCGCCGCTACCAACCCGTTCAAAACACCGGTTATGTAACCGAAATTGAACGTTGAACCGGCAGAGGCTCCGAACAGCGCGTGAACATCCTCTATCCCAACAACGACGTTCTTTCCCTCGAACCTCTTGAAAACACCCTCTATCACCCCTCTAACGTACCAAATATTAAAATCTTTTTTCTGATCATCCTGTAACGCGATGAACTCCGGGTCCTCGCTGGGGCCGAGGATACAGAGAAACCCCAATTTTCCCGGATCTACCCCTATATAAATTTTCTCTTCCATGCTATTCTATTCTACTAATATCATTTTCCTTGATAACTTTCAGAACTTTCGTTCCAACTGATTGATTCACCACGTGCGTTGTTACGAGTATCGGGTAATTGAACCTATCCAACGATTTAACGAGAGATCTCAATCCTAACGCGTCAATACCCTCCGCTATCTCGTCCGTGAAAAGGAAGTTCAATCCTCCATGCTCGTTGGATTGATTTATCATCCTTTGCTGGGCGAGTATCATCGCGTACTCCAACCTCCCCCTCTCACCACCCGAAAACGAATTGAAGGGTAAAGGTTCATCTCTCAAAATAGTGGGCGTTATTTCCTCTTTCACAGTTCCGTCCGCCTTTCTCTTGAACCCGTCTATGTTAACCAACAGATCTGACCCCATATCGCGAAGCGTTTCGTTGCAGTTTCTCTGTATCTCCTTCACGCTGACGTTAGCGAGATACATCCTGAACTCCTTGTATTGCACCAACCACTCTCTCGCGTTTTGAAGTTCACCATCAATGATTTCAATTTTTTGATCGAGTTTTTTTAGCTTCCCGTTTTCTTTCTCCAAATCAGATTCAATCCCCTTTCTCTCCTCCATGAAAGCACCCCCGGTATCTTCCTTGCTCACCTCGTCTATCTTCTCACCCAACTTTTCCACCTCCGCTTTCTCCCTCTCGATATCACTCTCCAACGATTTAACCTGTTTTTTGTAAGTTTCTAGCTTCAATTTATCTCTCTCGATATCTTCTTCAACTTTTGCCAGATTCTTCCTTAAAACCGATAATTCACTGGTAAAACGAGATTCTTCCTCCCTCTTTGATCTTAAATCACCCCTTAAACGCCCGAATTGTTCCTCTATCCTGCATAAATCGTCATTCAAAAGAACGATTGAACTGTTTATTTCCTCGTTTAGCTTGATTAAATCAACCCTCTTTTCCTCCTCCACCTTTATATCAGCGTCCTCGTCAAAAAGAAACCGATGACCGCATTTAGGGCAGGTTATGATACCAGCCAGCACGGCGTCAATATCAGCTAACGCGCCTTCTATTTCCGATTTAGTACTGATAGATTCCTTGATATCATCCCTCACTTGCTTCTCGCTACACCCAACCTCTTTCAACGCGTTATTAATAGAATCAATCTCTTTCGATATTCTATCCCCGTCCTTGATCTTGCCTGATAGAAAAGAGGATTGCTCCTTCAATTTATCGTTAACCATGACGAGACCCTGTTCAATGCCACCCATTTCCAAGATCAAGGCGTCGATCTTTTCCTCGTTCAAAGCTATCTCGGATTCCTTTTCCATTATTCGATTCCTGTACGATGAAATCTCTTCCTCTTTCATTCGCTCGTATTTATCCATTGAACAACCCGCCAAACTCTCTTTCAACGTTTCGATCCTACCTTGAACGAAAGACTTCTCGCGAACTAACGATTCCCGGGCTGTTTCCTTGCTTGATACTTCCATTTTTATATCCGAATCCACATTATCGAGAAAGGTGGCGTTACTGAACCTCGCTATCAATTGCAATTTCTGAGAATTAGAAGATGTGAAGAAAGACGCGAACCGTTCCTTGTTCACCACGTAATAATTACTTAAATCTTCCTTGCTTATACCGAACCAATCGATGATGTAGTTATTACCGTCATTCACGGTGGCGAACGAAACCGGTTCATCGTTAACGTACAATTCAAGTTTATTTCCTTTTCTCGTCAATATTCTCTTTATATGAAACATCTCGTCCCTTACCGGGCAATAAACCCACGATTCGATAACCGCCTCGTCTTGACCCCTTCTTATCAAATCAACATCACGAACCCCTTTTCTTGACGTGTAATCTAACCAGCATTTCTCGATGGCGGATTGAATCGCCGTTTTCCCGCTTCCGTTACTTTCCTGCCCCTCATCCGACCTGTTCTCACCCATCAATAGCACCGGTCCGTTCTCGAAATCATATTCGATCTCCTTGAACGATAGAAAGTTCACCAATCTTAATCTTACAGGTACCATGTTATCCAATTTTTATTTTACCACGTATTTCTTCCAGCAACTCGGGGTTATCAGCGAGAATCGTTTTGATATTCGCCTCTCCTTGACCCAGATTCGCACCTTCGTACGAGAACCAACTACCAGCTTTCTTGATGATACCTTGTTCAACAGCGAAATCGAGTATTTCCTGCATGGTATCGATACCTTTTCCGAAAGCGATGGATATTTCCGCTTGCTTGAACGGTGGCGCGATCTTGTTCTTCTTTACCGTTACCTTACTACGAATAGCGGTCACGTCATCACCCTCCTTCTTATTACCAACCCTGCAAACTTCCACTCTCTGTGACGCGTAAAATTTCATGGCGTTACCACCGGGCGTTGTATTAGCCGACCCCATAAACCCGATATTACTTCGATACTGATTGATGAACATAACCAGCGTCTTGTTCTTCTTCGCTTTCTGTGCGATTAAAGGTAACTCGGCACTCATCAACCGTGCGACCAACGCTATAACGGCGTCACCAACCTCACCGTCTATCCTCGCTTTCGGAACGAGAGCCGCTATCGAATCAAGAACTATTATACCGATATCGGGGCAGTCCAACATCCTTCTCATGATGGTTAAAGCCATCTCGGCAGAATCCGCCTGGCTCAACACGAATTTTTCAGGACTTAAATCCACCCCCAACGCTCTCATGTAATCCGGGTCCATCGCTTGTTCGGTGTCTATGTAACCGGCAGAACGACCCGTATCTTGTATAGATTTACAAGCGTGTATAGCAAGAGTGCTCTTGCCACTCGCTTCATAGCCGAATAATTCAACCAACCTACCAAGACCGTAACCACCACCTAGCACCTCATCCAAAACGAGAGATCCGGAAGGAACCCTCTCCACGTCTATGTAATTACCACATATAGCTTCTTTACCGAACTCTTTCTCGATTCCGGCAATCATACTTTTCAAATCCATTATTCCACGTATTTTTTCAAGAATTTATACCCCTTTTCAACGTCATACCCCTTTTCCTCGCAGAATTTCTCAAACATCGTTTTCATGTCACTTCCTGTCAAGGTGGATGGAATGTTTTCAATTTCCGGGTCAATAATATCAAGATCTTTTCTCTTCTTTTTCACGATAACACCCTTTTCCACGAATACATCCTCGTTCAATGACCTTAGCTTGGATTCTGAACCGGAAAATTCGATTTTCACCTTCGCGTTAGACGTATCAATCTCTCCCGCTAGCTTAACAAGATCTGATTTCGATGTTTTATCGAGATCAACTTTCACCACCTTGTATTCCGTGAACTTAGATTTTCTGAACTCAACATCTCCATCACTATACAGAACCCAGAATCCCTTAATCTCATCCTCACTGAAATTATTCTGCCGAATCGAGGATAGATGAACGATTCCCGGTGCCACTTCTTGCGTGTTATGATAATGACCCAGATAAACGTGCGTGAACGTTTCAGATAGCATACTGGGTGTTATCGAGCTCACCACCTTCGAACCATCATTGTTAACGCTACCGTTCAACGCGATATGGCTCATCAAAACAATAGGAATTCCTTCCTTGAAATTTTTATCGAGAACATCCTGCTTGATCAATTCGTATCTCTCTAACCAGATATCCGTGTCATAGAAAGGTATGAACGCTACGGGAAGACCTTGAATACTTATCAATCCTTCTATTCTATGCAACACTAACGCCGGATGATAGTAGAAGGGGTCGAGAAAGCTCCGGTCACTTTTATAATCGGTTTTATCATGATTTCCGGGAATGCATCCAAGTAACATCCGGTTAGCATGCACTTCGTCAAGTATATCCGTGAAAGCGTTCAGTACTTCCTCTCTCTGTGATACCCTGCTATCAAACACGTCACCCAAGCATAGAAGGGTCGTGCAACCCTCTTCTCTTGCCAAATCGATCTGTTGTTTTACAAGATCCTTGATGATGGAAGTGTTCGATTGCTGAAGGTGCCAGTCGGTTGATATTATCGCTATAATTTTTCTTTCTTCCATAACCAATAACATTTAAAAAGAAAGGGTTTTTACCCCTTTCTTATTTTTTACGGTTAAGGATATTTCTCAAAGACGCTTTCACTGAAGCCGGATCGTGAGCCTTCACACCGTCATCGCTGGAAGGTTTCTCTTCTTCTCGCGATGGTTCGTTCTCTTCCACTCTTTCTCCATCTAACTCATCGAAAGGTAATTCCTCTCCCTCAGTTGCAAGTTTATACCATCTTGACAGGTCATCTTTCGATAAATCAGGTAACGTGTACCCTTCTTCAGAGTAATTCTCGGCGATATATTCTCTTAAAAACTTCTTCATTTTCAAAGGAGTGGTTTCGTTGGATTCCTCTCTTTTGAACGCTTGCTCGACAGCATCTTCCGCCACTTCTTTCGGTTCAGGTACAACCTCGTACAATTTCTTAACCAACTCCTCGAAATCAGGATCAGATAGAATGTTATATTCCGGATGTTGCGCCTCAAGATTTTTCAACCCTTCTATGGCCAGGTTAAGGTCTCTTTTCGTGTAAGAATCGATATACAATTCTTTCAATGATGGTTGTTTACATAATCTCTCTAGCTCTGAATCTGTTATCTTGCATTTCTCGAAGAAGTCCTCCCACGATTGACCGATCGTTGGTTTCCCTGCTTCCACCTCGTAATACGTCCTCTCGTTTCCGTTCTGTACTTTCTTCCCTTTAACGATAATTAAAGGGAAACCATCATCCGGTGATGAAAACATGTCTAGAGACACCTTGTTTGATTCTTCCGCTAATTCCACGGATTTCTTTCGCATCTGGTTAAACCATGTCTGCTTCATGTCAAGACGGTATAAATCTCTCTTCTGGTCTTGAACGTAGCAAACCCAAGTGGATTGAGGTATACAACCAGGTCTCCAATTCTTACCTGAACCCCCACTTTTTACAGGGAACAAGAACTTGTTCTTGTCTTTCTCATCTTGAAACTCTTCAGCCTTCTCGAAAACTTTTTGAATGTAAAACTCGATAGGATCTTGAAGACCAGCTTCTTTAACGGCTGTACAATGAGTTGTCGCTATGAAAATTTTCTTATTTTTCATAACTTTTCTACCCGTTTTCTCACGATTCTCGTACTCGTCTTCCAAAATTGGAAGTTGAGAAACTCTCATCGGTACGTAGGCCGATGTTTCGTTGTCAACTGATGGTAAAACACGTAACCAGTTACGACCATCAGTCACTTGATAAAAAGGTACCCTTTTACCATCCATCTGGTAAAAAGTTTTATTCGTTTCTTTTTGTTTTTGTTCTTCTTTCTCGATAGATTCAAAACTTGATGCCTTAAATTTACTTCTGTCAAATGCCATAATTCTAAAATTTAAATAATAAATTAATAATCAATAAAATATAACAAACAATAAAAACATGTTACTTGATTCCTTTCTTGATTAAAAACGTGTTCACTTTAGATTCAACTAATTCATTTAAAAATTCTTCTGGCGATACCGGTTTCACGATCGAACTTAATTTCTTACTCTTATCATTAATAGCCCAGAACCACGAATCCAATATGTTCAACATTCTCTGATTTTCAATCATATCATTTCTCAATCTCTGAAATTCTTCATCGCAATAAATAGCCTCATCAACCGATTTCTCTGTTAACTTGATTAAATCATCACCTATCTTAAACTTACCTAAATTCTTGTTAGCTTCAATCCTTATCCCTTTCCTGAAATTAGCCTCGTATATATCACATCTTAACTTGCTCTTGTTATATAACGCTTCCGCTTCCGATTTCCAAATACCGACTTTATTTAGAAGGGCTGATACCGTGACTATCTCCCCGTAAAGGTTTGAATGATCAATCCTGCATAAAGTATCAATATCTATCTCTTCTTCTGAATCTTCCGATATGAGAACAACCGGTTTATCTCCTATATGAACTACCGTATTCATAATAATCATTTTATTTTAATGATGCAAAAGTATATAAAGTTTATTTCACAAACAAGAAAATCACGTTAAAATTAAAACGTTCGTGCTCTCGTTAGCGTAAATAGCGGTCTGAAGGTTTCTATTATCCCAGTTCGTTCTTCCATTCATGAACATGATCGAGTTTTTACAATTTTTCAACATGTTCTCGAAACTAGCAAACTCGTTAGCCCAGAAAACGACGGTTCTGAACTGATAGTTCTGTTCCAACGTGATGATCGCGTACTCCCCTTTCTTCCCGCTCTTCACGTCTATATCGTAAACGTAACCACCAACCGTTAAGTTCAAGCTCTTACTATCGACCGGATCATCAACTATCTCCGAGAAATCCTTGAACGGGTAATCGGGTCTATCGAGCATTTCCTTGAAATAATCCATGTATAACTTTGGATAATCAAAGAACGCCAACCCGCATAACCTTTTCTGTCTTAAACCATGCCACCACGCGTGTTTCCGCTTATCCAGGTTCGATTCAAACGGATCTTTCTCCTTGTCAATTTTCACCCTGTTCAATTCCCTGTATCGATCAATCAAACGTAACCTATCAACGGGAATCGATATGGATTCAAGTTTATCAAACGCACCGCATGAAACTAGGTTCTCGATAACGCTCTTGTTAACGGCACTTCCTTTCTGGGAATGACGATCCAGGAACTCCTCGAAACTGAAATAGGGTCCGTTCTTCGATCTCTCCTCCATGATCTCAACCTGCGCCTTCTCACCCACCTGCTTCACGGAGGATATCGACCAAACCAAGCTATTATCCCCGAAATCCGTTTTAATCTTATCTGTCGATTCATTGATATCAGGAGGTAGAACCTTGATGTTACCTATCTCGTTTATCTCGTGAAGGTAAACGGGGTAATCATCATCATCAGCGTAGGAGAAAGCGACAGACCAGTATTCAAGGGGGTAATTCACCTTCAACCACTCGCAAGCGTAACCGGTGTTCGCATAAGCCACGGCGTGAGAATTGCAAACAACTATCCCGTTATTCATCGTCACGGTATGGTACGGGTCAGCCATTTCAACATCATAAACATTTTCTTCACGATCAAATTCAATACTAATTATCTTTTCGGATCTAACCGGGTATTTCTCTTCGTTGCCGATAGGCTTCTCGTCACGAATAAAGATCTCGTCACCAACAATAATATCCTTTAGCTGAAATTCACCTCGCTTGGTTGGGATCTTGTGGTTATCTGTTACCGACACGGTTAGCCCACTCCCTGTTTCAACCTTATAAGTTTTTCTAAACCCCGCCCATCTAATATCAACGATATTATTGAGAATTACTTCGCCATTTTCATTCAACGACCATGCTTTTCCGTACCCGTTTTTAACATACCAATCATGCAAATATAAACGACCATGTTTAATGGCGTAAGATCTATCGTTCATGATATTATACATTTCCTCGATTGTCGGATTAAATAATTTCCTATTATGGGTGCTCCTCATGATTCGTTCATGACCGCTGATACAATGATTAAATTGATAAGCAGCCATGTTCTCAATCTCCTTCCACGTATCTTCCGCGTACTTTTGATCAACGCCGAAATTGACTGTGTAATGCTTCAAAAACCGTTCTTTGAAAGGTAATAATTTTTCAACGGCCTTTTTGCCGATAGCTCTCCTCGCACTATCCGCGGTTACTAGATCAAACCCTCCCAACTTTTGAAACATCTTCATGGTCTGCTCCTGCCATATCATGATGTAGCGCGTGTCATGCAATATCTCATCCGATCCCTTACGGAAAGATACTTCTCTTTCTCCGTTCTTTCTCAGTATGTATTCATTATGAAAGTTACCTTCCATGACCCCGGGTCGGTACAGTCCGATACAGTTCACGAGTTCGGTAATGTTATCCGGTTTCAGCATCTTACAGTACCCTGTCAACCCTCTCGCCCCGAAATGGAACACGTCACCCGTCCATCCTCTTTGGAAATAAGAATACACCTTCCTATCGTCTAGTGGTAAATCGTATATATTAACATCCTCCCCGGTATGCTCCTTGATCAATTTTAGCATGTCACCGAACTTGCTTAGCTGTAAAATCCCTAGGATATCCTCCTTCAAGAAACCGGCACCATCAAGCTCGCCACCTTCCCATTCACTCACCATCATGTCTCCTTGCTTCCTTACCGGGTTCCAGTGGAACATATCGTGGTCATCCGGGTACACCATCATGGCACAAGCGTGAATCGATTTCGCTTTAGGTTGACCTTGAATCAATCCAACCGCTTGAATTATTCCCGGGTATTTATTGATAAAATACGCGACATCCTTTTTATGGCAAGCCATTCTAAATAGATCATCGAAATCCTTCACACCGTCTATCTTGGCCGTGAACATGTTCACCTCAGATACGGGAACCCCCTCCAACCTGCACAGATCCTTGATAGCCGCTTTCACTTGCAAAGTCGTGTAAGTGCCGACCGAGCAAACTTGATCCTTACCATATCTTCTCTCCATGTACTCTTTCACCTCGCCTCTTCTAGCCATCTCGAAGTCAGTATCGAGGTCTGGGAGTGAACCACCAACGAGCTCTTGCCGGATCTTTTTTCTTATGTTTTTAATTATTATCATGATTTATCTCGTTTCCAATTTTATATAACACGTTATCACTCAAAACGATGTCACCTTCCTCTAGCTCCGATCCCTTCACCTCGATTTCTTTCTCGCCCCGCCTGATCAAAACCATCTTATTTTCCTCTATCTCGTATTCCCCATTTAGCTCGATTACATTCACGTCAACCTGTTTCCCGATACGACCTTCAGAAAGAAACCTCTCGAATAAAAGATCATACTTTAACGGGTCTATATAAGTTAAACCTATCGCCCTGGCACAAAGAGATCCACCACCACTACCACGACCGAACCCTACAAGTATATTATTTTCCTTGCACCATTTAACTATATCCCACAGAATGAGAAAATAATCAATGGTTCCACCTCTCTCGATAACACCAATCTCCTTCTCAACTCTCTCCAAGTACTTATCCATGTCCTCTTCGGGTATATTCATCTCCATCAACCCCTCTCCGATCAAATCAATGAACATATCTTTTTTCGAACCACCGTACTTTTCAAACTCCTCTTCCGTCATCTTATATTTAGGGAGGTGCTTCACATCCATTTCAATCTTGAAAGAAGAACATCTTTTCGCGATATCATTCGTGTTATCTATCGCGAGTTCAAGTAAATCAAGCATCGAATCTCCATCTTCTTCCCTGAACAGATCTTTTATCTCCATCAAATATTCTTCGTTGCACTTGAAATATTGATTTCGAGACAAATAATTACTAACACCATCTATCGAGTTCACAGCCCTTTTTAGATAAGAATATTCCTGGTCAAGATAATAAGCGTCACAGATATTTGTCACCACCATCTTACTGGAAAGGTATTTCTGAAGATTCTGCAAGTACGTCTTGTCCCGGTCATCCGAATCGAACTCGACCGAATCTATCTGGTAACAGGAGTTTTTCAACGCGAATGGAACATCCTCGAATTTCAAACTTTTCGGGTCGATAACGACCGTTAAACCGTCCAAAATGGATAGAAACGTTTCCTCCTCGACCCTTGCGTTATCACCGGTATTGATCTCCTTGTTTATCGATAAGAGGTTCATCCAACCTATCTCGTTCTCCACGTACAACTTCACGTCGTACATCAGATCTCTCTTTTCGCTGAACACCGTTACCGTTTCACCTATCACGGGTTTTAACCCGGCTTTCTCGCATGCCATTTGGAATTTCAACACGCCGGCCAAGGTATTCTTCTCGCATATACCGAGGTATTCCACCCCAAAAAATTTCGCCTTCTTGCACCAATCGTTATAGTTACCCGTGCCGTTCAGTAACTCGAACGGTCCGTGAACACCGAGAAACGACAAGGTTGGGATCTCGCTATCCACTTTACCCACGTACTTGAAGAGTTTCAACTTGACGTTAGATTCCTCACCCTTTTTCAAGGTGTAATACAATTGACCGAACTTGTAGACGTAGTTATTAGCGGAGATACCGGTCCCCACGTAGTTAAACCCCCTATCGAAAAGAAACCCGTCACAATTCGGTAACGATAACTCGTAGGTGTCATCGTCGATGGTGATAATCCCCGAATAGGAAACATCGTACTTGAACCCGTTCGAGTTCATGTATTCTATCAAGTCCTTCATACCTCACTCTTTACGACGTTTCTTGAACTCTTCGAGCCTCTCTCTCATACCGAGTATCTTGTCGATCTCGCTTTCTTCCAACTCTTCCAAATTCCTATCCATAACTATACCATCAACCTCAACGTACAGGTCACACGCCCCGTTCTCGGCCATCTCGTCGTAAAGTTTCACGACGTCTTCCCGTTTTTTCTCGATGGGGTACGACTTACCCCCGTCGATTCTCTCTCTAAATTCTTCCATGATCTCGTGTTTTAATGATTGAATTTATTTTTAACAGTGCTAAGATACACAAATTTTATTTATTCACGATCGTAACCGGCGAAATTTTTGAACTTTTTAATGTTAAATTTTATATCCGTCCATTGAGAAGGGCTAACCTCGTGATCGATCAACCTCTTATTCATGATGGGAACCTTGCTATCTAGCCCGTCATTAGCGTATCTTACTCGATTCAACCCGTTAACAACCGGGTTGGACGTGTTGACACTCTTCACGAACGAGTAGCGGTAATCTTGGTATAATGAAACCTCCTGAGGTAACACCATACCCATCAAGTGGATCGGTACTACCGGGTTCAGAACACCGTCACCGATTAACTTGTCGATAAACAACCTCCCCCTGCAACACGCCATCGATTGATTATCGTCATTTCCAAGAGATAGGTAGATAGAAAGGTTGAACGGTAAAGCCACCATGTCACAACAACGGGACAGGAAATCGTAACATCTAACGAGGTCATCCCACGTGACACCATGAACGACCCCTATCGATCCGCACCCGTGAATAGGTTCCCATTCTTTAACGATTCTCGTTGTTTCTTTCGCGCTTCGCGAAACGTATGGTAAAACGTAATAGGTAGGCTTCAGTACTTTTACCCACGATCTGAACCTGTTCACTTCGAATGACGACCCTAGCTATAAGATGGAGTTATCGAGTATAACATCCCTGCCTTTCTTCAAAGCGTCAACGAAGAATTTCAAGTACCTCTCACCAACAACCGGATCCTCGAACAAGTGAAACGAGGCGTGATCGTAGCCCGTCATCTTCTGAACCTTGTTCATGATCGACAACGGGGCTTCATGCGCTATTTTTATCATTTTATATCCAGTTTAAACCCTTGTTTTTATCAACGATAACACCATGTTCACCCTGTCTTCAACCGAACCCGTCAACGTTATTATCTTTTCTGGTACGAAATCCATCAGCATGTTCACGTTCTCTGTGAACAGGTCGTTTACCTCTTTCTGATAGACTTTATCTATAGATCTAACACCGTTATCGATTAAATCGAACTCTGGCTTCAAAATCAAATGATAATCGTACGATTTTTCCACGTGAAACAACAGCTGGGTTACCGTGTCCCTCAATTCTGACCACTCGTTACTCTCGATACCCTCTGACTTGTAATAGTGGTAATCCGTGTAACACAACACGTCGATCAAACACCTGTCGGATATCACGTGCTTGCTACCGAAATTAATCGCCTCGATGAAGTTCTTAACGTAGGTGGTGGCTATCCATAGTTGATCTGTCAACCCCGCTTCCTTGTTCAACCGGATGCCCTTGTCAATACCGCTTCTAGAAGGGGAACAAGTTAGAATCGTGTTCCCCTTGAAATATTTTTCTTCCATTAATGCTTTCACGAGTGTCGTCTTACCCGTGCATTGCGCGCCTGAAATACTAATTACCATTCCGCTGTTTATCGTTTTGATATTGACCTTTATATAAATCTCCTTCACTCACTTCCGTGCAATCATAGCAATAGAACTGGGCCACGCGAGCGTTCACCTCTATCGTTAGAGGGTGAAATACTTCCATGAAGCAACACATTGATTCAGTCCTGAATCCAGCGTCAAAGATAGAAGAATGAATCCAAGCCCCGCATCTAGCTAGAGAACTTCTTTGTACCATCATTCCCATCTTGTCTTTCGGTATCTTGCATCCTTCCACGAAATCAATTATGTAATATCCTGGTTCAAAATGCCATACCATGTTCCCGTTTATATCCTCGTACGGTTTCAACTCCTCGTAGGATGGTAACATCGTTTTACCTTTAACCGGTATGAAGCCTTGTCCTTTTACAATGCTAGCTCTCTTTAATCTTAAATCACATCCATGTTGTGTCAAGTTCTCTCTCAAATGACCGGTAATAATACATTCCTTGTCTAGTTCTTTTCCATTTAACATATTCTATTCTAAATAATTGTTATACACATCATTAAACTCTTCAATCTCCATGTCTAGTATCTCTTTCCCTAACTATTTCCTTTACAAGATTGATCTGTTTTTCCTTTAACTCATTAGCCTCTTCATCGAACCCTCCAACCCTTAAATCGATCACTGGTAACGAAAGTTCAAACGCCAAATTCTCGTCAAACCCGTATCGATCAATCAACGATTCAATTTCCTCTTTTGTTATCATACCTTACTCTCTATTAACACCGTCATCGAATAACAAATCTTTAAGATCTTTAGGCAAGCTAGCGAGAACACTATCTGAAAATTCCATTATCCCTAGATGGTTCACGATCATCTCAATGTCTTCTCTCGTTACGTCAACTATCTCTCCTTGACCTTCACTATAAATCAACCTTGAACAATAAACATCTTCTTCAACTTCCTTACCCTTTTTTGCTCTTGAAATAATAAAATTAACTAAAGCACAGAAGTAAATTGATAAAGCCTCTCTCGTTAACTTTACAGGAACGATAACCCATTTATCGTTTCTATCTTGCACGGAACTAATATAATCTTGATCGTCACTAGACGATAAAATGACACTTTTATCCAGTGACAAGAAAAATTCTTCTAGGAATTTTCTTGTTATATCGTATCTTGTAGATTCCATCAAATCATTCAAACAATTTACTTTGATGAACACTTCTACTATCATGTTATTGTTCTTAAAAACGAATGATTTATCGATAAAATTCTTGTTTACCAATCTCGATAATTCAAAGCTAAAAATCTTTCTAATTTCCATATAACATATTGATTTATAATACTATAAATTTTAATATTTTACATTATAAAAA
>ERZ1034984.881-NODE-881-length-31563-cov-41.028945_pt1 | contig 31563 bp, 33 predicted proteins | sample MGYA00520589_ERZ1034984 | MGnify/ENA primary metagenome ERZ1034984 (study PRJEB33766, sample SAMN09781790) | gut metagenome | biome: gut microbiome | host: Homo sapiens | place: Madagascar | study: EMG produced TPA metagenomics assembly of the PRJNA485056 data... | reverse complement strand
GAGTGGGAGTAGTATTTGATACAGTAACGTATCAATATGTGACCTAGTGCACCCCTTGAGAATTACCTGCTCAAGGGGTGTTTCTATATCAAATCACGTAAGCTCGCATACAAATTCGTAACAGCGTGACCTAAGATAACTAGGTCATAATGAGGCCACTTCGCAAGTGGCTAACAGGTGCAATTACCCATATCTACCTGCGATTTTTACGAAATAGGAAAAACCCACTAAGAATAGAGGTTAATACGATTACGTATCATTACCTGCGGCAATACGCCACCTAAGGTGATGCAGACCCGCCAACCACCTGCAACCACAAAACTGATACGACAACGTATCAATAATTCTGAAGAAGATTTTTACAGTTTGGGTCACGAACGGGTCACGGCATAAAAAAGGCCTCTGACGAGGCCGTTTGCGGTTCTATTAGGAAATCTAGGCCTTGAAGGAGTCCTTCCAGGCAACATATTCGTCCCTCGTTAGCTCGCCGTCCTTTAGGTCCTTGTTGTTCCTGTACCAGTGGCGAAGCGCCCTCGCCAGTGCTTCCTGGTCCTCGCTGCCCAAGTCTTCTGGAAGAGCCAAGACGACAGTGTCCCCAACTTTGATTGGCTCTAGGCAGAACGCTTCCTCCAGCTCGAACAGCATGTGTATCGCATCGTTCGCGTCGCTTCCCCAGTCGGATTTGAGAGAGGAGGGGTTCACCTCGAGGCAGCGGGCGATCTCGGCGATCATAGGGTCCTTCGGGGTGCGCTCCCCGTACTCGTACTTGCGAAGGGAGACGGCAGATATCCCGAGCATCTCGGCGAGCTGGTCTGCAGTGTAGCCGCGCTCCTTCCTGATGCGTTGAATCTTCTCTCCGACCTTCATCGGCCCTCCTGACTTGTAATACCAAATATGTTTTTCGGCGAATCCCGACGCTCTTTTCTTTGATACGTAATTGTATCAGCTATTGTGTCTGTAGTACTGATACGTTTCTGTATCAATAGAAAGGACACAACGATGGACGGAAGACTTATCACGGCCAAAGAGGTGGCCGAAGACCTGGAATGCAGCATGCAGCATGCCTACAAGATCGTTAGGAAGCTCAACGAGGAGCTGGACGAGATGGGCTGCATAACGATGCGGGGAAAGACCAATCGAAGCTACTACGAAGAGAGGCTCTTCGGACGGAGCGACGAGATCGACCTGAGCGAGCTGGAAAGCAAGGCCGGAAATGAGCGTTAGGAAGGACGAGAAGCGGGGCACGTGGCTGGTCAAGCTCCATTACACCAACCACGACGGCGAGACAATCGACTCAACGAAGCGAGGCTTCAAGACCAAGACCGATGCCTTGGCGTGGGAGAGGGACTTTCTGGCCAACGAGGCAAGGTCGACGAGCATGACCTTCGAACAGTTCGTCAAGGTCTACGCCGAGGACGTACGCCCCAGGCTGAGGGAGACTACCTGGCGCAGCAAGGAATACATGATCAACGAAAAGCTCATCCCGTTCTTCGGCAAGATGAGGGTCGTCGATATCACCTCCCGGGAGGTCATGGACTGGCAGAACACCCTCCTCAAAGCAAAGGACAAGAACGGCAAGAAGTACTCCGAGACCTACATCAGGACCGTGGAGAACCAGCTCTCCGCCATTCTCAACCATGCCGTGAAGCATTACGGACTCCCCTCGAACCCTCTCCAGAAAGCCGGGAGAGTCGGAGAGAAACAGGGCAACGAGATGAAGTTCTGGACGACGGAGGAGTACCTGAAGTTCTCCGAGCAGGTCGTCGACCGACCTGAGATGTTCTACGCATACGAGATCCTCTATTGGTGCGGGTTAAGAGAAGGCGAGCTGCTCGCCCTGACCGCCAAAGACATCGACACCAAGAACAGGACCATTAGCGTGACGAAGTCCTACAGCCGCCTAAACGGCAGGGACATCATCGGCAAGCCGAAGACGAAGAAGTCGGAAAGGGTCATCGCCCTCCCGAGATTCCTCGCACAGGAGCTTCAGGAATACATGGAGATGGAGCGGGAGCCGAACGAAAACGAGCGCCTCTTCCCTTTCACCAAGTACGCCCTCAACAATACCTTGAAGACCGCCGCAAAGCTTGCAGGGGTCAAGGAGATCAGGGTTCACGACCTGAGGCACAGCCACGTGTCGCTCCTAATCAACCTTGGCTTCACCGCCGTGGCAATCGCCGACAGGATGGGCCACGAGAGCGTTCATATCACCTACCGCTACGCCCATCTGTTCCCAAATCAGCAGAGGAACATGGCGGACGTCCTCGACGCCCTCATGAACGCAAGAGGAGAAGGCCATGAGCGTTAAGAGCCTGGACAGAGAAGGCCGGTGGAGAGACACCACAGTCGGCTTCCGCGTCTCGGAAGAAGAGAACGAGAGGATAAACCAGCTCGCCGCGCTCAGCGGAATGACCAAGCAGGCCTTCATCATCAACCGCTTGGAAGGAAACGAGATCACCGTCCTCGCCACGATAAGGGTCCAGAAGGCCCTGGCAATACAAGCGAAAAGGGTCGCCGACGAACTCTCCAGGATCTCTGCCGGGAAAAGGGTCAACGAAAGGCTGGTCAACGTCTCGGAGGCGATTCTCGACGTCCTCACGCAGATGAACGAGCAGGGAATGGTCATCGACAAGCACTCCGAAGGGACGACGCTCGAAGAGCTGGAGACCTCGGAACTCAGCGAGACCATGGCTCCCGACATGAGGCAAATCCCGCTCACTCCGAAGGAGGTGGAGCCGATAGCAGATGCGGGCGCGAGGAAGCCCAAGAGACACAGGGAGTCCACGAAGGGAATGTTCAAAAAGGAACGGCGATGATCGTACGGAAGCTGACGGGGAACGCTGCCGTTGACGCCATCGCGACCATGGCCGTAACGGGAAACGTCATACCCGCAACCTGGTACAAGACAATAACGACGTCATCGGGCAAGGCGGACCTGGTGGCGATCAACATTCTCTCGGACGTCCTCTACTGGTACCGTCCCAGAGAGGTGCGCGACGAATACACGGGCGACGTAATCGCTTACCAGAAGCGCTTCGCCTCGGACTACCTGCAGCGAAACTACGAGCAGCTCTCGGAGCACTTCGGGATCAGCAAGAGGCAGGCCAAGGATGCCGTCGTAAGGCTCGAAGAGCTCGGGGCCGTGAAGCGCATATTCCGCAACGTGGAGTGCGGGGCGGGCATGATGGGGAACGTGATGTTCATCGCGATCGACCCCAAGCGCATCGCAGAGCTCACCTACCCAGAGCAAAGCACATGCCCGGACCCTATGACGAAAAAACGTCATAGCTATGACGGAGAAGACCCTGACTCGGGTACCCCTATGTCGGAATTTCGTCATAGGTATGGCGAAAATTCGCCAGACATATACAAAGATTACTCAGAGACTACTGAGAGATTATCTTCTGACCAACCAACCAGCCAGCCAGGGAAACTTTCTTGCGGCAAGGAGGATAGAGGGCCGGCGGAGACAAGCGACGAGTTCGAGAGCGCATGGGAAAAGGTCCCCCGCTCCAAGGCATCCCAGTGCGCTAAGGAGAAGGCCTGGAGGGTGTGGGGCGAAACGCTCGGATGCGAGGGGGTCGACGAGGATTTCCTTGCAAAGACCTATCGCCGCTACGTGATCCAGCAGGAAAACGCTGGCACGGAGCAGCGCTTCATCGCCACGTTGTCAACCTGGCTGAAGCCCAACAGGCCCGTCGCAGGCTTGAGCTTGGAATCCGCCATCGCGAAACGGAGAAGCGAGCGCGCCCGAATCGAGCGGCAGAGGGCCGAAAGGGAGGCCGAGGCGCGGCGCCAGCAGGAAGAGGAGCGCATCAACAGGCTCGAGGCGGAGTGGCGCGACTCGGACCCCGTGGCACGTGAGCTCTGGGCGAAGGCCTGGGACTTCAGCAGCGGCTTCGATCATCTGAGCGATGCGATGGGCGATTACCGAGCCTATCGCGACGAGAAACTCAAACCCGGTTAAGTCTTACTGGGACAAATTGTCCCAGTAAGCTTGCTGCGGTTGTCCGCCTTCGTCGAAAACAACCTGCCAACTGGTCTTTCGTTTTTCACTGTCCTATGTATTGGGCACCTGAAAACTCAGTTTTCTATAGAGTGCAGACAGTATTACTGTGCCCAGGCGCGGGTTCGGCCCACTGCCTCCCGATCGCGTTGCGCCCGCCCGACCCGTCACCTCATGACGGATTCCCGTCGCCACATGACGGATTTCAACACAGACACGAAGCGCACCGTTACCCTTCCCAGCATCACCGGGCCTGAAGGGGCCGCGGCTACGGCGACTCGCAGCCGTGAGTGATGGAGGAAGCAATGGAAGACTTAGACCCGATTACCAGGCAATTTTTGGGAGTGATCAACAGCAGCAAGGAAAGATGCGGCATGTCGACCACAGAATACGCCAGGAGACTCGGCATCAGCGACACCAACGCCGGGAAAAAGCTCAGGGGCGAGGTCACCCTCAGCGCCCTGGAGCTGATAAAGACCACCCACATGTTCTGCATCGACTTCAGGGAATACTTCTTCGTCTCCATCGACGACCTTCCAGAGCAGATCCACTCCCACAGAAAACGACGGCCCTAGCAACTGGGACAAATCGTCACAGCAGAGAAGGAGGGAAACATGCCAAGCGACTTCGGAGACGAATCCGGAGAGAAGCTGTTCGACTGGATGGTCCGCGTCGGACAGGAAGCCGGGCAAGCGGCCATGAGCCACGGCGCAGCAAGGGCCTCCATGGCTTTCAGGAACTCCGTCGGCGAGATCGGCCGCGAAGGAGCCGCCCTTGCCAACCCCCAGCAGCCCGAGACGGCACCAGAATGGGCGAAGCTCAACCTCCACGAATTCAAGGAGCTGCCCGAGTTCGAGACGATCAAGGAAGTCATCGACGGGAAACTCGACCGAGAAGCACTGCAGCACGAGTTCTACGACGAAGGCGAGAAGTCGTTCCTGATATTCAGGGTCGACGACGCGCCCGAGGTCGCCCGCTGCTTCAACGAGTTGGCAGACGAGACCAACAGGGCCTGCAAACGCGCCGAGCAGCAGCTCGCAAGGGAGCGCGGGCGCAAAGACCCGGACAAGGCAAAACACGGAATCGACGATCCTGACAAGGAACCCCTCCAGGACCGAGTCGAGGCATTCAAGAAATCCGCGGAACTCGCAGAGCGCGCACGCGGCAGGAGCCGCGAGGTAATCGACCAAGCGAGGGGCCGTTGACGCCCTTCGCAAGACATACCGTGGTGAAAATCGCCCTTCTCTCAGCCTGCGCTGCCCTCGCAAGCTTCGTTTTCGCAGGGAGCCTTCTCGCCCTTCCGAAAGGCTCCCTGGATCCCATCGAAGCCCTCGCGCAGCTGCCCAGCTGGATAGCGAGCGGCGGCATAGGGCGCGCAAACGCGCTCGCGCCGCTGGCGGGCGTCCTCGCTGCCTGCGCGATCTGGGGAATCTGGGTCCACAGGGCACTTAGAGGCGGAACGTTCAGGCGCGGCGAAGAGCATGGCTCCTCCCGCTGGGGAACCGTCGACGAAGGCAAAGGGTTCATGAACCGGGACGACCCCTCGCTGAACATCCCCCTCACCAAGAACATAGGAATCCCCGTCTCCAGGACAGAGTTCGACCTGGAGACCGATCGCAACCGAAACATCTGCGTCGTCGGCACTCCCGGCACGGGCAAGACCCGCAGCCACGTGCTGCCGCTGCTGATGCAGATGAACGCAAGCTACCTGGTGACCGACCCCAAGGGCACCCTCATCGGCTCCACGGGCTGGATGTTCCAGGCCGCAGGCTACAGGATCAGGAACTTCGACCTGGTCAGGATGGAGGCCTCAAGCCATTACAACCCGCTGGCCTACGTGAGGAGCGACATCGACGTGCTCGCCATCGTCGAATGCCTCATCACCAACACCACCGGCGACGCCGAGCACACGGGCGACCCGTTCTGGGAGAACGCCGAGCGCCTGCTCTACACTGCCCTCATCGCCTACCTCGTCCACCACTGCCCTCCAGAGGACCGCAGCCTCCCCGGGATGCTGACGCTCCTCTCCCTGGCAGAAGCACGCGAGGGCAACGAATCTTACATGAGCCCGCTCGACCTGCTCTTCCACGAGCTGGAGACGGGCAAGAGACTTGTCTCCGCCAAGGACGAGCAGCCCTTCGACGAGAACTCCAGGGCGTTCACGAACGGAGCCTCCACGGTGCGCTGGAAGCAGGTAAGGGAACCAGCAGACCAGTCGAAGGACTTCGCCCTCAACGCGTACAAACGCTTCAAGACCGCGGCCGGAGAGACCCTGAAGTCGATCATCATCAGCTGCAACACGCGATGCCTGCCCATGATGGCCGACAACGTGCAGGACATCCTGGCGGACGACGAGCTGCACCTCGACGCCATGGGGGACGCTGGGCAGAAGACGGTCGTATTCGCGTCGATGCCGGACACCCGCGGGACCTTCAACTTCCTGTTCGCCATGCTCATGTGGCAGACGGTGAACGAGCTTTGCGATGCGGCGATCATCGACCACGACGGCAAGCTTCCCACGCCGGTCCACCTGGTCTTCGACGAGTTCGCGAACATCGGCAAGCTCCCCGACATAGACAGGTTCATCGCGGTCATCCGAAGCAGGAACGTCTCGATGTCCATGATCCTGCAGTCCTTCGAGCAGCTGAAGGGCACCTATGGCGAGGAGAAGGCGCTGTCCATCAGGGCCTGCTGCGACACGACGCTGTTCCTGGGGTCGACGCTGTTCGGCACCAACGAGGAGATTTCGAAGATGCTGGGAAACCAGACCATCGCCTCCTTCACCCTCAACGACACGGAGGGGCAGAACAAGTCAACCACCGTGAGCCGAACGATCTTCGAGAGACCGCTCATGCTCCCCGACGAGGTGGGACGCCTCTCCAGGAGGAAGGCCCTGCTGCTCATCGCGGGAACCTATCCGTTCCAAGACGACAAATACGATGCCGCACAGCATCCTCGATGGGCCGAGGTCGAGCCCGGGCACAAGGGGTCCATACACGCCAAGCCCTTCGACTTCGGCGCGTATGCGGCGGGGATGAGGGAGGTGGTCTAGGGAAAGCCACGGAGACGGCGGCAATGCGCAAGCAACCCGGCCGCTTCGAGCTTCCACCCTCGATGCGGCTGCCGCCGTCAAGACGCAAAGGAGCGCTCGCGCGCTCCGCATCCAAATCTTACCACGCAAGGCAAGGCGCCCCTTCCACCCAGGCGCCAACGACGCAAAGGAGGCAATCACATGCTTGCAAAAATCATCTCGCTCGTGACGGGCTGCGTGACATTCCTCGGAGGGTTCCTCGTGGTCTGGGGAGCAGTCCAACTCGGACGATCATTCGGAAACCGCGGTGGCGGCGGCGAGGGCATGGAGGCCGGAATCGCGACCATCGCCGGCGGTGCGATCATCATCGCCGCAGCCGTCTACTTCGGCCAGCTCGACACCTCGTGGATGCCGGCTTAGGGGGCTCGGTTTGATCGACGACAAGCTCCACATCCCAATCCAGAAGGACATCGGAGAGTACGAGCAGAAGCTGTTCGGCGACATGTCCATCAGGACCTGCGTATGCCTGGCGGGGGGCTTCGCCACCGCGATAGCGACCGCCCTCGCATGCTGGTTCTGGCTGGGGGTCGACCCCTCGGACGCCACGTTCCCGATCATGCTTGCAACACTGCCCTTCTGGCTCGCGGGCTTCTGGAAGCCCCGCGGAATGCCGTTCGAGAGATTCCTGCCGCTGCTGGCGAAGCACCACCTGGCCAAGCGCCACTTCGAGTACACGCCAAGCCACAGGGGCGCGATGGCCGCGCCGTTGGCGCTGGAGCCGAGAAAGCCCACGCGAAAGGAAAGGAAGCGTACCTACAGAAAGGGGGCGGAGCTCTATGAGCCTGCTGAGGAAGCGTAAGAAGGGTGCAGAGGAAGCCCCTGAGCAGAAGAAGGATAAGAGGGAGCGAAAAAGGCAGAAGGGCACGCTGGAGCTGTGCGGTTACGAGCTCATGCTCAAAAACGGCGTGGCACAGGTGGCGCCGGGCCTGTTCAGCCAGACCGTGCGGTTCGGCGACATCACCTACCAGTGCGCGAAGAAGGACATCCGCGAGAACATCTACAGCACGATGAGCGCCCTGTACAACTACTTCAACCCCGACACCAGCGTCCAGGTGACCATCACCAACGAGCCCGTCCCGCCCGAGGAGATCGGCAACAGGACGTTCTTCCCCAAGTCGGACCCCTGCCTGGACCCCTACGTCGAGGAATACAACCGCATCCTCAACGACAAGATGCGCGAAGGCGTCTCCAACCTCAAGAGGCACCGCTACCTCACCTTCACCACCGAGGCGGAGGACATCGACTCCGCGATCCCGAAGCTGGCGCGCATGCGCAATGACTGCGTCCAGGCCCTCGCCAGGATCAAGAGCAAGGCCGAGCCCATCGACGGCCTCGAGAAGCTCAGAGTCGCCAGGGGCCTGCTGAGCCCGTTGGGCGCCTTCGAGTTCGACTGGGACAATTTGTCCCAGTGCCCCACCGCGCGCACGGCCGACTTCGTGGCCCCCATGTCCGTGGACTTCAGGCCAAACGGACGAAGCGACGCTTTCAAGGCCGACGACGCTTGGTGCTGCGTGATGGCGATCAGGTCGTTCGGATCCGTGCTGCTCGACGACTGCCTCTCCAACATCGTGGACCTCCCCATGCCGCTCTCGATCTCGCTCCACCTGAAGCCCATCTCCCAGGACAAGGCGATCGACATGGTCCAGGGCAAGATCGACTGGATGGACATGGAGGAGCGCGGCCAGAAGAGCCGCGCCGCCAGCAAGGGCATCATCCTCACCCAAACCTCGACCGCGCTGCGCTATTCCAGGGCCGACGCAGAGGAGCTGCTCGACTTCCTGCGCAACAAGAACGAGCGGCTCTTCGAGTACGCAGGCTACGTCTTCACCTACGCCTCCACAGAAATGGAGCTCGACGAGCGCGTCGACCGCATCATCTCTGCGGCAAAAGGCTCGGCGCTGACGATCGAGAAGCTCTATTACCGCCAAGAAGAGGGCTGGGGCTCGGTCCTGCCGTTCGCGACGAACAAGTGCGACGTGACGAGGCTCCTCACCAGCGGCCAGATCGCCATGCAGATGCCCTTCGCTTCCCTTGAGATCAACCAACCAGGAGGCATCTACCTCGGACAGTCGAAGATCACCAACACGCTCACCATCCTCGACAGGCTCTCGCTTCCCTCCCCGATGGGATTCGACTTCGGGACCCCGGGCACGGGAAAGTCGAACGCCCAGAAGAGCGTATGGCTTCAGGTGCGCATGCTCTACGGAGACAGCGCCCAGGGAATCTGGATCGACCCGACCGGCGAGGGCCGCCCCGTCGCGGAAGCGGGCGGCGGCGTGAGCATCAGGCTGGCCGCCGACTCCGGCCAGTTCATGAACCCCTTCGACACCAAGGACGTCGCCACGCTCTCCGACCCGCTCCAGATCGCCTTCAAGGTGGACGCGTTCCTGGCCCTCTCCGCATCGATGATGGCCGAGGGGAACCAAGGGCTCACGCAGGCGGAGAGGTCGATCATCGCCCGATGCGTCGAGGAGGCCTACCGCAGGTCCGGAGCCGCGGGCACCCCTGTGCTTGAGGACTTCTACAAGCTCCTGCTTGAGCAGCCCGAGCCCGTCGCGCGGGAGATCGCCCTGCGCTACGAGCGCCACGTCAAGGGATCGTTCTCGTTCTTCAACCGCATGTCCAACGTGCACCTCGACGCGCCGATGGTGAACATCGACCTCCATGACCTCAACTCGGACATGAAGGTATTCGGCATGCTCACCGCCCTAGAGCAGGTGCGCAACCGCATGTACCAGAACTTCGCGGAGGAAAGGACCACCTGGCTGTTCATCGACGAGGTGCAGAGCCTCTTCAAGCACCCGGCCGTCATCGCCTACTTCGAGAGCTTCTGGGCCGAGGGACGAAAGTTCGGCCTGGTCGCCACCGGCCTGTCGCAGAACGCGAGCTTCATGCTCGGCAGCGACATCGGATCGACCATGATCCTCAACTCGGATTACCTGATGCTCCACAAGCAGTCGACCGTGGACAGGGACCTGTGGGCCGAGACGCTCAACCTCTCCGACGAGGAGATCGGCTACATCGACGACGGCATCAAGCCGGGCGACGGCCTGCTCGTGGCCGGAGGCGCAAGACTCCCGATCGCCAACGAGCTCCCCAAGGGCAGGATCTACGACTTGCTCACCACCAAGCCGTCAGAAGTGGCGGCCCTTGGCGGCGCGGGCATGAGGTCCGCCCGATGACGAGGAGCCTGGACAGGGACCCGATGCACGACGTCGTCGCCGGAGAGAGGGAGAACCTTCTCAACTCCGGCGTGGTGGCAGGCGGCGAGTCCTTCCGCGAGGGGGTCGTCGGAAGCGGATTCGGGCTGTCTGGGAAGTCGGTTGAGCCGCAGCTTATGGGAGCGGCGAGCCTCAGGCGGATGGCGGCCGGCACGATGGCAAACGAACTCGACGACACTGACGAGTTCGAAGGCGCCCGCGACGCCTACGACGCCGCGAGCGGGGGCCTCGCCGTTTGGCGGAGGCTGGCCATAAGGAAAGCCGAGGCGAAAGCGGCCGAGCCGTCCCCAGGCGATGGCGCAGCCACTCGGGCTGCATCGGGCGGCAAGGCGCATGGTGCTGCGTTTGCCGACGACGCAGCCGCAGCCGAGCAGGCAGCGCAGATGAGGGTTAAAGCCAACGGTGCCGCCGGCGCAGCCAAGTCGGCTTCCGCGGGAACGGCCCAAGCAGGGATCGCCACGGAGATGTCGGCCCAGGCGGCTGGAGCGCAGGCAGCCAACGCAGGCGCCTCCGCCGCGGCAGCAGAGGGCGGAGCCGGGATCGCAGGCGCCGTCGCAGGAGCTGGCGTCCCGATCGCCGGCATCGTCGCCGGAATCGTGGCCTTCGTGCTGGGCGTCTTGCTGGTGGGACAAATTGTCTCAGCGCTCTTCGGATTCTGGGAGAACGAGGAGGACAAGCAGGCCATGGAGGGACTGCCTCCCTACATCACCTACGAGATGGTAGAGGCCGCACTCGACGCCCAGGAGAAGTACGGGCACCCTGCCGGCTGCACGATCGCCCAGATCATCTGCGAGAGTGGGCAGGGAGACCACATGAGCCAGCTCGCCACCAGGGACCACAACCTGTTCGGCATGAAATGGGCCTCCTCCTACGCCTCCGCCGCAGAAGTGGCGGGAAAGGCCAGCTGGGCTACCGGGGAGGAGGCGGCTGACGGCAGCCACTACACCACCGCCGCCCAGTTCATCGTGTTCAAAGGCGACGCGGAGTGCATCGGGTTCCGCAGCCGAGTGTTCCTGCAGGCAGGACGGTACGCCAACAACCCCCTGATCAGGGATGCGATGGCGAACCACGACTCGGACAAGATGGCCGAGGGCCTGAAGGACGCAGGATGGGCAACAGACTCCAGCTACGTGGAGACCCTCAAGTCGATCATGCAGACCTACGGTCTGTACCGCTTCGACGGCCTCAGCCTAGATGACTTCAAGGCCGGCGAGGAGGCGGGAAGCGCCATCGTCGCCGCGGCGTACAGCCAGCTCGGCGTGCCATACGTCTGGGGCGGCTCGACGCCCGGAAAGGGCCTGGACTGCAGCGGCCTCACGCAGTACTGCTACCGCCAGGCGGGCATCCGCATCAGCCACTACACGGAGGACCAGAAGGGCGAGCTCAGGCAGATACCCATCTCCCAGGCCAAGCCCGGGGACATCCTCTACAGGTACGGACACGTCGCCATCTACATCGGCGACAACAGGTACATCCACGAGCCCCGCACGGGAGACGTCTGCAGGATCGCCTCGGGAGTCGACTGCTTCACTTGCGCCCTGACGGCGCGCCACTAGAAAGGAGAAAAGAATGGAGAAGAAAAGCAAGGGCATGGCCGCGCTCGCATGCGCTGCCCTGCTCGTGCTCATCGGCGCCGGGTGCGTGCGCTGCACCATGGTCCACGGCACGCAGCAGGACCCGGTCGAGCAAGGCCAGGAGGAAGGCGCGGCGGACGAAGCCGATACCGCCATGGACAGCCTGGAGAAGCTGCTCGGCACCAAATGGACGTCCGAGGACGGGAAGGCGACCCTCTCAATCATAAACGGCGCCTTCGTGGAGAGGGCTGTCGACGAAGAGAAAGTCACCTACTGGGAGCCGGAGAACGCCAAGGCCGACGACGGCGGCTTTTCGGAGTCCGTCTGGGTCAGCGACAGCATCACATCCGCGCAAACCCCGTCCATGGTCAGGGTCGACGCCGTCGAGAACGGCGGCATGGCGATCACCTGCGACTCTTTCAAGATCTCGGCCACCTACCTCATCGACGCCCCCGAGGACGTCGAACTCGCCATCAGCGGCAACATCGACTACCTGGCCACTCTGGCCGGCGTGGAGAAGGACAGCATCGCTGGCTGCCTTCGGGACTTCGTCAGCTCCAGGAGCCCCTACGCCAAGACGGCGACCTGGGACGGAGAGATCTACATCGACGCCAACGCCAACAAAACCAGCTCCACCTTCACGCTGGACGATCCCAACGGGACCATCGTGACCATCGTCGTCGACGGCACGGCGGGCGAGATCTCGGCGATGTGATGCCGATGGGTTCCTTGGCGAAAGTCGCCCATGACCGCAGGTTCAAGCTGGCCTTCGCGGCAACGATCGTCATCCTGACGACGCTGCTCGTGCCGGCGCACAACGCATACGCGGACATCGCGGGCGACATCAACAACTGGCTGGCAGAGCTTTTAAGGGACGCGGCCAACTGGATGTTCTCGAAGCAAGCGGAGGTGCTGAAGGGCATCGGCTACGACGGAATCCTGGGCGCTGACTTCGAATCCATGCTCACAACGTCGGGAAGCGTCTCCATGTACGACATCGCTCACGGTGTGTGGAAAGTCGCCATCCTCCCCATCGGATGCGGCGTGCTCTCGCTGGTCTTCACGGTGAAGCTTATCCAGATATCGCAGAGAGTCGATGGGAACGCCTCCATGCCAGGCGTCAAGGAGGTCGTGTTCCTCCTGGTGTTCTTCGCCGTGTTCCTGTTCCTTATCCAGCACAGCTTCGAGCTTATGCAGTCCATCTACGAGGTGGTCGGCATCGCCATCGACAGAGTCATGGGGCTGTTCGGGCAGGGCGGGACCCTTGACCTCGCAGCCGTGTCCATAGTGACCACGGACGACGACATCCCAGCCCTGCTTGCGATGCTCGTCGTGTCACTCATCAGCTGGGTCGTCGTCCTCGCGGCCTACATCGTGGCCCTGGTCGTCTGCTGGGCCCGTGCCCTCCAGCTCTACATCATGGCTGCGTTCAGCCCGATCCCCCTCGCCTTCATGGCCTTGGACGACACGAGGCAGATAGGGGTTGGCTACCTGAAGAACTTCACCGCCGTTTGCATCGCGGGCCTGATCATCGTGATCCTGCTGATCGCCTTCCCGGTGATCCTCGGAGGGCTCACGGGAGCGAATCCCGGCACGGGAACGCCAGTGGACGCGGTCGCGACCGGGCTCACGTACGCATTGCAGTACCTGGCCATGTGCATCCTGCTCATCCTGTCGCTCGCCAAGAGCGGCGCATGGGCTCGGGACATAGTTAGCGGATTCTAAGAGAAAGGAAGGAAGTTTTGTACGAACCGAACAGCGGGGCCACGCCGGAGGCGGCTTGGATGATGTACGACCCCGAGGACGGAACGCGCCTCCTACTCGAGGCGCATGCGGCGCCTGACCCCAAGGACGGCTGCACCCTAGGCTTCTCGTTCTCCCTTTGGGCAAGGCGCGAGGACGGTTGGACGGAGGTGATGAACGGTTTCAATTGGGGGTACTCGGACGCCGAGGACCTCGTTGACGCAGCAGAGGCGCATCTCGGCTACGAGCCGAACGACATCGAGCGAATCGGCTACGGGGAGTTCGAGAGAGCGCTGCTCCAGGACGAGTCCCTCACGTCCAGGATCCAACGCGCGAGGAGCATCCCCGCAGTCGACCAAATCAGGCGGAAGGTTGGTTATCGAATGGGCAGGTAGGCCCTGCAGGCACCGAAGCCGGCACTTCCACATCAGGCCGGCGCAAGACGTAAAGGAGGGCTCGCATGAGCCAGGAAACACCAAAGAACACCTATGTCACGTTGCATAAGAACTTCGTGCGCACGGACATCGAATACGCCGACAGGAGGACCGGCGAGGTTAAGACCTTCAATTCCGTGACCCTTCCGAAGGGCACGGTGATTGACGGACGCGACGTCAGCTATTACCAGTTCAGCCCGTTGTTCGTGAACGAATCCCGATACCGCGGCGAGGATTACCGCGACATCCCCCTTCTCACGGAAAGGGAGGTCTGGCTCCGTAAGAGCATCCTCGACGAGGACGGCAAGCCCGTCGTTGGAGAGGACGGCATCGAGCTGAAGGAAGTCGTCAAGGTGATGCCCGCTCAGATCAGGGACGCGATCGAGCGCAACCGGAGCGAGTACCTGGAGAGCCTTTCTGCGCGCGCACGTTCAGCTCGCGACGGCAGCGAGCGCCTCGGCCGTGGCGCTGCCCAGCGCGCAAGCTCCCGCATGTCACGCGAAGACATCCCGTTCTAAGGAGGAGGCGTGAGGACCAAGACAACCGAGAGGATCGTATCCTCCAAAATCATTCAAGTCGTCATGAGCATGGCCCTGACGCTCAGCGTGTGGGTGTCAGCTCCGATGAGCGCGTTCGCAGCTGAAAGCGTCGACGTCACCATCGGAGACGACATCCCGTACGCGGGCTACTCCACGACCCGCATGTACGCCGACGGCGAGGTTGCCTACTGCGCCGACCCGGCTTCTGCCACGCCCGCGCCCGGCACCTACAGCAAGAGCGGCGTGAGCGACCCCGACCTCATCGCGACGATGTGGTTCAGCTACGGCGCCCCGGGATTCGACGCGTCCATGTTCCCCGACACCTGGTACGACGGCAGCGGCTGGAGCGCGGATAAGTACACCGTGGCAAGCCACGTGCTCCTGTCGTATGCCTACCAGGGCTCCAAAGCCGATGCCGTCTTCGGCACCAGCGGCGACTTCGAGGACTGGGCGCGAAACGAGCTTCTGGGCACCACCTGGAAGTCCATCAAGGCGAGCAAGGGCAAGGTTTCGACCGGCTTCGAGGCCTTCTGCATCCACACGGGCCCCGGCACCCAGGTGCTCATGAGCTTCACATGGGACAAGGGAGGCCTGAAGGTGGCGAAGGAAGACTCACAGGCAGGCGCCGAGCCCCAGGGCGACGCAACCCTCGACGGCGCCAAGTACGACATCGTCAACGCATCCGGCCGGTACGCCTTCGTCGACGGCCGATACTACGCCAGCGGCGAAGTGGTGAAGACCATCACCGGCAAGTGGGATGATGGCGCAAGCGCATATGTCGCCAAGACCTCGACGAGCGCCCTACCTTGCGGCACCTACACCGTGGTCGAGTCCCGAGCGCCCGAGGGATATCTCGTTTCCGACTGGTCCGCGAAGGCTGAGGTCAAGTCCGACGGCCAGATGGTCGACCTCACCGGCAATCCTTGCAGCGACGATGTCGTCCGCGGCGGCGTGCAGGTGACCAAGTCAGACATCGAGCTGCAGGAATCCGAGGCCCTGGGCGGCAACTCCCACGACGCCCTCGACACCGGCTCCACGCTCTCCGGCATCGAGTTCGCCATCGCCAACGAATCCGAGCACAAGGTGCTCGTGGGCGACAAGTGGTTCGAACCCGGCGACGTCATCGAGACCATCGTTACCTCCTGGAACGACGAGGCCGGCGCATACACCGCCCAGACCGCGGCCGACGAGCTGCCTTATGGCACCTACACCATCCAGGAGACCAAGACCAACGGCTCCTACCTGCTTACCGACGGCGAGCCCAAGACCTTCCAGGTCCGCGAGAACGGCGCGATCGTCAAGGCGACCTCCGATGGCAGCGAGCTTGAGTTCTTCGACCAGGTTGTCCGCAACGACCTTGAGGTCGTGAAGATGGCCGAGGACACCAACGCCTCCTTGCAGGTGGCGTTCAAGGTGACCAACGTCTCCACAGGCGAGGCCCACGTCATCGTGACCGACCGCAACGGAAACGTCTCCACCGCCTCTTCCTGGAACAAGCACAGCAACAACACCAACGGCAACGACGGCCTTCTCAAGGCCGAGAGCATCAAGGCCGCCGACATGGACTCCAAGGCTGGCGTATGGTTCTCCCTCGGCGAGGATGGCTCCAATGCCGACGTTGACGACGGCCTGGCAGCGCTGCCTTACGGCAAGTACACGTTGGAGGAGCTCCGAAGCGACTCCAACGAGGGCTACGACCTAGTGACCAAGACCTTCGTGGTCGAGCGCGACTCCACCGTGGCCAAGGCCGTGTGGATGAGCCTCGACGACAAGGAAGGCCCGAAGATCCAAACCGAGGAGACCGACAAGGCCGACGGCGACCACGTGGCCCAAGCCTCCGCTGAGACCACCCTGGTGGACACCATCTGGTACGAGAACCTCAAGAACGACGGCACCGAGTACACCGTCACCGGCACCCTCGTGGTCAAGTCCACCGGCAAAGCCCTGCTCGATGCCGACGGCAATGCGATCACCGCCACAAAGACCTTCCAGCCTAGGCAGAAGGCCGGCGAGGTGGAACTCGAATTCACCTTCGACTCCAGTTTGCTCGCGGGCGAGGACGTCGTGGCCTTCGAGTCGCTTTTCTCCGAGGGCATAGAGGTCGCTGCCCACGCCGACATCGCAGACGAAGGCCAGACCGTGCACTTCCTCGACATCCGCACCACCGCGGCAGACAAGTCCGACGGCGACAAGCTGGTGACCGGAACCGAGATCGCCGTCGTCGACGAGGTGGCCTACGAGGGCCTCGTTCCCGGCACCGAGTACGAGCTCCAGGCTACCTTGATCGACTCTGAGACCGGTGAGCCCGTCATAGTAAAGGACGGGTTGCTCGAGAAGCAGGTTACCGGCACCGCCACCTTCACCCCTGAGGAGGCCGACGGCGCCCAGCTCGTCGAGCTCTCTTTTGACGGGACCGACCTCGGCGGAAAGAGCCTTGTCGTGTATGAGAAGCTCTTCGCAGCCGATGTGCAGCTCGCATCCCATGAGGATCCCTCCGACGAGGGCCAGACCGTGACCGTCGTCGAGATCGGCACCACCCTGGTTGACGCATCCGACGGCGACCATATCATCGCCCCCGGAAAGGTGAAGCTGACCGACACCATCGAGTACAAGGGCCTCGTCCCCGGCGACACCTACACCGCCCACGGCACCTTGATCGTGAAATCCACCGGCATGCCGCTTGAGGATGCCGACGGCAAGCCCGCGACCGCGACCGCCGAGTTCACCCCCAACAAGGCCGATGGAACCGTGGATGTCACCTTCGAGTTCGACGCGTCCAAGATCGAGGAGGGCGTCGAGATCGTCGCCTTCGAGGAATGCCTCGACGTAAACGGCAACGTAATCGCGGTCCATCAGGACATCGACGACGATGGTCAGACTGTCATCGTCGACAACCCTGATACCCCTGAGGTCCCTGACGAGCCCGGTAAGACCCTCGACAAGACCGGTGTCGACCTGGCCCCGATTGCCGCGATTGTCGTTATCGCATTCCTTGGGGGTTCTGGATGCCTCGCATACGGCCTGCGCAAGCGCCGTTTGGCGACAGCAGCTGACTCGAATTCCGAAGACTGCGACAACGAGTCGGACGAGAGCTAAACAATAGCCAGCTTCCGGTTTCGAGATGGGCGGCCGTGTGCCGCCCATCGTTTTAGGAGGTCTATGAACGACAGGACAAAAAGCCGAATTGCCCTTGCTTTGGCGGCATCCCTAATTTCACTTGCGCTGGCTGTAAGCACTTCGGTTCTCATGCTCACGGAAAAGGCGTCGAGCACAAGCCCGGACCCACTCGGCACCTATGAGGAGGCTTTCCAAGACGACGGCTTCGAGTCAATAGACTGGGATTACTGGCTTTCCGTGAACCCGGACATCATCGGATGGATCAACGTCCCGGGGACCGCGATCGACTATCCAATTGTCCAAGGAAGCGCTGGGGACCCTGGTCGCTACCTGAGCTATGACGTCAACGGAAGATGGGACTACCACGGAGCCCCTTACCTGACATGGGAATGCGCGGAGGGAGGTCTCCTGCACAGCCCTAACGCGCTGGTGTTCGGCCACCATCTGCAGGACGGTACCATGTTCTCCAGGCTCAGCGATTTCATCGACGTCGCCTACCTGGACGAGCATACGCCGATACAGATCCAGACCCCAACCGAGAAGGCTAACTTGACCGTCCTGGCGGTAGATAGGGTCAACGCCAACCGCGAGACTGTGAGGCTTGAGTTCGGCACAGCCTTAGATCACGCCGCATGGCTGGCAAGCGTCACGGCCGCATCCGACCGCAACTTGAGCTCAGCCGGATTCGACTTCGGTTCGGTCGAGAACGTCGTCACGCTTTGCACATGCAGTTACTCAACTTGGAGCAACGAGCGAACGCTCCTTTACTGCACGATCGAAAACGTTCCCTGATTAGCCATCCCGAAATCGTGGCACGTTCGATTCGCAGTCTGCGCACATCCGATCGCTTTCCCGACGGTCCCCCGTTTGGCAAAACCAAGGTGACCTGTTTCTCGACCAAGTCGTAAACCATTGACTAACCGCACAAATGACAATAGGAAAATGGATTCGACAGAAGAGGACTGTGCCAATCGAGGAAATGCACAGCATGCCGGCAAAACGAGGAGACAGAACTCCCCGAAACGCCTGCGTTGCTCAGAATCGCGAGGAGCACCACGCTTGGCTTGCCGACCATCACGATACAGAACGCGAATGCTATCTTAAAGTTCATTGCGGAAAACCTTCTGACGATAGCATCACCTACCTTGATGCAATGGAAGAGGAGCTTTGCTTCGGATGGAAAGACGGACATTCGAGGTCCTTTCCAGAGGCTGGAATCCTGCACCACTTCATGAATGCAAAAGCTAAAGCCCCAGTTCCTCTTCGCCCCAGTGCTTCATGGCAAGAAGGATGGGCACGAAGCTCTCGCCTCGCGTGGTCAGCGTGTATTCCACCCGTGGCGGGATCTCGCCGTAATCTATCCGTTCTAGAAAGCCGTCGTCCACCAGCTCCTTGAGCTGCTTAGAGAGCGTCGATTCGGAGATGTTGCCGATGCAGCGCCGAAGCTGCCCGAAATGGCGCACGTCCTTGAGCGCCACATAGAACAGTATCTCGATCTTCCATTTGCCGCCGATCATGCGCTGGATGGTGGAGATGGACTTGCACCTCTCCACTTCAACGCCTTGCCTTCGTACCACTCTTCCCTCCTTGATGCGCTCCATAAAAAGACAGTACTTCAAAGATAGCAGCAATATGCGGATGATCGCATTGAAACTTCCCACAAGGCGAAACTAGGAGGCTGATATGCATTACACGGGAACCATCTGGAGGCCGCCCCACGAGGCGGACTCGCTCATCATCGAGGCGACGGCAGGATGCACGCACCGCAAGTGCAAGTTCTGCACGCTCTATGAGGATCTGCCCTTCAAGTTCCGACGGACGCCCTTGGAGACGATAGAGGCAGACTTGCTCGAGGCGCAGACCTGGTTCCGCGACCCGCTCCGCAAGGCCGAGGAGCGCTTGTTCGGGCTTGACGAGGCGAACGCGAGCCGCATATTTCTCGCCGGAGCCAATCCGTTCGGCTTGCGCGCGCATCATCTTCTGGACATTGCCGAGCTTGCCCATCGCTCCTTTCCTCGGCTAAAGAGCATAGGCTGCTTCTCCCGCGTGACCGACGTGACGCAAAAGACCGATGAGGAGCTGGCCGCACTTGCACAGGCGGGCTTCGACGGCTTGACGATAGGCATCGAGACGGGGGACGACGAGGCGCTAGCGTTCATGGATAAAGGCTACGAATCGAAAGACATCGTCGAGCAATGCGCACGGCTTGATGCGGCAGGCATCGGCTATGCGTTCTTCTACCTTGCGGGCATAAGCGGCAAGGGACGCGGCGTCGTGGGCGCAAGAGCCACAGCCGAAGTCTGCAACCAAACACATCCTTGGCTCATAGGTGCGAACATGCTCACCATCTACAAAAGCTCGGAGCTCTATCGCGAGATAGAGGAAGGACAGTGGGAGGAAGAGACGGAGGTGGAGAAATATGAGGAGATCCACGAGCTAGTGCGCCTCCTCGATATCCCGACCGAGTTCGCCATGCTCGGGGCGTCGAACCCGGTGATGCTGCGCGGAAGCCTGCCTGAGCACCGCAAACAGGTTATAGATGCCATCGATTCCATCATCAGCAACATAGGCGAGGAGCGCCTGCGCAGCTACCGGACCAATCTTCGGCACTTGTGAAGCATCGGCCTGCTATGCCTATTCCCAGTGACCGCCGATGACTTTGGTCTCCCAGCGTCCTTCCTCCGGATGGCTCACCGTGTTGTAGCCGGTGATGGTTCGCCTCACTTCGCTGTGATGCCCCGAGCCTTCACCAGCTTTCATGTGAGCCTTGCCATGCGCGGCGGTGCGCAGGTAGGTGATGTCGCCGACGAGCTTGTAGGTGGGGACGGGGCTGGTGAAGTCGCGCCGCACCAGGTCGGACCTGGGCTTCGCGTTCGGGTCGAGGATCGTCGTGCGCTTCTTGACGTTGGGCGTGCAGCCGCGTATTCCCAGCTCGCGCATCAGCTTGCGCACCCTGTACAGGCTCAGGCCCGAGAGCTCGGCGGGCAAGAAGCGCTTTACGAACCGGAAGCCGAACCTGCGGTCCGACTCCAGCAACACGCGGCGCACGGCCTCCAGCTCGCCAGCTCGGCCAAGTGTTCCTTGGAAGGGTGATCGGGATTCGTCATGGTGCTGCCTTTCAACGGGGGATGATATGGCAGGGCGCCGCGTCCGTAAATCGATCGAAGCCGAGCGTTATTCGCCCAACTCCCGTTATCAAAGTGGACCGTTATCGGACTGTTTCAATCCTGCCTTAGATGTTCCTTCGACACCCCGAAATAACGTTACAAGTTGCGAATCGACGAGGAAAATGTCGCATGTCCGACCATCGGAACACGGCACATTCCCCAAAAAGCAAGTGCTATTGATTTTGGGGATTCGAACCGAACAGCCAGTCGGCGGCGTCGATAATTCGTATGCCTTCGTACTGGTATTCGGGCTGGTACGTGCGGGCAATCAGGATCTTCGGGTAGGCGTCCCTTACCGCTAGCAGGGGGGCCACCTCTCGTTCAAACGTGCGCTCCTCGGATATGCTGTTCGCAACCTGGATGTAGAGCTTCTCGCCCTGTTTGATGGCGACGAAGTCTATCTCCTTCTTGTACAGCACGCCGACATACACCTCGTAGCCGCGCCGCAGGAGCTCTATGGCGACGATGTTCTCCAGCACTCGGCCGTAGTCCATGTTCTTGGTGCCGAGGCGGGCGAACCTAAACGACTGGTCGACAAGGTAGTACTTGTCCTCCGACCTCAAGTACCTCTTTCCGCGGATATCGTATCGGCGGATTCGGTAGAAAGCGAACGCCTTGCATAGCGCGTCTACGTACTTGCCGATCGTCTTATGGTCGGCCTTCGTCCTGTTCGACTCGAGCGTGTCGGCAATCGACCGGATGGACGTGAGGTTCCCGACGTTATCCATGAGGTAGTCGATGAGCGCATGGAGCAGCTGCTCGTTCTTCAGCTTGTACTTGCTCACGATGTCCCTCACCACCAGGGCATTAAGAACCTCGGAATCGATATAGCGCCGCTTCTGCTCCTCGGTCCTGTACATGTACGATCCCGCCATGCCCCCATCCGAGATGTAGCCGGTCAGGCTGTCGTAGATGTTCTGGGACGGATAGTATGCGAGGTACTCCCCGAAGGAGAACGGGTAGACGGGGATCTCGTACGTCCTTCCCACGAACAGGGTTGCCAGGTCGCTGCTCTGCAGGAAAGCGTTCGAGCCGGTAACGAATATGCTGTACTTCTCCCTGGCATGCAGGCTGTTTATCGCCTTCTCAAATGACCTGCACATCTGCACCTCGTCGATGAAAAGGTAGTTCTGCCGGCCGGGCACGTAACGCTCCTCCACGTATGCCTCCATGGAGCGGTAATCCAGGATGTCCTCGAAGTCCGTGAGGTTGTAGTTGATGCGGATGATGTTCGAATCGGGCTGTCGCTCGGAGATCTTCTGCGCCAGGGCCTCCAGAAGCTTTGACTTGCCCGACCTGCGAACGCCGGTGATGACCTTGATGTCCGGCGTATCGGCAAGCTCCAACATCTCCGAAAGGTACGCCGTTCGTTCAATAAGCTTCACAGGTATCCTCCTCAACAACGTACGTTGTGTATATTCCCCAAAATTGAATTATATGCCGTTTTGGGGATTTGTGTATTCGCCAACTGCATGCAATGACGAAAACAGTGTATGGATGGCCGCTGCAAACGCCTAGGGAAGCGCTGATTAACTGAGGTTTTATCTTCCCGATGCGCCCTGCCGCCGATTTCTCGCGATCGCTGGGCCGCCGCCGGGGCGCGGGCGCGCCCGCGCCCCCCGCCCGGGCCCCGATCGGGGGGGCGGGCGGGGCGGATTCGGGCATGGCTCCGCCTACGCCGGCGAGCACGCCGGCAGCTCTGGGCATCCCGCCCGGCTCCACATCGTCACGTTGGCCAGCGCGAACAGCACTGTGAGCATGCTGGCGTTCTTGGCCAGGCCCCGGTAGCGGCACCTGGCGCAGCCGAACTGCCGCTTGACCACCAGAAACGGGTGCTCGACCTTGGAGCGGACCGACGCCTTGCGGCCCTCGATGGAATGCTCCCAGGCCAGGCCCCTCATGCCTTTGATGCGTGACGGCTTCTCGGCCACGACCCACTCCATCTCGGAAAGCGCCGGGTTGCCGGCCACCTCGGGCCGCTTGGCGACGCCGGTGTATCCCGAGTCGGCGTAGCAGAACCCGTCATCCTCCCTGACCAGGGCGTGGGCCATCGCCACGTCGCTCACGTTGGCGGGTGTGAAGGCCGCCGTGTGCACCAGGCCGCTTCCGGCGTCGACGCCGATGTGCGCCTTCATGCCGAAGTGCCAGTTCTTCCCCTTCTTGCCCTGATGCATCTCCGGGTCGCGGGAGCCGCTCGCGTTCTTCGTGGAGGACGGCGCCTCGATGAACGTCGCGTCCACGATCGACCCGCCGCGCATCATGACTCCCTTGGCCTCCAGGACCGCGTTGACCCTCGCCAGGATCTCGGCCGCCAGGCCGTGCTTCTCGATTATCCGGCGGAACTTCAGCAGCGTGGTGGCGTCGGGGACCTGGTCTCCGGGCCCGAACCCGACGCCCATGAATTTGGAGAACGCCCTCGAGTCGTAACCGCGTCCTCGACGCCCTCGTCGGAGAGGCTGAACCACAGCTGCAGGAAATACATCCTGAGCATCTTCTCGGCCCCGATGGGCCTGCGGCCGCGCTTGCCGGGATAGTAGAAGGGCACGACGGCGGCGACCAGCTCGTCCCAGGGAATCGCCGCGTCCATGGCATCCAGGAACGCCTCGCGCTTGGTCGCGCGCTTCCTTGATGCGTCCTCGATGTCGGCGAAGGTGGTCTGTCGGTCCATGGCATGCCTCCCGTTTCATCGCTTTGACCTGGGAATATTATATCAAATCGATAACATTTCCGCAGGTCGGGGGATGGATTGGGCGGCGTGCGGCGCGCCGCCGGCCGCGAATTAATCAGCGCTTCCCTAGGGCCTTGGAGGCCCTTGCGAACCCTGATTGCGGGTGGTTCTACTGGGCGGACGCCGACGGTTCCAGGGCGATTCCTGGGAGCCGAGGCAGGTGAGCTCGAGGGCTTTCGCTACGGGACTGAGCCATTGCGGCATGTAACGTGTCATAGTTATCACCTCTATCACTGATATGGTAATAACCCTTATGTTTTTGGCACGGTTCGATTGCGGTGCCGACGGCCCCGCGACGCGGGAGGCGGCTCACATGAACCTGAACACGGCTTTGATGAGCCACCTGCAGAAGCCGCCGATGGCTCTGAAAATCATCCTAATCACCTTCACAGTCCATCCAACCTTCCTCTTCGGTTTCAACCTCGATTTGCTGCAGGGGCTGCAATTCCCTGGCCCATGCCAGGGACTCCCAAGCGGACCCGGCGAGGGCAGCGGCCGACTCATCGTCCATGGTCGAGTCTGCCGCCTTCAGCGCCTCGACCACACCCTGCAGTTTGCTCGCCAGGGACGGACCGCCTCCATCGGACAGCAGCAACGCGGATACGCCGTCCAAGCGCATGACGTCCACCAGCCCTTCGCCCATCCGGACGAGCATGCGGTCCCCGTCAACAAGAACCTGCTCGACTTCTCTCAGCTCAGCTTCCTCCGCGAGGAGAAAGCGCCATCCCATGGACCTTCGCCCTACGGGAACCACGCCGTCGTCCAGGTCTTCCTTGAACCTCGGGTCTGCGTCGTAGAAGTGGGCTTGCAGCCACAACCCCTTCTCAAGGCAATCGAACCGGACCTCGTAGTCCGCCAGCATGCAGCCGTCACCGAACGGCTGCGCGGGCGTGTACGAGTCCGTGTCGAAGACGTCCAGCCGCCCGCTCCTGTACTTGACCTGAATCTTCATCGGTTACGACCTTCCTGTTGCCTGTCCCTGCTGTTCCGCCTTGCTGCAGAGGAACCCCGAGCCGCCCCCTGAGTCCTGCTTCCGCTGCGCTGCGGCTGGTGCTGCCAACGATCGGAGCCGGGGCTTTGATGTCTTCTTGCGGGCACCTCATCTGGAATAAGGGAGTGACTTGAGGCGTACTCCCTGGCCTCGGCGAGCTCCCGGATTCGCTCGGCGCATTTCGCCGCCGCCTTTGACTCTGGTTCCCTCTCCATGCGCCTCTGAAGCGTCTCGATGCGCCTTCCGTAATCCGCGCTCGATCCGATCGAATAGCGCGCGTTCGTCTCGACCGCCTTCGCCAGGCTGCCGAGCTCCGCGACGTCGTTGACCTCCACGGCGTCGGTGGCCATGGAGAGGATCGCCCTGGAAGATGCGGCGTCGGGGTGGTAGGAGCCGATTCGCTCGAAGCGCTCTGTCAGCGCTATCTTGCCGAACGTCATCCCGAGCCTCTCTCCGGACACCTTCCTGGATGGCTGGTCTGCCAGGAAGAAGATCCAGTCCTCCCTGGGTGCCTGGGGCGAATTCTCTGCGACCTCGATCTCCATGAGCTCCAGTATTCGCATGAACTCGCGCTCGTTTCGGGACAGGACCTTAGCCACGGACACCCTGTTCCTGATGTCGCTGACCCAGGAGTAGGCGCCGGCATCCAGGATTCCGCACTCGGCTTTGTTGATGTATGTGGCCCATCGCGTTCGAGGTCGGGGAGGGGTTCGCGGGTCGCTCCGCCCCACCCTGCCCTTCGGCATCTCGTTGTCGAAGGCCGCCAATCCCCTTGCCCTGGCGACTTCCTGCAGGCTGCGGTTCATGTCGAGCGCGTTCGGGATGTGGAGCCTCCGGCCGGTTTCGAGATTGGTGTTGTTCACCACGATGTGCGCATGCGGGATCCTCTGCCTGTTGTCATCGTGATAGATGACGGCCACCTGGTAGTCGGAGAAATGCTTCCTGACCCAGGCGTGCGTTAGCTCGCGCAGCCCATCGAGGCCGATGTTGTCGCTAGGATCAGGGGAGATCACGTAGTGGCGGAACGTGATGGCGCGCTGCCCCTTCCATGGCGCGTCGTTGCCGTAGTCGCGGCGCAATACGTCCATCTCCAGAGCCCAGTCCACTTCGTCCTTAAGAGCGGCATCCAGGCCCTTGTCCTCGACCTCGTCCCAGGAAAGGTTGAAGAAGTCGCGCAGCAGCGCCCTTCCGCCCTTCTCCAGGTAGTCCTTGATTCGGCCGCATCCCGTGTGGCCGTTGATCGCCTTGAGCACCGCCATGGCTACCGCCAGAACTTCTCGGACTCATGGACCGCCTGAACCATTTCCTTGATTTCCTCGACGGAGCCCTGGACGAGCTCCAGCTCGCTTGCCGCCTTGGTTAGTTGTTCCTTCGCGACCTGCGGGTCGATGCCGCCTTTGTTCCTTGCGAACATCGCGATGGTGTTCAGGGCCCTGACCGCCTGGTTGTAGTGGCGTCCCCAGCGGATGAGCTCGCGGTTGATGCGGCCCATGGTCTTCGCATCAATGACGACGACGCGGCTCCCCGCGTCTATGGCGACGAGATCGTCGGGGTCGGCTATGGGCAGCCTGAGGAGGGCGCGGATGGCCTCGGAGTTCGCGAGCTCCAGACTTTCCGCCCTTTGGTCCAAGAGCTGCCTGTCCTCCTCTGTCATGCGGCAGCTCACGGTGCGCGTGTACTCACCCATCGTTTTCTCCTTGCGTCTTGTAGGGGCCACGGGGGATCCCCCGTGAAGGAAGCGGCGACGGTGGAAGGCGTCTTGCCGCTTCCGATTGCCGGAGGTCGGGGAGGGTTTCCCGGATGGCGTCCCCATCCGGGGTGGAAGCGCCCTGCCCCGCCTCTGGAACGAGTTCATTGCGTTGTAATACGCAATGAGTTACTCGCTACGATTGAAATCTGACGGGTTCCGCCGAGCCCGATTGGCATCGGTGGACCCTCGCATCGCATCGCTGGCCTGGCGGGCCAGCTCTGCGATGCGGGATATAGCCTCGGAATCCGCCGCAGAGGGGTTCCGCGGAAGGCTCGCGACGAAGCGGCGAAGCGCCTTCTCTGCGCTTGCGAGCCGCTTGTCGGCGGCGGGCTTCGAGGCCGTCACCGAGGCGACCAGCTCGGTAGTCGCCGCCTTCGATCTCGGTGACTCCGACCACTTGTCGAACGCCGATCTCTGCGTCGCCTCGTCGGACCCGGCCAATGCGTCGACGGCCTTGGCCGAGAGCCCGCCGGAGTCTGCCGCATCGCGCCATTCGGGAATGAGGCCGGCGACCTTGCCCGCGAGCGCCTCCTCGCGCTTAATCGTCTTGCCGCTCACCTTGCGGCCTGTCATCTCCTCGACGATGCGCGCCTTGACGTCCTCGGTGCGCATGCCGGCAAGGGACGGGTCTGCTGCGCGCATCTGCTCGACTTGGATGCCGAGGGCCTTAGTGGCGGCGGCGCGCTCGGTGACGGTCAGGGAGCGGGTAAAGAAGTTTGCGGTGTGAAGCAGCACCAAGGCCTGCTCGTCGGAGACGTCGGAAACAATCCTGCAGGGGATCTTCGAATAGGAGGGGACCTGTTGGGAGAGCAGCCTGAAGGCCGCCATCCTGCGGTGCCCGGAGATCATCTGGAATCCCCCGCCCTGAAGCCTTCTGACTAGCGGGAGGTCCGTCAGGCCGTCGCGACGAATGGACTCGGCGAGTCTTGCGATCCCCTCCTCGTCCATGGAGTATGCGACGTTGCCGGGGTGCTCTTGGATATCGGAAAGGGGTATCTCCCTTACCGGAAACCTGCTTGCCGTCTGGGATCCGGCGTCGAGCAGGCCGCTGATGCTGAAGCCTTCGGCCACGTCCGCCGCGCTCATGCCATCGCCTCCCAAAGCTCGTCGGCGAGGCGCTCGTAGTCCCTGGCTGGCCTGCTGCCGGGCTCGAACACGGAGACGGGCTTCCATTGCCAGCTGCCCTCGCAGACCTTTGAGGACGCGTGGATGACGTTGGAAAGCTGCTGACCGGAGAAGAACCGGTCCAGCACCGCCTCGCCCGTCCTCTCGGCGTTCGTCATGCGCCCGGGCACGCATGTCCTGAGGATCCTGAACTCGGGAACGGGCATGCGCAGCGCGTCGGCGATCGCCTGGATGGCGTTCACGGTGAGCGCGGTTCCCCGCATGACGGTGGAGTCGAGCTTCACGGGGATGACGACCATGCCGGACTCCGCTGCAGCCAGATAGGCGTTGAACGCGAGCCTCTTCATAGTGGGGCTGCAGTCGATGATCGCGAAGTCGTAATCCCCCGCGCAATCGTCCAAGGCGAAGCGGAGCCTCTGCTCGCGCAGCATCAGCTCGTTCTGATCAGTCAATTCGATGATGGACGGGATGACGGACAGGTTCTCGATGTCTGTCTCGTAAGAAACGTCAGCTACGGCGGCGTTCTCGTAGAGAAGCTGGATGGACGTCTTCCCGTCCTTGGCAGCCCGGTCGTACAGGCCGAAGTAGTCGGTGGCGGATGCCTGGGGATCCAGGTCGATGAGCAGGACCCTCAGGCCGCGCGCCGCGTATATGGCGGCTAGGTTCACGGCCGTGGTCGTCTTGCCCACCCCGCCCTTGTAGTTGCTCACTGCAAGGGTTCGCATGGGAAAGCTCCTTCGCGTCTTGCGGTCCCAAGGTTGTGGAAGCTAGGGACCTTGTATTCGGTTGGGTGGAAAGCTGGCGTTTCTAACGCTGTTGCCTTCCTTGTATTACCGATTGTAGCACAACTGATACGGAAACGTATCAGTTGTTTGGATAACCGATAGAACCAGAGCGTTTTGGCCAAAACGTAAAAACGCATAATGTTGCGAGGATATTGACTCGCACAATATTGCGAACTATCATAATCGCAAAATGATGCGAAGAAATAATTCACCTGAGATGGAAGGATATCCATGGTCGACGCGCTGGAGATAGGCTACGCCATAAAGGACAGGCGCGCTGAATTGGGGATGACCCAGGCTCAGCTGGCAGAGGCCGCGGGCGTGTCGAAGCGCTGCCTTTGGTCGCTGGAGCTGGGACAAAACCCCGGCGTGCAGCTGGACAAGCTCACCGCCGTGCTCGGGGCCCTGGGGCTGGGGCTGGAGCTGACCGTCGGGAACCCCTCAGACGAGCCGCAAGCCGAGCAGTCGGGTATCGGAGGGCCTGCGGCCCGCGACGATGCCTCCGCAGGCGCCCTCTCCATCCTGACGGGAGGCGCGCGATGACTGCCGGCGCCCTCGACGTGCTCATCGCCGACAAGCTCGCAGGAACCCTTTCCCAGGACGGGGCCGGCTCGCTTTCCTTCGCCTACGAGAGAGGCTACCGCGGCGTTCCGCTGTCGTCGTCCATGCCGCTTTCCACCAGGCCCTACCGGGACAAGGTCGTGCTGCCCTACCTCTGGGGGCTTTTGCCGGAGGACCCGGCCGTGAGAAGGCATGTCACCGCCGACGCCGGCATCTCCCCCAACAACCCCTTCGCGCTCCTCGGCGTCATCGGCCTGGACTGCCCCGGCGCGGTGCAGTTCGTCCCCCAAGGTTCCGACGCCTACCGCGATGAGCGCCTTGTCGCCGCGGGCGACGCCGAAATCGCCCGGAGGCTGGCCACAGGTCGCCAGGATGGCGCCGGCTGGATAGTCAACAACGAGCATTGGAGCCTCGGCGGCCAGCAGAGCAAGTTCGCCTTACGGCGCATGGATGGCAGGTGGTACTCCTGCGAGGGCTCTGCGGCAACCACCCACATCCTGAAGAGCGGCGTGCGCGGACTGGCCCATCAGGCGCTCAACGAGTACGTCTGCATGCGGCTTGCGACAAGCCTAGGCGTGCCTGCGGCAAGTGTCGAGTATCTGGAATTCGAGGGCGAGAGCGGCGTGGAGCCCGCCATCGTCATCGAGCGCTACGACCGTTTGGTCGAGGGGGACAACGTGACGAGGCTTCATCAGGAGGATCTCTGCCAGGCCCTGGGATGCCTTCCAGACAACAAGTACACCATGTACGGCGGGCCGAACTGCGCCGAGCTGCTGGGGCTTCTCACCTCGACCGGGCCCACTGCCCAGGCAAACGCCGCGGGTTTCCTGCAGATGCTCTTCCTCAACTACCTGCTCGCGGCGACGGACGCGCACGCCAAGAACTACTCCATCATGCTCGCCGCCGACGGGTCACACAGGCTGGCGCCCATGTACGACGTGGCATCCATCGCCCCCTACGTCGAGGGGGCGAAGTTGAAGGTCAAGCCGCCCAAGCTCGCCATGTCCATCGGCGGCGAGAACCGCGCAGGCCGCGTCTCGGCAAACGACCTCGCCAAGCTGGTCGAGCAGTGCGGCCTCGAGCGATTCGGTATAACCGCCGAGGGCTGCCGCGACTTGCTGGCGCTCTACGCCGAAGAGATCCCCGGCAAGCTGGCCCGGGAGTTCGACGCTTTGGAAGAAACGGGGTCGGCCGCCGCCGCCAGGGAGCTCAGGGGGCGCATGGAGGAGCCGATCGCGCAGCTGTGCGCGAGGTCGCTGAAAGGACTGGGCTAAGCCCCGTGCCGCTCGCAGCCAATTAGCGAATCATGGGAACGGCCAGCAAGCACGGAAAGAGCCCCTCGGGATGACCCCGAGGGGCTCCCGGCCCTCCAGCGGGGGCCGGGATGGAGGTCGGTTACTCGACCCCGCAGCTGAAGGCGTTGATGTGGTGCCTCAGGAGCGCCCTGTCGGTGCTCACGACCAGCATGTCGATGATGTCGAAGCGGACCTGGATGTCGCCGTCGGGCGTGTTGCCTGCGAGCCAGGACGCTGCCGCGATCTCAAGGTCGCTGCGCTTGACCTTGCCGCCCTCGAAGCCGCCCTCGCCGTACTCGGTTGCGGTGACGTCGATGAAGACCAGGGTGTCGTCGTCGCTGGCGATCAAATCGATTTGGGTTCCCTCGGGGGAAGTCCAACCGGTATCGAGAAGCTCGTATCCCTTGCGCTCGATGAAGCGGGTGGCTGCCTTGACTGCCTTCTCCTGAAGTTCGAAATTGCTCATGATGACCTCCGTTTGTTCGTGGCCGGCCCCTTTGGCCTGCCTTGTGATCCGGAAGCCGCTCAGGTTCTGGCCGAAGGCAAGGAATCAAGTGAAAACCCGACAGGGCCCGAGTTTTGCGCAGCAAAAGTTTTTCGCGCCTTGCCTGAAGAGCCTGGTTCTGAGCGAGTGTGGCGGAGCCAAGGAAGGCGAAGGAGGACGCCCTCGGCATAGGAGGTTCTGTGCAATGGATTCAGGATGGCTGGATTGTCTACCTGCTATGAGCGTGAGTTCGAGACGAAGACGATTGGGCTGAACAGGGCAACCAGAACGATTGTCCGCATGACGAAGACTTGGCTTCATCGGCCATTGCCATAGGTGGTGTCGATTCAAGGCAAGATTGCGCTGAGAGCTTGCGGCAGCATGCCGACTCGGCAACACAACCAGAGACGTTCCCCGCTTCTTCATTGACTTGCACGTGAGCACGAGGGTGCGTGGTACCACTCGCCTTCATTGCGGGGGCTATATCGACCGGGTCGGTCCCGCGTAAGCCAACGGTTTAGGTCCACCCGCGGCCATTCGCGCGAAAGGCCGATCCTCATGATTCGCTCCCAAGCCAACCGCCCCGCTAATCCGACACGGTAGGCGGGCCTGCTCCTCTCCACTGTCCAATACGCGGGACACGCAAGCCACCGAACCTCTCAACGACGAGCTGAGCGAGCCGCTGCAACAGCACATCAAGCTACTGATGGAGTTCTTCCTGGCGCTGGCGAGCCGGTCTACACGCCAGCGCCAGGAAGAACCGGAAACGAAGGCGCCCCGGCGATGTCAGTGGTGCCTGAAGCCAGCGCCGATGGTAACGCACGCATCTTCGGCATGGGACGCAGGTAGCGAAATATTCGATGCTATCCTTAGAGGATTGATGCGAAATTGGTTCTTGATCCATGCGCGCAAAAGCAGAAGACGGAACACATACGCTGATGAAGGGTGATGA
>ERZ1034984.876-NODE-876-length-31626-cov-40.835799_pt1 | contig 31626 bp, 26 predicted proteins | sample MGYA00520589_ERZ1034984 | MGnify/ENA primary metagenome ERZ1034984 (study PRJEB33766, sample SAMN09781790) | gut metagenome | biome: gut microbiome | host: Homo sapiens | place: Madagascar | study: EMG produced TPA metagenomics assembly of the PRJNA485056 data... | reverse complement strand
GTTAGGCACGCCGCCAGCGTTCATCCTGAGCCAGGATCAAACTCTCATGTTAAAAAGTTTTTTCCTGCCAGTTTTATCTGGCATTGTTTACTGTTAATTCGGGTAGCTTCTCGATCTTTCGATCGATCTGCTTGTTCTTGAATTTCTCTGAAAATCTTGGAATTTTCAGGGTTGCATTACTGTTTATTTGTCAAAGATCAGTGATTCTTCGTTGCTGTTGTTCTCAGCGGCAACTCTGATATCTTATCATGACCGCTTTCGTTTGTCAACAACTTTTTTTGATTTTTTCAAATCTTTTTTCCAACCGAAAAACCTTCGTTTCTGCGGTGGGTTTTCATACTACCATATTGTTTCCTGCTTTGTCAACAACTTTTTACATTTATTTTTCAAAGCATTTACAATGACATAAAAGGCGTAAAAAAAGAAATCTCAATCTCTTAAGATTCTTCTCTTACTTCCTATTGGTAGTAAACGGAGAAAGAGGGATTTGAACCCTCGCGCCGGTTGCCCGACCTACACCCTTAGCAGGGGCGCCTCTTCAGCCTCTTGAGTATTTCTCCATAATCTGAAAATCGTCTCTACCAATATGTTATTGGCGTCATTTCGTGACGCAAAAATTATTATACATAAGGTCTATGTGTTTGTCAATTGCTTTTTTTATTAATTGTAGATATTGTTTATAAATATTCTTTAATAGCTTCTTCAATCCTGGATTTTACAAGATCTGCAATTTCCGGAGTCTTTAATTGTTTATATTCTTCATAGCAGATTGGTTTCAGATAAATCAATTTTACAGTTACCGGGGCTATGGACTTTTCATCAAAAGGTTTGTATGAATCAATCAGAGCACAGGGAACAATGGGGCATTTAGCCCTGACCGCACTTTTGAATGTTCCTCCCTTAAACGGAAGCAGCTGATTCCCCATGCGACTTCTGGTTCCTTCCGGGAAAATCAGAAAGTTTCTTCCCTTCTTTACTTCTTCGGTCATCTGATTGATTACCTGAAGAGACTGTTTAATGTCTTCTCTGTCTATTGCAATTGCATGCAAAGCCTTAAATACCTGCTTTAACAGTATTACGTTACTGACTTCCTTTTTATATACCACAGAAAAAGGAACCGGACAGGATTCCAGAAAAACAAGCGCATCAAACATTCCCTGATGATTCGGGAAAAAAATAAAACCATTTTCTTTGGGAATATTTTCCAGCCCATAGCTTTCTATTTTTACTCTTCCGGCCCGATTGGCTGCCTTAGTTACTTTTTTAATAAATGCATAGTTTTCTTCCAGATTGAAGTTCTTCCGGGTTCCCAACCACCAGATACGCATCAGATAATACGGTACTTTATAAAAAAGTCTTACTACCATTAATATAATTCTGTACATATGTTATCTCCAGTTGCCTCACTCCCGGCAATACTCCTTCGTCGCCGTCTCATATAGATTATTACCCTGTGCATCAATGACTACGATTACCGGGAAATTGTTGACCGTCAATCTACGAATAGCTTCTGTGCCCAGATCATCATAAGCAATCACTTCCGACGAGGTAATTGACTTTGACAATAATGCGCCTGCGCCTCCTACTGCAGCAAAATAAACAGCTCCGTTGCGAACGATTGCATCCGCTACTTCCTTTGACCTTTTTCCCTTTCCGATCATTCCTTTCAGTCCAAGATCAAGAAGTCTCGGTGCATACTTATCCATTCTGCTGGCTGTGGTCGGTCCTGCAGATCCTATTTGTCTGCCCTCTCTGGCAGGAGACGGTCCCATATAATAGATCACATTATTTCCCATTTTCAGCGGAAGTTCTTCTCCTCTGTCCAGAGTCTCCTGCATTCTCTTGTGCGCTGCATCTCTTGCCGTATATATTGTGCCTGTTAAATATACATAATCCCCCGCCTTTAATGAGTTGGCGTCTTTCTCACTAAGTGGTACATTTACGTATCTGTCCATACTGTTTTCTCCATTGCTTTGTCATCCGGAATATCAGATTTCTCTGACTGCGTGTCTGTTCACATGGCAACATATATTTACCGCAACCGGTAATCCGGCAATATGGGTTGCATATGTGTTAATATTTACCGCGAGTGCCGTTGTTGTCCCTCCCAATCCACCGGGACCTATGCCGGTTCTGTTGATCTTCTCCAGCATCTCTTCCTCCAGTTCTTTTACATAAGGGATCTCAGAGTGTTTATCAATCGGTCTGGTCAGAGCCTCCTTCGCCAGCAAAGCACATTTTTCAAAAGTGCCGCCGATACCCACTCCCACCACCATCGGCGGACAAGCATTCGGTCCGGCATCCTTTACGGCAGTAAGGATTGCGTTTTTCACACCTTCTATTCCATCCGCCGGCTTCAGCATAAACACCCGGCTCATATTTTCACTTCCAAAACCTTTCGGTGCAACAGTGACAGTAATGCGGTCTCCGGGAATAATACTGTAATGAATGATTGCCGGTGTATTATCCCTGGTATTTTCACGATAAATCGGATCTCTTACCACCGATTTACGCAGATATCCATCCACGTATCCGCGGCGAACTCCCTCGTTCACAGCATCTTCCACATTTCCGCCTACAAAATGAACGTCCTGACCTACTTTCAAAAACACCACGGCCATACCTGTGTCCTGGCAGATAGGAATCATATCTTTCTCTGCAATTTCCATATTTTCCTGTAGCTGACTCAGAATCTGTCTGCCTAAAGGAGCCTGTTCCCGATTTTGTGCCTCGGTAAAAGCAGTCTTCATATCTTCCGACAGATAATGATTGGCCTCGATACACATTTCACTGATATTTTGCGTTAAAACGCTCACATCTACTGTTCTCATACTCTCACCATGTTATTCTGTAATTGTTCTACGAACCTCTTCCAGTTCTTCCGGTGTGCTCTCTCCCGGTGTCCATAAAATCTTCTGTCCGTCATTCACATAGCGGGGAATCAGATGCATATGAAAATGCTGTACTGTCTGTCCAGCTGCTTCTCCATTGTTCTGAACAATATTCAAGCCGTCGCAGTTCAATTTTTCCTTCATTTTCATCGCAAGTTTCTTCGCAAGGACAAATACTTTCGATGCTGTCTCATCCGGCAATTCATATAAGTTATCCGCATGCTCCTTGGGTAAAATAAGAGCATGACCCTTTGTTGCCGGTCCAAGGTCCAGAATTACTCTGAAATCTTCGTCTTCGTACAATGTTTTGGAAGGAATATCTCCATTCGCAATTTTACAGAAAATACAATCCTCTTTTTTCATCTTTCTCGCTCCTATCTGTTTATCTATCCTTTTCCTCAAACGGAAATGCCTGATCCAAGGTTCTCAAAATACGGAAATCCCCTTTCATGCGCTGCATAACGCCGGACATAAATGCTCTCTGAAAAGTCATTCTTCCATTTATAATATCTTCCATTGCAGCTCGGTTCATAGACATCTCAACATCGTGTTTTTCGGTTTCTCCGTAGCCGCATTCCACAGAGGTCCCATTCACTGCAATCCACATAGGTGCTTTCTTTTCTTCTATTATAATAGTATAAATTGCTTCAAAACCCGGTTGTGGAACAAATGCCTTCTTAAATTCACTGAGATATTCTTCTTCACCATCTGCTCCGTTATTATCCAGCATTCCACGGAACATGCTGGTAAGCTCCTGAATATCCTCTTTCTGCCTCTGCACATAACTGTCATCCGACACATACTCCGACAGTTGCTCCGTCTCCTGCGGCGTAAGATTAATGGATTTCGGAATTGTAATTTTCTGTCTCATCACCTTATTACTGGCCGGAAAACTGGCCAGTTTCTGATTGATGGTGCGATACATGTTCTCTGCTTTTTTCTCAATAATATGGCCATACTGCTCATTCATTTCTAAAGACACAGTATTCTCTATATATCCGCAGATTCCACTGCAGGGCAGTCCACCCAGGATCTCCCATGCCGTAGCCAGGTTCAGTTTACCTTCCCTCTCTCCATATGTAGTAGACATTACTACCGGACACATATAAATACCGGCAATGGCTTCCTTATCACCATATAGCCAGCAGGCATCCAGAAATTGCTGCATATAGCCGCCAATACCGTACCATTCCACCGTAGTTGCCAGGATAATACCGTCTGCTTCTTTTAGCGTCTGCGGCAATGTTGTAATGTTGGTCTTGCCGTCATAGAGGTTATACCGCTCCACGTGTACACGCAGCTCCTCCAGGACTTCCTGCATTTTGTTGATGACATAAATGGTAGGATCATCAATAATCCCCCGTCCTCCGTAATAGATATTGATATTCAAGTCTACACCTCTCGATTTCTTTTTTGCTTTCTTATCATACAGAGCAATGCCCCTGCCAGGAAACCGGTCAAAAGCCCGCCCACATGCGCTGCATTGTCCACGTTCTGCGCCGTGAATCCATTATAAAGAGATAACGCGATCATCAGTATTACTCGTTTGGGTGTAACATCCGGCATAGATCTCCGATCCAGTAAAATACATGCCAACAACACTCCGTCCAAGCCGAAAATCGCACCGCTCGCCCCTACCGAAGCAATTCTTTCCATTGCTATCACCTTATAAATCAGAGAACAAATATTGGCGCCGATCCCGGATAATAAATACAGAATCAAAAACTGTAAATGCCCTGTTACTTTTTCTATCATTGCTCCCAGAAAAAACAGGATTACCATATTATTAAAAAGATGCTCTATGCCCGCATGTAAAAAGGTGGATGATAAAATTCTTCCATACTCCCCATACCGCAACACAGCTACTGCGTCCAGTTCGCCTATATTATATAACAGATCCCCCGTAAAAGTACATATCAGATACACAATAACATTGATTACCACAAGTGTTCCGCACACAATAGGAAGGTTCTGTCTTTTTTGCATCTATCCTGTTCCTCCGGAAATGATCATCCTTAATATCAATATTTAAAATGTACCACTGTTTCCGGCATTGCGTCAACCAAAAGGATGTCATACTTATATCAACGGTATATCAATGTCCTTTTTCCAAAGGTTATCTCATCACCCTCTTCCAATTTTCTTTTCTCATAAGGTTGCATGCGAAGCCCGTTTTTGAAAGTTCCATTCGTAGAATTCATATCTTCCAGATAATATCCGTCTTCTTCTTTTACAATTCTGGCATGAAGTCTGCTGATCGACAGATCCTCCAGTACCAGATCCGCCTCTCCCCTTTTCTTGCCTATTGTATAAGCTTCCTGGTCCAATGTTGCGATCAGTGATCCTTCTTCCGTCAACAATCGATGTTTTATTTCACGCATTGCCGACTGTTCTCCCATATATACAGTCCGACCCATATCTTCCTCTTCATATGCCGTTTCCTCTGCTACCGCATATCCGTTCATGGTCAGTTGCAGATTTCTGCTATAATTTTCCCTTTCTTGTTTCTCTTTCTTTTTGCGGTTTTCCCATAATGCAAATAAACTCTTTTTCTCACCTGTCGTTCGATTTTCTTCCCGTTTATTCTCTATTTTTTCTTCTGCCGGCAAAGTATCCTCCGTCTTCTGTTGTATCATTTCCTCTTTTGTATGTTCTGTCGGATCGATTCCGGAGATCCGCAGGCATTCCGCATCTTCATAAATTTTCTGCTGCAGATACACTTCTCCGGCCGTCTCATACTGTTCATATGCCTTATACAAATATTCCACCATTTCTTCATCCTGGTAATCAATATGTTCTATCAGGTATTCCAGTAATTCATGAAAACCGGTCTCCTGCCTGCAATAAGGAATATATATGAAATAGAAATCATTCTTTTCCAAATCCTGATAGATATGATTCGGAAACCATACGATATTGCTCTCCTCCAATAAAAAGCGGGACATTTCCTGTCGGACTCTTCTCATGCTCCACAAAAAATCAGTCAGCCACTGTCTGTTTATCACCTTTTTTTCAAAAAGCTGTGCTATATTCTGTCTAGATGTAATGTCATAATACAGATAGGCATTTCCATCAATATATCGCAGGCTGCATGGGAGCAATCCCTTGATTCCTCCCCGGCTGATCATACAATATTGATATCTTTTTTCCTCTGGCTTTTCTCCCAGAGTCATTCTTTCATAGTTTGCATTCAGGCTTCGAATATATTCTGTATTTATCATAGCTAAACTTTCCCTTCTTAATTATTTTCTTCTGTATTATCCCTTTTGTTCTGTGCATTTCTGCTTCTTCTCAACCAAAATACCGGCGAAATCCTATCCACTTGAAAAGAAGCTTTGGCACTCCAATATTTTTCTTGCGTTCCCATACCGGCAAAAGGATATCTGAGTCGTCCTGCTTTTTCAAGAATGACATCGTTTTTTTCCAGATTCCACAATGGGTCCTCATTTTCCCACGCAATATATTTCTCCTCGTCAAAATGCAATGCTTTCTTCTGCATATAGTCATTCAGCTGCTCTTTTGTGAGTGTCCACTTACTTCCGCTGAGAACGGTCGCTTTTCCTATATCCTGTTCCAACAGGCATCTGTCATATTGAAAAAGTAACAAATAGGTCATTAATAAAATAACTGACAGAATTATCGGGTAAAGAATTGCAGCTTCTACTGTAAAATACGCATCAGACTCTTTTTTCATAATTACATTTCCTCCGGTTTTATATCATCCAGGTGGTTAAATAAGCCAAAAATAAAAAAGGAATGTACGGAATACGCCTTTTTCGATCCCGTCTAAACATATAAAGAATCATAGAATACAGAAATATATAAATAAGGCTCAGACAAAATATAAGCAATGCCTGTCCATCTCTGCATATACTTCCCAACTGGATCAATACAATGCCGTCCGCCATGCCGATTGCTTGCGTCATCTTTGTCAGGAGAAGCAATATTATCCCCGGTACCGTTTCTACAATAATCCCTGTTTTCCAGCCCATTATGCAGATATCTGTTATGACAAGTAAGCTTCCTAAAAACAACAGCCATACCGGAATTGTTCTTTTCCGAATATCACACAGGCTTATCTTTCCGAGATAAACACTCCATATGATTTTTTCCACCCAAAATACCATTTTGTTTTACCTATCTTTCGAATTGTTTCCCCTGCATCTGCTACACACTTCATATTTGAAAGCTTCCTCTTTGGGAATTTTTTGTACTGTCCGTTTTAATCCGGGGCAATCCCGCCGGCTGTGATAACATTCTCCGTTTTCCGAAACGAAAAATAGCAGTCCTCCTGTCGGATGCGGTATTTTGTCTGTGCATTTCTCACATGGTCTGTACTCCCGCAGAGCCTCTGTCGCTTCCACCACACGGACGGACAGCCGAATGTGCGTACATTCTCTGTTCGTATGATATACTCTACCGTTTTCCGTAACATATATATACTCTTCGTCTTCCGCCTCCGGAATTTCATACCCGTTCCACATATGGCCATAATAACGATTGGCCATTCGAAATTTTTTGAATCCTGACAGTTGAGATATTCCCGCAATCCTATAAGTCATATTGATTGTATAAATGTCACCTTCAATATCGCTCTCCAAGAACTGTAATCCATCACTTCCTCCGTCCAAAGGTGACATTTCCAGATATTCCTCTCCCAGCTGTTCTTCGATCTGTTCCTTGACATAAGTATAAGATACGGCAACTGCCTCCAGTCTGTGATCTGCAGAACCCTGCTGTCCCTCCGGTAATGCACCGTAGACACCGATCTGCCGCCCGGCATTCCACAATGCCACTTCCAGATTTCCGTGCAGCCTTATGATTTCTATGGCATTACCCATAGAAATCACAAAAAAGCAAAACAGGGGCAGCACCAGCGCTGCTTCTACCGTCATACTTCCCCTGACGCAGGTCCTTTGGAGCATGGGCAGTGATATCCTCTTTATGTATTCAATGACTAATGATAATTTTGCGGGGAGAATTTTTTTACATGGGTTAAGAATATTTCTTATTTTCGGAGAAGGTCTCATGTGTTTTTGTTTCATAGTTGTTTTGCATTGTTCCCATAAAGAGGACATCACCGCCCACCTCCTTTTTACTCCGACATACCCGTCGCCGCTTCAAAAGACGTTATATAGGATTTCTGGCGTTCTATCTCAACACTATATCCATATCGGCTCTTCACCTTTACATTCATTTGAAGTTCCGCAATACATGCATCCAGACAAAAGTTCTGATTTCCGGGGGTAACTCTGATATCCTGCTCCACAATATTCATTGCTCTGTAGGTGACGGTTCTTTCATCACAAAGCAACAAAAATATTCTCAGATAGTCCTCATAACCCAGATCCGTCACAGCACCCGCATCTCCGGAACGTCCCTCATCCGTCAGGTTTCCCTGTAATATCGTCTGTAATCCACAGTGCCAGGTGCTGTCACTTTTCAGTAAAGGTATTTTGTCTCCGGCAAGCATTGTTCTAACATCATACACGCTCTCCGCAAATGCCCACCCAAGTATCAATGAGATTGTAAACAATTCTCCTATTTCCGGAACCATCATAACTGCTGCCAGCGCTTCACCCAAAACTTCCGCAACTGCATATTTTTCTTCACTTCCGAACAAATAAGCGGCATTTGCGGCTTCCCTGATCGCAAATACCCTGTTTATCACATAACGAAGATTTTTCCGGTCACTTTCTTCTCCTGCGATGATATATTCCACCTGATACCACAGCGGACTGGTTTTTTTCTCAGTACTATACCTTCCCATATATTTCAGCAGATACTCATGAAATAATATTCTTTCCTTCTCTTTTTCCCATTCCGTCTGGGATTGTAGCGCAATATTTCCCCGATTGATCTGATCTCGTTCCTCTCCCGCTTCTATGAATTGTTCTGTTTCTATTCTGCGATCTGAAATCTCTTCTTCGGGAAGCACCAGTGAAAGTATTCCGCTTTTCTTTTTTTCCTCCAATGTCTCTGTGGGATTTTCGATATGAATTACTTTTCCGTCAGCCGTTTCTCTTCCGTCGTATTCCCGGATCTGCGCATCCACGGTCTGTTTTTCTTCTTCTACACTGCGTTCCAACAGTCCACGGGATTTTATGGTCTTCACCCATTCTTTTATCTGTTGCAAAAGTCCGATGCCGACATCATCTTCTATTGCGTCCACCGCCATTCTGCGAAAGACTTCTCCATCCCCATCAGTCACAAAAGCAGCCTTTGTCATTTCTGCTTTTTCTGCTTCCAACGCAAAAAAATCACGATACAGAAATTTATCGAGGAAAATATCTTCCAGCGAAAAATTGTGATTCATATATTCCAGGAGGTGTTCTTCTGTCAATTTTGTCGTCCCATGCTCGGTTCCATAGGAACAATCTACTGCGAAAAGATTATACTGTGCGAATAACTCTCTGTGATATTCCGCCAGAATACTATCCATTCCTATGTCCATAACACATTCTGTTTCCAGGCAGATCCCCCGGTACCGGCAACCTTCTATCAACGCAAGGCACAGTGAAATCATCACTCCAAGTGTAAGCGCAAGATATATTGTCATGTATCCGTTTTCTTTCATAAGGGCATGCTCTTATATTTTTTTCGTCTGATTGGTAATTTTACTGAAAATAGAATTAACGATCTCCGTAATCTTTTCTTTAAAGATCACTACAAGACCCACCAGTACCACGATGATCAGAATCACCTCTACGGTTCCCATTCCATCCTCTTCTTTTATAAATTGTCGAAACGTTTTTAAATGATTCATATTTTTCTCCTTTTCTAAACTCCCACATTGGAAAACGCGGGAAACATAATTAAAATCATAACCACCAAGAGTAGCATTATCATTGGTAACAGTAATTTTGTAGATGCCTCCTCACATAATTTTCTGGCATTACGCATTCTCATTTCTTCTGCCTCTTTTGCCTCTTCGTGCAATTGCTGTAAAATCATGGTGCTTCCCTTTTTTACATTTTGCGTAAGGAAAGTACTCAATCGGATATATTCCCGAACTCCTGTCCTTTTTCCAAATTTTTCATATGCTGCACCCTCCGACACACCCATACGGATCTCACGGACTGCAATCAATAATTCTTCGTATGCTGCCTGTTCCTTTGCTCCTTTTTTCCGTTTCTGTTCATAATCTTCCGCTATCTTATTCACTGCTGCCCGTACCGTCAGTCCAGCTTCCAGATATAATGTTATTTTTTGCAGTATTTCCGGGTACTTCCTTTTTTCTTCCTGCTTCTTTTTCTCTACAAGCTCATGAATATCCCGATCTTTAAAAAAGAAGACTGCCACAATCGTCACTAACGTTCCCAACAGTAATTGAAGCTCCGTCAGATTTCTCTGTCTCCACGATACCTTTTTACCGTCAATTGACTCAGGCAGCATAAAAGCTTCCTGCTCTGGATCTGATGTCTGTGCATTTTCCAGCATTATTTCCAGAACAGCTTTTTCACTTTTGTCGATTGCATCACTCTGATTTTTTACTGTAACCGACGTTTCTGTCTCCCATTGGTATTCGTCGTAAGCAAGTTCCGCTTTCAAACGCACCGTGCTGTCCTGCTCCTGAGGATATACTTTCCCCTCCGGACTGATAACATCCATGCAGTCGCTCTTCCATGTAACCGTAAAAGGGTAATCATCATATTCCTCCTGCAATTGCAGATCTTCCCTGACACAGTCCAATGATTCATTACCTCCGCAGATCAGACCCGGCAGCTCCTCCCGGAAAGCATCAAACAATTTCTGCAATTCCTCCTGACGGTATTTTCTGGGTTGTACTGTAAGCGCAAAGGAATATTGACTTCCATCCTCTACTTTTCCGATAATAACATAGTCCTTGCTTCCGCTTCCGGAATCTGTCCTCTTCATCCAACCGTTTTTTATAGAATTTCCTTCACTTTTTCCAAGTACAACAAACAATATCAGAAGAATTCCCACGAAAAATATCATGAGGGACATTGTTAACTTCCTTACATAATACTCTGTAATGCGCTCCTCCTGATTTTCTCCGGGATATAAACGGCTCAGATCTGTCTTTACCCTGTCTCTTCCCGGAACCGGTATTTTCCACAGGTGCATTTTCTTGTATATTATGAGCACTACCTGATAGCAGATCTCCACTACACCCTTTTTTCGTTCCATAGTATTCTCCCTTTAGAGACTTTCACCAATCCGTTCCATGATCTTCTCTCCTACGATATAGGCGCACAAATAGATTGCAAGGCATACTGTCATTATGATATATCCGGTTATGTTATGATACAGCGATACAAAATAACCCGGATATGTGACACCTATATAGAATGAGATTGCAAAAGGCATCACTTCCATCACTCTCTGTTCCAGGCGTCTTCCCTGCAGTAATGTCATCATCTCCTGTGTCGTCTCCACTTTATCGCTGATCAATTCTGCAGTATTTCGTATGATCTGCGATACATTGCCTCCTCCCCTTTTCGCCACGGAGAGTATCGTCGAAAACTGCTGAATCTCCTCACATCCGCTGCGTTCTGCCAGATCTCCTATCAGTTCCTCCAATGTGATATTTACGATCATTCCTCTGCGGATCAGTTCCAGTTCACCATACATTACGGATCGTTCGCCAAAAAGCAGACGAATATCTTCTCTGCTCTCCAAGAAAGCATTTTCCACGGCGTATCCGGTTCTGAGCGAATTGGCAACTGCCAAAAGACATTCCTTGAACTGCACGGTCAGTTCCCATCGTTTTTTCTCCCTCTGTTCTCTGACACATTTCCGGAAATAAAGGATTCCCGGGAAAATAAAGAGAATGACAGCAAACACCGAACGATAGAAGAACCAGGAAAAAAAGAGAATTCCGGCTGTTGTGCGCAGCAAAGGATTCATCAATTCACGAAAGTCCGGCCGCTTTAAGTTTCCCTTCACGAAGCAAGCCTCCCTTTTTCTGTAATTTACCAACTACATTACCTTCGCTGCTCTCCCCCAGTTCTTCAAAGCAGTACAATGGATTCAGACGGATTTCGCCGTTCTCACAACCCACTACTTCTGTAATTTCCAACACTTTTCTGCTTTTATCCCGAATTCTCCCCAGGTGCACAATAATATCCACGCCGGATGCTATCTGGTTGCGGATCGCCGGAAGCGGCAGATCCATTCCCATGAGTACCATATTCTCCAGTCTCGACAACATATCTGCTGCACTGTTTGCATGCCCCGTAGACATACTGCCGTCATGCCCGGTATTCATGCATTGCAGCATATCAATAGCTTCCGCGCCTCTCACTTCGCCTACAATGATCCTGTCGGGCCGCATCCGCAGAGATGAGCGGATAAGTTCCCGGATTCCGATCTCTCTGCATCCTTCCGCATTGCCATTCCGTGTCTCCAGGCGCACCAGATTGGGAATTCCCTGAAGTTGCAGTTCCGCGCTGTCTTCGATGGTGATGATCCGCTGTTCCGGCGGAATGAATCCGGATAATACATTCAAAAAGGTCGTCTTCCCGCTACCGGTTCCTCCACTGACGAAAATGTTATATCCCGCCTTTACCAGTGTCTTCAAAAAATCCGCAGCTTCCGGAGATATAGTTTCCATCGCGATCAGTTTTTGCATGGTGATCGGTTTATCCGGAAAACGTCTTATGGTAATGATGGGTCCATTCAATGCAATGGGACTCATCACAATGTTCACACGGGCTCCATTGCTTAATCGCGCATCAACAATTGGTGATGCCTCATTTACCACTCTGTTACATCCGGCCACGATCTGTTGGATCACATCCTGTAGCTTTTCCATGGAATCGAAAGCCCGATCCAGTTCCTGCAGCTGTCCGTCCCTCTCTACAAAAATATGATCCAGTCCATTGATCATAATCTCCGTAACAGAGCTGTCATCCACAAAAATCTGCAGAATATCCAGCCGTCTCAGGGAATCAAACAATTCCTTACGCAATCGTCTCCGTAATTCCACAGAACACAATTCCAGATTTTCCTGTTCCATGAGAACTTCATCAATCGTATCCTCTACCTCTTCATCCGTGTAGTCTCTTCCGTAATCCAGTCTCTCCTGCACCATTTGTCGAAGCTTTCTTCTCTGTTCCAAGTAATCCATTTTTTCTCTCCCTGTTCTAATTTTCCAGCATTGCTATTTCTTTCCTCACATACTCCGCCAATTCTCCTCTGGTAAATTGCTCCATTTCTGTGGGAAGCTTTTGAAAAAAAGGTAAAGCAAGTTTACGGGTTTTGCCTTTTACCGTGTCTTTTTCGCACAAAGCAAGCAATTGCTCATATTGATCCAGTTTCATTCGTGACATTTTATCTTCTTTGGTCAGCGTAAATACTCTGGTGCATATCTGCAGTACCTCAAACAATCCCTGTATACTTTCGCTCAGATCCAGTATGACATATTCATATTTTCCGAGTTCTTCGATCCGTTGGAAGAGGTTTCTCCACTCTTCCGGCGGGATTTCCAACAGGTTCTGACCGTTGCGCATCGGGGGAATGTAATCCAGACCTCCTTTGTGCTGGATGACCGTCTGCATCCGTAAAGAAAATTTTCCCGCATCTCCTGTCAGAAAATACAGCAGATCTGCAAGGTCTCTGCTCTGTCTCTCCGGAAGGAGTTCTGATATCCCAATATAGTGTTCAAAATTAAGATATAAAGTGGGATGTTTTTCTGACAGCAATTGGCCCAGCGTCAGTGCAAAAGAACTTTGCAGACATCGATGTACCGGGGAATAGATACCTATAAATTTTGTCTTATACTCTGCACACAAAAACGGCAATTGTGTTCCCACCGTCTCCACATACAATTCCAGCAATTCCTTCCACACCTTGTCAGCTTCCTGGTACTTATTGATATTCGGAAACTGGTGAAAACGAAGTGTCCCGCTTTCATTAAGAATCGCCTGGCATGCCGGCTCCAATGTACTCAGCGTATCCATGCAGGAAGATTCCGCCACTACCAGCATTGTCACCTTCCCATTTTTCTCTCGTTCCAACAGTTCCTCCATCTTTGTGTATGTATGGATCTCCCATGGCAGTTCCTTCTGCCTCCTCAAAAACTCCGAAAGAAGTCTCGCATATTCTTCTTCACGGTCGAACAGAACCATAACCGCTTCCTTCTGTTCCATCAATAAACTCCTCCTATGTATAACAGCACACTGCAAAACACGGGACCGGCCATACAGATTCCGCTTCCCGGATGTGCTCTCTCCTCTGCAAAATACGCTTTCCAGCGTCCACAGCGGACAACATCCCACACATATTCACCCAGATAACACAATCTGTCCCACAGATTACGTGCCAGGTACATTTTGCAAAGTGCAAAAACTGCTGCGAATAGCAGCGCGAAAAATAGAAAACAGAGAACTTTTTCACCGGAAAAATATCCTGCACAGACACCCAGGAGCTTCACGTCACCGGCTCCCATGGCACCAATATAAAAAAACAGATAGAATGCCACTGTCGTCAGTAAAACATTGCAAAAATATTCCATAATTCCATAAATCCCCTGTTCCCACCAGCGGAATGTCGCTCCGGCGATCAGGCAGCTCAGGATCAGGCCGTTGGGGATTCTGCGGCTTCTGTAATCATATCCGCAGGCAATACTTAATAGAAAACATAATACACCCTTTATTACTGTGTTCGTTGCATTCTCACTCTCCTTTCCTTCGATTTACAAGTGGTAATGTGGGATGACTCTATCCCATAAAAGAATTCTTTCAGATCTTATAAGATATTTGATACAACCATCGCGATTGGTTGTAAGATGGATTATAGACGTTGTTTTTTCGTCTGACAAGTGTTTTTCCGTAAAAAAATAATCTTTGGTACATTTTAACAATTACCTTTCTCATACAACCTTCTAAAATCCCGCAACTGCTTGATTTTACGACATTTCCATCTGTCAAAGCATATGATAAACCGCCAGGCCGTATAATACCAGGATTCCCGGAAAGCCCAAAATACCCACTGTCAGAGCCGTAGCTGCATTGATTCCCACTGCTACCGTAAATCCCAGAGTCTCTATCCCCCAATTTATGAAATACATAAAGATCACTCCAAAAACACTCCGCAATACAAGGTTTAAAAACCACTCCGCCTTTTTTCCCAAAAAACTTATGGCAAAGAGCAGGACTGCTGCCCCAATAATCCACAATAGATTCTCCGGATGCTCCATTGTTGTCCTCCCGATCTTTCCGCTGTTTGTTATAATCTATTCCCATTTTTCGCAAAAATGTCTTCCAGTTTTATGTTAGGCAGGTATATTTTCCCTTTCTGCTTCCTATACTGTTAGCAGAAAGGATGGATTTTTACATGAAAATCTTTTTTAGTCAGGTAAATACAAATTCCGAAATGATCGAAGAAGATCTCGCACCGTTGGATTTAAAAGAATCCATAAGAAAAACCCGCCAGGCTCTGGATATCGCCTATGCGGGTTTCGATAATGCAATCGAAAGTGATCTGATCGACAGTTATATCTATGAAATTAATGCTTTGCAGAAACGGTATCAGCACCTCACCGAACTCGCCGCTTCCCAGCCTGTGCGGCAGGAAAAAACTTTATACCAGCATTCCCCGATTCGAGCCCTGGTCAGCCATGTTTTCGGTTAACTGATTTCTTCCGTAAGTCAGTCCCGCATACACGGTCTGCGAATTATTCATCACAGGACCGGAAGAATTCTGATCCTGAATCTGTCTGTAAGCATCACAGAGCGGTGCTATTACCTTCCGGATGTCCTGCAGCGCCGTTCTGTCGGCTTTTGCTTCGCACGCCGCCAGTCTGCGGATACAATACAGATACAGCTTGGAAAGCTCTGTCGCCGGACTGTATTCTCTGTGAAGAGAATTCAAAAGTTCATTGATACATCCCCTGGTCCTGCGAACCGCTTCCAGAAACTGCGCATCTTCTGCTGCCTGCTCAGCATCTGCAAGATACTGTAATGTCATTTCGTAGAGAATGACCACCAGCTGTGTGGCATTGGCTTGTGTGATCCGCAAGGTAAATTGTTGTTTACATTCTTTTGTCATTTTGAATCCTCACTTCATCGGAATCCATTACTGCAACAGCTGTAACACCTGGGACGGTCTCTCGTTTGCCTGGGCCAGCATGGAGGTTCCGGCCTGTGCCAGAATCTGATAGGTAGTGTAAGAGGTCATTTCCTCTGCCATATCCACATCCATGATACGGGAATATGCCGCTGTCATGTTCTCACTGGTAACATCCAGGCTGTTAATGGAAGACTCCAGGCGGTTCTGAAATGCTCCCAGTCTGCCGCGGACGGAGGATACATATTTGATGGCACCAGCAACTCTTGAGATGGCATCCTTTGCCCCATCCTGTGTATTCACATCAATATCTTCAATTCCCATGTTCTGCAAAGTAACCGCGGGAATATTAACCTCCAGTACCTGTCCTTCGTTGGCTCCGATCTGCAGACGCATTGCTCCGATACCGGTAGCATCGATCTTCATGCCATCATAGGAATCTCCCTCTTTTGCTTCCGATACATCCAGACGCATTTCAAAGCCGTTCGTGCCGGTGATCGTCAGAAGATTATCCTTCATATCCGTCTTTAAGGGTTCTACCTCTTTAAATCCGTCTCCGAATTTAATATCTCCGTCTACTTCAAAATTTCCCTCTGCATCTTTCTTAAATTTCATAGACTGTATGGTATATTCTTTTACCGGCACATCCGGAGAACAATAATTTACTTTAATCTCCTGCTTATCGGTGTATCCCTTGAGATCAAATTCTCCGTTCAACAGCTTCTGCCCGTTGAATTCCGTGGTATCCGAGATACGGGTGATCTCTTCCTTCAGCTGCGCTACTTCATCCTGTATGGTTGCGCGGTCATCCTCTGTCATAGTGCCGTTGGCAGCCTTGACGGAAAGCTCATTGATACGCTGCAGCATCTCACTGATCTCTGTCATTGCTCCGTCCGCAATCTCTATAATGGATACGCCGTCACTGGCATTCTGATTGGCCACGGACAGTCCCTCGATCTGAGCATTCATACGCTTGGACATTGCCAATCCGGCAGGGTTGTCCTTGGCGTGATTGATCTTCAGTCCGGAAGAAAGTCTCTCCAATGATTTGGACAGCAGATCGTCATTTGTGGATAAGGCATTGTTGGATAACATTGCCGATACGTTGTAATTGATTCTCATGTGTTACTCCTTACTTTCCGCTGCTGTCTGCGACAGCCTGCAGGAATCCTTTTGCCAGACGGTACAGCTGTTCCGTATCGATCCGACTCTCTATGGTATCTGCATTTTTTGTCTCTCCGGCTGCCATCCTTGTCATATCCCGGGAGCTGACGATGGGAAGCTTTTCCGCTTTCCAGTCTGCAGAAGTATCTGTCTGAATCCGTTCAAGGAATATATCGGAGGTCTTCTCTAATTTCGTAACCTCTTCCGGTGTATTTCCTACGAGATAGCCATCGATGGTGTCTCCCTTTACCTGTAAATGTGCCTCCAGCTCCATATCTCCGGCATTCACCCGGATCTCTACAGCTCCAACAGCTCCGGCTCTCTGCTGTAAGGTAAGATGGACTCCCGCCAGCTGCTCACCCAGGTACATCGGAAGAAAATATTCCTGCTTCGCCTGAAGGCTCTCCGCAAGGCGCAGCTGCTTGTGTACCAGCTGCAGCTGTTTTACATCCAGATGTTCATCCGCCTGTTCCAGACTCATGGTCTCCACATCTTCTGCCGTATTCTGAAGCATGGTCCGATAATCCTCTGCAAAATTCTGCTGATCCAGCTGTTCCCACAGTTCGGAAGTTTCTGTCCCGGCAGGCACTTCGCTGCCTGCTGTCTGCAGCATTTCTTTTTCCTGCCGATACTTTTCTCTGTATCTGCGCAGATTGCCAAACATCTCCGCCGGATCATCCATAAGTGCCTGGGCCGCCAAAAGATTCGACGCGCTGATGGAAACTTCTCCTTTTTGCAGTAGTTCTGCGGCTTCCGGCGTTGTATTTCCCGCCTCACGCATCTGCTGCAGTCCTTCCCGGTCATACGCTGCTCTGCTTTCGCCATCATCTGACACCTCTGTCAGAACCTCTTTTGCCATACCCATCCGAATCTGTTCAGATATATTATTCTCGGACAAATGAATCGCCTGTGTCAGCCCGGTATCCTCCGACACTTTCCAGTCCATATGAGAAGCCCTTCTGCTCCTGGCTGCCGTCAGCAGAGTGGAAAACTGCAACTCTGCACCGGTATTTACTACCGCGCCTACCGCTGCGCCATCCTCTCTCTCGACCTGATACACCATTCGATAAATTCCAATATACGCTTTTCGTTCCTCTTCTGTAACATCCTTTTTCCGTTCCAACTGATATAGGAAACGGCTGTAGTCCTCCACTTCTTCCTCATAGCTTTCGGGGTTCTGTGAAAAATAGGATCCCAGTTCGTCAAAGGTCTTCTCCAGAGGATTTACACCATCCCGGATCATCTGTAACACATTTTTCGGTGTCAGTCTGTCCACTACTGCGCTGACCTGTCTGTCAGCTTCCTTGACCTTCTCGATATTTTCCGGTGTAATTTCCATACTGTTATATGCCAAAATCCGGACAGCCCGCTGATTTTCCGATGTTTTTTCTAATGACATATCTGTCAGAATGTCATCTACATTAGAAAATGCTTTCCGGATGCTGTCTCCCAGATCGCTTCTCGGCGCCGTCATCAGAGTCTCATAACGTTCGCCCGCTTCCTCATAGGCTTTCTGCATTGCAGCGCCTTCCTTATGGAAGTCAGAAACTGTCTCTGTGGCAGCATTCTGTTCCAAGCTATAGGGTCCCAGTACTCCGGCAGGCAATCCCGGCAATTCAGAAGCCACCTTCACTGCCTGGGTATAAGTCTCATATTTCGTCACTGCCTGAGACTCACCGGGAAAATATTTTCCGGCAACCTCTGCCTCCGCCTTTCGCAGCGCTTCGATCAACTGCTCCATGGGGGCTGTATCAATAGAAAAATCACTCTGTAAAAGCTTTACGTTCACTTCTGCCGTCATGCGAAGGCGAATCTCTTCCAACTGTTTTCTTGCTGCCAGATTCTCTGCCGTGGCATTCCACTTTGCATCTGAGAACCAGTCCTGCAGCATTTTGGCTGCTTTTTCATAAATCGTATCCTGTCTGCCCAGGTTCGCATACATCGGGGATTTTCCCTCCGCAATTGCCGCCGCTGCTGCCTGCGCAAAAGCGTCCTCCGTGATGGGATAGGAAATGCCGTCCAGTTCCACAAGCTGCTGCAGCGTATCCGTGGTCAGCGGAAGTCCTGCACTTACCAGCCACTGTGCCTTCTGTCTGTTCTCATCGTTTACCGTCAATCCCGCATCCGCAATTACCTTGTCCATCTGCTCCTGCAGTTCCTGCGGAACGTCATTATTCTGCACTTTGGCACCGCTGTTCTCTGCCACATAGAGGTTCCAGATCTCCGGTTCCAGTCCATTATCCACCAGGTAGCTGACAGTTCCTTCCTCCGGTTCCCTCAGGGAAGCTGCCATATCCCAGGCGTTTTTCAGTTCATTTATATTTTCCTGCGTCAAAGGAAGATCCGCGGAACGGAACTGCTCTTCGATGCTTCGGGCTAAAGTATCACTTCCTACCGCTGCCGCCAGGGTATCCATGTCGATATCATCCGTATATCCTGCGATCTGCTGTCCGGAACGCACCAGCTCTGCCTTGATCTTATCCACGATGGTGACCGCTGTATCCTGATCTAATTCTCTAGGATCAAATCCATCCTCACAGGCCTTTGCATAGTCCTCCTGTGACATGGTATGCGACATCAATGTCATATAGTCCTGCTGCAACGCCACATTAGCATTCCCGGCATCCTGCTGCAGCTCCATCAGAGATTTTCCTTTGTTGTTCTCTTCCTTTTCCAAAGAAGGCATGGGCACTGCGGCCTGTCCACTCTCGTATACCGCCCCGAAATTCACATTTACGCTCTTTTTACTGCGCCATGTCTTGTCCTTGCCCCAGCTGCTTTTCTCTGTCCGGTTACTTTCTGTTCTATTGTCATTTTCATTGATCGTCTGATTCTGAAATGTTATCTTCACGCCTGTCGTCCTTTTCTGTACAGTTCCCAGAGCCCGCCGGTTCTGAATAGTTATGAAAAAAGATGAGTGCACTTTTGGATCACACTCATCTTTTATTTCGGTTGTTTTATATGATTTCTTAACCTGACCTAGAACAGAAATACCGCAGCGCCATAGGGTGGCAGATCAAAGCTGATGGAGTAATCCTTATAATGATAAGGCTTTTTCTCCGCCATAATCTCTGCGGGAATCTCGTTTCCCCAGCCGCCGAACCGTTCCTCATCACTGTTCAGCAGAAGCTTATATTTTTTCTTCTTAGGCACGGGAACAGTATAGTTCTCCCATTTCATCGGGGTCATGTTAAGTACAAACAGCAGATTATTCTTGCCACTGGAACATTTCCGGACAAAGGAGTAAGTGCTGTGTTCCGCATCATCCGCGTTCATCCATTCAAAGCCGTCCCAGTTATTGTCAATCTCGTACAGAGCAGGGTATTTACGATACAGCTTTAACAGCTCCTTTACATAAGTATGTACGCCCTGATTCAGCTTCTCACCTAACAGATACCAGTCAAGCTCACGCTCTTCGCTCCACTCTCGCTCCTGTCCGAAATCCTGTCCCATAAATAATAATTTCTTGCCGGAATGCCCAAACATGTAGCTATACCCCACACGAAGGTTGGCATATTTATCTGCCGGATATCCTGGCATTTTATTCACCATGGAGCACTTCAGATGTACCACTTCATCATGAGATAATGGCAGAATATAATTCTCGCTGTCGTTATAGCTCATAGCAAAGGTCATGGCGTAATGATCGCCTTTCCGGTACAGCGGATCCAGCTTCATATACTCGCAGAAATCATGCATCCAGCCCATATTCCACTTGAAGGAAAATCCTAAGCCTTCCTCCCCGATACCACTGGTAACATTAGGCCATGCGGTAGATTCCTCGGCAATCGTCAAAAATCCCGGATAAGTTCCGCGGATCACTGAATTCAGATGATGGAAGAACTCAATGGCTTCCAGGTTCTTATTACCGCCAAATTTATTCGGCAGCCATTGTCCTTCTTTTTTACCGTAATCCAGATACAGCATGGAGGCTACTGCATCTACACGGATACCGTCTACATGAAACTCTCTCAGCCAGAACAGGGCATTGGCTACCAGGAAGTTTTTCACTTCATTTTTGCCATAATTAAATATCTTCGTTCCCCATTCAGGATGCTCTCCCAAACGGGGATCGGGATGTTCAAAGATGCACTGTCCATCAAATTCTGCAAGTCCGTGTGCATCAGTTGCAAAATGTGCCGGTACCCAGTCCAAAATGACTCCGACACCTGCCTTATGCAGTTCATTGACCAGATACATAAAATCCTTAGGCGTTCCGTAACGGGAAGTGGGCGCATAGTATCCGGTCACCTGATATCCCCAGGAGCCATCATACGGATGTTCTGCGATTCCCATAAGCTCTACATGGGTGTATTTCATCTCTTTCAGATATTCCACGATCCGGTCGGCGAACTCACGATAATTATAGAATCCTTCCGCAGTGCCGTTATTGGGATGCTTCATGAAAGAACCGATATGGCACTCATAGATTGCCATGGGTTCCTTGTTCATATCTTTTTTATCCCGGGCTTCCATCCACTTGGAATCCTTCCAGTCGAATCCCGTGATATCAGTAACGATGGACGCTGTGCCCGGTCGGTATTCCGCATAATTGGCAAAAGGATCGGCTTTGTACAGCTTTCTGCCATCCCTCGCATAGATCAGGAACTTATACATTGTTCCTTCTTCCACGCCGGGAACGAACAACCCCCAGATACCGCCCTCTCCCAGCTTCTGCATGGGATGCGATTCCTCGTTCCATTCATTGAATGTTCCGATGACATTCACCTGTGCTGCATTTGGTGCCCATACCCCGAAATAGACTCCCTGCACACCATCTTCCGTCGACAGATGCGCACCCAGTTTTTTATAAATATCATAGTGCGTTCCCTGGGCAAAAAGATACTGATCTGCTTCGGAAATAAATACCTTCTCCTTCGTCATAGCTGCGCCTCCCGCTATATATTTTTAACTATTCAGAACCCCATTCGCAAAATCGCATTTTCAATGCTTTCCTTTTGCTCATGTGGTTACTTCGCCCTATAAACATTGATAAATGTTCTTACGAATGCAAGCATTCGACGCCCATTCGTCAATGTTTACATGGCTCTGAATAGTTATACAAAATCTTTCTCAGTGAGGATGATCATATCCTCATCGTCATATCTCTTGGCAAACAGAACATCAAAGAAATGTTTTAATGTCTTTTTATTCGCATGAGCAATTGCTTCATCTACGATTTCTTTTACATCCACCACGGTAACTACATGATCTATCGTCTGCATATCCTCGATTCTGGTATGCAGTGCCAGAACACCCAGTTCATCGATGGAATATTCCCTCTCCCGTGCATACTGCCTTCCGAACGCTACCAGTGTATCATTGCTGAGTGCTTCGACATCCATGCGGGAAGTGAAGCTTTCCTGCAATTTCTCATACTTTTCCAGAAAACGATCTATCTCTTTCCTGGTATCTTCCAATATAATGACAATGCCCTGATTCTCCTGCTGCAGCGCTTTATACATCGTGTCCACAGTTTTACTATTCATTTCCGATGCCTTACAGATGATAAGTGCACCGTTCTGCAGTCTGTTCAGGGTCTCGGCTGCATCTTTTTTGTTCAGCGCATGGCCGGAGATTTTGGCAACTTTTCCGGAGAAATTGCTGTCGGTAGCCTGAATCTCCCGGATCATATTTTTCGCAAGAGATAAGGTATCCATGCCTTCTTCACCGGTGATGATCACATTGCCGGTATAGGCAGCCAGGCTGATATTATCAATGGCTTTGACTAACTGTTCTCTTGCGGACTTACTCTGAATAAAGGGAGCATACAGCTCGCGCTCTTCTCTGGTAAGCGCACGGACTTTTGCCTTGTCTCTCTCCACTACGGGAGGCTCCGGGGTCTGTGGCTGCTCATCCTCATGGACTTCTTCTACCGCTTCTTCCGGCTCCTCTTCAGCTTCTGCTACGGATTCCTCCGATGCTTCCTCGGTCTCTGCTGTGGTTTCTTCCGATGCTTCTTCGATCTCTGCTGTGGTTTCCTCCGGCACTTCTGGGATTTCTGCAGCCGGCTCCTGCGTCACTTCCATATCGACGACAGCGTCCGGTTCCTCTGTTGCGGATTCTTCTTCATATTCCGCTACGGCAGGTTCCTCTTCAAGTTCTTCTACCTCTTCAGTGTCAACGATATCCGTATCAGCAGGTTCCCGCTCTGGCTCTTCTTCAAAAACTTCCACAGGAGCTTTTTCTGTTTCATCGTTTACATCTGCAATCTCTTCCAGCTCTTCAACTTCATCTGTATCCGTAACCGTATCAGCATCCACCGCTTTTTCTTTTTCCAGTTTTTCTAACAGACCATCTCTTACCGCCTGTTCAAATTCCGTGAACATGGCACCGGTCTGCTGTAGTACATGCTGGCGGACTTCTTCTTCTCTCTTTTCGAGGTTTTCTTTCTTTTTACGCTCCCACTCTGCCAGAATGTCTTCAATATTGATCTGACCGGTAATCTGCTTCTCAATGCTTTCCGCCTCGGGCATTACCAGGCTGATCTGTCCGTCGGATTCCTGTGCCAGCACATTCGCCAGCTCCTTGGGAGGTTCCACCGGTGTAGTCGCTTCCGGCTCCACTTCTGCTTTCGATAATTCCGGCACAACATCCTGTTTCTTAAGAGATGCGGGTTCCTCCGGCAGGATTTCCTCGGTCTCTACCTCCGGAACCTGAGACAGGTCACCGATCTCTCCGGTCTCACCAAAGAATACCTCGGAACCTTCGATCTGCTCGGTCTCCTGCTCCAGATCATCCTCACTGACCTCTGCAATCTCCGGATAATCCAGAGATTCTGTATCGGAATCCATCATAGGTGCTACGATAGAACGGGTAATGGAGTCCGATGTCGCTTTTGCGGTATCTCCTTTTGGCTCCTCACCGAGAACTTCACGAAGTCCCGCTGCAAGTTCTGCCTGCAGATTGATGGTATTATACTGCCCCACATCCATGGTCTTCACATGAATATCGAAATCATCCTGTACCGGCTGTGTCGGTGTCTCCTGCTGTGCGGGTTGCACCTGATCATATATCTGTGTATCTCCGGTCACCTGATCATAACCGGAATCCTGTACGTAGCTCTGGTTCTGATCATAGCTGCTATCCTGTGCATAACTCTGATCCTGATCATAGCTACCGTCCTGTGCATAACCCTGGCTCTGGTCATAGCTGCCGTCCTGCGCATAACCCTGCCCCTGGTCATAACTGCCGTCCTGTGCATAACCCTGCTCTTGATCGTAGCTTCCGTCCTTGGCGTAACCTTGCTCATAACTTTCATTCCCGCTATACCCGTTATCCTGCACAGAGTTCTGCGACGGGATATGGCTTCCGGGCGCGTCGAACCGATGATCGTATTTTTCCTGCTGCTCCGGTGTCAACGGCTGATGGAGCATTTTCAGTTCCATTGCCTTAATAACGTATTTTCCCTCGCCAAACCAGAGGATCAGTTCATCACATTCCTCTACGCATCTGGCTGCCAGTCCGACTCTATGATACAAATAGGCCAGTTCATATGCCCATTTTTCCCTATAGTCTCTCTTCTTGAGTTCCTCCAGAACAGCAATTCGTTCTTCCAGACTCACATCCTGCGCCTCATACAATTTATACTGCAAAATGTACCTTCCCGGATCCTTGGGCGCCACCTGTACAAATTCCTTATAATATTCTATTGCCTGCACATATTCTTCCATTTTAATGGAAAGCTCGCACAGAGAATAGCAGATGGTCCTTCCGCCGGGACGTCGCTCATATGCTAAAAGCAACATATCTCTGGCATCCTCATATCTGCGATTGATCTTATAGAGGTCGCTGATCGTACACAACATCATGACACTTTTTACACGACGCCAGTCAATCGTGTCGGCAATTTCAGCCGCCTGTGCATATTCTCCCCGGCTGATCAGGTCTTTGATTTCTTCCGCTCTTAATTTATATTCACTCTTATCCAAGGTATTTCGCTCCCTTAACCTTTTCTTGTCCTAAGTCCCTTATTTCATCAAAGCAGACTGTCCCACTTTTTTCTTATTCAGTGTATCATAGTCACTATACGTATGTCAAAATCAAACTGGGGAAATTGTAGTGGAAATTACGCGAGCAATGAACCGCGCATAGGCATAAGGAAAGACAGCGATGGACGCTCGCGCACACATCGCTGTCTTTCCTTATGCCTATGCGGCGAATGCCGCGAAGAGAAATGCGATTGGCAGCGTTTTTTGCTGACAATCTTATGAATAGCGTGGCTCATTGCGGATGTGACGAATCTCAGCAGCCCGTATTGGTACTACTGATTTTTGAAAAACGCCTCAATAGAGTCAAAATAGTAAAAAACAAGCTTCTCAGAAAGCGACTTTTTACGTAATAGATCTTTTTATACAATTATAGTAAAAAATAATGTGTTTCTAAGACGGAAATTTTTCTTTTCCCGGCTTTTTCGCATGTTTTAGTAGAATTAAGAGTAAGTGTGGTTGATCGACGAGTCAAGTCTGAATTTGTGTGTAAAGAGTTTGATTGACTTTGGTGTAAAAGAGGCAAGATTTTTGGTTTTGTATTTAAATCGTTATTTTTTGTAAAAAAAAGTACAAAAACAAGGGATTTGGATGCTTTGGAAGTAATTATTTTCGTAAAATGAAAAAATCAAGCTATTTTAATACAAAATATCTTGATTTTAAGAATTATTTGTATAAAATACGTCATTATTACGTCATTTACACCAAAGTAATCAACAGGACTTCTATAAAATCATTTAGGGAAGCAGTAGCCCAGCAGAAAAGGACTACTTCCCCGGGCGTAGCAGGCATCCGAGTCTGGGGCGGGCAGTCCTTTCTGCGTGGATTTTAGAACAACTATTTCACTAACTCTCAATTTATTAATTAGGTTCTGGTTTTCTCCACTAATTTGGCATACTCTGCTTCATCAATATGGTACTTTTTTCGGATAATCATATAGGATATCGCCAGCGCTATGAGCGGAATGAGTACCATTCCAACACGGAACAGGATTCCCTGCGCAGTCGTAATTTCTCCGATATAGCGATTCGCCTCTGCCAGTGCCGCTTCACTGGATATCTCGCCGCGGTTCACTTCTATCTCCAGGGCACTGATGCTTCTGCTCTTGGCATAAATTCCGCTCACGATCAATACTAGTGTAGATAACCCCTGATTGATTCCGCCTGCCAGTTTCACACTAAAAGAACGCACCGCAGATATTACCGAATCGTGTCTTTCATGGAATCTCGCCTCATCATATTCGATCGTATTGTTAATCATCACGATGATCACAAGATTCATCAGCCCCTGAAAGAAAAAGATAACAAAACCTATCGCATTCAATAAAACTACATTTTTCGGAAGCACGTAACCAAATCCCATAAAACAGGCATATCCAATCAATAATGCTGCAAAACACACATTAAGCATTTTCTGTCTCGTAAAATGTTTTGCCAGAGTCGCATAGCTCGCCTGGGAGATCAGCATTCCCAGACCATACATCACCGTAAAATAAAATACCAGATTACCGCTTTCCGAATATCCGTATTCTATATAAAAAAAGTTCACGCCAAAAATAATAAGAATATTGCAGGTAATGTTAAAAAAGATAGAAGCAATTCCCGCTGCCACCAATTGATCATTTCTCATAAAAATAAGATACATGTCCTTTAATGACAGTTTATCTTTTTGTTCTTCTCTGTCATTTTCCTTGATTCCAAAGGCGGTCAGCATCTGAAATGCAATCAGGCAGAGTGCTACCACAACCGCTACGATTCTGTATGCTTTCACCGCATTTCCTGCGATCACAACAGGAACTACTCCCGCCACGGAAAACTGTCCGATACATACAAAAATGCTCATAATCGTTACCAGAGAATCTCTCGTTCCGGGATCTGAACTTAAGGAGGGCAGCACTCCCCAATAGGCAATGTCATTCATGGTGTAAGTCATTCCCCACAGAAGGTAGAAGAGACTGTAAAATGCGACAAATCCCCACCCACTCGGTCGGATAGTAAATAAACACACAATAACAATCGCATTTGTAAGCGAACCAGCTAATATCCACGGCTTAAATTTTCCCATTTTAAAATGCGTATTTTCTATAATAATTCCCATGAGCAGATCATTTATCGCATCCCAGACCATACATAGGATCATTGCCCCGCTGATCATGGCAAACTGCGCACTTGTAAGATTCATGGTATATTGCACATATAGGATCAGATACATGCTTACCAGAGCATATGCTGCATCTCTTCCCGTTGCTCCGATACAATAGCTCCATTTCGTTCTTGCATCTAACTTATCCCTCATTTTTTGCCCTCCTGTTCGCGGAATCCACAATTCTCTGAATCGTACTGTGTTTTATCATGCCGCCACTCTGATTACATACGCTGTCAATATTTCCTTCAAGAATCCCTTCTGACATCATCCTCACTTCCGGGTCATTGAATGGTTTGGAAAAATAAAGCACTCGCGCAGCCAGCATTCCTATACGGCTCCACTTTCTTGCCGGGGCTGAATACGGCTGCATCTGCCGCAACGAATTTTTCGTTGTGAACTCACCCGGTTTCGTATGCGAAAAACAGGTACGCTGGTAGGTATAGACAGCATCAAAATCTTCTTCCGACAACGGTATCGATGTATGGATCGACAACGGGCATTGTAGTTTCACTCCCTCCACACAGATACTTTCCGACAGCCGGATATCCTGCAGCGATGCACCTACCTGAATCTCGTACTCCCCACCGATCACCCGGAATTCTGAATCCTGGTATACCGAAAAAGCTCCGGTATCCAGCATGATCTCTACTTCTTTTTTCTCTCCGGGCTGCAAATGTATCTTCCGAAAGCTTCGCAGTTCCCTTCTCGCCCTGAAATCTCCCGTTTCCGGGTTCTTCACATATACCTGGGCAATCTCACATCCGGCGGTATCTCCGGTATTTTCCACTGCAAAAGTAATCCGGCAATTCTGCTTTACATCCCGATGGACTTTCAGATCCGTATACGCAAAATTCGTGTAGCTTAGCCCATACCCAAAGCAGTAACGCACAGGAATCCGGAAGGTATCGTAATATCGATATCCCACAAAAATACTTTCCCGATATTCTACATCATCCAAATGGTTTTTCTGCTCGCCCTGCCTACCAAAATATCCATAGCTCGGCACATCCGTTTCCCTATAAGGAATGCTCTCTGCCAGTTTGCCGGAGGGACTGGTGTCCCCCAGGACGATCCCGGCACAGGCTTCCGCAACTGCTTCTCCGCCAAGGTACATCTGTAACAACGCTTTACATTTTGATGGCAATTCCATATTGTAAGGGGCACCACTTATAGATACAAAACCGATGTCTTCATTTACTTTCAGCAGCTGTTCCAGTAAAATGCTCTGATTTAACGGCAGTTCATAACTTTCCCTGTCATAGCCTTCTCCTTCTGCCATCTCCGTGAGCCCACCGAAAAACAGCACCGGTATCTGTCTTTTTTTCGCATCCTCTACCTTTTTGCAGGCTTCCTTCTCCAGTCTGTGGCTCCTATGAAAAGTAGAATTTTTATATCCTTTGGCATAACATACTTTTATATCTCTTTTTTCAAATGCCTCCACAAAGGAAATAACTCTCTCTGTATGGATATGGCTGCTGCCGCCTCCCTGGATCCGGGGCGTTGATGCCATATCCCCTATGATCAGAATTTCCTTTATTTCTTTTGACAATGGGAGAAACTCTTCATTTTTAAGAAGAACAGCGCTTTCCTCCTCAATTCTTTTTGCCAAATCATGATGTCGTTCTCTGGTCTCTGCCAGGACCTCTTTTCTGCGTTTTTCCGGCAAAATATTCCCGGCATAATCTGTGTTTACTCTTTCTATTCTTTTTATAGCAGTTTCCAGAGTCTCCTGCGGCAGTTTTCCTGATTGTATAGCCTCCAGAATCTGCGCATAATGGTTACCGCAGCTGTCCGGCATCTCCACATCCATTCCCGCCGCCACACAGGCCGGCAGATCCACGCAGGCTCCCCAGTCACTCATTACCAGACCCTCATAACCCCATTTTTCTCTGAGAATCTCGGTCAGCAGGTGGGAATTTTCACATGCAGGAAGACCATTTATGTAATTATAGCTTGCCATGACTGTCGCCGGTTTTGCTTTTTTCACCGCTTTCTCAAATGCCGACAGATAGATTTCATGCAATGCTCTGTCATCAATCATGGAATTGGAGGTCATTCTGTGAGTCTCCTGATTATTTCCCGCAAAATGCTTCAGCGAAGTGCCCACACCCTGCTCCTGCATTGCACTAATATAGGCCGTCGCTAATTCTCCTGTCAGGAAAGGATCCTCTGAATAGTATTCAAAATTCCTTCCGCAGAGAGGGGATCGTTTGATATTTATTCCGGGTCCCAACACCACGGAAACGCCAAGCTCCTTTGCCTCCTGCGCAATGCTTTCCGCCATTTGTCCAATCAGATTCGGATTCCAGGAGCACGCTACGCTGCTCGCCGTCGGAAAACAGGTAGCTTCATAGCTGTCGTTGTTCTTCGCTCCATCCTCCTGGGCGCGGACGCCGTGCGGTCCGTCCGACACCTGAATATCTCCGATATGCCACGCTCCGTAACCCGTCACGAGCCTGCACATTTCTTCCAGACTTTTCCTCATAAAATACCTCCTTTTCTTCGATTTCCTCTAAGAAAAACTTAGCATCTCTTTTCTTTTTGCTATATCATTTTTATGTTGTATTATGTTAAAATTATTATAGAAAGAAGGGATACGCAATGACTAAGAAAAAAGCGCAGATTGGATACGAATTTTTAGATGCTTCCGGGAATTTTATATACGAAGCGCGGGAGACCGGAAAAACACATACTCCCTTTGCTTCGGAAATTTTATTGTTCCAATCGATAAAATGCGGTGACCTGACAGGAGTGAAAAATGCCCTGAATCTGTATCGGCAATCCGGTCTGATCATCGGGCATATGTCCGACAATCCTTCCCGGAAAATACACTACTGGGCAGTATCCACCATTGCCGTAGCGATTCATTATGCTATTCTGGGCGGACTGGATGAAAGTGAAGCTTATCAGTTAAGCGATTTCTATATTCAGAAGATTGATTCTCTTCAGACTATGGAAGAGTGTATTGATTATTTATGTGAAAAAGCAATCGAACTGGTCACAAAAGTAAAGGAGAAATCCATTCCTCAATGTTACAGTCCTTTGATCAATCAATGTGTTCATCTGATACATATCCATCTTCACAGCCGTCTTAAAATAGAAGATATCGCCAAAAGTCTTCATGTATCAAGGGATTATCTATCGCAGGCCTTCAAAAAGGAGACTGGAGTTCCCCTCCACCAATATATTCTGGATCAAAAAATGGAAGAAGCAAAACGTATGCTTACCCGAGGGATGACGATCAACGCCGTCAGCTATACGCTCTGCTTCTGCAATGAAAGCCATTTTATCCAGTTATTCAAAAAGAAGTATCATATGACACCAGCAGCATATGTTGCCGGTACAAAATCACGGTTATGAATAGTCAAAACAGATCCAGCATATTATCCAGATAGATTTCTTCTCTGACCTGCAGCTGGTACTCCGGCTTCGTCATATAGTACAGTAAAAATTCCAGAACCAGTGCACTGCCCAGTCCCCGGCCTTCGATCTTATAATTGGAAAATCCCATCGGCAGATAGATCTTCTGAATATCTCCCACGCTGATAAATCCCGGATTTTTCATGGCTTTGGAGAAACGATAGCCCTCCTCCGCCCCCGGCGAAGTACAGCTAAAATCCGACTCCTCTCCCAGATTCCTGCGACTGACGGCTTCGTAGCATTCCTTCCTGTCCTTACAGCCGAAATAGCAGCATTCATTGCATAAAAATTCCACTTTGTCTTTCTGTGATTCTGTCAGCGTATTTAATTTCTCATAAGCCTTGTTCAGGCGGAAATCCGGTACAACATAGCGAAAATCGTCTCTGTCGGTCTCCTTTTTTAACGCTTCAAAATCCGTCAGAACTTTCGTAGTGGAGGATACCGGATAAAGTTGCGGATAATGACTTTTCAAATACTGTAACAGCAGTTCCGAATGGACGATCACGCCGTTTTCCGGGGTTGCATTTTCCGCGAACAGAGCACAGAGTTCATTGCATTTTCTGTCCGAAAGATGTTCCTTGCGAAGAAGGGAATTACTGAAGGTCAGACGGGCTGAGATCCCGTATTCCTGTAACAGTGCCAGCACTTCTCCTGCGTCGTGATCCTCCAGTGAGACCCGGCCGCCTCCCCAGATGCACTCCGGCGGTGCTCCATAGATGGAGCCGATGTCACACCAGTCGTAAAAATATTCCCGATGCTCCCGGAATAATGGCAGAAATATCCGGTATAATTCATAGAATTCAAACAGACCGGGAAGATGGTAATATGCTGTTTTTTGCATTTATTCGTCTCCACTTTCTATATTTATATCCGTTTCCTGTAGTAAGTGTTGTCTCTATTTCTTCTATTCTTTTCTTACATTAATATTGTACATACTAATCTCCATTCCGCCGCCTTCAGCCGGCGGCACAAATAGTAATGAAAGT
>ERZ1034984.875-NODE-875-length-31636-cov-20.593585_pt1 | contig 31636 bp, 29 predicted proteins | sample MGYA00520589_ERZ1034984 | MGnify/ENA primary metagenome ERZ1034984 (study PRJEB33766, sample SAMN09781790) | gut metagenome | biome: gut microbiome | host: Homo sapiens | place: Madagascar | study: EMG produced TPA metagenomics assembly of the PRJNA485056 data... | reverse complement strand
GAAGTGGGTCAACCCCGGCCCGACGATGGGCATCGAGTACCGCTGCGGCTAGCATCGGCTCCGCACCGGAGCGCCGCCTCGGGCTGATCGCCCAGCCCGGGGCACGGCTCCGCGGGATATCGCTCGCACCCGCTTCAGCGGGCAGCGGGCCTCAAGAGAGGGAGGACCTTCGGGTCCTCCCTCTCTTTGCGTTCGGGGGCGGTTTCGCTTCGTCGCTAACGTTTGAGAGGGTTTTCCGCGGCAGCTGCCAAAAAACGCGCGAGTGCGTGCGGAGGTGCGGCCGGATCGACGTTTAAGGACGTTGTTCTCACTCTGCGCTCATAGCTTTTGGCGAGAAGGTTGCGCTCGTTACCGAAAACGCATCGCTCGCGAGCTTGCTTGCTTGCTGCGGCAAACACGCACTCGCGCGTTTTTTGACAGCAACAAGCGGAAAGGGTGCCGAAACAGGTCTTTCCGGGTTTCAACTGCTGGAGCCCCTTTGCTCGCACGCGACCTATGCGTCGCACATCTCGTGATTGAGACCTTTTCGCGCGATTCCTCCGCAGCGCGTCCCCCTCGCCCGCAATCTGCGCGCTGCGCGCCCCGCGATCGAGGCTTTTCGCGCGACCCCTGTGCAAAAAGAACCGCCCCCTGCTTCGCTAACTGCAGTTGCAGTCATGAAGCGGGAGGCGGCTGCATATGAACCGGTTTCCCTAGCAGGGGCTTCCTGAGCGGGGGTTTCTCAGGCGGGAAACCCCCGGCCTGGTTATCAGCTGGCGTGGTCGAATACGCTGCTAGGCCTTCTTGTCGTCGTCGGAGCCGGTGCGGTTGATGTAGTCGATAAGCTCGGAGCGCTTGTGGATGCCCACCTTCTCGTAGACGTGGCGGATGTGGGTGTTCACCGTGTAGGGCGAGATGACCAGCTTCTTCGCCACGTTATCCGTGGTGAAGCCGCGGGCGATGAGCATGACGATCTCGGTCTCGCGCGCCGACAGCGAGAACTCGGCGGCCAGCTCTTTGATGCGGTGCTCTTGGCTGGATTCCGTTGCCGGGGGCGCCATGAGCTGGGTGATGTTGTACTCCTGGCGCACCAGCGGGATGATGACGGCGGCAAGGACGCACACGAATATCAGCGACGTGGGATCGGTTGCCACCTTGGCGAAGGCAGGGTTCGCCTCGTAGTACAGCGCGATGGCGTTGCCCACGGCGATGCCCAGGCGGATGAACGCCCCGCTGAAACCGAACGCGAAGCCGATGGGCACGTAGCCCTTCACCCCCAGCACTCCAAAGTACATGATCAGGAGCACCTCGAAGATGGACACAGCCGCCAGCACGATGAAGAACGACGGGACGAAGAAGCGTTCGCCCATCAGGAACAACGCGAACGAAACGATGGCGATGATGATAAGCCAGGGGAAGGTGCGGTAGATGTTCAGTCGATCGTTGGTCAGGCCGCAAATCACGCCGATGATGCACAGCAGGGTTGCGCCGCCGATGGAGCCGAACGTGAAGGCGTACTCGCCGTACGGCAGGTTCTCCCAGGGGATGATGGCGACCAGGAAATAGCAGGCCACCGATGCGACGAACGTGGTGCCGCACACCACGATCATGGGCTTGAGGGCGCGGTTCGCGGTGCTTTTCGGCAGCAGCGTGGGGTAGGGCATGTCCTTGGCGATGGTGACGCCGCGTGCGAACAGCAGGCCTGCGGCAAGCGGCATGAGCGCGATGAACACCGAGGAGATGCCGGTGGGAAGGACGAAGCAGATCAGCGAGCACACCAGCGTGACCAGGCCGACGGTGGTGCCGATATAGGAAACGGAGAACGACGTCTTGGTGCGCGAGTACAGCTCGCCCCACATGACCCATAGGATGGCGTTCGTGATGCCGACCACCGCGGCAAGCGCGTAGGCGATAAGGTCGGTGGGGAACGAGAACGCGAACAAGGTGAGCGCAAGCGTCGACATGACCGCTGCGGCGGTAGCGGTCCAGAGCATCCAGGGGATATTGCAAAGGCGGTGCTTCCTGCCTAGGGCAAAGGCGATGACGATGAACGAGACCGCGGCGGAGACGAGGGCGATCAACCACGACTGCGTCACGCAATCGTCGAGCAGCTGCGCTCCGACGAACGAGTCGTGCAGGAACCATAGGTTGTAGTGCCATGCGAGCAGCAAAGCGAAGCCGACGAACCTGCGGGTCGGATGGTCGGGAGAATTGATCTCCGATTCCACCTTCTCCGGCACAAGCTCCTTGATATTCATGTGCGTTAACCCCCTCTAGCGCATGTTGAATAGCACGCTGAATAGCTAGCGGACAGCCCCTCATATTGCAATCGGATGGGTATATAACCCGAAGCTTTGATTGTATCGTTTTCCTTAAATATTTCGAGTATATTTCGGTAACGTATGCCAATTGTTGATGGATTTCCCGCGGATGATGCTGCTTTGTGGAAGATGGCGCTCTCGAACCCGTCCGAAGCTGCCGTCTGGCCGCTCGTTGGACGTCGCCTGCAGCTGTCGCCCGCTCACGGGGCTCCGTCGCCGGATGGCTCCTTGGGTCCCGCCCGAAGCTGCCGCCTCGCCCGCTCGTTTCCCTCGGGTTCCTGAGTCCGCATCTGGCGTGCGGGGCAAGCCGCGAAGCCCTACGCTCCTCGTGTGGATTCCGTGCGAGCGAATCGGGAAAGTCTACAAATAGACTACAATAGTCAACCAGTAGACCAATCCGAATGGAGGCAAGATGTTGCCGGAGGAATTCTCGAAGGAGATGTGGGACTGCTGGCGCGACGTCTCGGTCGCGTACAGCACGTTCGCCAAGAACATGGGCGTCGACACCAGCGAGCTGTATGTCGTGGACGCCCTGTGGGATGAGCGCGAAGGCCTTTCGCAGCGGTCGATCTGCGAGGTGTGCGACATGGGTAAGCAGACGATCAGCGCTATCTGCAAGCGTCTGGCCGCGCGCGACGTCGTGGTCGCGCGGGCAAGCCAGGCCGACAAGCGCGAGCGGATCATGTCGCTTACCGACGAAGGGCGCGAGCAATGGCGCCTGCCGGTCGAGCGCATGCGCGAGCTCGAGGCGAAGGCGGCCGCCGCGATCAGCGCCGACGAGGCCGCGTTGTTCGTCAAGGTGGTCAAGCTGTACGCGAAGACGTTCCAAGAGGAGGTGCAACGATGAGCCCGTATGCGCTGCTGGGCCTGTCGGTGCTGTTCGAGGTGTTCGGCGACACCTGCATGAAGCTCTCCGACGGTTTCCGCCGCAAACTCCCCATTATCGGCATTGCGGTGGGCTATGCCGTGTCGTTTTACGCGCTTTCGCATGTGTTCGCGTCGTTGCCCTTGGGTTTGGCGTACGCAATCTGGACAAGCGCGGCGGTGGCGCTGACGGCAGTGGTCAGCCGTATCGTCTGGAAAGAGAAGTTCAACGCGAAGAAGGTCGCGGGCATAGCGCTCACCATCTTCGGCGTGGCGTGTCTGCGATTGGGGGCGATGTAAGTGAAGAACGCGTCGATCGCGCAGTTGTCGTTCGCCATCGTCTCCGAGGTGCTCGGCACCACGTTCATGAAGCTGTCCGAGGGCTTCACCCATCCGGTGTTCGGCCTGGCCACCGCTGTGTGCTACATCACATCGTTCGTGCTGCTGACGCTTGCGCTCAAGCACCTGAGCCTAGGGATGGCTTACGGCATCTGGGGCGGCGTCGGCACCCTTTTGACCACGCTCGTCGGCATCGTCGTATGGGATGACCCGTTCTCCGTCATCGTGGGAATCGGCATGGTGGCGGTAGTGGCGGGCATAGCCCTGCTCAGCAAAGGAACCCAAGAAGCCGAGGAAGCCGCCGAAGCCGCCGAAGCGACTGCCCGATCCTGACGCCCTGCACGCCCCGCATCGCCTTACACTTCGGGGACGCGCCTCGTCCCTCCGAGCATCCAAACCGCCTGGTTATCGCTGGGTTTGCGCGGTGGCTGCGGGGCGGAAGAACGCGAGCGCGCCGGCGATGAGCACTGCCGTGATCCCAAGGCTTACTGGATACGCAGTCATGATGGTGGCGAAGGTGGGGCTGGCCGGGAACACCGCGGCAACCCAGAACAGCCGCACGCCGCACACGCCCAGCACGGTGAGCAGAGATGGCGGCATCGAGATGCCGAATCCGCGCAAATACCCTGACATGTTCTCGTAGGCCATGCTGAAGACGTATGCCGGGAATATGGTGCAGATGCGCACATAGGCGATGCCGATCACCTCGGCATCGGAGCTGAACAGCGACAACACCGCCCACCCCTGCCAAACCATAAGGGCGATCATGACGAAGGCGATGACCCCGTCTTCCACAAGGCACACCTTCAGGACCTTTTTGCAGCGTTCGAAATCGCCCGCGCCGCGGTTTTGCCCGACAAACGTGGTGCATGCCTGGCTGAACGAGTTCAAAAGGCTATAGCAGACGAATTCCAGCGTGAGCGCGGCGGACGATGCGGCTACCACCTGCGTGCCCAGGCTGTTGATGCAGGCCTGGATGACGATGTTGGCGATCGCGAAAACCGCGCCTTGGATTCCGGCGGGCAGGCCGATGCGGATGATGGAGGCGGCGGATTCGCGATTGATTCGCAGGCGCGAAACGTCGATCCGGATCGGATCGTCGGCTTTGAGCAGCCGCAAGAACAGGAACACCGCGCTTGCCGCATAGCCGATAACCATCGCCCAGGCCACGCCGGCGACGCCCCATCCGAGCACGGGCACGAACAGCACATCGAGCACCGCATTGAGCGCGGCCGACACGGCGAGCGCGATAAGCGGTATGCGCGTGATGCCGACGCTCCTGAAAACCGCGGCCTCGAAATCGTAGAGCAAGATCACGGGGATGCCGATCAGATATATGCGTAGGAACAGCAAGGCCTCGTCGAACGCATCCGCTGGGACGCCCAGGCATTGCAATACGGGCCGCGAGGTAAGCTCCATGACGATGGCCACCGCCACGCCGACAAGCGAGAGCGCGATGGCGCTGTGCGCGCAGCGATTCGCGCGGCGACCGTCCCCGGCGCCCACGGCGTAGGCTATCGCCACGTTCGCGCCAAGCGAGATGCCTACGAAGAATTGGATGATAAGGCTGGTCAGCGGTAGGTTCGACCCTATCGCCGCCATGGCGACCGCGCCTCCGTCGGGCGAGAAACGTCCGATTATCAGCGTGCCTATCAGGTTCGAGAGCTGCTCGAGGATGCTCGTCGCGGCAACGGGCATCGCGAAAAGCGGCACGGTTTTCCATAACGATCCGTGCAGCAGGTCGAGCTGATCGCGTTGTTTCACCATGTGAAGGGAGTCGCTCCTTTTTCGTTTCCCCTATCGAAGCATCGGTCTTCGCCGGATGCGCTACTTCTGATTCTCGACGTCGGGATGCCAGGTTGCGTAGAAGGCGATCTTGTCGGGCGTGCGCTCATAAAGGGGTTTGCCTTGCTCGAGCCCGGCGATTGCATGCATGTCCTGCTCATCGAGCTCGAAGTCGAAGATGTCGATGTTGTCGAGGATATGCGCAGGCGTTTTCGAGCCGGGGATGACGATGTTGTCCTGCTGCACATGCCAGCGCATGATGATCTGCGCCGCGGTTTTGCCGTGTTTTGCGGCAAGCTCCAGGATGGCGGGCTCTTCAAGGATGCTCTTGTTGTCGCGCCCGCCCAGCGGATACCACGCCTGCAGCGCGATGTCATGCTTTGCAAGAAGCGCTTTCAGCTGGGTTTGCGGGAAATAGGGGTGGCATTCCACCTGGATCAGCGCCGGGGCTACCTCGCAATGCGCAAGCAGGTTCTCGATCTCGGCCTCGTTGAAGTTCGAGATGCCGATGGAGCGCAGCTTGCCGGCTTTGTACGCCGCCTCCAGCTTCGCGTAGCCGGCAAGATAATCGCCTGCGGGCTGGTGCAGGATCATCAGGTCGATGTAGTCGGTGCCTAGGCGCTCGAGCGTCTCGTCCACGGCGGTGTCGGATTCGTAGAAGCACGGCCACAGCTTCGTCTCAAGGAAGATCTCCTCGCGTGCGCGACTGGAATCGCGCATACCTCGCCCAACGGCGCGTTCGTTCACGTAGGCGTTCGCCGTGTCGACGAGCTCGTAGCCGTTGTCCAGCGCGAAGGAAACGGAAGCTTGCGCATCGTCGGGGGCCAGCAGATACGTGCCAAGGCCTGCCTGCGGTATCTTCACGCCGTTGTTGAAGGTTATGTACTGCATGAGTTTCCCTTTCTCTATATGAAATGCTGAATCAGCTGATAAGGAAACTATAGGAGCGATAACCTGCTGCTAAGTGCAGATAACCTGCAAACCGCTTAACGGATAATGAAAGGTGAAGCTCATGAACGTCACGGAACTCAAGCAGCTGGTGGCCGTTGGCGAACTGGAATCGTTTTCGGAGGTTGCCCGGCGTTTCTACGTGTCGACGCCCACGGTCGCCCGTGCCATGCAGCGCATCGAGCGCTGCTACGGCGTTGAGCTGTTCGTGCACGGCAAGAACAAGGTGGAGCTCAACGAGGCCGGCCGTCTTGCCGTTGCCGGGGCTCGGCGCATCTTGCGCGAGATCGACGCCTCGGTCGCGGAGGTCCGCGCTTATGATCGCAGCCTGCGAACCATCGACCTTATCTCGTGCGCTCCGGCCCCGCTTTGGGTGCTGGCGCCGCGTGTATCGCAGCGGTATCCCGACATGGCGCTCACCACGCGCGTGGCGAACCTGGAGAAAACGCGCGAGGCGCTGGCGGCAGGGGATTGCGATGCGGCGGTGCTGCCCTATCGTCCGAACGGGGAAGGGGTTGTTTGCTCGCACGTCATGGACGAGCATCTGTATCTGTGCGTGCCGCGCGATCATGCGCTGGCGGGGCGGGATCGGGTGTCGCTTCAGGATATGAACGGGTTCAACTTCCTTTTGGGAACCGACCTGGGGTTTTGGAACGATGTCGTGCGAAAGCGCCTTCCTGCATCGCGTTTCCTTGTGCAGGATGACGAGTTTGCCCTTGACGAGCTCATCCGCACATCCACGCTGCCGTGCTTTTCAACCGACGTGAGCCTTGAGCGCCGTTATCGCGACCTTGGCGAGAATCGCGTGAACATCCCCATCGCAGATCCCGAGGTCAACGTATCGTTTTGGCTCGTGGCGCAAAAAGAGGCGGCCGACAAAGTCACCCGCCTCCTATAAAGCCCGCGGGCGTGTCGCCTTCGAGCGTCTCGGACGCATAGTACTACGTCCCTCAAGTTCCATGTATCCGAAATATCGGGATTGGGGAAGGATCGAGGCTCGGACCTCAACCGGACACATAGTGCTACGTCCCCGAAGTGGCAGAGGCGCTAGATGACTACTTCGGGGGAGGCGCTGGTGAACTTGCCTTCTATGCGCTGCTTGCATTCGTACGCGATTCCCACGGCGGGTCCTACGTGCACGCCGATGACGGGGCTTGCGGGAACCACCCTGGTTTTGAACCCGATAAGGGGGTTGATAACCTCTTCGGCCCATTTCTCCGCCGGGATCTTCGAGCCGATGTAGTGAACGACCAGGTTCTTCAGCCCGTAGGCGGCGATGTCCTCTTCGAAAAGCTTGACGATTTTCGCCATGGCCTTCTTTTGCGAACGGGTCTTCGCCGCCGTTGCGGCCTCGCCGTCTTTGACGGTCAGGATGGGCGTGATGTTGATGACGCCGCCGATCAGGGCAGCGGCCTTCCCGATGCGCCCGCCCTTCTCAAGGAACCTCAAGGATTCCGGGGTGAACAAAAAGCGCGAGGAGTGCAGGCTTTCCTCGGCTGCGGCAGCGCAAGCTTCCAGGTTCAGACCCTCTTTCGCCGCTTTTGCGCCCGCGACCACCGCGTGGCCCAGCTCCATGCAGTTGGTCATGCTGTCGATGGCGGCGAATTTGAACCCGGGGTGCTCGGCGGCAACCTCCTTCGCGATGCGCAGGAAGGTTTCGAAGGTGCCGGACATCTTGCTGCTGATGAAGACGCCGAGCACGTCGTTGCCGTCGGCCTGGATGCGCTCCAGCGCGTCCCGAACGTCTTGCTGCGAAGGCTGGCTTGAGGTCGGGATGTCGTCGATCATCTCGTAAATGTCCTGGTAGAAGGCGTCCAGGTCGGTTTCGGCCTCGACGTAGTTTTGCCCGGCGCGGTTGATGATCAGCGAGATCACCTCGATGTCGAGGTCGTTCCTGACATCAACGGGGATGGATGACGTTGAGTCCGTGATAACGCGTACCATGGGATGCCGCCTTTCGCCTGCGTGCGGTTTTGCCGCCCCTCCCCAAGATGGGCGCGCGCCTTCGCGCGGCTTCGAGACGAGGCCGCCGAAGGTCGGCGCGATACTTCCCGCTTGCATGTCGGGACGGGCCGTATCTTGAGGGCTTGCCGATTGAATCTGCCGATTTGTGAATTCGATTACCTACCCATCATAATAGAGGACGGCGGGATAAGACCAGGGAAAGGCCCAAGGTGATGCCTTGCCGACAACATCGCAACCAAGATTTCCCCCAGACCGCGGGATTTCGGGGAACATCTGCCGCGGTCGCTCTCATCGCGGTCATCATGAACGTGGCGTTCTGGAGCGTGAAGCCGCTACCGCGGGAATGGGTGCGCTCGCGTCGCGGTGACGGACGAAGCGCACGCAACGGGACTGCGCTGGGTTCGCGTCGCGGTGACGGACGAAGCTCATGCCGCGGGTGCGCGAAACCGCTGCCGGGATGACAAGCGAAGCTCATGCTGCGGGTACGCGCGAAACCGCTGCCGCGCGCATAACGAGTCGTTGCCGAAATGCCGTGCGTGGCTGCATATGCGCTATTCTTCGCATTGGCGAAATCCAAGGGGTAGGGCGGCCTGGGCCGCCCTACCCCTTATCATGCTTTCGGTTTGCGACATCGGCCCAGGTGGCCGGGCGAAGGAGTTGAACAGGGTGGGAAACGCATCGGGGATTAGCCAGGCCGCGCGTAGCCTTGCGCATTACGTTAAGGAGAACCGCACGCTGGTGGTGACCTCGGTGTGCGCCATCGTGCTGGTGATGCTGCTGGAGAACGTGCTCGACAAGGAGAACATGAAGCTCGATGCGGCAGCGTGGTGGCTGTTCGGCGAGCACCTGCGCCAACCCTGGCTCACGCCCATCATGGAAAGCTTCTCGGCGCTGGCCACGCCGGTGACGTTGCTGGTGGTGCTTGGCGTAGCCGCGGCCTTCACGCCGGTCAAGCGTCCGGGCTGGTGCAACGTGCTGAACCTAGGCCTGGTCGTGCTGCTGAACCAGGCGATGAAGTTCGTCATCCAACGTCCGCGCCCCGAGGTGCTGCGCCTGGCGGACGCATCCGGGTTCAGCTTCCCCTCGGGGCATTCCATGGCCGCGATGGCCGTTTTCGGCCTGCTGGCGTGGTGCGTGTGGCGCTACGAGCGCAACCCGCGTCGTCGCATCGCGCTGATGTGCCTGTTCGCGCTGGTCATCGTGATGGTCGGCATAAGCCGCATCTACCTGGGGGTTCATTACGCCAGCGACGTCCTGGGCGGCTTCTGCGTCTCGACCATCTGGCTGGTGTTTTACACGAAGGTCATAGCCCCGGCCCTCGGCCTTATCGAGTAAGGTGGTCGGCGCATCCCTTCGCCAAGTCCCTGATGTTTCGTTCCCGCGTTGTGTGGTTTCCATGCTTGATTGGTGACAAAGGTCAAACAATAGACTAAACAGTCAATGGTTAGACTACTATGACCGGTCGTCAGTTCGACTCGAAACACCGTCACGACCGTAAGAGGGATCAAAGGCATGGATGTCCTTTCGCAACATTTCACGAAAAGCAAGCTATTGAAATACACGTTGCCGACCATGGCCATGATGCTCGTCAGCTCGGCATACGGCATCATCGACGGCCTGTTCGTCTCCAATCTGGTCGGCAAAGATGCGCTGGCCTCGATGACCATCGTCTTGCCGTTCACCGTTATCCTGTCTGCGTTGGGCATCATGATGGGCTCGGGCGGCAGTGCGGTCGTTGGGCAGCTTCTGGGCGCCGGCGACGGGAAGGGCGCGAATCGCGCGTTCTCGCTCATAGTCTGGACGACGTTTATAGCCGGCGTGGTTTGCTCGGTTCTGGGCATAGCCTTCATGGATAAGGTGGTCGTGCTGCTTGGCGCGTCTGCCGAGATGGCGCCTATGGCCGCAACGTACGGCAAGATCGTCTTCCTATGCCTGCCGATGTTCATGCTCACCTATGTGTTCGAGATGTTCTGCTCCGTGGCGGGCAAACCCGGCTTCGGGTTCCTGTCGTCGCTTACCGCGGGTGTGGTCAACATCGGCTTGGATGCAGTGCTCATGGGCGTGTTCGGCATGGGGATCGAAGGCGCCGCCACGGCAACCTGCATCGCCGAGTATTCGTCGGCAACGCTCATGGTCGTCCTGTTCGCACGGGGCAAGGTCGGCGTTTTGAAGCTCGTGCATCCTCGTTGGGTGCACGGCGTGCTGTCGCGCTCGATCGTCAACGGCGTTTCCGAGATGGTTGGATGCGCTGCCATGTCGGTGGTCGCTGCAGCGTACAACCTGCAGCTTATGAACCTGTTCGGCCCCGACGGCGTTGCCGCCTATGCGGTCATTGAGTATGCATCGATGCTGATCGGTGCGGCGCTCGGCGGCCTTACCGAGGGCATGGCGCCGCTGATGAGCTATCAGCACGGTGCGGGAAACAACCACGAGAAGCGCAGCTTGTTCGGCAACGGCGCCACGCTTACGGCGGCGATGGGCGTTGGAGCGTTCCTTGCTGCTCAGCTTCTGGCGCAGCCGCTGGCATTCGCGTTCACGGGCTACGATGGGGCGCTGATGGCGTTGGCAGTCCACGCGTTCCGCGTGTACAGCATCGCGTTTCTGCTGATGGGTGTGACCTATTTCGGCTCGGTCATGTTCACGGCGGTCGAGAACGGCAAGATCTCGGCGTTGATCTCCTTCGTCCATACGTTCGTCTTCGAGCTCGGTTCGGTTATCTTGCTGCCCGTGGTCTTCGGTGCGGACAGCATCTGGTGGTCGATCATCGTGGCGGAGACCGCTGCCAGCGTCCTGACCATCGGCCTGGTGGCGCGGCACGCAAAAGGCTACGGCTGGCGCTAAAGCGTGCAGCCGCAGGGCTATTCTCCCAGCGCACCTTTCACGGCTTCAACCAGAAACGCCGTCGCTCCTTTGCCGCAAGGCTCGTCGTAGTATGAAACGAATCGGGGGTCTGCTAGATAGCCGCGCACAAGTCCCAGGTAGATATCCCGTTCGGGCTCGGTTCCCCATTGCAGGCCGATCCAACGGCGATGTATCTGCACAAGTTTCGCGGCCTCGATGCCGGTTGCATCGCCATCGCTCAGCGCGATGGAAAGCTGGCCCAGGATGGCCTTTTCCAGCTCTTTCATATCGTTCCAGGTGGCAGGGTCCATGTCGAGGATTCTTTCGTTCGCAGCGTCAACGGCCTCGTCGCCATATCGTTCGCGCGCTTCCGCTCCGTAGCGCTGCTCGTTTTCGCGCACGGTGCGCCAGCGCTCAAGCTGGGGCAAAACCGCGCCCATGAGCGAGACCGCCTCGTCAAGCGTCATGCCCGTGTTCTCCGCTAGTCGCGGCGCGCAATCCTCGATCATGGCTTCCATGGTGGTCTCATAGGTGTAGCCGCCGCGGTCGTAGCACCATTTGCAGTAATGGTCGGTCTTCTGGCCGGCGGCGTCGGTCCCGCAATCGTCGGGCGTCAGGTACATGCCGCAGCTTTCGCAATAATGCTCGGGCATCTCCAGCAGATGCGCCAGCGGCTCGCCGGTGACGGCGGCGATGAGCTTCATCATGTCGATTCCCGGCGTGACCTCGCCGCGCTCCCAACGGCTCACGGCTTGGCGGGTGACGTAGAGCTTCTCGGCAAGCTGGTCTTGCGTAAGGTTGTGCGCGCGCCGCACGGCAACGAGTTTTTCTGCGAATGCCATGAGTGCTCCTCTCGGCGGGGTCGTTTCGATGGCATAAGCATACGCGCAAGAGGACGTTTGTCCTAGCAACGGCTGGTTGCGCGACGAAAAGTCGTTGCGCATTGATTCGAGAATGCGCTACCCGCACGCCGCAACAAGCGCAGTGCCCGCAACGATGAGCGCTAAGCCGATGCCTCCGCGCTTCGAAAGCCGTTCGCCGAACACGATCGCCGCGAACGCGATGGAAACCAGCAGCGACAGCTTGTCAACCTGAACCACCACGCTGACCTGGCCCATCTGGATGGCGTAGTAGTAGCACAGCCACGATGCGCCGGTGGCAAGGCCCGATGCACCCAGAAACGCAAGCTCACGCCGGTTTGCGCTTCTGAACAGGCCAAGCTTGCCTTTGCCAGCAACGATCGCCCACGCCATGGCAAGCACGAACATCGTGCGGATGGCGGTTGCCAGGTTGCTCTCAACCCCTTCGATGCCCACCTTCGCCAGCACCGAGGTAAGGGCGGCGAAAACGGCCGCGGCTAAAGCGTAGGCGATGCTCATGCGGTAGTCGCGCTCGCTGACGCTGTTCGCATCGCTCGATTTCCCCTCGATCATCAGGAAAGTGCCCGCAGTCGCCACGGCGGTGCCGGCAAGGCGCAGCCTCAAATCGCCCGTTTCGCTAAACAGCACGATGGAAAGAATGACGGCCATAAGCGTGCTTGACTTATCGATGGGCACCACCTTGTTGACGTCGCCGACCGAAAGCGCCTTGAAGTAGCAGATCCACGAGCCGCCGGTCGCCAAGCCGGACAGCGCAAGGAACAGCCACGATTTCGGCGAGATGCCGCCAATCGTTCCAACAGACCCGACCACGGCCACCATCACCCAGGTGAAAACGGCCACAACGCAGGTGCGAAGCGCCGTGGCAACATCGGAGTCGATGGTTTTGATGCCGCATTTGGCAAGGATGGAAACGATGCCCGCGAACAACGCGGACGCAAAAGCCGCGACAAGCCAAAGTTGCACGATGCGCCTCCAAGACGGTTGACCAGCAGCCCCCATTATCGCCCGAAGCGCACGCCCGCGCCACCGTCGGAAAAGGCATCTTCTCTTGGTGAGGCGAAACGTGGTAATGTGAAACAAATCGGATGCGAAAAGCGACGGCGACCGCCGTGGCCGCGGCGCTGCATCCAAGGGAGGCAAAAGGCCTCAAACGAGCACACCTTAGGGGATGTCTTTTTGGTCATTGTTCTTTAGGGAACGGTTAATCGCATAGCGTTTCGAAGAAGGCCGTAGCAAGGCCCTGCGTTATTGCGCCGTTCCTCGCCTGTTTGAAATATCGTCTCAAATCTCAACGAACAGGAACAACAATGAACAACTTCCCAAAAGCGAACAGCTTCGACATCGATCTCGTCCGCTCTAAAATCATGGGGCCCAACCCGCTTAAGCTCTGCGAGGAGCTGCTTTGCGGTGCCGATCTCGCAAAGGAGTCCCGTGTTTGCGACCTCGGATCCGGTGCCGGCATCACAAGCGTGATGCTTGCTCGCGAATATGGACTCGACGTTTACGCCGTCGATCTGTGGAGCGACCCCGCGGAAAACCGCGCTTTCTTCCGACAGATGGGCGTGCCGGATGGGCAAATCCACCCCGTCAAGGCCGATGCTGCGGAAGGTTTGCCGTTTGAGCCGCAGTTCTTCGATGCAGTGGTAAGCATCGACTCTTACAACTATTTCGGCCGCGATCCGCGATATCTCGGCGCAAAGCTTCTCCCTTATGTGAAGCCGGGCGGGAGGATCTTCCTCTCCATTCCCGGCATGGTGCGCGATTGCCATGATGAGCTGCCGGAGTGCCTGCTTGCCTCGTGGACTCCTGAGCAGCTTGAGTACATGCACGATATGACCTGGTGGCAAGCTATGATCGGCAAAACGCCCGGCGTGGTTATCAAGGATATGCACCAGATGACGTGCACGCACGAGGCGTGGGCCGACTGGATCTCCTGCGAGAACGAATACGCTCGCGGCGACAGGGCGGCCGTTGAAGCGGGCGCGCTTGACTATCTGAACATCATCGCGGTCACGCTGGTGAAGGGCTAGGCAAGGCGGCGAAAAGCGGGGTGGCGGGCGCAAATCGCCTGTCGCCCCGCTTCGCCCTTCGCACTGAGCGCGCGCTATCGGACCTTTTGACCCCTGCGCGCATCCCCGGTCCCCTGCGCCGCGTCCATTCAGGAGCGTTTCAGGAAAGGGTGCCATCATGCGGGCCATCGAGGAGATCTACCGAGATGGAGGCGGTCACCATGAAGAAGCGTCACCTTGGAGTCGCAGGGTTCACGGCTGCGGCGGCGTTGGCGTTTTCCCTTGCAGGTTGTGCGGGACAAGAAGGAGGCGCTGCGAACGAGACGTCGGCTGTCACCTCGTCGTCTACCGAGCAGTCGGGCGATTCGGCAAGCTCGTCGTTCGCCGAGGCGGCGGCGCTCGACCTTTCGTCGCAAAAGCTTGCAGATGCCGACGTTTCCACAAGTGAGTCGTTCAGCGACGCGACCGACGGCGGGCATGCCATCATAGCCGACGCAACGTCTGCCCAGTATTCTGCCGCTGCCGTGCAAAAGACCGGCGACTCCAGCGGCGACGAAGCTGATTTCTACGGCGAAAACGCCAGCATGTTCGCCACGAACGGCGCGACGCTCGATTTGTCGAACATCATCGTGGGAAGCGACGGCACGCATGCGAACGGCGTGTTCTCCTACGGTTCGGGCACGACGGTGAACATCTCGCATTCCATTATCCGCACGGCGGGCAACTGCTCGGGCGGCCTTATGACCACCGGCGGGGCGACGATGAACGCCTCCGATGTGACCGCCGAAACCCAAGGCAACTCTTCTGCGGCCATCCGATCGGATCGCGGCGGCGGCGACGTGAACGTGTCCGGCGGGTATTTCACCACCCAGGGCACGGGTTCGCCCGTCATCTATTCCACGGCGGACGTTGCCGTCGAGGGCGCGTATCTGCAATCGAGCTCGTCCCAGGGCGTGGTGGTGGAGGGAAAGAACTCCGTATCGCTGACGGGCTGCCAGCTCATTGCGTCGAACACGTCGAAGAACAGCGACAAGTCCGACTATTATCAGGCGGTGATGATTTACCAATCCATGTCCGGCGACGCAACTCAGGGCACGGCGGCATTTTCCATGAACGGCGGCTCGCTCACGAACCAGAACGGCGACATCTTCTTCGTGAACAACACGTCGTGCGAGATCGACCTTACCGGTTCAGCCATTGTGAACAACGACGCATCGGGCGTGTTCCTGCGCGCCGCGGCTGCCGGGTGGGGGTCGCAGGGAAGCAACGGCGGCAAGGTGAACTTGCGGGCATCCGGCCAGGTCATAGACGGGGATATGCTCGTTGACGACGTGTCGGCGCTCAACCTGTACCTTAACGACGGGTCGACCTTTGCCGGTGCCATCAACCCGACGGGGCAGCAGGGCGACGTGTACGTGGAGCTTGACGCGAACAGCACCTGGACGCTTACGGGCGATTCGTACGTCACCAGCCTGACGTGCGTGCAAGGCGCCATCAACCTCAACGGGCACAAACTCTACGTGAACGGTGTGGAATACGATGGCGAAAGCGCCGTCGCCGGTTCGGCCGTCGACACGTCGAGCAGCTCGTCGGGCGCGACGGGCGGGCAACCGGGCGGCGCGCCTGAGGCCCCCGGCAACAACGGCGGCGCCGGCGGCAACGGGGGATCCACCCCGCCGAGCAAGCCCGGGGAATAGGGGGCACGCCGGCGAAGCGCCGAATACGGCCGATGTGCGGAACGTGCCGCTTAACGTGCGACGGGGGGTTCGCCAGTCGATTTCCGGCGTGGTAGGCGGCCACCGCGTTCGCTGCCTTCCGGCTATATTCCAGCAGTTCAGCGCAAAGAGGATGAGTGAGCAATCGCTCGTCCTCTTTTGTTCAGCGCGCCATCGCTGGCAAGGCTGTTGAATCGCCGGTAGAGGGCTTCCGGAATCGTCCTGAGGTTTGCGTAGAGCTTTACTAGATTCTGACTTGCATAACTGTGCATAGTGTATATATACTGTGCTTACCGGTTATATACACGAAAGGCCGACCGTGGACATCATCATCTCGAACAACAGCGACAAGCCCATCTACGAGCAGATCTCGTCCCAGATCAAAAGCCAGATACTATCAGGCGCTTTGGCGTGCGGCGAAAAACTCCCTTCCATTCGGGCATTGGCGAACGACGTTGGCGTGAGCGTCATCACCACCAAACGCGCCTACTCCGATTTGGAAGCGGAAGGATTCATCGAAACCGTGCAAGGCAAAGGCTGTTTCGTTGCTTCGGGCAGTCATGAGATGCTGCGCGAAGAGCAGCTGCGCCGCGTCGAGGAGTTGCTGGCGAAAGCTGCCGAACAGGCATCTGACCTGGGTGTTTCGCGTGCTGAGCTGCACGAGATGCTCGATTTGATCGTAGACGGGGAATCCGAGTAACGCGGGAAAGGGGAAGCTTCATGACAAATCTGCTCGACATACGGCATGTGAACTGCGATTTGAGCGATTCGTTCGCATTGCGCGACGTAAGCCTTGCGGTCGCTCCTGGCGAGATCGTCGGTTTCGTCGGTGCGAACGGGGCCGGCAAGACCACGATGATCCGCGTGGCGTTGGGCTTGCAGCACATCGGCGCGGGTGAGGTCGAGCTGCTCGGTGAACCATTCGGAGCCGATGCTTCGGGCCAGGTTCAACGCGCCGTTCGCTCTCGTATCGGCGTGGTACTCGACACATGCCCGTTTCCTTCGGAGCTGCGCGTCGCCCAGGTGGTGACATGCCTGAAACCCGCGTTCCCGCAATGGGACGATTCGCTGTTCGACGGCCTTATCGCGCAGTTCGCCATAAGTCAGAAGACGAAGGTGAAGGAGCTTTCGCGCGGTATGGGCATGAAGTTGCAGATTGCGGTAGCCCTTTCGCATGGTGCCGATCTGCTGCTTCTCGACGAAGCCACGGCGGGTCTCGACCCGTTGGCTCGCGACGAGATTCTTGAGATGCTGCAGGAGTTTGTGGGTGACGGCGAGCGCGGCGTGCTGCTTTCCAGCCATATCACCTCCGACTTGGAGCGTGCTGCCGATCGCGTCGTGGGCATCGATGCAGGGCGGATCATCTTCGACGTGTCGCGCGAAGCCATCACCGATACCGCGGGTATCGCGCATTGTGCAGCTGACCAGGTGGCGGAAATACTCGAATGCGTGTCGGATGCGCGTGCGGTCAAACGCGAGTTCAGTTGCGACGTGCTCGTCCCGAACCGGTTCGAATTCGCGCAGGCGTTTCCCGAGGTTGCCTGCGATCGCGCAAATGTAGGAGACTACCTGCACTTCATGTTGAAAGGGGGCCGCTGATGTTGGCTGCCGTGAAATCCGAATTGGCGATCATGCGCACCATGGTTCTGCTTATGGCCGCCATGTCCGTTACCGTGTGCATATTCATGTGCTTCGGCATGGGCTCGTACGCAGGGGCCTCCGCGGCATGCGCAATGGTGCCCATGCTGGTCATGTTCTCGCTGCTGGGCTATGACGATCAAAACGGTTGGCTGCGCTATCGCAGCGCACTTCCTTTTTCGCGCCGCGATATCGTCGTAGGGCGGTATGCGACGATCCTTATTTGCTCGGTAATCGCGATCGTTCTTTTGTTCGTTGTTGCCCTGGCATGCACGCTGGTATTTCCTGCTTTGGGGGTTTACATGGAAACGGCGCCGGCATCCGAGATCTTTGCGGCATGCGTGGCTTCCTCCGTCATCGTGCTGGTGCTCGTTTCTATCGCTCAGCCGTTTGCGACGAAGTTCGGCACCGCGAAGGGTGTGCGCTACATCGCTTGCGCTCTCATGTTCATCGGGTGCCTTATCTACGTTGGGACGCAATTCGCTGCGCCTGAGTTGTTCGGCGGTTTCGGGGATTGGGTGTCTCAGCATCCGATTGCTTCGCTTGTTGCGCTGGTCGTCGCTTCCCTGGCAATCTATGCGGCAAGCTGCAAGCTCAGCATCCGCATTTTCGAGAAGAAGGACGTTTAGCGGGTTCTTTGCGAGTGAGGTCCGTCGCTTTTGCGGGGCAAAGGAATGTCGCGGCGTTCGGTCCCTGCGCTCAAGCAGCGGCTGCAAGATACGAGCGGCGTCGTAAAACCGGAGAACGGGCAGCGGCTGTTCATCGAAGCGCCGCCTGTTTCCTCGATCGTGGGCGTGGTATGATGCTTCTGCAGTCGTTTCTTAAACCTTGCTTTAGGTTTAAACATTCTCGAAAGGAAGCCGCCATGTATACGATCGGGCAGGTCTCGGAGATGTTCGACATCCCGGTATCCACGTTGCGCTATTACGACAAGGAAGGCCTGTTCCCCAACCTGGAGCGCGCGGGCAACATTCGCCAGTTCGGCGAAAACGAGCTTGAGCTGCTCCGCGTCATCGAATGCCTCAAGAAGACGGGGCTTGAAATCAAGGACATCAAGCGCTTCGTCGACATGGTCCAAGAGGGCCCGTCCACGTACGCCGAGCGAAAACAGCTCTTCGAGGCGCGCAAGGAAAGGACCGAGCAGGAGATTGCGCGCCTTCAAAGAGCACTCGCCATGGTGGAGTTCAAATGCTGGTACTACGAAACCGCCCAAAAAGACGGCGGGGAAGAGCGCCTGGCCAAGATGATCCCCGACGGCCTGCCCAAGGACGTTCGCGAACTGTACGACCTGGCGCACAGTTGATCGTGCGCCAGGTCCGTTCTCCAATGCGCCGGTAGCGGTTTATGCTTCCAGGGCGTTGTAAATATCGTCGCTCACAGGCTCAAGCCATTCGTTGCTTGTATCTTCGCCGGGGTATTCGAAGGCCAGGTGGCTGAACCAGCTATCGGCAGCGGCACCGTGCCAGTGCTTAACGTTCGCGGGGATCTCCACCACGTCGCCAGGGTGCAAGCGCTGGGCGGGTTTGCCCTCTTCCTGATACCATCCTTCGCCGTCCACGCAGATCAGCACCTGGCCGCCGCCTTTGCTTGCGTGATGGACGTGCCAGTTGTTTCGACAGCCCGGTTCGAAGGTCACGTTGAACATGGGCAGGTAGTCGTCGGGCCCGGTAAGCGCGTTCAGGTAGCTTTGCCCGATGAAGTGCGGGGCGAATGCCTCGTTGGGCTCGCCCAAGCCGAAGAAGCCGCCATGGTTGCCGGCTTCGCTGCCTGTTTCGTCGTCCCCGTAAACCTCTTTCGCCATGTTGAACGCCGCCCACGCGTTGGGCCAGCCGGCGTAAAACGCGATATGGGTCAGGATCTCGGCCATCTCCTCTTGCGTAACGCCGTTGTTCCGGGCGCTCGCAAGATGATATTTCAGAGAGCTATCCGTGATGCCCTTTCCAATGAGGGCGCTTATGGTGACGATGCTGCGCAGCTTAAGCGGCAGCTTGTCTTCGCGACTCCACACCTCTCCGAACAGCACGTCATCATTGAGATGGGCGAACTCGGGGGCGAATGCGCCAAGGGCATCGTGCCCGGCGGTCTGCTTTATAGCCATGATGGGTTCCTTTCGGGTGGGGCGTATTCGGTGTTTGCGGTGGTTTGCGCGCGCTCAAATGTCGTCATCGTCGTTTTGCAGCCGGTAGATAAGGTAATCCAGGCATTCGAGTCTCTTTTGCCCTGCATGGATGTCGGCGAGCAGCTTGCGACGATGTTCCTTAAGCAGCTGCATGCGCGCGTATTCGCTTGGTGCGCCGGCGATCGCGCAGATGAGCGTCTCATCGCAACCTGCGTCGCGCAAACAGCAGGTAGTCTTGTCGTTCATGGTTGCTAACGGGACAGCTTCACCTTGGTGGTGCCTGCAAGCGGCTTTTCGCCGGGGCGGCTTTTGGGGCCCACAAGCTCATGCGGTCGGTAAAGCTCCTCAAGGAAGTCGACCTCATCAGGCGAGAGCTCAAGTTCAAGGGCGGCGACGGCGTCGTCCACGCGCTCAGGTTTCGAGCAGCCGACGATGGGGGCCTCGATACCGCGGGCCCAATGCCAGGCAAGCGCCACCTGCGACATCGTCGCATCATGCGCGGCGGCGATTTCGGCAACGCGCTTAATGATGGGCATGTCGATATCTCGGTCGTGGTCGTATTTGTTCACCATCGTCTTGTCGGTGGTTCCGCGCGTGCTTTCGCTCTCCCATGTAGGCCGGCACAGATGGCCGGAGGCCAAGGGGCTGTACGGAGTGATGGCCATCCCGAATTGGCGGCAAACGGGCAGCATCTCGCGCTCGTCCTCGCGATATAGCAGGTTGTAGTGGCATTGCATGCTGGAGAACCTGGTCCAGCCGTGCGCGTCGGCCACATCCTGCAGGTTATGCAGCTGATACGCGTACATGGCGCTTGCGCCGAGGGCGCGTACCTTCCCTTCGCGCACCAGGTCGTTCAGGGCTTCCATGGTTTCCTCCATGGGCACGTCGTAGTCGAAGCGATGGATGATGTACAGGTCCAGGTAGTCAGTGCCGAGCCTCGTAAGCGAGCCCTCGATCTCTCGCTTGATCGCCGCCGCGGACAGGCCGCCTTCGTTGAAGTGGACCTTGCTGGCAAGGACAACCTTGTCGCGCGCCACGCCAAGGTTGCGCAGCGCTGCTCCGATATATTCCTCGCTCGTGCCGAAGCTGTAGCAATTCGCCGTATCGATGAAGTTGATCCCCGCATCGAGCGCGCGTTCGATGACGGTTTGCGTCTCATCGGGCCCGATGGTCCATTGGTGGAAGTCCGGGCTTGCTTCGCCGAAGCTCATGCCGCCAAGGCAAAGCTTCGAGATTTCGATGCCGGAATCGCCCAGGGTGGTGTACTGCATGTATTCCTCGTCTCTATCGGTTGATGTTTTCCATACACCACAGTAAGTGCCGAAGATTGAAATGTTAAATACCTATACGTACTATATGGACATACGGAAAACGAATATCAAAGCAGTAAATCTTGCGCTTTCGCATTAGCTTGATAGGGGGACCATGGAATTCCGAACGCTGCGCTATTTTCTCGCCGTCGCACGCGAGCAGAATATGACCGAGGCGGCCAACGTGCTGCACGTGACGCAGCCCACGCTTTCGCGGCAGATCGCGGAGCTGGAGCGTGAGCTGGGCGTGGAGCTGTTCGAGCGTACGAACCGATCGTGCGTGCCCACCAGCGATGGGATGCGTTTGCGCCAGCGTGCGGAGGAGATCGTGTCCCTGGTCGAGCAAACCGAAGGGGAGCTTGCCGACAGGGAGCTTGGGATCTCGGGGAACATCCGCATCGGCGCGGGCGAAACGCAGGCGATGCGGTTCGTGCTCGACGTATTCGCGGCTTTGAGGCGCGATCATCCCGGTGTGACGTGCGAGCTATATACCGGCAACGCCGATGCGGTGGAGGAGAGATTGGAACGCGGTCTTCTGGATTTTGCGCTCGTCATAGAGCCTGTCAATCTTGAGAAGCACGAGTGGATTCGCATGCCGAACCCCGATCGCGTGGGCGTTGCGGTGGCAGCCGACGGGCCTTGGGGAGCATTGCGCTCAGCTACCCCTGCGGATGTTGCGAAGATGCCGCTTTTGCTGAGTTCGCGCACCTCGAACAGGGCCGTCGACCTTGCGGCGTGGTCGAGCGGGGCGATAGACCCGGAAGTTCTCGACGTAGTGGGGCGGTTCGACCTTATCGGCAACGCATCGCATCTTGTGCGTTCAGGTGTCGCTTGCGCCATGGGCATCGATCATTTGCTGCAGCTCGACGGTTCCTCCGATCTGCGCTTTGTGCCGCTTGATCCCCCGCTCGAGATTGCGTCGTTTCTCATCTGGAAGAAGTATCGGTTGCGTTCCCGCGTCTGCGAGGAGTTCCTCAAGCGGCTGCGATCGGCTTTGCCGGAGCGGTGCTAGTTTTGCGTTTTGAAAGCGCCGTTCCGCAGGTGAAATGACCTGTTTGCCAAGTTTTTGCTCATGGTATTCGGTGGCGATTGATGTGCGTTGATTCAGACAGCGGGCACGGAAGCGTCGACTTTCATGCGATTTGCGGCGCGTTCGCTCGATGCTCCGCCTGCTTCCCTAAAGCCCGAACTCCTCTTGAAGCAGCTTTGCGAAATCGGCTTCAGGTTCGGCGGCTTTTGCCAGTAGCTCGTCTTTGCGGTCGCGGCTCAAGCGCTTGAAGCGATACTCCGCGCTCATGGCATCGTGTTTGGTGGCGAATTCGGCTACGGCCAGAAGGTTCAGAGGCCCGCGTCCGCGCGTGTACTTCGCGCCTGTGCCCGCTTGATGCGCGGCGAATCGCGCCTGCACGTCAGGAGAGTACCCGGTGTACAGGCTGCCATCGGCGCATTCGATCACGTACATGAAATGACGTTTGGCCATTGTGTGGGTCGCATCGTCGTGGTGCTCGCTTGCGGAAGCATCCGGCGCTTCCTCGTGGGGGTCCTTGCCGTTTTGCGGTGATGCCGAGCGGCGGGTCGCCTCCGCGGTGCCACCTGCTTCTGTGGGATTTGCGGCCCACGAGATGTTAAAGGTTCGCTTTGCTTGCGCATTTGCGGCGCTTTCGCTCCGGTCCCCATCGTTTTGCGCGATCGCCCAATCGCTGTCGACGGCAAGCTCTTTGCCCAGCTCGGCAGCAAGCATTGGCAACAAATCCGCCATAGTGGCATCGATAGCGTTCTTTTTCAGCTGGCACTCCCAGACCACGTGCACACGCCAGCCCATTTCCTCGAGTTTGCGTACGTTCTCCGCATCGCGTTCCGTGTTTCGGGCGAATTTCGCTCCCCAATACTCCGTGTTCTTCTTCGGAGTGCTCGGTTTGCAGTGCGGGCAGCGATGCCAAAAGCACCCTCGCACCTCGACTGCAACGCGTTTGCCCGGCCAAGCGATGTCGGGATGCCCGGGCACCTTCCATTGCAGCCGGTAGCCCGTCAGCCCCGCTTTCCGCAGGCGTTCGCGTACCAATAGCTCGGGCTTCGTGTTCGCTCGCTTGTTGCCCTGCATGCTTTTGTGCACCGCGTAGTTCGATGCGGGCGGGGAAGGGACGCGCACGGTGACAATGTCGACGCGGCTTTCGCCCGCCGCCGTGCTCTCCGCTGCGTTGTCAACCCTCGGGCCTTCCTCCATGCTGGCCGCGACGCCGTTCGGATGTGCAGTGTCGCGCTCGCTATCCGCCTCGTTTTCACCCGCCGCAACGCCCGTCTGCGTATCAGCTGGCGGCATCGCCGCCTCGCCGACGGCGATGCCGTTTGCGTGTCCGCCATCCGCCCCACTCGCGCTTGATCGCTTCGCCACCTGGGCTTTCGCCGTCACGAACCCGCGCTTGATGCTGCTCGGCGATGGAGCTTCACCCAATGTTCCGGTTTTTGCGGCCTCCAAAAGCGGCAGGAGCTCCTCTTGCCAGCGCGTGGTCAGGCGTTCCAACTGCCAAGCTGCGTTCGCGGGGCTTGTCGAGGGCAGCACGTGCGCGGCCAGCCCCACCTGCCATTGCAGGTAGCGCTTGTACAGCCGTCCGGCCGTGCCCCCGTTGCAGATCACGGCGCCGATATGCGCCGCTTCCAGCACGCGCTCCACCTGCGCGGGCACCACGTTCTTGATGCTCGCGTCGCTTGATCCCTTGATGTCGCATGAGGCTATAACGTCCCATAAGGCGATGCCGTGCTCAAGGAGCAGGCGCCTTTTTGCCGCAATGGACTCCTCAAGCGTCGAAGGCCGCCCGTCGTTGCCCGGATCGCCCTCGTTTTGCGGCACGGGTTCTCCCAAACACGCGGCCATCACGCGCCAAAAGCGGTTTTGCGGGTTGCCGTAGTAGAACGCGTTTTCGCGTGAGAGCACCGAGGGAAACGACCCCAGCACCAAAATCCGCGAATGCTCGTCGAACACGGGCTCGAACCCATGCGATATATGTTGGTAACTTGCCATGCGCCCCAGTATAGCGAATAGGGGAAGCCCCTCATCCTATCCCCGCAACACGCCGATGGTTCGTCCAATCATCGTTCTCGTCTGGTCGTGCATCGCTTCGGTTGCATTTAGCCTGGCCGCCGTAATGCTCCCTTTGCTATTGGTCGCCTGCTTTCGCCTTTCGCCGGCGCTTCCACGTCTTTCTGCTCCAGGCACAAAGAATCTCGACTACGGGAATGGTCAAAAACACGACCCATGCAGGATGCGCCTGATCGAGCGCGAACGCCATCCAGCAGAACCAGGCGATGGCGCCGATCGGATACAGCCCGCCTACCAGGCGGGACAGCCTTCGCTTTTCCCATGCGTTGCCGATAACGTAGTAAGCCGGCACGGCGAAGGCCAGCATCAACCCGGGGACCCATGCGTTGGTGAGCAATCCCAGCAGGATATAGGCAACCAGAACAACAAGCGGGAAGGGGAAGCTGCGCCAAGCGCGTTCGGGCTTTCGTCCGTACGCCTTGTGCGCTTCGTGCCAGTTTTCGAAATACTGCTCGCCGATGATCACGCCGTTGCCGTCAACGTGCACGGATTTGGGGTCGTCGGCGGTTCCGCTTGCGTTCGGCTGCTCGACATGCACGCCGTCCCACCCCACGTGCACTTCCTCGCCCTTTTTGCGGTTGGTCACGTGCACGCCGCTCCAGCCGATGTGCACCTCTTCTCCCTTTTTCGTATCCCGAACATGGATTCCGTCGCGAAACGAGACGTGCGCGTAATCTTCGCCTTCACCATGCTCGTGGTTCTTGCCGCTTTCGGCGTCGTCGCCGTTGCGACTGGAACCGAAAGCCGTGCTGTCCGCGCTGGCTTCTGCTTGGTCATCATCGCCCGCTTCGGAATCGCGCCCGCCATCGTCGTGGCCGTCCTTCTCCGTGTCCGGCCCTTCCTGCGCAAAGCCTCTCTCAGCGTCCGCCTCCGATGGGCTTGCCGCGACCGCCGTATCCGGCGCGGACTGCGAGGTTCGCGAGCCGTTCTCGTCAGCTTCCCTCCACAGCAGCTCATCGAGCGTCAAGCCGTACAAAGCCGCCAGGGCGATAAGGTTGTCCGTGTCCGGCAGGCTTTCGGTGCGCTCCCATTTCGATACCGCTTGGCGGCTCACGCCCAGCTTGTCCGCCAGCGCTTCCTGCGACAGCCCTGCTTGCTTGCGCCGAGCCGTCAATCGTCGGGCGATTCCCTTATCCATATTGGTCTCTTTCCGAAGCGTTTTCCGTATCGAGGATAAGCGGGCAGGCTTCCTGCCGCGAATCCGCTTCCCAAGGTACTCCGTCAAGCTCGGTTGCGGAACCGTTTCCAGTTTGCATTTTCGGCATCGGCGCCCGCAACTGCAGGTTGCCTCTATCCTTGACGGCTCTCCCACCTGGTTATATGCGAATCCCCGTAGCCTGCGCAATCGGAATCCCTATCCTCGCAACACGCCGACGATCCCCAGGGCCATTGCCCCCAGATGTCTCAGTGACGCTTGCTGGTTTGACTGCCATCGTCGTGCCCGCCCTTTATCGCGTCGGCAGCGCTCCAGCTGCATTCCGGCAGCGCGGCTCGCCTTTGCTCTCCCGACAGCGCTTGCGGGCACGCCGCGCCCCCTCGTAACTCTCCCGCAAAAGCCCTCGCATTCGCAGCCCTTACGCAGGATTCTCGTGGATCATGATGTGCTTCACGGTGGGGAAGCCCTGCTCGACGGCATCGTGGGTGCGTTCGGCTATCGCGTGGGCATCCACCAGCCGCAGCTGCCCGTCAACGGCGATCTCGGCATCTACATATACTTTGTTGCCGAACTTGCGCGTGCGAAGCGCGTCGATGCGCATCACCCCGTCCTGCGCCAGGATGCAATCGCGCACCTCAAGCTCGAACGTGGGCGCGCACGGCGTGTCCGTCACCTTGTCCACGGCATCGCGCAGCACCTCGAAGGCCACTTTGAAGATGATCAGGCAGATGACGATGGATGCCAGCGGGTCGCATACGCCCCAACCGAGCATGGCGCCGCCGATGCCCGCAAGCGCGCCGACTGACGACAGCGCGTCGGAGCGGTGATGCCAGGCGTCGGCCATGAACGCGTCGGAGTTCATGATGCGCGCCCAGTGCCGCGTGTACCAGAACATGCCCTCCTTCGCGACGATGCTCACCACCGCGGCCGATAGCGCCAGCCAGCCGGGCGCCGTCGCGTGCTGATATGCGCCCGTTGCAATCGATTGGATCGAAGCGAACCCGATGCCTGCGCCCGTTGCCGCCAATATCAGGCCAAGCGCCATGGATGCCAGGCATTCGAAACGCTCGTGGCCGTAGGGGTGGCTCTCGTCCGCATCGCGTTGCGAGATCCTTACGCCCAGGAACGCGATGGCGGTGGCGAACACGTCGGACAGCGAGTGCACGGCGTCCGAGACCATAGCTGCCGAGTTGCCGAATATGCCTGCAAACAGCTTGAACGCCGACAATGCCACGTTGCCGGCAACCCCTACGATGGCAAGCTTGTTCGCGATGCGCTTCTCATCAAGCGTCGAACCGGCGGTCTCGTCCGCCGTCGCGCAATTTGCGCGTTTTTCTGTATCCATGATGCCGATCCTCCCGCATCGCCTGCCGCACGGTCTTCCAGCCCGCCGGGCGGCAAGGCGCTCTTGAAATAAACCTATACTAAGCACGCGTACCGGGTATGTCATCGGTGACTTGCGGTTCGCGAAATTTTTTAACAATAGAAGGCATCTTCTGGGCGGTTTTGTGCAGAAGCGGGCGAAAACAGCGTCCGACTCTCTGCTTCACGCCGTCATCGGCGCCAGCGCCTGATCTGGAAAGCGCACTTTGGGAACAGCGGCTTCATTTGCTGTCGCCGTCATGGTCGCCGGCCCGGCGTCGGCTTCGGAAAGACAGTTTGGGCCATCGCTCGTCCCGCTCGCTCTCGCCTCGCCTTGCCCCTAGCCGGAAGCTCGCCCGCGTCAACCCCTTCTTGCGAAAGTGTCGCGAAACCCATGCGTTTGCCGCCCCTTTCGCCGAAATCCGCATTGTTTTGGATGGTGGAAAACCACTGCCGAAAACGCTTTCGAAAAATGCCGCTTTACGAATGGCGACCGGGGGTTTCGCGGTTTTCCAGCCATGGTGGAAAACAACCCTATACCCCCATCCATGGATTTTTCAGCGTAATAAAACACAACATATTGGGGCAAAATAGCGTATGATGGGGACACCGACCAAGCGACCCGAACGCAACTAGGTCGCAAATTTTCACGAAATTTCCGAACGCGCAGGTCATGCCCTGTGTGGCCTTTTGCGCTCGGATGAAGGTAATCCGTAAGGCGCCCGCCAGGCACCTTGCGCGAGAAGCAAGAAGGGTGTGAGTGGCATGAAGATCATCAAGCGCAGCGGCTCCGAGGCGACGTTCGACATCAACAAGATCGTCAACGCCATCAAGGGTGCCAACGGGGACGTCGTTCCCGAGGAGCGCCTGACCGAAGACCAGATCGCGCTGGCGGCGCATAGCGTCGAGTGGCTTTGCAGCCGCTCGGGCCATACCGTGTCCGTGGAAGAGGTCCAGGACATGGTCGAGAACCAGATCATGGCGCAGGGCCGTTACTCCGTCGCGCGCAAGTACATCATCTATCGCTACAACCAAACGCTCAAGCGCCAGTCCAACACCACCGACGACAAGATCTTGTCGCTCATCGAGTGCAACAACGAGGAAGCCAAGCAGGAGAACTCGAACAAGAACCCCACGGTCAACTCCGTGCAGCGCGACTACATGGCGGGCGAGGTGTCTAAGGACATCACCATGCGCCTGCTCCTGCCGGCCGACGTGGTCGAGGCCCACAACGAGGGCATCATCCACTTCCACGACTCCGACTACTTCGCGCAGCACATGCACAACTGCGACCTGGTCAACCTGGAGGACATGCTGCAAAACGGCACCGTCATCTCCGGCACGCTCATCGAGCGCCCGCACAGCTTCTCCACCGCGTGCAACATCGCCACGCAGATCATCGCCCAGGTGGCCAGCTGCCAGTACGGCGGCCAGTCCATCTCGCTGACGCATCTCGCGCCGTTCGTCGAGGTCAGCCGCCAGAAAATCCGCCGCCAGGTACTGCAGGAGATCAACACGCTGGGCCTCGAGGCCAATGCCGACCGCATCACCGAGGTCGTCGAGGGCCGTCTGCGCGATGAAATCCGCCGCGGCGTGCAAACCATCCAATACCAGGTGGTCACGCTCATGACCACCAATGGCCAGGCGCCGTTCGTCACCGTATTCATGTACCTCAACGAGGCGCGCAGCGAGGCGGAGAAGCGTGACCTCGCCATGATCATCGAGGAAACGCTCGCCCAGCGCTACGAGGGCGTTAAAAACGAGGAAGGCGTGTGGATCACTCCGGCGTTCCCCAAGCTCATCTACGTGCTTGAGGAAGACAACGTCACCGAGGACAGCCCGTACTTCTACCTCACCAAGATGGCGGCGAAGTGCACGGCCAAGCGCATGGTTCCCGACTACATCTCCGAGAAGAAGATGCGCGAGCTGAAGCTGTCGAAGGGCGAGACCGAGGGCAACGGCGACTGCTACACTTGCATGGGCTGCCGCAGCTTCCTCACCCCCGACCGCTCCGGCAACGGCTACGACAACGTGGCAAACGCCGGCAATTATCAGCCGGGCAAGCCGAAGTACTACGGCCGCTTCAACCAGGGCGTTGTCACCATCAGCCTGCCTGACGTGGCACTTTCCTCGTACGGCGACATGAACAAGTTCTGGCAGATCTTCGACGAGCGTCTCGAGCTGTGCTACAAGGCCCTCATGTGCCGCCATAACCGCTTGAAGGGCACGCTGTCCGACGCGGCGCCCATCCTGTGGCAATACGGTGCGCTCGCACGCCTTGAGAAGGGCGAGCCCATCGACAAGCTGCTCTACGGCGGCTACTCCACCATCAGCCTCGGTTACGCTGGCCTGTACGAGTGCGTCAGGTACATGACGGGCCACAGCCACACCGACGCCGAGGGCACTCCGTTCGCCATGGAGGTCATGCAGCATATGAACGACAAGTGCGCCGAGTGGAAGGCGGCCACGAACATCGACTTCTCGCTGTACGGCACGCCGCTCGAGTCCACCACGTACAAGTTCGCGAAGGCCCTGCAGCGCCGCTTCGGCATCATTCCGGGCATTACGGACAAGGGCTACATCACGAACAGCTACCACGTGCACGTCACCGAGAAGATCGACGCGTTCGACAAGCTGAAGTTCGAAAGCGCCTTCCAGCGCCTTTCCCCCGGCGGGGCCATCAGCTACGTCGAGGTGCCCAACATGCAGGACAACCTCAAGGCCGTCATCCGCGTCATGCAGTACATCTACGACAACATCATGTACGCGGAGCTGAACACGAAGTCGGATTACTGCCAGGAATGCGGCTACGACGGCGAGATCCAGATCGTCGAGGACGACGGCAAGCTCGTGTGGGAGTGCCCGAAGTGCGGCAACCGCGACCAGGAGAAGCTCAACGTCGCACGCCGTACCTGCGGATACATCGGCACCCAATTCTGGAACCAGGGCCGCACCCAAGAGATCAAGGACCGCGTCCTGCATCTGTAGGCGCAAAGCCGGCCGCTCCATAAACAACTCGCTACACCAGGAAAGCCGCCCACAGGCGGCTTTCCTACGTTTGGGCAAAGGTCCGCTATCCGCTTCCTGTGGCCCCATGCCTTGCGTGTACTCGGCAATCTGCGCGGGCGTGGCCTGAGCGCCGCTGTCGAACCACTAGGTCGCCGTATGCGAAAAACGCGCTCACTCCCCAGCGCATATCCGGGTCAGCTGTTGCGTCCTTGCTGCAGGGGGCTGCTTGCCATTGGGCGGCTTTTGTTGCTCTGCTTTGGCCGGATTCGAGATTGTCAACGTTGCCGCACGCAGGCTATGGGCGTCCTCAGTCAATGGTGTTTCGATTAGCAAACAATAGCAAACCGCAACGATAAAGGCCGAACCTGCGAGGATTCGTCCTTTTGCCCTTCTATCGTTTTCGCGTTATGCCTGCAGCGCGTCGTTGCGATGCTTGTAGAACACGTGGCACTGCTGGGGCTCCAGCACGCACATCCCGTCTTCGCCGCGGCTTACCACCATGGCTTCCAGAACCTGTCGGGTGCGCTGCTGCCCGGAGTCAGCGGGGTCGTACCCTCCGAACTGCTCCTGAAGGAAAGCGTTCACCAAACGCTCGTGCTCGCTTGCAGGCATGCTGAATCGCACCAGGTCAAGCTCGTTTTCCGGCTCCTTGTTCAGCTCCATCAGAAACGTCACCGTGCTGCCGTCCTCAAAGCGGTACTCGAACGAAGGCTCCAGCCCGCCTCCGCTGTTCAGCTTGGTGATCAGCGGAATCGGGTCCTCGCCGTCTTGCGGCTCGGCGCCGCCCGCCGCCTGCTGATATCGCTCAAGCTGCTCCTGGATGATGTTCCACTCCTCGTCGTCCTCAATAGGGGACAGGTCGATGGAAGCGAATCCCGAATCCTCGGGCACCATCAGCGTATCCTTGTTGTAGGAGGATGCATACACGTTCGTGAACCCGTCCTCATCGGTGCCGCCATCGGTGTACACGATGTAGCTTTTCCCGAAAAACGGGCTATCGAACATAAGCAGAGCCTCGCACTCCAGCACAACGCCGTCCTCGTTTTCCGCCTTGAACCTCAAATCGTTGATCTGCGAAGCGTTCTCCGCGCTCATTCGCCGTTCCTTTCGTCATTGTTTAGCGGGATGGCCTACGGGTTTGCGGGCTTACGAGCCACGGCAAACTCTATAGCATCTCATCCTATGCCTATGCCTATGCCTATGCCTCTATGATCGCCCATATCGGAGCTCCGATGCATTGACGTGATTTTACGAGTCCGGACAATTCGGGGCAAATATCGTAATAGCGTGCATTCAGGTACCGAAAACAAGAAAGGGGACATTTGCGATTACGCAAACATCCCCATGCAGGCATGCGAAGATACCAACTCATGAACGCAATCATGTTGCGAATGCCACTTCGCCAACGAGCCTTCAGCAGGCCCCAAGGCAAACCATGGCGAAAGCATCAACAAACACGTCGGGCAGCCCTTTAGTGGGCAGAAACGGAAGGCGCGTCGTGATAGAGCGCCCTTTGCTCCCTGCGCAGTCCGCCCTTGCGACCCGTGATGTGCTTGCAAAAGCCCTTGATCGCGCAGTACAGCGGATAAGCCACAAGGGAGAATTCGATCAGGAAATCGGAAGCAAGCGCCAGGGGATTGCCTGCTGTGGCCGTGCCCGCCGCAAAAGGAGCGTCCCAAGCAGAAGCCCCTGCGCCTAAAGCTCCCGAGGGACATCCGGCAGCTTGCCATAATAGGAAGCTGACGAACATCAGGGTGGTGTACGTGCCCATATACCTCACAAGATGAAGCTTCACGCGTCCCATGCCAAACCTCCTCAAACGCCATAAGCCTACGCGGACGACCCGAGCCGAGACCAGTAGACGTGCAAAACGTGCAAACATAGTCAACCGTCGGCGATTGCAGTCATTTGCCATCCTCGCCATCCGCGATTGAACCCGCCTAACCTAAATCGCATACTAGCGACCGAATGTAAAAAGCAGGTATTGCATCAGTAAGGGAGAAGCAGGCCTCAAATCTGTTTACGATACGTCGAAATGCCCGCCTATCCGTTTGAGTTGGAACAGCCGCCTGTCTCGCTCTGCGAATTACGGCCGAAGTATCCCGGCATCTAAGAGCAATCCCCATCGCCGCAACGCGCCCTCGAGCCCTCTCCGAACCCCATATGTGTGCAGAATGTGAAGATAACGCCGAACGCGAAATAGTTCTGGACACGGCCCGGGGAGGCGCGTATTATTCAATCTCGCGCCAAGCACGAAAGCGCTTGAGCGGAAAGCCGCGGGGGCATCCCCGCAGGCGG
>ERZ1034984.874-NODE-874-length-31639-cov-9.878673_pt1 | contig 31639 bp, 30 predicted proteins | sample MGYA00520589_ERZ1034984 | MGnify/ENA primary metagenome ERZ1034984 (study PRJEB33766, sample SAMN09781790) | gut metagenome | biome: gut microbiome | host: Homo sapiens | place: Madagascar | study: EMG produced TPA metagenomics assembly of the PRJNA485056 data set... | reverse complement strand
TTTTATTGATCCACTTCCATAAAGGATCATATTTGCTCATAATTATCATTCACCTGCTTTATTTACAATTACAAATATCCAATTGATTCTTTGCATGCTTCACACATGTTCTCCAAAGTTTCATTCCAAAATAATCCACAAGAAATTCCGGGAAAGCACTGATAATAAACACTTTATTATTGCCTGCTAAAGCCTGTTCACATATAAAGATATCATGTGGATTTGCTTCATCTAAATACTGTTCATAAGAAATAACTTCCGCATTTCCTAACAGGCATGATATTCTCATTGAAAAGACATCAACGATTTCTTTCCATACATCTATATTGTAATCTCTAAAATGCGGATTTAGTGAATTTCTCGAAGATATATTCTTATATTCAGCAAGATCACTAATTTCTACAAAGCAATTATCTCCATTTCCGCATTTACCTGCTTCAAAATCTCGCAATGCTTCAACCATCGGATAACTGATATATAACTTTCCATTCTCAGTTTCATTATCAAAGCTTTCAAGCATCTGGTTTATCACATCACCGTCATCTGCCTTTCCCAAATTTGTCTGATGTACATCATAATCAAAGAAAAGAAACACCTCCGAAAAATCATCTCTTGATAATCCTTCCAATTGTTCTCTGATTTTCTTATTACTTTCCCTTAAGACCTCAATAATATCTGTGTCGAAATCATCCGCCTTGAGTTTCTTCCAAAGCATATAAATATTTTCTCCGGCCGGAAGCGTAATAATTTTTAAATTTCCATGCTTAAAGAACACTTTTGAAATATTATCAATAACCTGTGGTTCTCTGGCTTCTCCTTCAACTATAAATGCCTTATAGTCCTTATCTGCCATTAAACGCACCTGCCTTATACATTTTCTGAAGATTATGAGCCTGACGAAGCTCCTTTTCTGTCAGCTCTGAAATTGCATTTATGCTATTATTCTCAAGAAGGAAATAGCAATCTGGTCTGAGTAAATCATTGCTCATAAGGTCTGTGTTGTGTGTAGTTGTAAATACCTGCACATCGCTAATTCTTCTAAGTCTCTTCTGAACTGACTCTGATAATTCATAATGGTAAAATGCATCAAACTCATCAATGAAAACAAATGATGCTTTTTCCATACGGATATACCAGTAATAGAATAATGCAAGGGATCTGGTTCCTGTTGAAGCAATCTTGAAGAAGTCAGCATCTTTATTGTCGAAATGACAATATATAGCCTTTCTTCCATCGACCTCGCATCCATATAATTCATAATCGATATCATTTTCTTTTAAAAAATCTTGGAAATCCTTAACTTTGCCACTATTAACAATTCCTTCTGCAATGCTCTCTGATCCGTTCATAAAACCTTCATATCCACGGCTATCAAGTGAATAGAATAAAAGCATCCTCTCGACAAAATCAATAAACTTCTTAAATACCTGATTCTGAACATTATCTGAAAGAATTGAATTACTATTTACATATTTCACTCTCGAGATCGGGCTTTCATTTCTTATTGATGCATTCAAAGTATCTGATCCCTCAAGCAAAGTAAATCCATCTCTTGTCAGGAAGTCAAAAAAAATGACTTCTTTTCCATCAATGGACAAACTTTCACTCTTTAAGGAATTCACATCCATTTTACTGTACTTATATACAACTTCATGTCCGGCGAACACGAATGTGTACTCAAACTCCGCAAAAGATTTTCTTCCACTCATATTCAGATAAAAATCATAGCTTCCCAGGAGTTTTTGCTTTTCAGTCAGATGAGTAATGATATCAAAGATAGCCAAACCAAGATTCGACTTTCCACAACTGTTGATACCATATATAATTCCCTTCGTTATGCAGCCATTCTCTATTATTTCAGAATTAAAGCTGTAATTACTGGGTGTTCCTATATCTAATGTGATTTTATCCTTAAATCCTTTGAAATTTTCGACACTAAATTTCTTTAACATGATAATCACCTTCCATTTCTTTTTCTTTATTATATGATTATCCGCAAAAAAGCTCAAGTCTATCCGTATTTTTTTTACGGCTATATTGAATTTTTGTTTCACATATCAATCCCACAGTCTTCCATTTTGCGATTTTGCCAGGTAACGATGATTTTAAATAAGCTGTGAACTCTGCACCTGCAAGCAGTCCTGCTTCAGTATCATCTCCATTGTCAGATACCTTGATAAGCTGGAATAGCTGCTTGATGACCTCCTCTCAAATAAAAACAGGACCAAGTTAGGCATACCCCCTTGATTTTACTGGGTTTCATCTAACTTGGTCCTATTATAACTCAAACACCCCGTTCCCACTTGGATACTGCCTGTGCAGTAACTCCTAATCTACAAGAAAATTCCTCTTGTGTCATCTTTTTGTTTCTTCGACATTCTGCAAGATATTCTCCAAATTGTTCCATATCCATATTTTATCCCTCCGGTTTTTCTTTTACTATAACACCCGGATTTTCCTAGGTAAAACAACTGTTTGTTTATATATACTAAACCGGTTTCTAACGCTGCAATGTTACCACATATACCGGATTCTGTCCCATCATCATCTGGTAACTTCCGATTTCTTTTGCCTTTGCAATATTTACCTGTACAATCTCTTTCTGTAAAAAGTTGTATGTTTTCATAAGCTGTGTTACTTCCGCTATGGTTTCTAAGGAAATGGCATTGATTACAATGCGTACCCCGGGATTCTTTTCCCACAGGCACAATAAGATTTCTTCTAGTTTTCCACTGCTGCCACCGATAAATGCATGGGTAGGGGTTGGTAAATTTTCTAACTTCTCCGGTGCCTCTCCTACTATAACCTGAAGATTTTTTGTCCCCATTTTTTCACTGTTTCTTTGAATCAATGCACCTGCTTCCGGTTTCTTCTCGATGGCATACACCATTCCGTCTACTGCCATTCTGGCGCACTCCACCGATATACTTCCGGTTCCTGCTCCAATATCATAAATGACCGAATCCTTGCTTAATTGTAACTTTGAGATAGAAATACTTCGTACTTCTTCCTTTGTCATGGGTACTTTTTCCCGTAAAAATTCTTCGTCCGGAATGCCATGTGTTACTACGGCTTTCTTTGCTGATTCATTTACCAGTACCAGCACACAAAGCCCCTCTTTTTCATAATTTTGAAACTCCTTAGAACTTCCCTTTTCAATGGTCTGTTCTTCACTTCCTAATTGTCTTCCGATATATATTTGGGTATCTTCTAATCCATATGTTATCAATTCTTTGCAAAGCTCCCGAATCCCTGCTGCGCCTCCGGTTAGGGTAAATACCTTTTCCTGCTGTCTGAGAGCCCCTATAACATTTTGATTCCTTCCATGAAGGCTCATTAACTTCATATCTTCCCAGCTCATACCGATGCAAGAAGCAAAATACACAACGGATGAAATGCCGCATAGTAACTTCATTTGGCACGGTGTGTTGTTCTGTATTTTCCACTGTTCCAAGCGTTCCCATAGTTTCTGGGCTCCACTGTAAAATCCTACATCTCCGGAAAAAAGTACCGCAATCTTAGAACACTTTGCATGTTCTGTAATACAGTGAAAAATCTCCTCAGTCTGATAAGAAATAAATTGTTCTTTTCCCTGTCTTAGCTCCTCGGGAATAGAGGCTATCATACGTTTGGCACCAATTAACAATTCTGCCTCTTTTATGCACTGGTATCCTTCTAACGTCAATGTACCTGCATTTCCCATTCCTATTCCTATCAATGATATTTTCTTTTTTTCTTCCTTATGGATTCCAAGCTTTTCCAAGATTTCTTCCATGGAATATCCCGTTTCCTTAGGTCTTCTTATCACAACTGCTTTGGCTCCTGCCCGCCTTGCTGCCTGAATTTTTTCCGGATATCCGCCTGCCCCTGCCGTTTCTTTTGTTACCAGCCAGGCTGCCTGTACTTCCCGCATCATAGCAAGATTCAGTTCTTCACTAAATGGGCCCTGCATACAGATAATCTGTTTTCCCTTCAATCCTAATTGATGACATTTCTCCAGTTCTGCTGTTCCCGGAAGAATCCGTGCATAGATTCTTGAAGTATCTTCGATTCGTTCCATGTAACCGGCAATTTCCTTACTTCCTGTGGTAAGAAAAATATTTCCCTTTGTCTGATTCAGATAGGCAGCCGCTTCTTCTGCGGAGTCTACATAATGAACATGCTCTGCTTTTTGTCCTTCCCCGCGCACCAACCGTAAAACTTCCTTGCCTTGACTTTCGCAGGCTTTTCGTATATTTTCTGTTACTTCTGTGGCATAAGGATGTGTAGCATCTATCACAACCTGCCACGGCTTTTTCTGAAGAAGTGCTTCTATCTCCTGCTGATTCAAACGTCCTACTAAAACTGTAATCTTTTTGGAATCTTCCATCACTTCCTGCCCATATTCGGTTGCCACACACACGGTTACACAGATACCGCAAGAAGCCAGTACCTCTGCTAACTTTCTTCCTTCACTTGTCCCTGAAAACACTAATATTTCCTGCATGTTTTGCTCCTATCTGTTGATGTGATACCCTCTTGGTGTCACCATTTTTCCATTCACAACCTTGGTTGTTTCATTTCCTATAAAAACAGTGGTAAACATATCCACCTGTACTTCTCGAAGTTCTGCTAAGGTATAAATCTGCATCTGCTCTCCTTCTCTTCCAATCTGAGAAACAATGCCACACCCTGTACTTGGACTTTTACTTTTCAGCATAATATCACATGCCTTTTTCAAATAATCTGCTCGTTTCTTACTGGAAGGATTATAAAGACAGATTGCCATATCAGATTCTGCTGCCGCCTGTAACCGCCTTTCAATTTTTTCCCATGGAGTCATCAGGTCGCTTAGGCTGATAACTGCAAAGTCATGCATAAGTGGTGCTCCTAATACTGCTGCACCACTTAAAGCTGCGGTTACTCCCGGAATTATCTCAACGGTTACTTCCGGATATTCTTCACCTATCTCTAATATTAGCCCGCTCATGCCGTATACCCCTGCATCTCCACTGCAAATCATCGCTGTATTTTTTCCTGTTGCCGCCTGTTCAAATGCCATTCTGCAACGTTCTACTTCTTTACGCATAGGTGTGGTTAGAAACTCTTTTTTGGGAAAATGTTCCTTCACCAAATCCACATATACCGTATAGCCTACGATTACATCACAATTTTCTAATGTGTGAACTGCCTTTAAGGTCATATCTTCATATGCCCCCGGGCCAATCCCAACTACATATAACTTACTCAATTCTAACACTCCATTCTTTTTCTGCAATTGCAAGAGTCTTTCCGTTTTGTGCTGTCTTGGGCTGTAAGATATGTGCACGGTTTTGTTTCCATGCACAAATTGCTGCCCGCTCACAGACATTTCCTACTCCAATGGTTTTTTCCACAAATTCTGACTGGGTATATTCCCCGGGAACACGTTCTAATTCTTCGGGAGAAAATGTCTGAAATTCTAATCCATATTTTTCACAAAATGCAAGAATTCCTGCCTCGTTCTTCTTTTTATCTACCGATGCCACACAAGAAATACTCTCCATTGCTATCTGCTGTTTTCCTAACTGCTCTAACACAAAAGTCTCTATTTCTTCTGCTGACTTTCCTTTTCTACAACCAATGCCTACTGTTACTGCCTTTGGAATTAACTGACAGGTATTATGAATTCCTACATTTATCCTGTACTTTTCTGTGACTTTTCCTTGCTCTGCCACAACTTCTTCTGGCATTGTCCCTATGACTTGTTCTGCCACAACTTCTTCTGGCATTGTTCCTATGACTTGTTCTGTCACAACTTCTTCTGGTATTGTTCCTGTCACCTGTCCTTCGCAAAAAAATCCGATTTTTTCACCGCCTAGAATTGCTGCTGAAATTTCTTTTGCCCAGACTCTGTCTTTGATAAATAACTGATTTTTCTTTGCAAATACATCCACCGCAAATTTCTGATTGATATCCGTTGCGGTAGTAATAACTGCCTGTGCCTGCAATTTTTCTGCCAGTTGAAGGGCATAGGCATTCGCTCCACCCACATGACCGGATAAAACAGGAATCACATAGGTTCCCTTTTCATCTACCACCAGAACTGCCGGGTCTTTGAACTTGTCTTGCACAAACGGCGCAATGGCACGAACTGCAATACCTGCTGCTCCTACAAAAATCAACACCTGTGCTTTTGAAAATGCATTTTCTGTCCACGTCTGTAAAGAAATATTTTTCTCTTTTCCACTTGTGACCTGCACATTTCCATACACCTTCATAATCTCTTTTATTTTTTCCGCCAAACTGCTTCCCTGACTGGTAAAACTGATAATCTCTATTTGCATGGTTTTCGAAACTCCGTTTCAAATGCAGGATGATATAAATCACTTCTGCGATAGTTACTATGTGTCACTACGTCTCCTACGATAATAAGGGCTGTTTTCGTAATGTTGTGCTCCTTGGCTGTCTGCGCCAGTGTATCTATGGTACAAATATACTTTTCTTCTTCCAGCCAGGTTGCCTTGTATACAATGGCAGCAGGTGTAGATGCTTCGTACCCGCCTTCCATTAGACGTACCTGCAATTCTTCTAACATCCCGGTACTTAGAAAAATCACCATCGTTGCATGGTGGGCTGCAAAACTTTCAATCTCTTCTCGTTCCGGCACCGGAGTTCTTCCTGCTATACGGGTAATGATTACACTTTGAGACACATCCGGCAAAGTATACTCTAAATTCAGTGCTGCTGCTGCACCACAAAAAGAACTTACACCCGGACAGCTCTCGTAATGGATTCCCGCTTCTTCCAATCTATCCATTTGTTCTCGAATTGCCCCATATATACTAGGATCTCCTGTATGAAGTCGCACCGTTACTTTTTCCTGTTCTTCTGCCTGCTTCATCACCTGAATGACTTCTTCTAAAGTCATTTTTGCACTGTTATAAATTTCACAATCTTCCTTGGTTTCTTCTAGTAATGCCGGATTTACCAAAGAGCCTGCATAAATCACCACATCTGCCTTTTGTAATAGTTTTTGTCCTCTTACCGTAATCAAATCCGGTGCACCACTTCCTGCTCCCACAAAATATATCATTTCTCCTGCTCCTTTACAATAATTAAGGAATAATACCCTGCTTCTTCCGGTATCTCATCTACATTATGATAAACTCGTTCTTGTTCCATTCCGCAGTTTTCAATCATAGATACCCGAACCTCTTTTTGTTTCAACTGTTCTTTTACCTGTTTCATCTTTTTTCCCGCTTTCATTAAAACACGGGTTCCGGAAAGTTCCATTCCCTGCTCAATGCCATAAGAAGAGGGGATTACATGTAACATCTCGTTACGCTCTACCAATCCTTCATTTAATCTGGCTGATACTGCGCAAAAAGACGGAATACCGCTGACAATTTCTGTGTCATAGCCTGCCTTTACAATTCTTTGATGTATATAAATATAAGTAGAATATACACAAGGGTCTCCCAGTGTTAAAAAGGCAATATTTTTTCCAGTATCTAACACTTCTGCCACCTTTTCACAAGCTGTATTATGGCTGATTTCCAGCTTTTCTTTCTCTTTTGTCATGGGCATATCTATTTCTAAACATTCTTTCCTTTCTATCTCCGGTAAGGCTTGTCTTACAATTTGATAAGCAACTGTCTCTTCTTTCTTTTTTCCCGGAACTGCAATAATATCACATTCTTTGATTAACCGTACTGCTTTTAATGTCAAAAGCTCCGGGTCTCCCGGTCCTACTCCGATTCCGTATAATTTTCCTGCCATGTTTTTCTCCTTGTATTCTGCTTCTTGTAATTTTGTCTCTTTTATGCACTTTTTATTAGTACAAATCAGTAATGCAATATCTGCTCTGCCACTTCCGGATAATTTTCCGTTCTTCCCAGTTCGCCCTGCTCATTTGAAAATAACACGACTGCAATTTTACATTTTCCATAACTTCGCTTATCCAGATAAAACTGTATCTTTTTTATTACCAATTTCATCGTTTCTTCCAGTATTCCTGCTTCTTTTAGAAGTCGCAGTCCTTCTTCCGTGGTAACAGCCCCCATAATATTTTGTAACACACCGGTATCTGCCCCTGCTATGGCTGCATTGGCACACAAAATCTCCATTCTTGCATCTGCATTTCTGGAATGAGTATTCATAATTCCCCCTGCGACTTTGATAAATTTTCCGATATGAGCTACAAATAAAATATTTTCCACTCCAAGTTCTACCGCCATATCAATGGTATCTCCCACGAAGTTACTGCACTTTACTGCCCGTTCCAAATCAAAAGGAAAGTTGTCCTTTAAAAATTCTCTTCCGTAATTTCCCGGTGTTATAACAAGACTCCTATGTCCTGTTTCTACTTGTTGCTTCAACTCTACCCGAATACTTGCAACCAATGCTGCTTCACTCATAGGCTCTACAATTCCGGTAGTTCCTAAAATAGAAATTCCTCCTATGATTCCCAGTCTTGGATTAAAGGTCTTTTCTGCGGTCTTTTCCCCCTCGGGTACAGAAATCTCCACCTCTAGTCCCCCGGTGTATCCGCATTTCTTACATACCTGTTGTAATTCTTTGGTTATCATCTGTCTTGGTACTTTATTGATTGCCGGACTTCCTACTGGTTGTTCTAGTCCCGGTTTTGTCACAATTCCAACACCTTTTCCACCCAAGATATGAATTTCTGCTTGTTCTATTAAAGATACCCTTGCATATATCCAAAGCTTATTCGTTACATCCGGATCATCCCCTGCATCCTTTTCTATGGCGCAAGACACATAGCTTTCTCCCCTTTGTATATCCAACACTTCTAAATGTAACTGGATTCCCTTTGGGGTCAGCAAACTCACATAAGGTACTTCTTCCTTTTTCAATAACATATAAGCTGCTGCTTTTGCTGCGGCTGCGGCGCAACTTCCGGTGGTATATCCCATTCGCAACTTTTTATTGTCCTTTATTACATAATGTTCTTCTAATCCATTTTTCATAATAACAAAATCATAGCATATGCTGTTTTTCCATGCAAGACACCAGCCTTGTATTTATTGACTTTTTCCCTTTGAATGCTATAATAAGGGCAGAAATGGGGTGAATATTTTGCTGGACTTTTTAAGAGAACAAAAGGTAAGTGAAACATTAATTCGGGAGTTAGAACATTTTCGTAACAGATACCCGGTAAATGATGGGCAACGTCTTGCTACACCCAGTTATTTGTATTACGGAAAAGATATTTGGGAACAGGCTTTGACTGCCCTCCTATGTGGTGAAAATTTATTACTTGCAGGCTCCAAGGCTACCGGTAAAAATGTACTGGCTGAAAACCTTGCAACTGCCTTTGGTCGTCCTCGTTATAATATTTCTTTTCATATTAATATGGATGCTACTTATATGATTGGTACGGATACTTTTCAAAACGGACAGGTTACTTTTCGTCCCGGTCCGGTATATCAGTGTGCAACAGATGGGGGCTTTTGTATTTTAGATGAGATTAACATGGCACGAAATGAAGCTCTTGCGGTGCTTCATTCTGTCTTGGACTTTCGTCGCATGATTGATGTTCCCGGGTACCAACAAGTTTCTTTACATGAGGCTACCAGATTTATTGCTACCATGAATTATGGGTATGCAGGAACCAGAGAATTAAACGAGGCATTAGCTTCACGTTTCGTAATCATACAAACTCCTGAAATTTCGGAAGAAAACCTGAACAATCTGCTTGTTCGTTCTTTTCCAAAACTTCAGAAAAAATATCGGGAACAGTTTGTGGCACTGTTTATTGATATTAATAAAAAATGTGAAAACGGAGAACTTACCATGAAAGCATTAGACCTTCGTGGTCTTTTAGATGCATTAAAGCTCATGGAAGCCGGACTTGCGCCTCGTACTGCCCTGGATATGGGAATCACTAATAAAACCTTTGATTCCTGCGAACAGGAAGTTATCCGAGATATTATTGCCGGAAGAATTTCCGGAAAATTAACGGCAGCCACCCTTTTTGGAGCGTGATCATATGGTAAATACACGAAATTATACCCCTCTCCAGCGCAGGGCTTTAAATATGGTATGGACTGCTGCCGGAAGATATGATTTTGAACCAATGTTTTTAGCATTTTTGCCAGACGGTCAACCGGACTTCTATATGAACTCAGTGATTGGCTATGTCTACAAATGGTTAGATGCAACTATCATCACCCGGTTATTTGACTCTTTTTCCGATGCAACGCTGCGAGATGTCTATGATGGACTTTTGTGGGTTGCACTGGAAAACTGTGTCTATGAAAAGGAACTGCCTTACCGACCTGTTTTATCGGAACTACGCATCTCCTGTGCGAAACTGTTTTTTGAGCAGGAACAGATAAAAACAAGAGCTCAATGGCTGATGCAAAGTAGTCTGGTGTATACAATGCAATCTGCCCGTTGGAAAAAAGTTCTTGGAAAAGCTGTTCTGCTCAGTCCCAGAAAAAAGAAATTGTTTGCAGAACTTTCTTTCGACGGCTCTATGGATACCAACGCTATTCGTGAACGCATTTTAGATATTTACGGAAGATATTTTCATTTTCGCCTGAAAAAGAAACTTCCTTCTTTCACCTTACGGTTAAACTCCGTGTTTACCAAGTTCCTTCCCTCTCGCTTAGAACGCAATGAGGTTTTTACACTTGGAAGAGATATAAAAGAAGAAAATATTCGAATGTATAAGCCTGTTCACGAAAGAGAATTTTCTCTTCCCGGGGAGGAGGAACGGATTCGTTCCTATATTGAGGATTGTTTTGGAAAACCTCTCTATTCTCCTTCTGAAAGTGCGCAGTTAGAGCATTTACTTTGTACAGATAATCATTTCTATTGTCATATTTATTTTACTGCCGGAGAAAAAAACGCTACTCCGTCAAAAGAACCGCAAATTGCCAGAGCTATTGAAGAAGCCTCTGCACAAAAGGAACGAAATGAAACTTATTTTTCCGCACATCGTTCTCAATACGAAACTGCGATTCACAAATTAAGTCAGCAGATTCGTAATGCCACTCTTGTTCACGCACAAGCTGCCCAGTTTAAATGTAAACGAGGACAGTTAAATGCTGCCTGGGTATGGCGTTCTGTTTTTCTTGATGACGATGCTGTATTTTTAAATCACATTGAAACGGTAAAACCTGAATTTTCTGTTGATCTCATGCTAGATGCCTCTGCTTCTCGCTTAAGACAGCAGGAAACCATTGCAGCTCAGGGCTATGTAATTGCCAAAAGCCTGCAATTATGTAATATTCCGGTACAGGTTTATTCTTTTTTAAGTCTTAACGGATATACCATTTTAAATCTTCTCTGCGACTATCAGGAGAAACAGAAAACCAACCGTATCTTTCAATACCATGCTGCCGGCTGGAATCGTGACGGACTTGCCTTTCGTGGTGCAGGTGCTTTAATGGAACACGCCCCTTGTGCCCACCGCATCTTAATTGTCCTTACGGATGCAAGTCCCAATGATGACAAAAAACTTCCTGCTGACAAAGCACAAAATCGTCTGTTAAGCGAAGATTATTCCGGTACTGCTGCGGTAACCGATACTGCTGAAGAAGTTAAAAAATTAAAGCAACAGGGAATTCGTGTCATTGGAATTCTTACCGGCGAACATAAAGATATTGCCGCTGCTAAAAAAATTTACGGAACCGACTGGGTACATATTCAGGATATTTCCCAGTTTTCTAATGCTGTAGGTGCTTTAATGTTAAAACAGATTTTAAACTTATACGAATCGTAAGAAAAGAAAGGAACATTATGTCTGAAAATTTGGAACCAATTCGATATTCTATGATAACAGAAAAAAATCCAAGAGAAATTGTTATGCTTCGCGGCAGCGGTTGTGTTTGGAAACGCTGCCGTTTCTGCGACTATCATTTGGATAAGTCCCCGGATAAAGAAGCAAATTTTCTTCTAAACCGTACGCAGCTTTTACAAGTAACGGGTCTTTATCACAAGTTGGAGGTTATTAATTCCGGAAGTTTTGTTGATTTAGATGAGGACACCATTTCTCTTATTGAAGAAGTTTGCTTAAAAAAAGATATTTCGGAAATTCACTTTGAATGTCACTGGATGCATCGAAAGGAAATTCCTGCCTTTCGTAAGCGTTTTGCTGATAAAGGCATTACTTTAAAACTAAAGATTGGGGTAGAAACTTTTGATTCTTTGTTCCGAGAAAGCTATCTTTCCAAAGGAATCGACACAGACTCTCCCGCAGAAATTGCACAATACTTTGATGAAGTCTGTCTTTTACAGGGCATTCCCGGTCAAACCGTGGAAAGCATGCGGCAAGATATTGAAACCGGATTGCAGTTTTTTGAACGTGTATGTGTGAATATTATGGTCGAAAACCGTATGCCTATCAAGCCTGACCCACGGGTAATTGCTTTGTTTCAAAAATATCTCTATCCGGACTATATTAATAACCCGCGGGTAGACATTTTAATGGAAAACACTGACTTTGGAGTAGGAGGAACTGCAAATGCCTAATGAACTTTTATTAATTTTATCATTAATTTTTACATTTTCAGCTGTAATTGCAACATTTTATATTTTTCACGAACAAGGATTATTTCTCTGGACTACTATTGCTACTATTGCTGCTAACATTGAAGCTTTGATTGTAGTGGATGCCTTTGGTATGGAAATGACTCTTGGAAATATCTTATTTGCCTCTACTTTTTTGGTAACGGATATTTTAAGCGAACTTTATGGAAAAAAAGCAGCACAAAAAGCTGTATATCTTGGAATTGTCACCTCTGTATTTTTTATTCCCATTAGTTGTTCCTGGCTCCTTTATACACCTAACAAAAATGACTGGGCAATGCCAAGTATTCGTACTATCTTCTCAAATACACCACGTCTTATGCTGGTAGGTATTGTTGTTTATGTTGTAGTTCAATTATTTGATGTATGGATTTACCATAAATGGTGGGAATTCACCACCAAAAAGTTTGGAGACAGCCGGAAATATTTATGGCTTCGCAATAACGGCTCCACTATGTTATCCCAACTTTTGAACACTGTATTATTTACCCTTGGGGCATTTTTCGGTGTTTATTCTTTCCAAACACTTATCTCAATCATGGTTTCCAGTTATATTATTTTTGTAGTAACCAGTTTGGCAGATACGCCATTTGTATATTTGGCACGTTACATTTATAATAAAAGATTTCAATCCTAATATTGTCTCTTGTTTATGATACAAAACAGCGTACACAACCTCTGAAGTGTACGCTGTTTTTATAAAACTTAATTATCTTTTATTTTTCAATTATTCAGCTTTTGATATGCCTCTTTGGTAAAGCGATGATATTCTAATCCAAACTCATCCTCTTCCACATAATATACATAAGAATCAATATCACCTTTTGTAAACCATATGCCCCATTCGCGTTCTTCTACTTTTTCAATGGTAACTTCACCGGAAAAATCATAAAAGACCTGACATACATCCTCAAGTTTCTTTCCCGGTGCTGTAACCACCTGTAAAAATGCTTTTAAAAATGCACTTTCCGGAAGATTCTCATGAACATAAGAAACACCCTGTGCCGGAATCCGTACACAGTAGCGTCCCTTTTCTTCTGTCTCGTAAATCATCATGTCACCCATTTGCTCCTTTGAGGCAACACAAAATTCTTCTAAAATACCCTTCAAAGAATCCTTATCTGTTTCTAACAATTCCAGCAAAGATTCCTCTGGATAGTAAAGCTGAATCTCTTCCTTACGATATCCGATTTTAATTTCCCACTCTTTTACCGTATCACAAATATTTTGATACAGGTTTTTATATGTTTCTTTCATATTCTCTTTCAAAAATTTCCCTCATGCTTCCTTTTAATGAAACACCTAACTGCTGCATTGTCTTGTCCAATGCATCCAGTGTTGCTATCATATCTTCTTTATTGGCATTGCTTCCCATATGACCGATACGAATTACCTGACCTGCCAATGTATCAAAAGAACCTGCCAACATAATATGATATGTTTTTCTCATGGTATCGAGAATATCTTTTGCAGTTGTTTCTTCTGGTACATCAAATACTGTCACAGTATTGGAAAATCCTGACTCTAAATGCAACTTCAATCCTGCTTCTGTAACTGCCTTACGACATGCATTTCCGATTATAGTATGGCGTTTTAACATGTCCTTATCGGCGGCAATATTATCAAAAGCTGCACGCAGTCCATAGATGTCACTAATCGGCATTGTGTATGGGAACCATTTTGCTTCATAATAGCCTTCAAATACTTTTAAGTTGGCATAAAAAGATGCAATCGGTGTCTTTCGAGCTGCCATTGCCTTTTTAGCCGCCTCACTTACCACTACAAAAGTAAGTCCCGGAGGTGCTGAAACTGCCTTCTGGGAACCTCCGCACAATATGTCAATTTGATAATCATCCACGCGTACTTCTTCTCCAAACATACCGGATACGGAATCTACAACTGTCATTATACCATATTTTTTCAAAATTGGGCAAAGACTTCCGATATCATTGAGCATACCACTTGGTGTATCACAGTGAACCAGTGTGGCATATTTATAATCATGATTTAACTTTAAGTATTCTTCCAGAGCTGATGGATTGATTGGGTTCTTATCATCTACGGTATATAATTCCGGCTTTCCACCATACATGGAAACAAAATCCGCAAATCCTTTTCCGTAAATTCCATTATCCAAAACCAATACCTTGTCACCCGGTTCTGTTAATGAAGCACATGCTGCTTCCAATCCTAAAATTCCTTCGCCATCCAGAATCAGAGTTTCATTTTTGGTATGCAAAAGACTACTGATTAACTCACATGTTTCCTTGTAAAATTCTACAAATTCTTCATCCAAATCCGGGTTCGTACACTCTTTTGCCCGTGCCAATCGCACATTTTCTTTTACTTGTGTAGGTCCCGGTGTCATAATCTTATACATTTTATCACCTATTATCCTAATACTTTATTTGCTGCCTTCTTTAAAGGTACAATTACGATAGCAGTAATTACAATGGCTGCTCCTACCTGAAGCAGGTTTCCAGGAATTGACATTGCCGGTGCTACCCAGTTTCCGGTAATAACACCTTCTGCAATATAATATCCTACAATCTTAATTGGTAATGCAGCAATCATAGCTAACAGATACCAGCCAAATCCTTTTTTCTTTTCGCTGATAAGACCTACTACAAATCCCATAATTCCTACTACAATAAATGTAAACGGTGCCCATGCAGTCCAACCGGAAGTCAGGTCAAATAATCCCATTCCAATTCCACCTGCAATTGCTCCGGTTTTCTTTCCGAATAAAATTGCAAAAATAAACAGTGGAACATTTCCAAGATGAACTAATCCACCTTCTCCCGGGAATATCTGTACATTAATCAACCAGGTAAATACATATACCAATGCAATTCCCATTGCGGTTGTGGTAATAAACTTTACATGCTCCATTGTGCTTCCTTTTGCTGTTGCCTTTACTGTTGTATCTGACATCTTTCATCACTCCTCGTATAAAAATCTATGAATCATCATATACCCTTTCTGACCTTTTTGATATAGCCAGTTTTAAAGTTTTTGTCATGCCAGATACATTACTTATTCCATTTGGTAATATCAATCATACGGGTACATACTTTTTCTGCCAGTGCCATATTATGAGTTACTACTAACATTCCCAGATTGCTTTTATCCGATACTTCCAATAATACCTTCCAGATTTGCGCCTGGGTAATCACATCCAGCATGGTTGTTATTTCATCGCAAATCAAAAACTTTGTTTCCGGACTTAATACCCTTGCAATACAAAAACGCTGCAATTCTCCACCGGAAAGCTCATTCGGCCACCGTCCCATCCAATCCTTTTCTATTCCAAAGGCATGCTTAGTATCTTCATCTACTTTCCAACATTCATTTAAGATTTTCTCCATTTTCCAACGTGGATTTACTGACAGCTCCGGATGCTGAAAAATCATCTGCACCGGACAAAATCCCTTTTGTGGCAATGATTCTCCATCTAGTGTAATTTTTCCTGAGGTTGGCTTATAATACCCTGCCACAATTTTTGATAAAGTACTTTTCCCATATCCGGATGGTCCTATGATTCCCACTCTTTCCCCGGATTCCACGGAAAAGTTAATATCTTTCAGAATCCACGGCATATTTTCTCCATATTGAAAACTAACATTTTCGGCTTTAAGTTGCATGGATACACCTTACCTTTCCCTCCCGTAAATCACGCATTGCTATTTTTCCATTACATGCATTGTCTGCTTTTGGACAACGTGGAGCAAATAAACAACCTTCCGGCAAATCTCCTGCGTAAGGCTGTGTTCCTTTTAACGGTTGAAATTCATTTTGCGGTAATGCGGTAATAAAAGCTTTACTATACGGATGTCGTAGATTTTTTTCTCCTGCAAGAAAGTCTCCGGTAGGGGAAATCTCAACAATCGTTCCTGCATAAAAAACAGCGATTCGGTCTGCTACCTGAAATGCCAGGTCAATATCGTGGGTAATCATTAAAATAGAAGTACCATTATCTGCAAGTTTTCGAAAATGTTTTAGTGTATCCATTGCCAGTTCTACATTTAATCCGGGAGTAGGCTCATCGGCAATGATTAACTTTGGTTCTTCTGTAACTGCCGCAGATATTAAAATTCTTCGTGCCATACCACCAGACAATTGAAATGGATACATATCCTCTACTTCTTTTTTTAATTGATATTTTTCAAATAGCTGTCGTTGTCTTTCTTTGGAAGAATACACACCAACCACCTGTTTTCCAACCTTCATCAGTGGGTCTAAGTAGTCTACTGACTGAGGAATAAATGCAATTTCTCTCCCCAGATATTTTTTTCTTTCTTTAGGGGTAAGCAATTCTCCCTGATATTTTATATTACCGGTCATTGTGGCATTTTTCGGGAGTAATCCCAATACGGCATGTGCCAATACACTTTTTCCGGAACCACTGGAACCTACTACTGCTACAATTTCTCCTTCCTTTACATCCAAAGACAGGGAATGCAGTACTTCTAACTTTTTCTTGCGAAATCCTTTTTGGTACATTTCAAAGGAAACTACTAAATCGTTGATTTCTAATACATTTCTCAGAACTTTTTCTTCCATAATTTCCTCCTTTATTCGTTCCCACTTCCCGGATTCCAAAGCTTTTTCAGGCTTTCTCCTATTCCGTCAAAAAGTAATACCGCCATTAGTAATAAGATTCCCGGGAAAAACGCAAGCCACCATTTTCCTGTTACAATATAATTCATGGATTCTGCCAAAATCACACCAATTGCCGGCATTTCCGCCGGTAAACCAAATCCTAAAAATGTTACCGCTGATTCATGCATAATTGCATGGGGAAATAACAACACCAATCCTATCAGATATGCCGGTAATACATGGGGCAATATATGAGTTACCGCTACTTGTACTTTCGTTTTTCCCATTTTATAGGCTGCCTGCACATATTGGGAATTTCTCACTTGCATTACCTCTGCTCGCACAATACGCGTTAAGGATGGCCAATGTGTCAGTGCAACTGCAATGGTAATTCCACGAACTCCTTTTCCCATCATAAAGGAAATTAAAATCAATAATACTAAATGGGGCAGTCCCATACACAAATCTACGCACCAGTTTATGACTTTGTCTATCCATCCTCCCCAGATAGCTGCTACAATTCCAAGAATAAGTGCCACAATGGAACTAATCACGGACGCAATCAAACCTATTCGAATACTGTTAGACAGTCCCTTTATACTCCGATAAAACATATCTCTTCCCATAAAATCCGTTCCGAAAAGATGTTTTATACACGGACTTACTAATTTTTCTGAATAGTTTACACCATATTTAGCAGGATTCATAGTAATTCCCCACACAAATATTCCTACTAAATACACAGTCGCCACAATTAGTAAAATAAATACCCGACTTCTTCCATTCCATTTTTTTCTGTTACTTCTTCTAAACATCTCCTGCCTCCTCTCTTGTACGCGGATCAAATATTCCATACAAGATATTGGCAATCAGATTTCCTGCAAAAACAAATATAGCACTAAACAGTGCAATTCCTAATAAAAGTGGTACATCTGCATTCATTGCCGCTGCCGTGGTTGCTGTACCGATTCCCGGATAAGCAAATACATTTTCTGCCAGTGCCATTCCACCAAACAATTCGCTAAAAGAAGCAAACTGAACGGTAATAGCCGGAAGTGCAATATTGCGAAGGACATGTCTTCTTACAATCTGCCACAGACTTTCTCCTCGCGCTTTTGCATATAAAACAAAATCCTGATTTATTATTTCTATCATTTTTTGTCTTGTATACAATACCACTTCACTGATATTTACAACTGTTAATGTCAAGACAGGTAAAATCAAATGATAGATACGGTCTCCAATTGTTACATCTGCTGCCAGTTTTCCTGCCGGTGCTGCCATTCCAATGGGAAACCACCCTAACTGCACAGAAAAAACAGTCAGCACCAAAATTCCTATCCAGAAAGTAGGTGCCGATTTTAATATAAAACAAATCAGCTTGATGATTCGGTCAAAAATGCCACCTTGGCGTAACCCACAGATAACTCCTAAAACAAAACCCAATACTCCTGACAAAACCCATGCCAGCAACATCAGTATACCGGAATAAAGAAAACGACTTTTTATTACTTCAATTACCGGCTTTTTATAGGTAATGGAAGTTCCGAAATCTCCTTTTAATACATGTCCTGCCCAAGTAAGAAATCGTTGTGGTAAGGGATCATTTAATCCCCAATATTGCGCTATTTCCTGCTTTGCTTCTGTAGACAATGTGGAATTTGTTCCAATATAAGATACCAATGGGTCAATGGGTGCTTTGGTAATTAAAATAAATGCAACGATACTTACTGCCACAAGTAACAATACCATTCGGATACATTCACTTAAAATTTTCTTACCTTTTTTCATACTCATTTCCACGTCCAATCCTGCATATTGCAAATAATCGGACTACCATGTCCATGAGGATGTGGTATCTGTGTTTCCGCAGAAATATCCAAATTATCGTTTACAAAATAACAATGTTGTATATTTACCAGATATAAATATGGTTCATCCTGATTGGCTGTATTTTGAACTTCTTTCCAATAAGAAATTGCATCTTCCTGATTATTTGCTGATAACGCCTGATGAATCAGTTCGTCTACCTGTGGATTGTTATAACCCACCACATTATCATAGCCACCTGTCAAAAACAGTTCTGATTCAAACAAGGAATATAAAACCGTAGGACTGTATTGTCCCCATCCCCACACAACACCGGCAGTATTTTGAAGGGTAAGAATTTCATCCCATGTTGCCGTTTTTACTTCTATTTTTATTCCTAATTCCAGTGCATTTTCTGCCAATGCAACTGCTAAATTATATCTTTCTTCATCACCGCTTGCCGCATATACGTTAAACGTACATTTCTGTCCGTTTTTTTCGCGTATTCCATCTCCGTCAGAATCAACCCATCCAGCATCTTCCAACAGTTGCTTTGCTTCTTCTACTTTACCATCTTCATAAGTATCTGTACTTGCCCATACAAGATTGTTTGTAAAATGCACTGCCGGAACACCAATTCCGTTCAATGCATGATCAATAATCGTCTGTCGATTAATTCCAATAGAAAGAGCTTCCCGTACCGCCTTATCTGCCGTCACATTATTTCCTACTGTAACTTCTTTTCCCTCACTGTTTTTTCGCGTTTGTTCTTCTAATACCGGTAAACTGATATTTCTTACATCCATCGTTTCAAACTTCTGTAAGGTCATACCATTTACCGTTTCATTTGCGTAATTTGCACCTACCATAACAATATCAAGTTGTCCGGACTGTGCCGCCGCAAATGCTGCATCATTATCCATATACACCAGTGTAATTTTTTTTATTTCAGGCGCACCTGCATAGTAATTCTCATTTGCCTCCAGTATAATCTGCTGATTTGCATCATACTGTACAACTTTCCATGCTCCGGTTCCGATTGGCATGGTATCAAATAATTCACTGTCATAAGCATCACTTGGAACAATCTGAAGCATTGCTACGGTATCAAAAAAAGGAGAATATGGCTCACTAAGGCGAAATTCTACCGTATAATCGTCAAGTGCAGTTACAGAGGCAAGTCTTGTCAGGTCAACATTTTCATTGTTTGCCTGATTATTATGAACTGTCTCATAAGTAAACACCACGTCATCGGCAGTAAAGTCACTCCCATCACTAAACTTCACACCTTTTCTCAGGTGAAATGTATAGGTCAGAGAATCCTCGCTTATCTCCCAATCAGTTGCCAAATCTCCTATATATTCAGAATTAAAATCTACTTTTAATAATGCGTTATTCGTAAACGAATATCCATAACTCATAGCCCCCTTAACCGGGTCCAAACTTCCCTCAAAAATATTGGTTCCTACAAAGGCTGTAACATCTGTTTTGGTATCCGAACTCTGCTTTCGTTCTCCACATCCTATCAATGTGATACATAAAACAAAAATACAAGCCCATAGTCCTGCTTGTTTTCTTTTCATAATATCCTCCGTGGTTATTTTTTGTAAGTGTAGCATAGGAAGAAATGCCCACACAAGCCTCCCCACGGGATATTTTTTAATTATTTTTTACAATGTTTCTTACAATCTCATTTTAAAATCTTCATATCCAAAGGACTTAATTACCTGACACGCTTCTTCACTTTTCCAAACAATATCAGGCAGTTTCATACCATTAAAGGTATTATTCTTTACCATTGAATATATTGCCATATCTTCAAATATCAACCTATCTCCTATCGTCAATTCTTGATTTAATGAATAGTCTCCTATAACATCTCCCGCAAGACAGGTTGGTCCACCGAAACGATAAGTGTATGCTTTTTCTCCCGGCTCCCCACTGTCACGAAGTGGTGGGCGGTATGGCATTTCTAATACATCCGGCATATGACAAGCTGCGGAAGTATCTAAAATGGCATTTTTAATTCCACCATTTTCCGTTATGTCTAATACCGTAGTTACCAATAAGCCTGCATTTAGTGCAACTGCTTCACCCGGTTCTAAATATACCTCTACGCCATAAGTTTCCTGCATATGACGAATACAGTTAATCAATAACTTCACATCATAATCTTTTCTGGTAATATGATGTCCGCCTCCCATATTGAGCCATTTCATATTTTTTAAGTAAGAACCAAATTTCTCTTCTACTGCATCTAATGTCTTTTTCAAATCATCTGCATTCTGTTCGCACAAGGTATGAAAATGCAAGCCTTCTACCTGCTCTAACAGATTTGCTCCATAGATTTCTTCTGCTGTTTTTAACTGACTAAGTGTAATTCCCAAACGGGAACCCGACGCACAGGGGTCATATATTGCATGTCCCTCCTGGGTAGAACACTCCGGATTAATACGAATTCCAATGCTTTTCCCCTTTTCCTTTGCAATTCCTTCAAACTGTTTTAACTGTCCGATGGAATTAAATACAATATGGTCACAAAGTTCTGCAATTTCTTCAAACTCGTCCTGGCGGTATGCCGCAGAAAAAACATGGTTTTCCATTCCCATTTCTTCTGCTCCCAGTTTTGCTTCATATAGTCCACTTGCTGTGGTACCGCTTAAAACGGTACCAAGCAAAGGATAGCTGTAATACATGGAAAAGGCTTTTTGTGCCAATAAAATGTGGCAACCTGTTTCTTCCATAACATAGCGTAAAATTTCTAAGTTCTTTTTTAATTTTTCTTCTTCTATCACATAACAAGGCGTTTTTAATTCTTCGAATTTCATTTCTATCTCCGCCTACTCTACTAAGTCTGGATTTTCAGAAATCTTCCATGGAAGTCCCCACTGATTCAATGCATCCATAAATGGATCCGGATCAAACTCTTCTATATTATATACACCTGGTTTTTGCCATTTTCCACTCATCACCATCATTGCACCAATCATAGCCGGAACTCCGGTGGTATATGCAACTGCCTGTGAACCAACTTCTTTATAACATTCCTGATGATCACAAGTATTATAGATATAAAGTTTCTTTTCTACACCATCTTTCTTTCCGATAAAAATACATCCGATATTGGTCTTTCCTTTGGTTCTTGGACCTAAAGAAGATGGGTCTGGTAAAACTGCTTTTAAAAACTGTAACGGAATGATTTCTTTTCCTTCATACATAATCGGCTCAATGCTTGTCATTCCTACATCTTCTAAACATTTCAAATGTGTAAGATAGCTCTGTCCAAAAGTCATAAAGAAACGGATTCTCTTGATTCCCGGAATATTAAGTGCCAGAGATTCGATTTCTTCGTGATGTAACAGATACATGTCCTTTTCGCCAATTTCAGGGAAATTGTATACACGCTTAATTTCCATTGGTTCTGTTTCTACCCAATGTCCATCTTCCCAATAAGAACCTTTCGCAGATACTTCACGAATATTGATTTCCGGATTGAAATTAGTAGCAAATGGATATCCATGGTCTCCTGCGTTACAATCCAAAATATCAATATAGTTAATTTCATCAAAATAATGCTTCAATGCATAAGCAGAAAATACACTGGTTACTCCCGGGTCAAATCCACTTCCCAATAAAGCTGTAATACCAGCCTTTTCAAAGCGTTCCCGGTAATCCCACTGCCACTTATATTCAAACTTTGCTGTATCCTCCGGTTCATAGTTTGCAGTATCAATATAATGTACTTTTGCTTCTAAACAAGCATCCATAATATGTAAATCCTGATAAGGCAATGCCAAATTCAATACTGCCTGTGGCTGTTCCTTCTTCAATAAAGCTACTAACTCCGGTACATTATCTGCATCTACCTGAGCAGTTGTAATTTTTACAGAAGTTGTTCCTTCTAACTTCTCTTTTAAAGCATCACATTTTGACTTGGTACGGCTGGCAATACAGATTTCATCAAAAAACTCACTATTCTGGCAACATTTATGAATTGCAACACTGGCTACTCCTCCGCAACCGATAATCATTAACTTGTTCATTTTCTTCCTCCATTTTCTGTTGTTTTTATAAAAATTATATTTTAATTTAACTTTATTTTTCTTTTTTCAATAATGCTAATAAGAACTCTCGCACTACCTTACATGCCACTGCTGTGGATGCTCCCGTTGGATCACATGGTGGACACAGTTCATTTACATCACATCCTACAATCTGAAGTGCATAGCAGGATTCATAAATTGCATCTAACAACTCCATAAACCCTACTCCACCTGCTTCCGGAGTTCCTGTTCCCGGAAAAACAGACGGGTCTAACACATCTAAATCAATGGTAAAGTACACAGGCTTTCCTTCTAGTTTTTTCAAAACCTCTTCTAATCCATCAAAATTATATTTATGAGTGGTTACATGTCCTTCTTCACTCCAACGAAACTCTGCCCGCTCTCCGGAACGAATGCCAAACTGAAAGATTCTTCCATCTCCTAAAATATCATGACATCTACGCAATACACAGGCATGGGATAGCTCTGCTCCCAAGTATTCCTGTCTCAAATCCGTATGCGCATCAAAGTGTATGATATGCAAATCCGGATATTGTTTTGCTACTGCCCGTACTGCTCCTAACGTCACCAGATGTTCTCCACCAATCATAAAAGGCAATTTTTTGTCTTTTAAAATTGTGTTGGTACGCTCTTCAATCTGCTCTAAGGCTATCTTGGCATCTCCGATGCAAAGCTCAATATCACCACTATCAAATACGGAATAATCCTCTAAGTCTTCGTCCTGATAAGGGCTGTATGTTTCTAAACCATAGGATTCCTGTCTTATGGTGCGGCTTGCAAATCTCGTTCCCGGACGGTATGAAGTGGTAGAGTCAAAGGGTGCTCCAAACAATACAATCTTTGATTCTTCATATTCCCCATCACAACCGATAAAGGTTTCGATATTTTTCTGTAACATCCTTAATATTCCTCCACTTCTCTTAACATTTCTTCTACATAGGCAGGCAACGCAAATGCTCCCTGATGAAGCCTTGTTGTATAATATCTGGTATGAATTCCCCGCATATTCCATTTTTCCGGTGCCAAATCATTTAACGGGTGATACTTCTTAGAGGCAAATCCAAACAGCCAATGTCCGGAAGGATAGGTTGGCAAATGTGCCTGATATACCGCACTTTCTTCAAAAATATCACATACCCGTTTATGAATTCGTTGACACCACGCCGCCTCTTCCATATAAAACGGACTTTCATTGTGATGAATCATAATTCCATCTTCCTTCAGTGCCTTGTAGCAATTTCCGTAAAACTCTTTGGTGAAAAGAATTTCTCCCGGTCCAAAAGGGTCTGTGGAATCTACAATAATCAAATCGTATTCATTTTCCTTAGACCGCACAAAACGCAGTGCATCCGTGCAATAAAGATGCAATCGTTTCTCATCCATACGGCAGGAAGTATTAGGCAAATACTTTTTACATACCTCTACCAGCAATGGGTCCAGCTCTACCAAATCAATACTTTCTATTTCAGGATAATGTGAAAGCTCTCTTACTACGCCACCATCACCCCCACCAATGATCAGCACTTTTCGTACATTTGGATGTACTGCCATTGGCACATGTACCAACATCTCATGAAAAATAAATTCATCTCGTTCTGTCATCATCACATAGCCGTCTAAAGTCAAAACTCTGCCAAATTCCTTAGAATCGAATACATCAATTCTCTGATAATCACTTTGCACACTATAAAGCTGACGGTCTACACGAATGGATAACTTCACATCATCTGTATGATTTTCTGAAAACCATATTTCCATCCTTATACTCCTTTCAGAACATTTAAACGTTCAATTGCAGGGTCTTCTGTACCGGTCATGGAACAGCCCTTTTCCTTGGCATATTGAATATATTGCAAAATATCGGAGGTTATCTCTTCTCCCGGTGCTAAAATCGGAATTCCCGGTGGATAACACATAACAAATTCGCTGCAAATTCTTCCCTTTGTCTCCATCATAGGCAACGACTCTTTTTCTGCATAAAAGGCTTCCTGAGGTGTGACCGCTACCTTCGGTGCCAGATATTCCTGTGTCAACATTCCTGCCTTATCCTTGCGAAAACGTCTGCGAATCTCAGACAACGCACCTACCAGTCTTTCAATATTCTTCTGCTGATCTCCGATGGAAATATACGCCAGGATATTTCCAATATCACCAAATTCTATCTGAATGTCATATTCATCACGCAATAAGTCATAAACTTCAATTCCTGCTAATCCCACATCCAATGTATACACAGAAAGTTTCGTCTCATCAAAATCAAAAATACTGTCGCCGTTGATAAGCTCTTTGGAATATGCATAATAGTCTCCGATTCGATTAATTTCCTCTCTGGCATATCTTGCCTTTCCTACTACCTTAAAAAACTCCTCTTTTCCACGAATGGCAAGATTTCTTCTGGAAATATCAAGACTGGATAATAAAAGATAAGAACCGCTTGTGGTCTGAGTCAGGTTAATAATCTGTCTCACATACCCTGCATTTACCTCCGGCCCGGTCAGTAAAAATGAACTCTGTGTTAAACTTCCACCAGACTTATGCATACTTACTGCTGCCATATCAGCACCTGCTGCCATGGCTGATACCGGAAGATTTTCTCCAAAGTAAAAATGTGTTCCATGGGCTTCGTCTGCTAATACTTTCATCCCATGGGCATGTGCCAGTTTTACAATGGAACGCAAATCCGAACAAATTCCATAATAAGTAGGGTTATTTACCAGAACCGCCTTTGCATCCGGATTTTCCTTCATTGCCTTTTCCAACTGTGACAACTTCATTCCCAAAGGAATTCCAAGTCGCTTATCCACATCCGGATTCACATATACCGGGTGCGCACCATTTAAAATCATGGCGTTAATGACACTTCTATGTACATTTCGTGGCAGGATAATTTTCTCCCCACGTTTGCAGACACTTAAAATCATACTCTGTACTGCCGAGGTTGTTCCACCCACCATAAAGAATGCATTTGCTGCACCAAAGGCTTCTGCCGCTAACTTTTCTGCGTCACGAATTACCGATACCGGATGACAGAGATTATCCAAAGGTTTCATAGAATTCACATCATTGGATACACACTGTTCTCCTAAAAGCTCTTTTAACTCCGGATTTCCTTTTCCTCGTTTGTGTCCCGGTACATCAAAAGGCACTACTCTCTTCTTCTGAAATTGCTTTAATGCATCATAAATGGGTGCATCATTCTGTGTTAATGTTTTCATCCTTTTTCTCCATGTTCAGTCTTATTGTACTGCTGAATCGCACAAAAAACGCAGGTGATATTTCATCACCTGCGTATGATTTCTTACATATTTGTATTATTTTTAGCTTTTAAAAAAATACCATGCTTCTCAATCATAAATAGGGTTTCCAGAGTCTATATAGCAAATACTTACTTTTACTACTCTTATTGACCACTTCACAAGTTGATGTGTATACCACACTGGTTTTAAGTAACCAACTTATAAAATTTGAGCTTCTAACTCAATCAATAATGCGACTATGAAAACAACCCATTTCTGTTTTCGCACATCTAAAATAAAGATTATCATATTGGGATAGAATCTGTCAATGATTTCTTACAAATTCTACCAGATTTATACCTTTATAATAATCCGATATTTTACAATTTCATATTTCATTTGCTTTCCTCCTGTTTTTATCTTTTCAAACAGAGTATAGCAAAAGGAACATGACAACTGTCTGTCATGTTCCTTCATTTTATATAGGTTTATGCTCCACACTTTTCAGATAAAATTTCTTCTAATGCTGTTCCACTGCTTGTATGGCATCTTACCACATCTGCATTAGTACGCTCTGCTTCTGTTAATGCGCAACGCACCATTTTATGGGATACAGTATTGGTAAATAATACAATTAAGTCTGGACTTCCAATTTTCTCTTTTAAGTTTCCTGACATCTGTGTAAACACTTTCGCTCTACACTGATGTGCCTTACAAATTTTTTTATACTGACAGACCATTCTGTCATGTCCACCGATAATAACTACACTCATGTTTTATTATTCTCCTCAAATGTCTTTTTATAAACCAGGTTGTTGCATTACACAACAACCTGATAGTTAAATTACTGTAAGCACATTTGCTATACAGAGGCCAACTGTTTTCCAAGGCTTTCACACTCTGCTTCACCAGCTTCGTCCGGTGTTTCATGTATAATCAAACCTTCTCCATTTACTAATGTTGCTCCTGCGGATTTCATACGTTCTTCCCAGTCACGCATCCATTCACCGTCACCCCAGCCATATGAACCAAATAGTGCAATTTTCTTGCCTGCTGCGAATCCTTCTACTTCTTCTACGAAAGGTTCCATTTCTCCTTCTTCTAAAACCTCAGCTCCCATTGCCGGGCATCCTAATGCAAAACAATCTGCCTTTTTCAAATCATCCATAGATACATCAGCGATGTGCAAAACTTCTGCTTCCTTTCCCGCTGCTGTAATTCCTCTTCCAATGGCATTTGCCATAGCTTCTGTATTTCCTGACTGTGACCAAAATGCTACAATAATTTTACTCATCTTACAAAATCCTCCTAAACCATACTTTGTTTCCAATTATTTTTCTGAAAAGATCCGATATGTAAAATCTGAAAAATATCTTTCCCTTCCGAAACCATTCGAACTGCTGTTTCTTTCGCTAAATTATAGCGTTCAAAATGTTCTAATGCTTCTGAAAGATTGGTGTACACTTTCCAGTAACCAGAATACAGAAAATTTTCTCCGTCATTTTGAATAAACCCAATTACATCCTCCACCGGATATCCTAAAAGCAATCCCATTTCATGCGGGAAACTTCCACTATTGGATACATACTCTGTATACTTTCTGGAAAACTCCTCTAATATTTTTTCCAATTCATAATTTTCATATCCAAAAGATTCCATCAATTCTCGAACTTTTCTACATTCCAAATAGGATTTCAAAGCCTCTTCTCGATAAATCAAAAATGCTGACTTTTCTTCTGATACCATGACCAATTTGCAGGATAGTTCTGTTTTTGCAAATAACTGCTTTACTGAATCAATTTTCTCTTTTTCTACAATCAGCAAATTGGAAATCTTATAATTCATCAAAACCGGTGCACATTGAAATGCTAACTGCATATCCAATGCTTTCATATTCACACTAGTAATCAGATATATCATTTCCTTGCTCATTGAATTTCGACACCCTTTCAGTTAGCTATTACTTTCTTGAGTTAGCTTTATCTAACCTATGAGTATCATACTAGAAAGCTATGGATTTTTCAAGAGTTTTATTGCGTGGTTTTTCTCAACAAGAACGTTTCTTTCTTGTTCATTTGTACTAAATACTTTTATTGCCTGCTGATTTTGCCATCCCTTAAGCTATGTCAAACAGCCAGAGAGTTATCGTTTTCTTAAATACATAAGAAAGACAGGTGGTAGACTTGAATTGCTGCCATCTGTCTTTCTATATTATTTCTTCTTATCTTTTCTTTGATTTGCTAATCTCCAGTTAACACTGCTTCTTCTTGCCTGCAACTGCCACACCCATCATTCCAACGGCTGAAAACATCAAAATCCATATCCACCCCACTGGTGTTTCGTCTCCAGTCTTTACATTTTTTGCGGCTTTTTCATCCGTTGCAGCTTTTTGTGCTGTTTCAGCGGCGGCTATTGTACCATTTGCAATTTCTGTGGCCGCTGTGGTAGAGCCGCCTCCTGTTGCAATGTCCGGTACTGTATCCGAATTGGTGGTTCCGTTCCCACCTATTGCAGTTCCGCCCGGGTTGGAGCCGCCTCCTATTGAAGGCGCATCCTTTACTGTAATCACTACTTTTGCAGCCGGAGAAGCCAGATAGTTCTCTGTCTCTGCATATCGCACATAGTAGTCACCTGCTGCAAGTCCACTCACTTTTGCATCTGCTGTAACTCTTATCCAATTTACTTCATCCGTACTGTATTCCATTGCGGTAGTCAGATTTTCAATAGCTCCGTCATTTACCCCTGACTTGCTTGCATTTACAGCAACCAGTCCTGTAGGTGCTGCCTGACTTGCCTTCTCTATTGTAAACCGTACTTGTGTTGCATCATGATATACTCCCAGCCCCGTAATTGTTACGACTGCACTGCCCGCATTTTTGTTATTTGCATAAGTAACAGTGTAATCTGTATCCTTTATCAAAGTCTGTCCATCATAGGTCACAAGTACCTCCGGCTCCTTTGCAGCTCCATCATAAACATATGTCTCCGAGGTCAGTGTAACATCTACGTCTGCGTCAGTCAGCTTGCAATAACGAAGCACTATACTTTTACCTATTTCACCATTTGCGTCAACAATTGTATTTGTATCATAGGTATCTGCCGGGTTCCTTTTTATCCGTGCAAGGGAATACCCTTTTGGCAGGAATTCTTGAATCGAACCCAAGCTTTCCTCCAATGTATTATGACCGTAATTTCCGATACCACCGCCCACATTGCGTAACACCAGCTTTGAATCCTCATCCATTGTGAGCTTTTCTAACCAGCATTGCTCGGAGCCGTTATTTCCTGCTATCGTAACTTCACTTTCTTCAAGCTTTACACCACTATCCGTCATCCATTGCAGGTTTCCAAGGGTAGCCTTTGCATTCCGGAAGTTCAATACTTTTGTAAGATTAATACCAGTATTTGCAATCTTTCCTTTGTAGTCACCATTTGCAATTGTAAGGTCATTTTCTGCCGATAGCGTACCCAGCATTAAGGTATGTCCGTTTAAATCAAACGTCACAGCTTTTGTGTCATCGATTGCCACAGCTCTTCCGTTTGCATACAAATCCCGGGTAAGTTTTATGGTATCTCCGTCCGCCAAGTATCGCAAATCATTATATGCTCCCCATCCGCCAAGGTCTCCGTTCAGCATTCTCTTTGAGGTTCCATCTGCTCCTATCAACTCTGCATATTCAATATTAGCGGTATTACACACCATACACCGACCCGAATATCCTAATATAATCGGATGTTCGCAATTATCGGCATAATATACCTGACCGGTTGCCAATATCTCTACCCATCTCGTTCCGCCATCTTCATATATTACTACATCATTCTGGGTCTGAAGGGCTCCTCCAAGAATTGATGGAGTATCAGATGCAGCACTTCCTGTTCTGCTTATTAAAATCTCGTTGCCTGATGTATTCAGTATAATGTTACTTCCCGCTATGACCGAATATCCCTCCACTCCGATAAGCTCAATCCCATATTGAGCCTGAAGCTCTGCATCACCTGCAATTGCTGCATTATTTGCACTCTTCATGGCTATTCTTTCTGCATTAATCTTTGCATTTCCTTCAATTACCGCAGCATTTCCATTTACCTGCAGCCGAACCGTTGACAAAGGTGCTTGAATCTCTGTATTTCCAGCCGACACAGCTCCCCCTTCACTGACTACTTTTACACTACCGCCGTCTGTTACATCTATATTAAGATTACCGTTTACTGCGGTATTCTGTGCATTCAACTCCACACCGCTTTTTGCTTCTACCTTAAGATTACCTTCTGCGATTGCTTCACCTATAAACAATATACTCCGATTCGAAGTGGTTCCATTTGATGACAGATAAATATCTTTCGCTTTGAAGAAAGCTTCCGATGCATTAATACTATTTCCGTTAATTAAATCTAAATAATTAAGAGTATCGGTCTTTATCAGGCTGATTTCTCCGTTTTGTGCATCCGTTGCCTCTATCATATGCTTCACCGTTCCGTCCAACAGGAATAAGCCAAAATTGCTTGCCTCAAGCTTAACAGAGCCGGCAGATATGAATGCATCACCGACAATTGCATCACTACTAAGTGCTATTACTCCGGTAGTTTTTAAATCTACCAAAGAAAGCCCCTTTATAAGAGCATTTCCGCCATACCCATTAAGCACAATATTTTCGGTATATTCATCCGTTATAAGGGCTGCATCCGCAGTTCCGCTAACCAATGCTTCCGTATCTCCATTGTTTGCTAAAAAGAACCTGCCAGCCCCTTTCAGCGTCAGGGTTCCGTTTTCAATTTTCAGGATTTCTGTTGAACTCCCTCCATTTGAATATATCCTTACATTATTGTATACTTCTATAACGCCGGCATTATAGTATATATATGACGAAGAAGAAGTTAAAGAAGTCGGGTCGCACTCACTCATCGTTCCGCTTCCTCTGCTTCCTCCAAATTCATAGTATTTACCATCCTGCAGCTCGGTTCCGTTTATGGATACCTTCAAGTTCTCTGCATGTACCGGCATCACTTCCTGCATTCCGGTAAATACAGTCGTCAGCAACAATACCGCCGCTAATATTCCACATGTTTTCTTTTTCAATTTCATAAACTACCTCCCAAATTGTTTTCTATACTACAATATCTTTCGTCATAAAATTGTATATTGTTTTTTATTTTAACATTCTTTTCAAAGCAGTGTCAACTTAAATTCAACTTGGGTTTCCGTAGTTTCATCCACAATCTCCTGTCTTTACAGACATAACGATAAACAACTTTCAAAAATGACAAAAATATATGATAAATGAATTCCTGCCACACAGCTTCGGAATCGACGAAAAAGGAAAATCAAAACATCTCTTACCTGCAAGGGTAAAAAGAAACTCATGCTCTCAAAGCTGCTATTATACAAAATTCCTATCTCTTATAACT